>Ga0080004_1228711_pt1 | contig 54035 bp, 56 predicted proteins | sample WasSprMetagenome_FD_69207 | JGI IMG/M metagenome (GOLD analysis project Ga0080004, IMG submission 69207) | Sulfidic aquatic microbial communities from Washburn Spring, Yellowstone National Park, USA - WS (SPADES assembly) (version 2) | ecosystem: Environmental > Aquatic > Thermal springs > Hot...
AGGGGCCCAAAGCTGATGAGTCCCAAGGGCTACGCGGTCTATCAAAGACTACGTAGCTCAGAACCCTAACTCAACTACCCTCTTGGCGAGGGCTATCCCCCCTACCCCGGTCCCGCTGCAGACATCGACGATCCTCACCTTCCCCCTCCTCAGCACCTCCTCGATCCAGCGGTGCGAGATTATCTTGCCGAACTCCTCGAGGGCTCTCTCATACCTCTCCTTCCCCTCCTTAGATAGGTCCTCGGGCCACCTGAACAAAGTGTAGATCTTCTTGAGGCTCTCCGGATCGAACATCTAGGAGTTGCTCAGCTTAGCTTTATAAATTTTTCAACAGCTCGAATCTTAGGGAAGTTATATCTCTCAAATGATCGTGAAAGCTAGAGCTATGATGCATCGATCTAGAGAGCACAGTTTAAAGCTTCTCAGGAGGAATTATCAACTTAAAGATCTCCATTCTCCCTGAAAGAGATCTATCTCAACTTTCGCAAATTCTATTCATGTCCGGAAACGATCGATTTCCGGACAATTATGATGAGGCATTATCGCGACAGCTTTCGAGCGGGCTGAGTCGCCATTAAAGAGCCTTAATCTCAATTTCCGAATCCCTTATTGGGTCTAAGCTTCCTGAAACGTATATCTAAGTCAAACATGTGAGAATTCCGATCATCCGATCCGGGTGGATCAGAAACTTTATACTGGGATATGAAACGATCGCTTTCAGGGATAACGTCTATAGGAAGTTGCTCTCATTAAAGGGGGTAGGAGCTTCTCGGATGTGGTAGATGAACTTAAGGAGGGATGTAGAGAGGAGGGTTAGTAAGATAATAGAAGCGTCTATCCCCGCCGGGTCGCCTGAGGAAATGGAGAGTGTAATTAAAGAGATAAGAGGAGGATTCGAGGTGAGAACTTGAGATGACCTACATTATATAGTCTAATGTGAGTAAGACATGAAAAGAGCCACAATCATCAGGTGAAGGCAAGTCCCAGATATTCCTGATAGCGACCATGATCTTAAGACCGAGAAGTTATTCTCATGCGATGAGAATCATTGAAGTAGCTAATTTTGAGGCCATTCAAGTGGATCTTAGCAAGCTCCTGGGAAGCTTAATGTTAGATATAGGAAGCTTATAACTTCAAACAAGCTTCAAAATTCCTCTAATTAGCCGATCAGTAAGAGCGAGATCAACTCGCTATTTGTCTCATTTTTGAGATACTAAAAGATTAAATATATAGTAATACGTCTCATTTTTGATGAATGAAGAGTGCATGTTCATCCTCTCGCTCCTCTCAGAGAGGCCCAGATCCCTCTCCGAGATATCATCTGAGGCATCTATATCGAGAGCAAGCGCTTACAGGTATTTGAGTGAACTAGAGGGGAGAGGATGGGTTCTTAAGCGTGGAAGATCCTATTACCTGACGGATAGGGCTAGGATCCTCCTCAACCTAGAGCCAAAGGATGTCCTAGGTATATTCCTGATAGAGAAGCTGTTCCTGAGGGCCGTTAGGCTGAGGGCGGGAGGATGGGAAAGGGGTTTGGAGCTTCTGGAGAGATGCTCAGGGGGGAAGGGCTATGTCCTTGGATATGAGACAGCTGCATATCTGAGGACGGGATACCAGCTTCCATCCGCGACCTTCGCTTATGTGAGGGGAAAGGATCTAGATGATTGGCTCTCCTGCCTGAACCTGAGGAGGGGGGAGATTGGAGACCTCGTCCTGATACCTGTGAGGGAGCTTCCATCATTCGAACTCATCGGAGGGAAGCCCGTTGTTAATATTGAAAGGCTCAGATTGGAGCTCCTCGCATGGCTCGGGAGGGGGGTCATTGATCTCGCTGCATTGAAGCTACAGATACCACCGGTCACAGAGGAGATAACGGATGTCCTCTCTAAATGACTTCTTAGATGCCACAGATGCCCTCAAGTTGAGATATGCGCTCTTAGGAGCTCTAGCCGTTAGAGCGTGGAACCCCTACAGGAAAACTCATGACGTCGATGTTGCTATTGAGAAATCTGATTTCTGGAAGTTGAAGAACTTTTTAGCTCCCCTTGGGTACTTCGTCGTTGAAAATCCGAGACTTGGGAAGTTAGAGCTCAAGCACAGGTATAAGGGCGATATAGATGTCTATACGGACGAAGTATCAGGGATCAGAGTATCTGACCTCCTGAAGAGATCCGTCGAGAGGGAGCTCGAGGGGAGGAGGGTGAGAGTAGTATCTCCTGAGGACCTCATAATCCTGAAAGCCAAGGCTGGGAGGGAGAGAGATATGGCTGATATATCTGTCGTTTTAGTAAATTTAAAGGATGATCTTGATTGGAACTATCTTAAGGAGAGAGCTTCAAGTCTTAAAATAGATCTCAAGTCATTTCTCCTGAGGAGCTTAGAGAGGATCCCTGTTTATGTGGAGAACGTACCTAAAGTGAGGAAGTCCATAAAGAAGATCATTGAAGAGAGATTATAGTCTAAAGAGCTCTATGAAGGTTAATATTATTGATAAAGTGGTCTCGAATATCAGCTTTTTATGAGAACGCAATCTGTCACATTACCCTCAAAGAACTAGACAGCTGGAGATCTTCGCAACTCCCCGAGAGCTTTTCGATGTAGTAGACTCTCTGCTACTCAGCATAAAATATCTGAAATGAATTCTGATCTCAAGCTGAAGAATTTCTTAGAATTCAAATTCAACACAACGGCATTAGAAAGATCTAGAGCAGGTTGAGAACTTTAGGCATCTCGAGAATTCGAGGCTCTGTGAATCGATGCCCTCATCAAGATTATCAAATACATCAGAGCTCCTATCAGTAGAGTCAGTACGCAGAACTCGTGAATTGGGAGGGATGGATTGTATAGTGGATTCTCCTCGATCGGGTAGAACGGCCTTATGTCTCCGTAGAGGGGAGAGTCCAGTAGGACGTGAGAGAGCGTCCCGATAACTCCAGCTAGCAGGAAGGAGCTCTCACTGACCCTATCCTCCAGGAGGAGGCTCCTGTAGAGAGGGCTCAGCGGTCTCTCGAGCAGAGACATAGCGTAGCCTATCAGAACCCCGTATGGGATTGCCGCGAGGAATGTGTGCAGGTACCCGTGTAAGGGATAATTTAGGCCGAGTAGTATGACCAGAAAAGGCTCAATGTCTGGGGCAACGCTGGCCACGAGAAGGGTGGGCAGATGCAACCACCTGCGGAGGGGCAGCCCATCGCGATGGAAGGCCCGAGGTGGAGGGGTGTGAAGGGCATGATAATTCACATAGGAATTTAAATTTAATCGTTGAGTATTAAGGTGATGACTGAAGTCTTAGTCACATCGGTCCTGGAGGAGGCCTTGAAGCAGTTCTCAGATAAGATAGCTAAGAAGCTTGCGGAAGGGAAGAGATTGACGGATAGTGAGATAACAGTTCTCCTCTTGGATCAGATGAACAAAAGAATGGAGATTATGAATCAATCCATCAATAAGAGGATCGATGATTTGAGGGACTCATTGAATGGGAGGATTGATGAGCTCAGGGAATCATTAAATGGGAGGATAGATGAAATCAGGGATTCCTTAAACGGGAGAATAGATGAAACGAATGAAAGGATAGATGAGACCAATGGAAGAATTAATGAGCTCAGGGAGTCTTTGAATGGGAGAATTAATGAAATTAGGGATTCGCTGAATGGGAGGATCGATGAGACGAATAGGAGAGTGGATGAGCTCAGAAATTCATTGAACGATAGAATTAATGAAATTAGAGATTCCTTAAACGGGAGAATAGATGAGATGAATAGGAGAATTGATGAAACAAATGAAAAGATTGATGAGCTCAGGGAGTCTTTGAATGGGAGAATTAATGAAATTAGGGATTCCTTAAACGGGAGAATAGATGAGACGAATGAGAGGATAGATGAACTGAGGGATTCTCTGAGCGAGAAGATAGCTGAAACAAATGAGAGGATAGATGAGACGAATGAAAAGATAGACGAGCTGAGGGACTCGATAAATGGGAGGATAGACGAACTGAGGGACTCCCTGAATAAGAGGATCGACGATTTTAGGGACTCGTTAAGCGGGAGGATAAATGAACTGAGGGAGGATGTGAAGACCCTTCAAATAGAGGTTTCATCGATAAAATCTGATATAATAAATCTGATGAAGGAGAAGTTCTTAAAATGATGAAGCTTTTTTAATCTACTCATTTCCCGTTCAGTCCAAGGAACCCGCCCTCCCGATCCTCTGGAGGGACCGAAGGTCCATCATGACAGCATACCTCTATGAGAATACGCGTCTGCGAACTTCCATCTTCATGACAGCACCCTCAATAAGAAAATCCAATGGATCCCAGCCCTCTTCAATTATTGCACTTCATCGTAGTATTCAGATGGGACGCTTCCTCGGGAAGCTCCTCTCCATGATTACCTTCCCGGAGAGGTCCAAGATATTAACTCTCAGCTCATCCCCTACCTCTATCAAGGAGAAAGTGGGAGGGTAGCCTTTCTTATCGTGACTCTTCATGTGACCGGGGTTTATGTAGATTACACCGCCCTCCTCCTCAGCCCTGGGGATGTGAGTGTGCCCATGGAGTATTATATCGATAGCTCTCCTCTCAGCGAGCTCCTTGGGATCCGGATCCCAGGGCAGGTCGTTCTCATGCCTCAGGTGAGAGTGAGTAGCCAGCGCAACCCAACCGCTTAAGTTGAGGAGGATCCTGTTGGGGATATCTGGCCTCGAGTAATACGATTCATAGACTCCAGGCACCCTGACGAGGGGGAACTCACTCAGGAAGGAGGCATCATCGTAATCATCCCCCAGATGCACCACTAGATCCGGGTTCGATTCTCTGAGCTTATTCAAGATCGATCTTATGTTCTCCACCTCACCGTGAGTATCGCTGATGACCACGATCATACTGATCCTCGGATTGGGGAAGCGGTGAGATAAATCCAGGGGGTCCTCTATCTGCATAATGTTATCGATCAAACTCCGAAAACTATCCTACCCTCCTTGTAGGCCTCTATTAGCTCCTCTATCCCTCTCCTCAACCCCACTTCAGCCCTGAATCCCAGCTCCTCCTCGGCTAATGATGTATCGGCGCAAGTCCTGTAAACGTAGTTCTTTATCGGGTTGGGCCTGAACTCCAGCCTGAGGGGCAGCTTCTCAGCTATTATCGAAGCTAGTTCCCTGAAGCTGGTCTCGACTCCAGTACCGACATTGAATATCCCGCTTACTCCAGCTTCCATAGCTATTATGAAAGCCCTAGCAACATCCCTGACGTGTATGAAATCCCTTGTCTGATTCCCATCCCCGAAGATTATGAAAGGCTTGCCTTCCATGGCTGCCCATATCATCTGAGATGCCACATTAGCGTACCTCCCCTTCTGCCTCTCATTGGGCCCATAGACGCTGAATAGCCTCAGACCAACAGATCTAACCCCATATAAGCTTTGATAGACGCTCGAGATCCTCTCCATGAAGTACCTGGCTTCAGTGTAGAGGTCCATGGGCTTTATGAGCGCATCCTCCCTGTGAGGAGGGTCTATCCCATTGTAGAGGGAGGAAGTGGATGCGTAGATGAGGCTCAGATCCCTCTTCCTAGCGTACTCTATTATCTCTATGAACTCCCCGAGGGAGCCGGAAACTAAGCTGGGATCCTCCCTGTACATGGGGCTGGATGATGGGATCCCCAAGTGCAATATCGCTTCCACATCATCAAGCTCGACTAACTTAGATGCCTCGCCCTCTATTACTTTAGCTCCCCTCCCCCTCAGTACCTCGGCCGCATCCCTCGATCCGGTCATGAAGTTATCTATTATGGCTACTTCCTTCCCCATATTGAGCAGCATGAGGGCTATGTTGCTCCCTATGAAGCCAGCTCCACCGGTGACCACTATCATATTTACCCGGGATGCGGGCCGGGGGAATTGATAAAATTTCCGACGATTTTATATTCCGGGGGTGCTCCAGGCCATATGGAGTATGAGATAAGGTACAGGCCATCTTACAGTATGTTGGTAGTTAAACTGAACCAGGGGGAGACGATAACGGCTGAAGCTGGAGCCATGACTTATATGACGCCGAATATACAGATGAAGACGAGGGCCAGGGCTGGGGTGCTCGATACAATCAAGCTAGGGGTCCTCGGGGGCCAGTCCTTCTTCGTCAACGATTACACCGCTGTAGGAGGGCCGGGTGAGATAGCCTTAGCATCGGCCCCTCTGGGGGATATAGAGAAGCTCACCTTGGACGGGAGGGGATACATAATACAGAGATCCTCATACGTGGCCTCGGACCCTACGGTAGAGCTCGATATAAAGTGGCAGGGCTTCACCAAGGGGATATTCGGGCAGGGCCTCTTCATGATAAAGACATCTGGAAGGGGAAATTTGTTCATAAACACTTTTGGAGCTATAGATAGGCATGAGCTATCTGCTGGAGAATCTCTGATAGTCGACAATTTCCATTTAGTTGCTTTCTCAGATACGTGCTCTTATGAAGTGAGGAGGATGGGCAGACTGAAGGAGCTCGCTTTGAGCGGAGAAGGACTCGTTGTCGAGGTAAGAGGACCTGGAGAAGTCTTGATACAGACGAAGAACATATCCGAGTTCGCCAATTGGATCTGGCGGTTGCTGGAGCCGAAGGTAAGAGCTACTATGGGAGCGAGATGAACTCCTCTGAGATCAGAATATGATGAAGTATGAAGCCCCTACGAGGGAGAGGATCCCTATCATCGTATCCGCTCTGCCTCCTGTCCTCAGGGGGCCGCTCAACTTCCACTTGGAGAGGGGGTAGAACCACATAACCCCTACTTTGGTCGAGCTGTCCATGAGGAGATGGGAAATTATTCCTATTGAGGAGAGCTCAGCTACCAGAGGGCTGCCCGTCAGATGAAGAATCGCATATGCCGCAGCTGCCGTGAACCAGATGTTGTGGAAGGTCTTCCTGTGCTCTACGAGGGGAAAGCCCCTCAGAGCGAGGTCTAGATCGGGTAGCATGGCTGATATGAGGACTATAGGAACGAAGAGAAGCTGCTGAGGGCTGAACCTGAAGAGATAAGCTGAGAGGAGCAGTGCGAATGCTAAATGAGTTCTCTTGCTCATAATGGGATCGACCCCCTAGGTAGGGAATGGCTAAATAAAAGATGCCTTGGTGATTCGAATTCTTCAAGCGGGCCTGAGCTTCCTCGAGAGCCTCTCCAGCATGTCCTTCACCATAGCTTCGAACGTCCAATCCGGCTTCCATCCCCACTCCATCCTGGCTAAGCTATCATCTAAGCTCCTGGGCCAGGAATCAGCTATTTTCTGCCTGAAATCCGGCTTGTACTCCACTTCGAAGTTGGGTAAGTGCTTCCTTATCTCCTCAGCTATCTGCTCGGGAGTGAAGCTGAAGGCAGCGACATTATAGCCTACTAGTATCGTTAGCCTCGAGCGTTCAGCGTTCATCAGCTGTATAGCTGCCTTTATAGCGTCCGGCATGTACATCATAGGCAGCATCGTATCTTCCCTAAGGTAACAAGTGTACTTCTTCCCCTCAAGAGCGTAATAGAATATTTCAACAGCGTAATCTGTCGTACCTCCCCCGGGCATGGCTTCGCTGCTTATTATACCTGGATACCTCACCCCTCTCACATCGACATCGAACTTCTCAGCGTAGTACCTGGCTAAGAGCTCCCCAGCGTACTTGGAGATACCGTAGATAGTCCTCGGATCCATAACAGTCACTTGAGGCGTGTTATCTCTGGGTGTACTAGGCCCGAATGCCGCTATTGAGCTCGGCCAGAAAACCCTTAGCTTGTACTCCCTAGCTAGCTCGAGCACATTGTATAAGCCATCCATATTCGTCCTCCAGGCCAATTGTGGATTCCTCTCACCAGCAGCTGATAGAATAGCTGAAAGGTGGTATATCTCATCGACATCGTACTTCTTTATCGCTCCCTCTATCGATTTGATATCTAGGACGTCAACTCTCTCGACAGGACCATCCAGAAGAGCTCCCGAGGGCTGCTTGCTGTGGTAACAAGCTATTACATTATCCCTTCCATGGATCTTCCTCAGCTCAGGTACTAGCTCAGCCCCTATCTGCCCGGTAGCCCCGAGCACGAGGATCTTAGTCATTTTGACACCCTATATTATACCCAGGCTCCTCCCAGCTTTCTCGTAAGCTGATAGAGCCTTATCCAAGTCCTCCTTAGTGTGACCTGCGCTCACCTCATTCCTTATCCTCTCGGTACCTCTAGCCACCATAGGGTAGACTATGGGCACTACGAAGATCCCCATATCGTAAAGCATCTTAGCTAGCTCCCTCGTCTTCTTCGTATCCCCTATTATAGCTGGTATTATCGGCGTCTGGCTCTTCCCCGTGTTGAAGCCCAGCTCATCCAAGCCCTTCTTGAAGTACTCCCTGTTCTCCCAGAGCTTCCTTATCCTCTCCTTCTCAGTCATCACTATCTCCAAAGCCTTAATATTAGCAGCAACTACAGCAGGCGGGAATCCAGTGCTCAGGAGCCAGCTCCTGGCCCTGTTCCTTATATACTCTATTATATCGCGATCAGATCCTATCATACCGCCCATGGAGCCTAATGCTTTGGAGAAGGTCCCCATGTGGAAGTCCACCTTATCCTCCACTCCATAATGAGCTGGTGAGCCCCTTCCCTCCCCGAGCACCCCCTCACCATGGGCATCGTCGACGTAGACCATGGCGTTGAACTCGTCGGCTAGCTTAGTTATCCCATCCAGGGGAGCTATGTCACCGTCCATCGAGAAGACCCCGTCAGTTATTATCAATATCTTGTTGTACTTCTTGTGGACCTGCCTCAGCTTATCCTCGAGATCCGCTAGATCGCAGTGCTTGTATATTATCTTCTCAGCCCTGGAGAGCCTTATCCCATCTATTATGCTCCCGTGATTCAGCTCATCTGATACTATTATGTCCCCCTGATCCACTATAGCCGGTATGGAGCCGACATTAGTTGCGTAACCCGTCGGGAAGACCAAGGCTGCTTCCGTCCTCTTGAACTCCGCTACCTTCCTCTCCAACTCAGCCATGAGCTCGGGATAACCGGCTATCGCCCAAACGGCCCCCGGACCCCATCCGTACTTCTCTATAGCTTCGATAGCAGCTCTCTTGAGCCTGGGATCGTTGGCCAAGTTCAGGTAGTTGTTTGTGGAGAGCATTATGAACTCCCTGCCTTCCACTACAGCCCGGGGACCCGTGGGGCCCATCAGCCTCCTTATTTCCCATATCTCCCCTCTCTCAACGAGTTCCTTGAGCTTAGCAGCGTAATAGTCCCTGACCCATCCGCGGGCCATGAAAATCACCATTTTAATCATGCCCAGTAAAAGATATAAAGTTTATCGGGCGGAGCCCCTTTATAAAAGCTCCTGAAGTCCTCCGGATGATCTCGCGGAGCTCCGGATCAGCTAATATCCGATTCACCTACCGGGAGGAATATCAGGCCGGAGCTATCGCCGTATGCAATAGCTCTCCCCCTCCCCTTCTCCCTCGCAACTATAGCGCATACGAAAGAATCGAGCTCATCCAAGCTCTTTGGCTCCCTTATGAGCCTTATTCCAGTTACCTCCTCCAATCTCCTCGCAGCCTCTGGTATCTCCCTCTTTCTCCTCGGCTTCCTGATCCCCATCATTTTGTAGACGGCCGTCGGGAATGTCTCTATCACCTCGAATCTCAGCCTCCTCGAGAGGAGGAACCCCCTCTCGGATAGCTTCCTCATGTGACTGAAGCTCGGTGGGAGCACTCTGAATCCCATCTTTATCATCATCCTATCGCATCCCCTCAGCTCTGGCTTATCAGTGAGCGGAGCATCTATAGCTATGACCAGAGGCCTTATCTCCTCAGCGAAATCCACTATCTCATCATCCGAATTCAGCGATAATGTATATGCCCTCTCCCCTTCTATCACGCATATCCCTGAGGGCCTCCTCTCGTATGCTGAGAGGTCTATCCCCATGAAAATCGCTCATCCCTCCCTCAGGATGCTCCTCAACCTCGGCCTGATGAGCGCTACTCCGAGGGAAGTAGTCGCCTCAGTCATGGGGCCTATCAGGAAGATAGATCCTCCCATGACGGGGAGGAAGAGTCCTATCAGCCCGACTATGAGGGCCTGTATGGGGCTCAATCCGAAGAGCATGTAGAGTATCGAGGAGTTCGCGACATCGAATATGAACTCGGATAGGAAGGAGAGGAGGAAAAGAAGCTCCCTCCTCTCTGTCCTTATATACCCCCATATTAAGCCTATTATACCGCATAGAGCTGAATTAACTGCCGTCCATGGTCCTATCCCGAAGAGGACGTCCGAGACAGCGTAGCTCATGATACCGGTCAGCAGCCCCGCGCAGGGGGAGATGGAGGAAGCTATTAGTGTGAACATGAAAGGGAAGTTTATCACTTGGATAGCTCCTATGATTAAGTGCTTCACGACCCTCATGGCTATTGAGAGGGCGGTCATCATGCCCACAGTAGCCACTGTCCTGCTGCCCCTACACGGCACCTCAATCCATGTACCTTCCCCCATTGATGTTTATCACCTCTCCATTCACGTGATCGTTCTCTATCAGGAATATGACGGCATGAGCCACCTCCTCAGGCTTAGCTATCCTCCCCTGAGGGGAGAGCTCCGCTCCTCTCCTCTTTATCTCCTCCGAGAGGGCTGAAGTATCTACGGGCCCCGGAGCGACAGCGTTCACAGTTATATTGAAGGGAGCCAGCTCCCTGGCTAGAGCTCTAGTGAGCCCTATTACTCCCGCTTTTGATGCTGCGTAAGCCACTCCCACCGTGCCTCCTTCCTTCCCAGCTATAGATGATATGTTCACTATCTTCCCCCTCCTCCTCTCTATCATGTGTCCCGCCACGGCTTTGCACATGAAGAAAACGCCCGTCAAGTTCACCCCGATTATCCTGTTCCACTCCTCCTCAGTTATCTCCTCTATCCTATAGAGCCTCGGCAAGACCCCAGCGTTATTGACCAATATATCCACAGAACCGAAGCTGGAGAGAGCTCGCTCAAATATCTTCAAGCAATCGCTTCGCTTCGATACATCCCCCTTGACCGCTAAAGCTTCCCTCCCCATCCTCCTTATTGCAGCTACAGTTTCCTCGGCCGATCTCTCATCCGATAGATAGTTTATCAGGACATCAGCTCCCCTCTCCGCTAGAGCTAGGGATATTGCTCTACCTATCCCCCTGCTCCCTCCTGTGACTATGGCCTTGCTGCCCTCTATCCGCATACGCTTTCGGGAATCCAGAGGGGATAAATTTACCGCTCCATGATACTCAGAGGCTCCCTTTATAGTGGAGGAAAGCCGGGCATCCGGGGCACAGCCCCTCCTTGAACCTGCCGCAAGAACCGCAATCTGCCCCGCATGGGACTTCTGATCTCTCAACTATCCTTATTGGCAGATACTCCGGGTAGACTATGCTGCTTCCGACTATGACCTCGCTCCTCCTGACCCCTTCAGCTGTCCTGAGGGCGCAAACGGAAGTTATGCTCTCCAGGACGTTGATGTCCTCAGCCACCATTATGGCAATTAAGTTGTTCCCCCCTATCAGCCTGGAGAGGAAGATGAGCCTCGGACAGTCCCTAAATTTCTCAATTATCTTCGAGATGCTCTTATCATCCGAAGCCTCTATTAGCACCACAGCGTGCCTCAGATCGAGGGCTCTGGGGCTTAAACAAGCTGATACCTTCATGACCCCTTCCTCAATTAATCTCATCACGTGCTTCCTCACAGCTACGTGCGTCATCCCGAGGGACTTCCCCATCTCCGAGTATGAGGCCCTCCCGTCCCTCTGGAGGATCTCCACTATCCTCCTCTCGACGGAGCTCAGCTTCCCGCGCATATTCAAATTGTAACCGTATCTTTTATAATGGTTACTAAATTTATCCATCGGTGATGGCGATGCAGAGCTATCAATTGTTGCCGCACTGCGGGACTCATGCGGAGAACCTCATAATAGTGGCCACTTGCGATGGAGCATCTTCGGTGGGGCAGATAGGGAATGAAGTCGCGAGGATGCTCACGAAGGAGTTCCCGGATAAGGTGAGGATGTGTTGCCTATCAGCTGTAGCGGCCGGCTCGAAAACTCACCTAGATATATTCAGAAAAGCTAGAGCTGTTCTAGCGATAAATGGATGCCAGCTGATGTGCGCATCCAACGTCCTGAAGCAGAGAGGGATAGAACCGGCTTACGAAGTCACGATCGCTAATGAGGGCGTCAACAAAGTACCATCGCTGGATTTCTCATATGATGATGTCATGAGGATAGCTGAAAAGATAGTAAAGGATTTCCTCAAGAAATTGTAGAGTTAAAAATTCTCAATATATACGATACGAGAGCAGCCGACGGCTTCGGCTACTTTCTTGTCAGATTTTTCACTTTTTCTATCGATCCTCCCGTCGAGCGGTTTCTCCATGCGTATGAGCCTAAATATTCAGCTATCCCCCTGTAGATTAGGGGGATGAGGAGAGCGATGAGCGGTAAGGGGAAAACAGTCGACGTTTTACGTTCACTGGAACTCTTCAGTTTGATCAGCCAGACGTCATAACCGGCCTTAGATGAATTCGTACCTCCCGCTATTATGTAGCCTCCATCGTCAGTTTGTTGAACCGAGAAACCCACATCGTCTTCGCTGCTTCCGAGGGTCTTGCTCCACTGTAAATTCCCATTAGAATCGGTCTTTATTATGTAGACGTCATTCCTGCCGGATCCGGAGGAATTCGTGACTCCTACTATTATGTAGCCCCCATCTGCAGTCTGTTGGACTGATTCTCCCCAATCATAATTTTCACCTCCGAAAGTCCTATTCCACAGTAGATTCCCGTCCGGATCCGTCTTTATTAGGTAGACGTCTGAGCCGTTGACTCCAAAGGAATTGGCCTCCCCTACTACTATGTAGCCCCCATCCGCAGTTTGATAAACGGATTCTCCCCAATCAGTACTGCTGCCTCCGAAGGTCCTGCTCCACTGTAAATTCCCATTCGAATCGGTCTTTATTAGGTAGACGTCACCATAACCATCTCCACGGGAGTACGTGATTCCGGCTATTATGTAGCCTCCATCACTAGTCTGTTGAACTGAGTAACCCCAGTCACTGCCACCGCCATCGAAAGTCCTGCTCCACTCTATTTCTGGCCCCTCTGATTCAAAGATAGCTAAATATAGGGAGCAAAAGAGGGCTATAGCGATGATGAGGGCTACTAATATGATGAGGGCTATTATTCTCCTCACACCCTCACCGCTAGCTATATTCGTTGATAATACTTAAGCCTTTCGCTAACGAAATTTTATATATAGCCAGCTATATATCTGTCTATGGTTATGTAGAAGAAACTACTAAAAGTTAAAGATATATTCAGGAACAACTATTTTGCCAACATTTTCAATGATTTCATCTTATAATTTTATCGTCTGTTGGAGCGATGCCCTCAATGATATAACATCCCCTAATGCCATTAATATCTGAAAGTGCATTAAGTTACGCCAATTTTCCTCGGATTCATCTCCTCCCGTAGATCGCATCGAATGTATCCCTGGGAAGGAATATCCCCTTCCTTTTAACTCTATGCTTCTCCCTGTATTCCCTCTTGCACCTCTTACTGCAGAAGTGCTTGCCCCTCCACTCGAGCCCCTTGCCCCTGATGATCCTCCCGCAATTAGCGCACCTCTTAGCTGTTAGAAACTTCAACATCTCACTCAAGCTCTCCCAATGATGAAAATAAAAAATTTAGGGTTCCCTGAATATTATCTCCCTTATCTTCCTCCCCGTCTCCTCTATCTTATGCTCACTTATCCTTTTCATCAGCTCCTCAATATTCCCCTCCTTGTAGAACTTCAGCCACTCCTTCGTGAACTCCCCGCTCACGACCCTCTCAGCATACATCCTCATCTTCCTCTTGACCTCTCCATCTATCACCTTGTTCCCCACAGTCAGGCCCCCGTATCTAGCGGTCACTGAGACCCTCTCGAGCATCCCCTTCATCCCATATCTCCATATGAGATCCATTATGAGCTTCGCCTCATTCAGAGCTTCGAAGTAAGCTACTTCAGGCTGATATCCCATCTCCACTAAGGTCTCCCATCCCTTCATTATCAGCTCCATCAGGCCTCCAACTAAGACGAGCTGCTCCCCTATCAAGTCGGTCTCGGTCTCCTCCTTGAAAGTAGTCTCTATAACTCCAGCCCTAGTGGCTCCGATCCCCTTGGCCAGGGCCAGGGCTCTAGCCTTAGCCTCGCCGGTCGCATCCCTGTGGACAGCGACTAGAGCGGGTACTCCCCTTCCCCTGAGGAACTCCTCCCTCACAGCTGCTCCCGGAGCCTTAGGTGCGACCATCACTATATCTACGGTCTCCTTGGGCCTTATCAATCCGTAGTGAATCGTGAAACCGTGAGCGAAATCCAGAGTAGAGCCGTCCCTCAGGTTCCTCTCCACCTCGCCCCAGACCTCCGGCTGAACCATGTCGGGGAGGAGGTAGAGTATCACATCAGCCCTGGAGACAGCTTCCCCTATCGGAAAGACATCGAATCCCTCTCTCTTAGCCAGGTCGTATGAGCTCCCCTTCCTAGCTCCCACTATCACATCCAGTCCGCTGTCCCTCAAGTTAAGCGCCTGAGCTCTCCCCTGTATACCGTACCCCACTACAGCTATCCTCTTCCCCTTTAGGGGATCGAGACTCACCTCATTATCCGTATATATCTTCGCCATCCTCCTCACCCCAGAATTGGATTCTCTAAGAGCTCATTCTCAATTAAATCGACGCTTTTAACTTCTGGTAAGCTATATATCTTCTTAGCGACCCATTTTATCTCCTCTGAGCCTCCATCCACCCTTATGAGGGCCACTATCTCCTTCCCTATGAACCTCACCTCGAACCCCCTGACCTCAGCCCTCCCTCTCCTGAGAGCGTTCACGACCCTCAGCAATTGATCAAGGCCTCCGAAGGCCCTGACGGATAATACCCTCTCCATTCTCACCATCTCAAGCTCACCTCCATCCGGGGTGGGAGTATGGCTTCAGTGAGCCACTTCCCCGGCTGTACCCAAGGGAGCACTATGTCCTGCTCGCTATCGATCAGGAGATCCAGTATCAGGGGCTCATCGTTCCTTACTGCCCAATCTACCTTCCTCTCTATCTCCTCATAGCTCTCCGGCCTGAAATATTCTATGTCATAAGCCTCAGCTATCTTCGAGAGGTCCGGGGATCCCCTGAACTCTGTCGCTATTACCCTTCCACCATAAAGGAACTTCTGCCAGTGTTTCACGAGCATCAGGGCTCTGTTATCGAATATAGCCTCGATGAACGGCAGGCCATACTCCCTCACTAGAGCTAGATTGTTGAAGGTCATCTGGAAGGAGCCATCCCCATCTATGCACACCACCCCCCTTTCCCCAGCAGCTGCCTTAGCTCCTAGAGCAGCCGGAATCCCGAAGCCCATTGTCCCGAGGCCAGCGGAAGTTATGAAAGTTCTCGGCATCAGCACATCCCAGTGGAGCTCGGCCCACATCTGATGGCTCCCGACACCAGTCACAGTTATTGAATCCGGAGGCATCGCCCTCCTTATGGACTTCAATATCTTCCAGGGAGCCATTCCGTTGAAGCTCCTGCTCCATTCCTCCATCGCCCTCTCGAACTCCCTCCTTATCATCATAAGCCATTCTAAGTACCTCTCATCCCTCCTCTCCTCTATCAGGGAGAGCATCTTCCTGAGAGCTAACCTCAGATCCGAAGCTATGGCTATTTGAGTCCTCACGTTCTTGCCCAATTCACTCTCATCAATGTCTATATGGATTATTTTCTTCTTTGAGACCTCCTCAAAGCTCCCAACAGTCCTATCGGAGAACCTGGTTCCTAGAGCTAGGATAACGTCAGCATTTGCTAGAGCGGCGTCAGCCTCAGGCCTCCCGTGCATCCCGACCACCCCTAGGACTAGGGGATGAGTTGAGGGGACGGATCCCTTCCCGGTCAGCGTAGTCACTATAGGCGCTCTCAAGAGCTCAGCTATCTTCAAGACCTCCTCATGGGCTCCGGATATCCTCACACCTCCTCCCACTAAGATAACAGGTCTCTCAGCCTCCATGAGGACTCTGCAAGCTTCTCGAAGCTTGCCCTCATCGGGGAGCGGCGGCTCGTACTTCGAGAGGTCTACTGGAAGCTCACGCATTCCGCTAGGATGGGCTACCTGTACATCCCTGGGGAGATCGATCAAAGTCGGACCCGGCCTCCCCTTCATGGATATTCTGTAGGCCAACTCTATCGCTGGCACGGCTTCCTCCGGATCCCTAACCTGGTAAACGAACTTAGTTACTGGAGCCGCTATGCCGAATATATCGGCCTCCTGAAAGGCATCCCTCCCTAAAACGTTCGTAGAGACCTGTCCGGTTATCGCTAAAACGGGAGAGGAGTCCATATATGCATTAGTGAGTCCAGTTATTATGTTCGTAGCTCCCGGGCCGCTCGTCGTCAGCACCACGCCGGGAGTGCCCTTCACCCTCGCATAGGAATCGGCTGCATGAACAGCTCCCTGCTCGTGCCTGAACATCAGTATCCTGAAGTGCTCTCTGTGGTGGTAGAGGGCATCATAGAGGGGCATTATGGAGCCCCCTATGACTCCCATTATGTCCCTAACTTTGAGATCTCTGAACAAGGAAGCGATGAGGTCGACAACCCTCATCTGGGAACTTCTAGTTGGATCAACAATCCCACCCCTGAAGTGTGAAGTTTTAACATACCCTCTATTTATAAATTTTTCGCTCAAGTTGATGCGCATAGCGATACGATTAAGAGGCCTCGCTTTTAGAGGGAGCTATGCGGTACAATCTGCTGCTCCCGCTGATAATGCTTTCAATACTACTGCTATCTGCCATTCCTAATAATACGCTTGAGCTGGGCAGCGGGAAGGTCGCTGTTATGTTCTGGAGCGAGCTCTGTTTCAACTGCGAGAGGATCCTGCCCGTATGGCGGAGCATAGAGAGAGATCCGCCCGCCGGAATCAAGGTAATAGATATTAAGCTCATTCCGGGCAAGAACGAAAATATTTTCGTCGAGTTTGGTATAAAGGAGACACCGACTATAATACTATTCGAGAACGGGAGGGAGGTTAAGAGGATAAGTGGGTTGAGCGATGCCTCCGAGAGCTACCTGAGGGATTGGATAGAGGGGAAAAGTGATCTTCAGTTGATAAGCTTTGCTTTCCCCGTACTGGGTGGTCTATTAGCTCTTTCCCCCTGCTCCCTCCCCATAATGATGTCCCTGACGCCTCTCGGGAGGTTCTCCAGGAGGAGGGATTACGCGACTTGTTTCATATCATCCGCGCTCGGCGTGATCTCACTGGGGATGGCCTTCCTCCTCATATCATCCCTGCTCAAGTTAGTCGTCAGGTGGATCATATACGCTCTAGCTCTCTTCAGCGTAATTTTGGGCATCTTCATGATCCTCTCCCCTGAGAAATCTTGCAGAATGACTGGGAAGGTTAAGAGTTCATTTACATGCTTCAGCCTCGGCTTCCTAGCGATGCAATGCAACCTGCCCCTGGTGATCGGTTCCTTCATGCTCTTGAGCGCTAGCGACTTCGCTCAGGGGATCGTGAACCTCATATCCCTCTCCTTAGGGATGAGCCTGACTTTTCTAATAGTAGTTAGGACATCGAAGGGTATTTCAGCGAGGCTCTCGCCCTCGAGGAGCTTCAATGTGAGCAGGCTCGGTGGGGCCCTCCTCACTCTGATAGGATTATACCTCATAATTTCTAACATTTAGCCCATATTTTTATAATATATTTCCTTATTATTCCATGGGTTTAAAATTTTTCAAAGGTTAACACTCCATAATTTTCATGAAAAACTTTTTAACATAAGGAGGGTATTGAAGCGAGTGAGCGAATCCAGAGTAAGCGAGTACAGGGAGGAGATAGTCAACGGCCCGATAGTGAGGACATTCTTCAGGCTCGGGATCCCTCCCCTCATAAATCAGCTGATAGCAGTAGCATACAACGTTCTAGATGCCCTATGGCTCAGCATCTACAATGACTTAGCCGTATCTGTCCCCAGGCAGGTCTGGCCCGTGATATTCCTCTTCAACGCCCCCATGCAAGCTCTCACAACGGTTGGTATGAGCACGATCTCACAGTACATAGGGATGAAGGATTACAGAGAGGCTGAGATCTCTGCATCCAAGCTACTCACAATGGCCTCCTCCCTCGGTATGTTCCTCTCAATTTCCTTATTCTCTCTGAGATCGTTCATATTCTCCCAAGTCATAGGGACGCCGGAGGAGATAGCGGGCTGGGTGATGGATTATTCAGCTATAATGTCAGTGAACATACTCCTCAATTACATCGTCTTCTCCTACAATACCGTTCTGCAGGCGATAGGGGATACTAAGAGACCAGCGATAATAAATGCTTTCGCTGTATCAGTCAACACAGTATTGGATCCTTTCCTCGTGCTGGGAATACCTCCTTTCCCGAGGACGGGAGTCATAGGGGCTGCTCTAACGGATGTCCTGGGTTCCATTATCTCCTTAGTCTTGCTCAGCTCGCTCCTTAGGAAGTATGAGCTGAGGATAGGATTCACTAGCTTGGGATGGGATTGGATAAAACTCAGCATTAAGATAGGGTTTCCAGTCTTCATAATGGCCTCTATGAATAGCTTAGCTTTCATAGCGCAGCTGAGGCTCGTGAACGCTTTCAGTATAGTAGCTGTGACCGCGTACTCCATAGGCTTCGTGGTAGCTGATATAGCTGACGCAGCTCTCTTCGGTCTCGTCAGCGCATCCTCGATAATGATAGGGCAGAATCTAGGGGCCGGGAATCTGAATAGGGCTAAGGAGATATCTCTGAAGGCAGCCGCATCTGTCTTCTCCTTACTAGTCCTGGGGATCCTCCTCGTTTACCCCCTCAGGATCGGGATAGTGAGGGCTTTCACTGAGGATGCGAGCATAATCGGGGAGACGGATAAATTCCTGCAATACCTCCTCCCGACTCTCCCATTCTTCGGCCTCTTCATGATCGGGATGTCGGCTGGCAGGGGATCGGGCAGGACACTCACTCCCACGATAATAGGAATATTCAGGCTCTGGGTCGTGAGGATAGGGCTGGGCTACTTTCTGTCCCTCTCCATGGGCGTAATGGGTATATGGATCTCCATCTCGCTGAGCAATCTACTCGCAGGAGTTGCCGCTCTCATCTGGCTGATCTACGGGAATTGGAACAGGCCAGTCATAAGGAGAGGAGAATTTGAGGTATCAACCACATGAATATAGGTATAGTTAAGCCTGGGAGGGGTCTCCTGGATCTCCTGAGTAGTATCAATGTCAGTAAAATCCCGAGGTTCAGGGAGAAGACAGGTATTAAAGCTAGGGAGCGTAGGGATCTGAAGGAAGTGGCGGAGGCCATGGAGTAGCAGAAGACATCCCCGAGCCCCATGCTCACCCCTCCCTGGAAGAGGGACAGAGGGCCCAGCAGATCCTCTGAAGCGGAGAAGAGCTTGCTCAGGGGACCTTTGAAGACCGAATAAGCATCATATATCGAGAGGAATGCCAGTAAGAAGTAAACGAAGGTATCGTTGAAGAAGTATATGAATAGGAAGGCCATTGAGGCTGCTAGGAAGGACTTAGCTAAGTTGCCTATCAAATCCGTCCTGAAGCTCAGAAAAGCTAATATTATCGAGAGGGCTATTTCTAGAATAGGGTTTACCTGAGTATAAGCGCTGATAAGGGTATCCAGAGATAGGAAGGCCGAGTAAACGAGGAATATGAATATTATGGATTTTATCGCGAGCCCCTTCCCCTTCCTCATGAGGTAGACCATGAGGGAAGCGAAAGCCAGCACTATAGCTACGTATAATATTGAGAGGCTGAAGGATTCGCTGGCCTCGAGCTCAACCACAGGCGAGGGCCTGATGCTCAGGACGACGGCTACAGCGAATAATTGGGATATCAGAGGCCATATTAGGACGGATAACGATTTTTCCTCCGGCATTCAATCTCGGAGTGAGTGATCGAATAAAAAGATTTTGATGCAGTGACAGTTTCAGGAATTGCTCTAGAGATGAAATTTGTGTTGGGAAGCGCTCAGGAGTGACCAATTCACTTAAATAATGGTAACGAAATCTATTATGGGGAAAAATGGTGGCTATAGAGGTCGAGGGATTGGAGAAGAGATACGTGACTTACTTGAGGAGGGGGCTCAGGAGGGAGAGGAGCGTAATCCACGCCCTCAGGGGAATATCCTTCTCAGTGATGAAAGGCGAGGTGTTCGGATTGCTAGGGCCAAACGGTGCCGGTAAGACCACTACTGTCAAGATACTGAGCACACTCCTGCTTCCCGATTCCGGTAAGGCGTTCCTGCTGGGATACGATGTAGTGAGGGAGCCCGAGGAGGTGAGGAAGAGGATAGGCGTCTCCCTATCCGTCGAGAGGGGCTTCTTCTGGAAGCTGACGGGCAGGGAGAACTTGATTTATTTCGGGATGCTCTACGGCCTCGATGGGAATGAGCTGAGGGAGAGGGTGGACTATTTACTGAAGCTAGTCGGCTTGGATGAGCTTAACTCCTCCGATAAACTTTATGAGGAATATTCAACTGGGATGAAGGCGAGGCTGAGCATAGCTAGGGCCCTCTTGATAGATCCAGATGTCCTAATACTTGATGAACCGACTTTAGGGCTCGATCCGGCTTCATCTAGGATGATAAGGGAGCTCTTGATAAGGCTGGCTCATGATGAGGGGAAGACAGTGCTCATAACTACGCATAATATGTTCGAAGCCGAGATAGTCTGCGATAGAGTTGCTATAATAAATGATGGGAGGATAATAGCCATAGATACTATCGATAACCTCAAGGGGATAGTTGGAGGGGATCTGAGCATAGAGCTATCGATCCTGCCGAGCGCCAGGATCTCATTGGATAATTTGAGGCCCCACTTCTCAGATCTCAATGCCGAGCTCACGCTGGATGGCGATGATATCAAGCTCAAGGTATTGACTAAGCCCAGCGAGAGGGATGAAGTGACTCAGGAGCTCTTGTTGAGATTGCAGAAGCTCGGATGCAGCGTGAAGCGAGTCGAGGTGAGGGAGCCCAACTTGGAGGACGTATTCATAGAGTTAACGAGGGGGAGATCATGAGCCTCGCCTCTCTATTCAAATCCGGTGTGTTCCTGGATCTCTACTTCGTCAAGAATAATAGGGCCAACTTGATATCCTTCCTCCTCTGGCCCTACCTGATGCTGATCCTCATGCTAGGCGCCGGCCTCCTCTTCGGATCGGCTCAATCATTCAGATCGAACGTGGGGGATGTCGATCCAATCGTCTTCTTCGTCTCATCCACTCTAATAGCTTCAGCCTCCCTCTCAGTCATGTGGGATGTCGGAGGGGCTGTCCTATTCCACAGGTGGGCCGGGACACTCCCTTACGTATTACTGGCCCCCTACAGGACTTCAATAATATTGGTGATGGCTTACATCCCCAGATACATCCTCTGGAGCTTCATCCAGCTAGCTGAGTTCATCCCACCTCTCATTATTAGGAAGGGGATTTACGCCCTAATAATAGATCTCCCGATCCTCTCCATATCTCTAATCGTGGGGATGCTCCCCCTACTAGGTTTCTCAGCGATATTCGCCTCAATCCTCCTGATAACGAAGGAGGAGAGCAATATACTGAGCTGGCTCAACCCGATAATATTGATACTCTCCGGAGCTTTCTACCCCTCTTACCTCTTCCCCCTGTGGGCTAAGATAATATCTCAGGCCCTCCCGACGACCCACACATTCGAATTGGCTAGATTGAGCGCCTTAATGTCAGCTCCCGGTGCGAGGGAGGTCATACTGGTAATAGGCATATTGCTGGGCATGAGCGTCCTCTACAACGCCCTATCATATGCTATGCTCGGTAAGGCTGAGGAGAGAGCTTTGGGGAGTGGATCTATATGATTAAAGCTATAATCTGGCTTCACGTCCTCAGGCTCTGGAGGCTGAGGTACAGCTTCCTTAACATGGTCGTATCCAATGCGATGTGGGTGCTCTTACTCATACTCGGGGTGCTCCTCTTCGTCCCGAGATCTCAGCTGCCCTACGCCCTCAAATCGGCTTACTGGACGATAGCCTGCTGGAGCGTGATATCTAGCTTCTCCTCCATAGTCGGGGGCTGGACGAACTTCTTCATATCCCTGGGGATGGTGGAGGAGCACATGCTCAGGGGAATCTCCCCGTTCCTAGTCATAAGCGGGAGGCTCGTTATAGCTTCTCTAGTGTCGGTAACTACCATTATATTCATGGGTCTCCTCGTTCAATCCCTCTTCTCAGTACCCCTATTCGATATCAGGCCCGATATAGCTCTCATCAGCCTCATAATAGTCTCGATGGAGAGCCTACTCTACAGCCTCCTCATATCAGCTATCTCGATGAGATCGAGCATCTCCGAGCAGTTCCTCGAGATAATGAACTTCGCCGTCATAGGGATCTTAATAGTGCCTATTTCAGTTATACCCGAGGGGCTGAGGGTCCTCTACCTCTCCATACCCTACGTGGCTCCAGCTTATATGCTCAAGGTAGCTTCTGGATCAGAGATTTCCAGTTTATTTATTATAGCAGCAGTTATCTCGATAATAGAGACTATAGCCCTCCTCTTCATAGCTCTCCTGGCAGTAAAAGCCGCTGAATCCCATATAAGGAGGAACGGGACGAGAGCTATAGGGTTCTACTGACATCCAAAACTTTTTAATAATTCATCGAGCTCCATCCCTTATGTCGAGGATAAGGGTAGCTTTCATAGGCATAGGCAACAGCGTATCAGCCACGATACAGGGGATTCACTATTACTCCTCGAATCCGGATAGCGATGGGCTCTGGCATCCTGTCGTCGGGGGCTTCAAGGTCGATGATCTGGAGGTAGTTGCAGCTCTAGATATAGATTCGAGGAAAGTGGGGAAGGACCTCTCTGAAGCGATATATTCGGAGCCCAATACCGTCGGGAGGAGGTTCGATGTCCCTAAGATGGGCGTGATCGTCGAGAGGGGGATATTGAAGGATGAGCTGAATCCCCATATGGCCTCCGCCCTCAAGCTAGAGCTCGGGAGGGATGATGATGCCTTAGATACCCTCAGGGAGAGCAGGCCCGATGTAGTTGTGAACGCAATATCCAGCGGGTTGGATAAGACATCATCAGCTTACGCATCCATATCGGGGGAAGCTGGAGCTTCTTTCATAAACTTAACCCCATCACCCGTGGCTACAGATCCAGAGATGGAGAGGAAGTTCGCTGAGAGGGGGCTAGTATTAGCTGGAGACGATTTGATGAGCCAGATGGGCGGAACCATATTCCACAAGGGGCTGGCCAGCTTCCTGAGGCTCAGGGGGGTCAAGCCGAGGAAGAGCTATCAGCTGGATGTGGGAGGGGGGCTCGAGACCATAAACACCATGTACGAGGAGCTGAGGATGTACAAGAGGAAAGTTAAGTCCTCAGCAATAGCGGCTGAATTCGAGGAGGGTTGGGAGATAATAGCGGGGACGAGCGATTACGTCGACTTCCTGGGGAACGATAGGGTCATACACCTCCACTTCATAGGGACCGGATTCATGGGGAGCGAGATAATGATAGAAGCCCATATGAGGGTGAGCGATGGTATGAACGCTGGGAATATCATACTTGATGTGATAAGAGCTGCCCATAGGGCTAGATTGAATGGGATGAGCGGTTACGTGGATGAGATATGTAATTACGGGTTCAAGAGGACGAGGAAGTGGAAGAGCGTGCTGGAAGCTACGCTGGCTTTCGAGAGTGCTTACTGCAGATCCAAATGAAAGGTTCGATGAAATTCGAATCTTTCAGTTGGGCTTTATTACCCCGAACCGGGGGATAATTCGGTGGGCTCATGAGAGCTGCGCTAGCTTTGATATTGATACTGCTCCCCCTATCCCTCTCCCTAGCCTGCCCCCCCAATGCTGGCTACGTCGGGGCTATCTATAAGCAGGGGAGCGATCTGAATAGTCTAATGGAGTTCCTAAAGGCGAGCGGAATAGCTAGCTCGATGGAGGTCGGTTCCTTCAACTTCTCCCCCTACAGTAATTTCAGCTATCCCTCTATATATATAAGCATAGGGAGTTACGAGGAGGGAGGTAGCGTCAAAGCTTACGTATTCCCCGGGAGTTCCTACACTCTCCTGATGGTGGAGACCGATACTAATCTGAGTGAGGCCCCCCTCGTATACGCTGAATCCCTCCTCTCCGGGTACCTGAACCCCGAGCTGATAGTGAACGTATCCTCTAGCCCAAATAACTGGGTACCCCCGGTCCCGTTGGCTGAGTGGAGCAAGCTCGAGAAGGGGGAGGAGCTCAAGATAAGCGTTTACAAGTGCGGGTTCATTTACTCCAAGCTGAGGAGACCTCAGATAGAGAAAGTCGGAGTAATAGCTAATGATATAGATTACTCCCTGTCCTTCGATATGATAAGGGATGCCTTTGAGAGGAGAGGAGTTGGAGTCGACTACTTAGGGAGTGGGGCGAGGGCTCTGATAGCGGCCCAGAAGTACAGGGCCGTCATAATACTCGGAGGTCCTAAGGCGCCTATCGTGGGGAGAGGGGTCATCCCGATAATGGGTGAGGAGAGGAAGGAGCTAGGGGAGAGGGGATGGGTCATAGTGACGAGGCCCTGGGGAACTGGAATTGCGGTAGTCATAGCTGGAGCTGATAGGTACTTGACCAGGGAGGCCGTGAAGAAGTTCCTATCGAGTGAGCTCTTCGATCAAGTGGTTAAGGTGGTGAAGGAGGGGAGGGAGGTGAAGAGAGTCTCAGAGAGGAAGGGCTTAGTTGAGCTAGTATCCTCCTCCGGGAGATGCGGTTATCAGGAGGGCCCCAGCCTGAGCGTGAACGTCAGGGGGAGCTATGCTTACGCTAACTACAGCCTGGGGCACGCTAATCCCTGCGCTAAGTTCGTCCTGAGGGGATACAAGATGGAGGGTAACAGGATAACGATAGAGCTGAGCACGGAGGAGGCCGCTGAGATATGCGTCCAATGCATCGGAGTGATATACGCTAACTTCGTCATAGGGCCCCTGCCCCCTGGAAGCTATGAATTATGCATAGGAGGGTTGTGCGTACCATTCAGGGTCTAATCTACTCAATTTTTTCGTAAATATATATTATAGGTGAAATTATTGATGAAATTGACGTGAGGATATAGAGGACTAGGATCACGTGGAGGGGCATCAGAGTACCGGTGTGGAAAGCTAGCGTGAGGTAGAGGAAGGATGCGTAGAGGGCTGCAGTCGGTACCATTATGTATGGATTCGCCAAAACACCTAAATACTTGCGAGCCACCCCCTCATCTAGCTCCCTCAGTACGAGGAACTGCACAGCTATCGAGAAAAGAGGGGCTAGGAGGAACAGGGGAAGGAATAAGTTCGTCGATAGATCCCTCAATTCATTTTCCAGCGCTGAGATATTTGTTTTATCTTTCTCTATAGCTTTCTCTATCCTGCCTATAGTGTCCAGAGTATCCTGAACTGCATAAGCGAGCTCCTCCTCGTAGAAGCCCTTGAGGGTGTACCTGTAGGGCATCCCAATTATCTCCGAGACTACCCTGCTGTCCTCGAGCTTGAATCTGATCTGACCGAAGTTCTCCAGATCGTATGTGAAGTTCAAGTCCTTGAGATCTCCCCTCCATATCTCATTACCCGCGAAGGATATCCTAATGGATTCCCCCTCCCTGGAGTAGCTGAAGAGCCTCAGGACTAGAGGGGCTATGGCTTCCCTCCTCAGATCGGCCTTTATGCTCAGATAGTTTATCTCATTCCTGAGTACATCTATCTTCTTTGATGTCTCCCAGATGTGCTCCATCTCGAAGAAATAAGATCCGAACGCAGTGTATATCGCTATTATGGACAGGAGGAGTATTATGAGTCCCTTCATCTCGATCCACCCGAGAGCCTGAGGAGGGCTTCCCTCTTCTCATAATCAGATAGCCTGGATTGAATTATCCCGGAGCGGAGGACCTCTGCAGCTCTATCCATGAGCTTTGGTCTCACTGGGAAGGGGACCCCGTCCTTTCCCCCGAATGCGAAGCTGTACCTAGCTGGATCCCTCCTGCTAGCCGGGGCATCGTAAATCACCTCAGCTACTAGGGAGAGGGCCCTGAGTAAGGAGGGCCCTATGCCCCTTATCAGCAGGAGCTCCTCATAATCCCTCGGATCCATCTGATTAGCTACCTCGACGGCCTTCCAGTCTATCCTGAGGGGCATCTTGAGGCACCTCACGCCCAAATAGGGGCTCAAAGGTCCTGCCCTCATCTCCTCGATGAGCCCCTCAAGCTTTGATCTGCCCTCCCTTATCAAGTCCAAGGAGGCCCTTCTATTCTCCTCCGATTCCCCAGCAGCTAGGTTGAGGACCTCCTCCCTGCTCTCAGCTATCACACCATAATGCGGGTCCATCAGGAACCCCCTGATATTTTGGGAGATCCAGTGATACCTCCTCGCCGTCCTCTTCTCCACGTTCATCCCCTGCTGTATCACCGCCCACTCACCGTCCTCGGTGAAGAGGAGGGCGTGATGGTATATGGTGTGGCCGTCCTGGACCGCCGCATTATCTACTTTAGCTGCGAGCCTGCTCACCCTTTTAAGCTCCTCTATAGATTGATACCCGAGGGAGAGGGCTTCTCCTTTCCTCTCTATCTCATCAGGAGTCTCTAAAGCCCTCTTCCCCTTACCGCCGCAGAGAGCTATCCCCAGATCCTCCTCATCCAGGACCTCCCTTATAACGGCTGTCAGGACTGTGGTAACGCCAGATGAGTGCCAATCGTATCCTAAGACGCAACCCAGGGATTGGAACCAGTAGGGATCGCTTATCCTGAGCAGGAACTCCCTCCTGCCGAACTCATTCACAATAGTCCTTATTATCTCCCTCCCCAGCGCTTTCATCCTGGAGTAGAGCCAGGGAGGAGCTTTCCCCTCGTGCAAGGGGAGCTCAGCTTCTCCGACTATCCTCATCCCGAGAATTTCGAAAGATGGCCTAATAATCTTTTTCCATCAGTGACTGATGCGTATGAACTCGCTCAAAATCTTCAGGAGGAGGGAGAATAGGAGGGAGGATATTAGGATAAAGAGGGAGCTGAGCACAGAAGTAGTTAGGAGGTAGCTGGAGAGGAACCTGAACTCTAGGGCATCCTCAATCCCTCTAAGATACCAGGAACTCAGGAGGAGCTGGACTAAGAGGAGGGGGAGGATGAAGGAGAGCAGGTAAATGGGTATTTCCTCAAGATCATATCGGAAGGCCAGTATCGATAGAGCTAACGCTATTAGAATATAGATCTCGAGTATTGGAAGCTTCATAGAATTCAGGATCCATATGAGATCTCCTACTGAAGCTCCAGCTACAGCGTAGTAAATGAACGTTATTCGAGCCCTGATCAGCATCCCTCCCTCAGTAACTTCGGCATCGTAGGCTTATGCACGAAGGGGGCTCCATGCACCTCCGAGAAGACGAAGCTCTCCATCTTCCTCCTCCTAGTTGGCCTCTCGACCTCCCTAGTCTTCCCTATAACTATTATAGCGACTGGCCTCCTATCGGGAGGTGCCTTCACTACCTCCATCACCTTGGAATCGTCGAAGGCCCCTATCCAGCATGTTCCGTAGCCCAGGGCATGAGCTGCTAACATAGCGAAAGTAGCTGCTATCGTAGCGTCCTGGAGTGAGTAGAGCTCAGCTCCCCTCCTCCCGTACCTCGTCGAGGATCTCTGCGGGACTGAGAGGAAGACTAGGTGAACTGAAGCGTTTATCATGAAGTTCTGATTGTAAGAAGCTCTTGCTAATAGTTTCTTCCTATCAGGATCCCTCACCACAACTATCTCGTAAGCTTGTAAGTTTCCGGCTGATGGAGCGCTGCATGCGGCTTCCAGTATTATGTTAAGGTGATCCTCGCTCACCTCCTCCCCGGTGTAACTCCTGATGGACCTCCTCTCGGAGAGGACATCGAATATATCCGGCATCGTATTATTGTGAATGTTAAAAATAAAAGGATTTCTGAATTTTTGAGGGATTATCCTATTTATAGGGCCCTCTATCCCATCGAGGTATTGTTAAAATGCATCTTTAAATCACGCATGGATGATCGCTGGGATGGGCAGCTGCGCGGTATGCGGTAGGTCCTCGGACCTCATAGCGAGAGCTGTGGGGGTCTGCCTAGATTGCCTAAGGAGCGATCCTAAATCTGTTGAATACGCCCTCTCGACTCACAGGAGGGAGAGAGCCAGGATAGGGCTGCCACCGGAGCCTCCCAGAGGGGAAGGGATTAAGTGCGGGCTCTGCGACTCTGAGTGCGTGATCCCGGAGGGAGGGCTCGGTTACTGCGGGATAATGATGAACGATAATGGGAAGCTCATTAACTTAGCTGGATGCCCTGAGAATGGTCTCCTGGAGTATTATTACGATCCGATCCCAACTAATTGCGTCGCCCACTGGTTCTGCCCAGCATCTACTGGCATAGGCTATCCAAAGTGGTCCGCTAGGAAAGGAGCCGAGCTCGGATACTACAATTTATCGGTTTTCTATGGAGCTTGCAATCTGGATTGTCTCTTCTGCCAGAACTGGTTCTTTAGAGATCTTACTGTGAGTAAAAGACCTTTAGTGAACTTCAGGGAGCTGATTGAGGCTTCCTTGAGGAGACCAGTCACTTGCGTCTGCTTCTTCGGCGGGGATCCATCCCCTCAAGTATCCAACGCTCTCCTAGTGGCTAATGAACTGATGAGGATGGGGAGGATAATGAGGATATGCTGGGAGATGAACGGGCATCTGAATCAGAGGACTATGGTAGCTGTGCTCAATAGCTCCCTCAGGAGCGGGGGGATAGTTAAATTCGATCTCAAGGCGTGGAACCCGAGCGTCTACTTAGCCCTGACCGGCAGGGATATAGGGAGCGTATATGAGAACGCTAAATTAGCTCTTAAACTCTCCCTGGAGAGGCCAGAGGTACCTCTATTCACAGCCAGCACTCTACTGGTCCCGGGATACGTAGATGAGGAGGAGGTCAGGATGATAGCTAGGTTCATAGCTTCCATAAACCCCGACACACCTTACAGCCTCCTAGCATTCCACCCGAGCTATTTAATGACGGATCTACCGAATACGAGCAGGAAGCACGCTATGGAAGCTTTTAGAGCGGCTAAGGATGAGGGGCTCGCTAGAGTGCATATAGGGAATCCCTGGCTCCTCACTAGGGAGGATTATCAGTCTCGATAATATCTAAGAGCTGCCAGAGGCTCTCTATCCTCGGCAAATTCCCGCAGTTCGCTTTAGATCCTCTGAGCTCAGCTAGTTTCGTGTAGTGAAATGCTCTGAGCCCCGACCTCATGGCCCCTATGACGTCCTGGTAGCACGAATCCCCCACGTGAATTATCTGACTCCCATCCAAGCCCAGTTCACTCTTCAGGACCCTGAAGATCTCAGCCTGAGGCTTGATCAACCCCAGGTCCGATGATGATAGTATCACATCGAACAGATCTAATCCGACGTTCCTCAATATCCCCCTTATGCTCCTGGCTGAGAAGGATGTGTTAGAAACTAGAGCTAACTTAATCCCCCTCCTCTTCAGCTCCCTCAGCACCTCCGGGGCCTCTTGATTCAACCTGGGGGTGAATCCATCAGTGGATTCCTCGTAAGCTCTCGCTAGGGCATCTACATCCGAGCTCACGCCCAATCCCATTAAAATCATGCCCAGCAATTCCCTCGCGGGCAAGAGCATCCTGAATTCCTTAGTGGCTGCGTAAGCTTCCCTTATCACGCTCTCCTCTATATCGTATCCTGAGCTCCTGAGGAAATCCTTTATCGCCCTGACCCTCATTCCCACATATATTTCCTCGTCCTCCTTGGTCTCCCATATCAGAGTGAACCATAAGTCGAAGGAGACGGCCCTTATCAAATCGACCCCCTCGATAATATCGTTGCATTAAAAATCCTTGAGCTTCCTCTCCAGCTCGAAGATAACGGTACCGCCACAAGTATAAGGTGGTCCGGGGTCGGGGCATTGCACGTAACCCAGATCCCCGCTCCCTATACCCAGGAGCTCCGCTTTAATGCCCTTCAGGAAGGGGCTGAGGAGAGTAAGCATCGAGGAGAGGGCGTGTATGCATACCCTTCCCTCTACGCAGAATCCTACTATGGAGAAGGAATCACCCTCTGAGTAACCGGCGGCGCATCTCCCCCTGACCTCCTTGACCCTAACTACGACCTCGTAGCTCATGCTATAACCTCCTCAATTCAGTGCGAGAAGATGAGCTTAAGGATATCTGAAGGCTCTAACCTCATTCTCACCCTTCCACCGAATCCCACTTCCCTCTCCAAGTCTATGAGGCGATCATTTATTATTATCCTGGGCTTGCCGACTTTCCCCACCATGAACTCCAGCTCAGCGTAACGCTTGGAGATATTGGAAGCGCGGAAGGGTCCCCCCTCATGGCAGAGGTAATCTAATTCCTCGGGATCGACTTGGGGCTCCTTCTCACCATTAGGATCCTCGTAAACTAATTCGAAGAGCTTAAAGGATCCATCGCTCACTAGGAAAGTTTCTGTCACGTTCAGCCCGAAGAGGGAGTTCTTCCACTTGTATATGATAACCTCTCCCTCATCCAGGAAGGAAGAGTATATCAGCTTGCCCCTCTCGACATCGAGGAGCTCAACTAAGTAGCTTTCAGGTATCAAGCAATAATTGGAGAATAAGAGAAAAAAGATTATAGGAATTGCCCACTTCATCTATCCCTTTATCACTCCCATCTCCTTGAAGAACCTCTCAGCTCCGGGATGTATGTACTTGCGAGCTTCCTCGCTGGCTTGCATGTAAGCTTTCTCTGGCGTTAGCTGAGTTGCCTTCTTCCAAGCTGCTGCTAGCTCATCCAAGTGGCCGAATATGGCTTTAGCGATCTCATACAATCTGTCCTCCGGGAAGTCCTTCATCACAGCGATTACGGCGGTGATGCCTATGGTCTCCACATCCTCCTCCAGCCCGGGATACGCGCCCTTAGGTATCTTGGTCTTGTGGAATACCGCCGGATACTTCTGGATTATCTTATCAGCTATCTCTCCTGAGATCGGTATGAACTTTATCTTGAAGCCCGGTGTCGTTGCTAAATCGACTATCGAGGAAGTGGGCACAGCGCCGCTCCAGAAGAAGGCATCCAGCTTCCCATCCTTCAAAGCCTCTCCTGAATCCGCTGGAGAAAGCTTCTCCCTTACGATATCTTTATTAGGATCTATCCCCAGGGCTGATAGCACATATAAGGCCTGCTCCTCAGTGCCGCTAGCTGGAGGGCCTGTGCTAACCCTCTTACCCTTGAGATCGTATATGGAGTTTATCCCGGAACCCTCATATGTCACTACATGGAGAGGTTGCTCATATAAAGCCAAGAAAAGCCTCGCAGGTTCCGATTTATTCGATACTATGGAGAGCTTGCCCTGATTGAGCAGCACTATGTGATAATCGTAGCAGAAGGCCATACCGGCTTTCCCGTTCACTAAGAGCCTGAGGTTATCCCCTGCTGCCGTCGTGACCTCAGCTGTCGCCCCGGTATCTGGGACGTACTTCGTTATGACTCCAGCTATCGCTCCGCCCAGTGGATACCAGACACCTCCCGTCGTCCCCGTAGCTATGCTGAAGGACATCCTCTCCCTCTTAGTTGTAGTCGTTTCAGTTGGAGTCGTCCCGGTCGGGCTAGTTCCGGTTGGCGTTGTCGGAGTCGTTGGGGCTGGAAGCGTGAGATAATAGCCGAGGGCCACTAGGATAATTAGGATAACGACTATTATCAGGGCGAGGGCCCCTCTCGATATACCTCTCGCCATAGGACCACCTGGCCCCACTCCCAGACCGGTGATACTTATAAATATTGCGTTAAGAAGGCTCCGGAAATAAATAAAAATGTTTAATGTTTTTGCGCCGGGCTCTTCAACCCCTTATATGCCCTGAAGGCTATTATCGCAGCTGAGATTATGTAGATGGGTATAGCCCAGATCGAGAATATCCAGAAGGCGAGGAGGGAGCCCGATGCTATCAGCAAGAACCTCTCTATTTTCGAGAGATCTACCCCGATGTGACCTATGCTGCCTATGGCCAGGAGTAGTAGGGAAGCTATAGATACAGATGTGGCGATCAGGAAGCCCTCCGGATCCGAACCAACTATAAGTAAGTTGGAAGCCAATTTATTCGATGAGAACATGAAGGGAACGAGGAAAGTGGGCAGAGTGTACTTCCAAGCTTGCATCATGGCCTTGTAGACATCAGCTCCCGTGATGGCTGCAGCAGCTGAGGGAGAGAGAGCCACCGGCGGCGAGACCTCGGACAGGACTGCGTAGTAGAATATCAGCAGATGGGCTGCGTGAGCGGGTATGCCCACGTGTACGAGGGCAGGAGCTATTATCGGGACGCAGACGACGTAAGTTGCCGTTATGGGGAGGCCGAGTCCTATTATTATCGCTGATATCGCCGCAAGTATCATGACGAACACGTGTATGCCGCCGCTCAGCTCTATTATCATATGCGATATCTTGAGCCCCAGCCCAGTTAGAGTGAAGGCCCCCGTTATTATACCAGCGGCAGCCAGTAGAACAGCTATTGAAACGAAAGATTTCGCAGCGTCGTAAAAAGCTGAGATAAGCCTTCTAGGTGTGAGCCATTCCTCCCTGTTCTTGCTCAGGAAACTCGTGAGTATCACTACGAGTATCGCCCATAGTGCGGCTGTCGCCGGGGATCTACCTAGCCCCACTAAAACTACGAGAACTATTAAGGAGATCAAATGATAGCCCTTCGTCTTGAAGACATGCTTAAGGCTCGGCGCCGATATCTCGGGGGGCTTGAATGCGTACTTCCTCGCTTCAACTTCCACCATGAAGAGCATGGCTAAGTAATAGAGGACAGTGGGCATCAGCACCATCAATATTATGTCCCAGTAACTCACATCGAGGAATTCCATCATCAAGAAGACGGCCGCTCCCATGAGGGGAGGGGATATCACCGCACCTATGCCGCCGGCCGATATCAAGCCAGCTGCCATCTCAGCAGTATATCCCGCTTCCTTCAGCGTGGGCCAGAGGACGGGGGTTAGGGACATGGTGGTAGCGACCCCGCTCCCCTGGGGCCCGCCCAGGAGGGCTGTAGCTAGTACAGCCCCCCTTCCAGCGCTAGAAGATTTCCTCCCCATCAATGAAGTAGTCAGATCTATCCAGAAGCTTCCGGCACCAGCTGCATCCATTAAAGCCCCATACAAGACGAATAGGGACACATAAGAGGCAGCAACGCCGAGAGGGACGCCGTATACACCATCTAAGGTCATCACCAAGTGGCCTATTATCCTCTCTATATCGTACCCCTTGTGGGATAGCGGGCCGGGTATGTAGTAACCGAAGTACATGTAGGCTATGAAGAAGATGACTATTACCGTGAAAGCCTTCCCGATAGACCTCCTTGTGGCCTCTATCAATATTATGAGGAGGATTATCCCGAAGAGCACATCGTAGAAGTTGGGTATTGTCGACCTATATGCGTAGTACTCATCAGCTACGGCATAAGCTATTGAGATTACCGCAAGCGCTCCCAGTATCAAGTCAATTATGAGAGCGAGTCTGCTCCTGAAGAGCTTTTTTGATGGCGGATATTGGAGGAGCATGAAGAGGAGAACTAAAGCCAGGAATATCATCCTGAAGCGGTAAGTTTCTATAACGAACAATGCCCCTAGGATGCACCACAGGATCATGGAGATTCCAACTGCCATAACAGGGTACTTTGAGATCCCTCTGAACTCTCTAACGGCTCCCTCTTCCTTCTCAGCCTCGCTCATAGGAGCCACCGATCCCCACGCGAGTTTAATAATATAAATATTTCGTGAAAAATTTTGAAGTTAATGGGCGATGATATCTCAGGCTCGCTTCATCTTCCTCCCGTCAATTGAGTGGAGTATCATATAATGAAAAATTAAGTAATTTTCTATTAATTTAATGTGGATTAATATTTTTCATATAAAATGGATTTTCATCATTAAGCTAATCGATCCTCAATGATTGTAAAAAATTTAGCTCATTTAAGTAAGTTTATATTATAAGAAAAACGGGTCGATGTATGAAGGTGCATACCGGGAAGGGGTTCGAGCTCGAGCCCCCATCTACTTACATCCACATGATGGAGGAAGCCGAGGCGACTATCTCAGAGCTATTAACTGGATATCCTAAGGCCTCGAAGATGTGGAACCTCCTTAAAGATGATCCAGAGGTCAACGCTGACTGGGACATGTCCAATAGAGGATTACGTTGAAGTAGTAGCTTTGACTATGCCGGATGAACCTAGGATGGATCAGAGGATAGTGAATCAGTTAGTCATAATGGAAGGGAAGTTCAAGCCCTTAGCCCACTACAGTCACTACCACATTCCTCTCCCTCGGGCCGTCCAGCTCGATCAACAGTATGCTCTGCCAAGTCCCCCTCAGGATCCTGCCCGAGAAGACGGGGAAAGCTCTCGAAGGCCCTATGAAGGATGAGGCTAGATGAGCGTAGGCGTTATCATCAATCCTGTCATGCTCCCATCCCTCCCTCACGAACTCCTCCCTTATCTTCCTGATCATATCATTTATCAGGCCCCTCTCATTCTCATTAGCCACTAGAGCGGCTGTGGCATGAGGGAGGTGCACTAAGCAGATCCCCTCGCTTATCCCGGATCTCCTAACTATTGCTTCTACGTCCCCAGTTATATCTATAACTTGGATCCTCTCCTTGCTCCTGACCCGTAGGGTCTCGATGTAGGAAGCCATAGGTCTTCAGAGATTACGGGATAAAAAATCTTCCCCGATGCGGGCTCGGATTCAGATGTACCATTTGCATTTAGATGGATCTACTCATGCGGGATAGCCCGAACTCAATTCCGAAAAACTCTCCAGACACGCTCCTTAAGCCCTGGAATGAGTGATCGAGCGATAAGTTCTTCAGGGGTCAGCTCCCCATAAGGGGGATGGAGTTCTACGCCACGTGCACCCCCGGACTGGAGTTCATCTCAGCCAAGGAGATAGAGGGGAAGGGGCTGGGGAGATTGATTGAATTGAGGGAGGGGAGGGGGAGAGTGATCTTCGAGTCGGAGTACGATATGATTCCCTCGCTGAACTGCTCCCTCAGGAGCGTTGAAAGAATAGTGCTCCTACTGGCCAGGGAGAGGACCTCTGAGCTTGATGGGATATACAGGGCCGTTAAGGGGATAGATTTCAGCTTCATGAGACCTGAATGGAGTTTCGCCGTGAGATCGAATAGGTTGGGGGAGCATGACTTCACTTCAGTTGACATAGGGAGGGTGGCGGGGCAGGCTGTCATAGATAGCTACATGGAGGCCAGGGGAGTCAGGCTCAAGGTGAACCTGGATTCTCCGGATGTCATAGTGAGGTGCGATCTGATAAAGGACGAGCTTTTAGTCGGTATAGATATGACTGGAGATGAGGGCCTTCATAAGAGGAATTACAGGGTTTATCAGCATCCAGCTCCCCTGAACCCTACGTTAGCTTCCTCTCTGATCTACTTATCCGAGTGGAGTCACGAGCACTCCCTCCTCGATCCCTTCTGCGGCAGCGGGACCATACTCTTCGAAGCCGGTATGATAGCTAGAGGCACTCCGGTATGCAAGTTCAGGAGGGACTTCGCTTTCCTGAAGTTCTTCGGGGAGCTTCCGAGTTTTGAGGAGAGGGATGTCGAGCTGAAGCTTTATGGAGTCGAGAAGTTCAGGAAGCATATAGAGGGAGCTGAGCTAATAGCTAGATACGTCGGGATATACCCTGAGTTCATCCAAGGGCACGCTGAGAGGATAGGGAAGTACTTCGATAGCGTGGATTTCATCGTCACAAATCCACCGTACGGCTTGAGGATCGGGAAGAAGGGGATTATAGAGAAGATCTACGCTGGATTTCTGAGGGCCGCTAGCTCGATACTAAAGAAGAGGATGGTCGTCATAACTTCCGAGACGTCTATATTTGAGAAGCACGCCCGAGATAACTTCGAAAAAATTGAGAAGCTCGAGGTCATGTACGGTGGCCTGAGGACAGGTGTCTATATCGTGAGGTGAAGAAATGAATTTATCTTCGCGATGCCCTCATTCATGATGCCCTACAGCTTCAACTTCGACCTCTCATCCCTGCCTAAGAGCTTCTTCTCAGAAATAATCAGAGCTTCTTATAAAGCCAGGATCCACAGGAAGCTCACTTCCACAGCCAGGAGGATAGTAAAACTCTTCAAGCTGGAGGAAATAACAGGACTGGATTTGGAGAAAGCCATATCATTAGTTGAGGACCTCATCGAGATATTCATGCTCAATGAGATGAACAGGGGGAGGTTCGAGGGGGTGAGGAGGAAGGCCCTATTCCTCCCCCATTGCTCGAGGAAGTACATGGATTCGAGGTGCAGGGCTGAGTTCAGGGAGGATCTATCTACTTACGTCTGCGGGAAGTGCTCCGATGACTGTCTCATAAGGAGGGCCAGCGAGCTCGCTGAGGAGAGGGGTTACGATGTCTACGTGGTCCCGGGGGGATCCTGCTTACCTAAGATAATAGAGAAGATGAATTACGAAGCTGTAGTAGGTGTCGCTTGCGGCATGGAGCTCCTCTTGGCTTACCGATACTTGAAGGACTTCCCAGCCCAAGGTGTACCTTTAATGAGGAATGGATGCTCTAGAACTATCTTTGACCTCGAATCCCTTGAGAACTCCCTTCTCTGATTTTCGAATCGCCCTATTCAGGGGGAGCCTAGATGTTGAGAAGAGCATCGCTGATGCCATTATCAACGATTGAAATTTGAAGGTCTCGCTCAGAGCCCTCGAGAGCAGATTCACATTCCCCAGATCTATCGGATTCGTTAACTCGGCAGCTATGAGCTTCGAGGCTAAGTCGTAGGGGATGAAGCCTGTCATAAGGAGGACGCTCAGGTTCAAGCTGGCTGCAAATCCTATGTTGAAGGATAGAGCCCTTATGGATGAGGCGACCCCCCTCCTCTCCTGAGGGGCCCCTGCCATTATCGAGCTGGCGTTTGGAGTGACGAAGAGGCCGGCTCCGCAGCCCAGGAGGAGCATAGTCGCTACTATGAACCTTATTGATGTCTGAGTGGAGAAAAGGGACATCATATAGAGGGAAGTTGAGGAGAGAGCGAGACCCAGCAGCGTTATAGGGGCATATCCGTATTTATCGGAGAGCTTACCTCCCAGAGTCCCGAATATGAGGAAGGAGAACTCGAAGGGGAGGAGGAGCATCCCGGTCAAGGATGCGCTCAACCCCTTAACTACTGAGAGGTAGATGACTAGCAGCACTGTGACGGAACCGAAGGCGAGGGAGTAGAGGAACTGAGCTACTATTCCCCCTGCGAACTGCCAATTCCTGAAGATCCTCAGATCTAGGGCTGGTGAAGACGACTTCAGCTCGAGATAGATGAAGAGGAGGAGTATCAGGGATCCCAGGGAAGCTAAGATGAGCGATGCCCTGAGGTAAGCGCTACCGTATGCGGCGAGCGTGAGGGATAGTAGTATCAATGAGATCGCGGAAGTGAAGGAGAGGAAGCCCGGATAATCTATTTTCGCTTTAACAGGCCTGTAAACTTCCTTGAGCCTCATCTTAGACCAGAAAACTGAGATGAGCCCCAGGGGGACGTGAACCCAGAAGACCCACCTCCAGCCTAAGTTATCTATTATCAGACCCCCCAGAGTCAGGCCTATGAGGGAACCGAGCCTGAAGGCTATCTGATTGACCCCTATCCATGTCCCCAGCTGTCCCTTGGGCACAGAATCTGTTATTATCGTCAAGCTCAAGCTCATGAGGAAAGCTGCCCCGATCCCCTGGATTAGCCTCAGGGAGATCAATTGAAATACGTTAGAGGAGAAGCCGCAGAGCAATGAGGATAGTGAGAAAAAGGCAAAACCCATTGAGAAGAGGTTAACTCTCCCGTAGATATCGCTCAAGCTCCCGACAATCAATTGTACAGCTGTAGAACCGAGCATATAAGCTTGAGTCAACCATATCACTTGCTCGACATCGGCCCCTAAGGAGTGGGCTAGCTCAGGTATCCCGACCACAAGTATCCTGGCGTTTATTCCTGTGAGGAAGGAGGCTAGTGTAGTGACTGAGAGCACGTGCAGTATTTCTCTTCTTCCGCTCATTTCAGCTCACGTCCCTTCACATATAGTTTCGCCTGGGATGACAATCTGATTGAGATAAAAAGGTATCGTCGAGCCTCACTCAGCCCGAGGTCCTTGGGCTATGGAATTGCGATTGTTTTAAATCGATTCAACCTATATTGATGTATTTAAGAGTTCCTCCTCTACTTGAGGGCAGGGTCTATCTTCGGGATCTTAACGCACCTCTTAGCTACATCATCCTAGCTTTCTCAATATATACCCCTCCAAGTTTTCCTGTTGTCAATCCCCTTCCTCCCGTTCATGAAAACTTCCTCCCTCCTCAGGAGATTCGATAGAGGATTAGGGATAGGGAGAGCTGCCTACTCCTGGAATTAATCGGCCTCTCAATAATACTGGGGATTTATCCTCAAATAATCTCGAGGACCCTCACCTCCTGGATCCTCACCTTCCTCTCCCCATTCCCCGGGGCTTTGCTCCTCCTCATAGGCGGAATCGGCTTTTCGATCATGGTTATGAGACTCGAGAAGATAGAGGGGCTGGAGGAGGAATTCAGGTTAGCAGGGATTATTTACATGGCTGGAATCTTCTTCAGCCTGACGATCCCCATAGCCGGGCAGGTGATGGACCTACTATCGATGATCTTGATATACTTTCACTCCAATAGGAGCTCGAGGAGATTAACTATTAGGTAGCCATCTCTATTGCATCAATTTGACATCGACCAAGCCTCGCCCTTCAGGGCGGGGTAAAGTTTTTAAGCTACTGTTCGCTACTTCTGTGATATGCCATATCCCTGAGTCCCAAGGAGCCAAGAGCGAGGGGCAACTCTTGGCGAGGGATAGGGGTAACGGGCTGAAGACCCAGCCCGTGGTCTACCACTGGACGAGCGGAGCGGGGTGGGTGCGAACCGCACCTACCAGCTGTGAAGTGATGAAGATGAAGGCGGTAAACCACGAACCCGTGAGCCGTCCTGAGGGAACCCTTCGCCCTTCAGGGCGGGGAGGAGGTCAGCAACACCTGAGGGCTCTATGAGGAGGATTTATGCACATTACAATTTTATTATCGACCCTCTTCGGACTATAATAATCGAGGCTCGTGAGTCCCCGGAAAGCCTTCGGATCTTCCGGGTTACCTTAAAAAGGTTAAAGTTGTCTATACGCATCTAAAGCCGCCACCACAACCGGATACATTACAGGGGACGCGGTTAACTTCGGATGAGTTCCGTATGACATCGTAATGATTTCCCCTATTTTCATCTTGTTCTGGATGGCTATGGCAATCGCATTGATGAGTTCTGCGACCTCATTGCATCTACCCGATGCCTGCGCTCCGATCAATGTCTCATCTCTCAGGAATATCAACTTCAGCTCTATTTCAGTCGCACCCGGTAAGTTAGCGGGATGCCTGTTGGCGACCTTCGCCCTTCCGACAATATATTCGATGTTCTCCTTCTTAGCTAGGCTTTCAGTGATGCCGGCACATGCTAATGTTAAGTCTCCGATCTTTGTTGAGAAGACTCCTATCTGACCGCTCACCTTCCTGCCCACCTTCGCACCATACAAGTTCGCGACAGCTACTCTAGCTTCCTGACAAGCGGCTGAAGCCAGCAGAACCGGTGCAGGTTTTCCGGTGAGGAAGAACTTCTTCTCAGCTATGTCTCCGACCGCAAATATGTCGAGATCGCTTGTCCTCATGAATTCATCGACAAGAACCCCGTAGTCCCCGATTCTCAAACCGATCTTTTTGGCTAACTCTACATTCGGGCGATAACCGGTCGAGATGACGACGACATCCGCAGGTATTTTCTCTCCATCCTCGAGTTCCACTCCCTCAGCTCTCTCCTTTCCATAAATCCTCTTTACTGTTTTATCCGTTATTATTTTTATTCCTCTCTTCCTAAGCTCCTCCTCCGCCTTAATTGCAAATTCTTCATCCATATTCTGGAGTAAACAGTGCGGAAGCATCTCCACTATAGTTACATCCTTTTCAATGTTCGACAGATCATCCGCTAGTTCCACTCCTATGAAGCCACCGCCTATTATGACTATCTTATTCGCATCCCTCAATGCCTTCTTCAGGGCTTCAATTTCTTCATATCTCTTATAGACTAAGAATACGTTCTTCAAGTTCGTACCCTCTATCGAGGGTGGGATGAAGGGTAAGGAGCCAGTGGCCAGAATTAGTTTTTCATATTTATAGGAATTGCCGGAAGCAGTAATAACTATTTTACTATTTCTGTCAATGTCAACGACTTCATCGATCACAACTTCCACTCCCTGACTCGTCAGGAGTGAGTATGGCATTAAATTCTTATCACAGCTCTCTATCGTAGCTGCTAAGTACGGTATCCCGCAAGGTATGAGCGTTTTATCTTCCTTCTTTAGGAGGAGGATGGACTTCTCTTTGTAAAGTACCCTGGCCGCGAGGGCGGCCGTGAACCCGCTCGCGCTCCCACCAACGATTATTATATCGCGTGCCTGCATCCTGAACACCTTCGCATGGATTATGTTTTAAATTTAAACTTTTCAATTGCATGAGGGCCATCCGACCAGTATCCACTTAAAATGATTAGATACATCCAGTATATCATTAAAATATGAACGCTATATATCATAGATATCTTTATTTTTACCTAAAAAGCCGATCGATGCGGAAATCTCGGAATGTTGAAGATATATGGGAATAGTAGGGAGTTTGAGGATCAGATCCCTCTGATAGGCATCGCTCTGGATATCTTTTTAAAATATTGGAGCCCTTTAGCTCGTGATGAAAACCTCGGGCTAGCGGCCGAGGGGCTGTGAGAACCCAACTAAACGCAATAGAAAGTAGCTGAGAGATCGGCTAGGAAGCCTCTGGTTTCTGCGAAGGAGATCCAAAGAGTTTTAAGTTCTGGTATTCAGCTCATCTCACCTTCAACCCCATGCCAGTCAGTATCACGAGGGAAGGCCCATCCACCTTACCCAACCACTTCTTGTAAGCTGCGTAAGCTACAGCGGAGCTGGGTTCGACGTATAAGCCCTGGAGAGCTAGCTCCCTATGGGCTTCTATTATCTCTTCCTCCTCAACTATCTCGGCATCACCCACTCCCCTCATCTCCTCGACCATCATATTTAGCAGGGGAGGATTCGGGCTTATCAAGGCATCAGCAACACTCTTAACTACCTTGGGCGGGGAATAAGTCAAGCCCTTGAGCTTATGATATAGAGGAGAGATTAACTTAGTCTGACAAGCCACTACGAATGGCATCTCATCTATCTCGCCTGAATCCAGGAGGTGCTTGAATCCCCTCAGAGTACCGAGTAATAAGGTACCGGCTGAGACGGGTAAGAATATATATTTTGGAGGCCTCCAGTTGAATTGCTCAGCTATCTCGTATGCGACGGTCCTCATAGCGTCCCAGTATATGGGATGGTAGACGTGACCGACGTAGAACTTCCCCTCCTCATGAGCCATCGCTTCAGCAGTGACTTCATCCCTTCTCCCCTCAACCCTTATTATTTCAGCTCCGTAAGCCTTTATCTGCTCAACTTTAGGGCCGCTAGCCGTTGAAGGCACGTAAATCCTGGCTCTAATTCCTGATGCTGCTGAGTAAGCTGCTACAGAGGCCCCAGCGTTTCCCGAGGAGTCCTCGCTTATGTAACCCGATCTGACCCTCCCAGCTAGAGTCGAGAGGAGTATCGAGGAACCTCTATCCTTGAAGGATCCAGTCGGGTTGAGGAAATCTAGCTTGAAGTAAGCATCTTTCCCCTTTATTATGGGGGTCCATCCCTCCCCCAAGCTCACCCTCTCCTCGGCGTGAGGGAAGAACTTTCTGTACCTCCAGATCGTTTGCTCCTCCCTCTCTATGAGTTCCCTCTCGAAATGGAAATCTAGGATGAGCTCCAGAGGGGAACCGCACTTGCACCTGAACTCAAGGGGGTCAGATGTCTCGTAACCGCAGGATCGACATCTAGCGGTATACATGCTCCCCCCTCTCATTATGTAATAATAAGATAATTTTGATGCATCCCAAATTTTCACGCATTCCCCTTCCCATGAAAGATCGGTGCGAAGGGGATAAAAATACCCTGAGACGTCTCAAGGCTGTGATACCATGAGGTCTTACGTCCCGCTCCTCATCATCCTAGCATCATTCGCCATCCTCTATCTAGCTCTCACGAGCAATCCGGATCTCAAGGCTTCTTATGACTCTCTCAAGAAGGAGCATGAAAAACTCCTATCGGAATATAAAAAGCTCAATTCAACCTACAATGATCTCAAGAGAGAGCATGAGAACGCTCTGAATGAGTTAAAGGAGCTTAAAGCCTCATATGAATCCCTGAGGAAGGAGCATGAAAAACTCCTCTCGAGCTACAATGCGCTTAATTCCAGCTATAGCGCACTCAGGAAGGAGCATGAAGCTACCCGGAGTGAGTTAAGGACGCTGAGGAGCGAGTACGAATCTCTCGCGAGAAGATACAATGAGCTGCAGGAGGACTTCGGTGCACTCAAGAGAGAGCATGAGAACACTTTGAATGAGTTGAGGAATCTGAGAAGCGAGTATGATGATTTAATGAGCAGATACAATAAGCTGCAGGGAGATTACAACGATCTTTTGAATGCATACAATCTCCTGAAGGGCTACCATTCCTCAGCCAAGCAAGTGAGGTGGTATGAGAAAGTAGCTTATGAGAAACTGAGTACGAATTGGTTCAAAACTGAACTAGCCCTTTGGAGGAGTTGGTACATCCTAAAATCTGATTTAAGGGTCTTGCTCCTCTCAGATGACTATGGGCAGGCTGGAGCGACTATGTTCGCTGAGATGGTGAGGAGGGATCTCTCATACAACAGCGATCTCTACAGGGGGATCATCCATGAGTGGCTGAGGGATCACCCAGCTAGGAATGAGGTGGAGCTCGCGAATGAGATAGCCAGGCTCTTCTACTCATTGGATCATAAATACGCTTATCCTGGTGTGGATGAGCCCAACGCTGGGCTTCCCCTATTCCCAGTGGAGCTCCTAGCTTACAATTTAGGGGATTGTGAGGATCATGCCATGCTATTAGCTGCCCTCTACAAAACAGCGGGTTTCAGAGTCAGGATGATAACAGTTCCGAGGCATGCTGCCCTTCAGATATATTTAGATGGAAGATGGCGTTTCCTCGAGGCTACAATACACTTCGACGATGGGGGAGATGCTCCTTGCTCCTTCTACTCCAGTTTGACCGTGGATTATCTTGAGAGGACTTTCCTTAATGGATACAGTGGTGTTACTTATTACTACGATGAGGTCTAGCGATCACTGGATCTCAATAAATTCGCACTGATCCCCTTATTTTTATACATTCACTCCATCTATGGTATAAATGCGATCGCTAAAAGAGAAGATTCTGTTTCAATCCTCTTCTCATGAATACGCATGAAGGTCCACGATCTCAGCTTTCTTCATCGATCCGATGTATTGCTACGTTCGAGATGCTCGGGAAAATTTATATCTCCGTTAAGCCCGCCTCCCCTAGCTCAAGGGATAAGAGATGCGAAAAATTGAGAAAATATTCAGGTTCAATAAGATAGATAATTCATGGGTCCCGAAGCTCATACTCGGCGATGTGAGGGAAGTGCTCCCTCGCCTCCCGGATAATTTCATCGATTGCGTTATCACCTCCCCGCCGTATTGGATGCAGAGGGACTACGGGCATCCGGATCAGATAGGTAGGGAGGGGACGCCGGAGGAATACGTTAAAACAATAGCTGATATATTTGAACTCATTCGGCCAAAGCTAAAAAGAACAGCGACGATCTTTCTCAATGTTGGGTATAAATATTTAAACGAACGCCTCATTCTTATCCCTGAAATGATAGCTTTAGAGATGGAAAGGAGGGGTTTCTTACTGAGGAATAAGATAATCTGGTGGAAGCCTAATGCGATGCCTACTCCCGCTAGGAACAGGCTCAACAATGTATACGAGCCAGTCCTCTTTTTTATCAGGGACGACGGCAAGGAAGTATACTATTTCAACCTCGAGGAGATATCACCAAAGAGCAGGACGCTCGATCATTACGCTAATTTGTTTTCCTTCACTCCACAGGAATTAATAGGAGTTAGAGCGATAGATTCTCTCTCAGGGAGGGAGACTAAAGAAGGTAAAGTTATTGGAGTCAGATTCACTCAAAAGAAGATCCTTGAGGTCCTGATTCAATGGGAAGATGGGGCCGAATGGTTGCCCTTCGGCGACCCGCTGAAGAACTACCCCGAGAGGATAAGCTTCTCATGCCCTGAATGCGGGGCCTCGATAAACGAATGGGACATAAGACTATCCTTCGCGAATCTGGGGGAAATGATATGCCCGGAATGCGGAGCATTGCTCTGCTCAGATCCCGAGACATTTCCGATACCATCGTTCCCGAATTCTCCATACGAGGACCCACAAGAGATAAAAGAAATAATAGACCCATCCGTTAAAATAAAAAAATATGTCACAAAAATCCCGAGAAACAGTAAATTCGTGAGGGCTGAATTGGATAAGATCCTCACAGCTTCTCCCGCTGGGAGGCTCGCGGTCCAGGGGGAGTACATCTCGATCAAGCGCAGATGGGAAGCTCCCCAGCCCTTAATAGCAAAATTTTTAAGATATTGGAGGAACCTCAAGAGAGTATCAATAGAAGATATAGATATAGAGTTAGGTTACTCTTACACAGCGGGACACTGGTTTAGACTCGACTTCGGTTGGTGGGGGAAGGGGGGCTCCGTACCGCGACCCGGTGATTGGGGCCGCCTGAAGAAATTGCTAGGCTTCAACGACATCTATGATAAATTAGTTACTGAAAGGGTGGCAGTGCTTCAGACAGTTAAACCTCATGAAACGGGGAAAAATCCCGGGGATGTTCAGGGGATTGAGGTGGAGGAGATACTCGAAGATTTCAAGAGGAATTATGAGATAATGGGAGAAGCCGGGGATATTTGGAAGATAAAACTCGAGCCCTATCCGGAGGCCCATTTCTCAATCTTTCCGACGAAATTAGTTGAGACAGCTATGCGTATGGGCTGCCCGCCGAGAGGTGTCGTTTTGGATCCCTTCGCGGGCTCTGGGACAGTTGGGGAAGTGGCTATGAGGCTCAATAGAAAGGCTATTTTGATAGAGTTGATCCCCGAATTCGCTGATCTCATTAGAAAGAGATGCGGAGGGAAGGTTGAAATTATAAGCTATGAGGATCTAGTTAATGCGAAGTAGCAGTTTGGATATATGAGTTAGAGCGAATAAATCGTAATGTAAAAAAGAGGGGAGATTACTCCGGAGGGAGCTCCTTCCATGCTAGATCTATATCTATGCCCTCCTTCTTGTTCTTCCACCTCCAGTAGTACCACCATAGGACCCCGCCTATCCATACGAATAGGAAGGCTATGATGCCCTCTATCGTTATGGCTCCCAGCTCCGGCGTAGTGTAGTAATAGTACTCCACTATCCCTATGTTTATCAGATCAATTACAGCGGCTATCGATACTATAGGTATGCCGGCCAGGACCCAGTTCTTATAGGGAGAGGTCTCCCATATCGATCTCACTTTCTTCCTGAATGGGAATATCAGAGCAGCTATTGCCGTCATGAGCCAGAAGGATATGCCCTCGGTAGCAGGGCAATCTAAGAATGAGAGAGGGCTGGCTCCGCTCAGTATATTGTAAGCTATGCCGATCTGGGATGTCACGTAGAAGAATATCAGGTTCTTGACTGGAGATGCCCACTTGGGATGAACTTCAGAGAACCACTTGGGCCCCATCCTGTCCATGCCCCACGCTACGGCTATCCTGCTTGCGAAAACGAAATCCAAAACTGAGTATATGTAGATGTTCAGGGCGAAGCTGAGGAACATCATCACAGCTAATGCTATACCTAGCGGACTGCTCGTGTCTATGAACACCCTGAGGATCCCCATGAAGTTCGGTGGGAAGGGCATTTTGTAGCCCTCGATACCGACATTATCAGCAACTGCCAAAGCGTACATGAATTCCTTCCCGACGACCGCAGGATATATCAGTGAGAAAGCGAAAACTATTATTGCCGGCCCGAGGACTGAGGATATTTGAGCTATCATTATGTTCCTCTGGGGCCTCTTTATCTCCCCTCCTATTATGTTTATCTCGACCCCGTAGCGAGTCCACCAGGAGTGGACAGCCACCAAGCCGAATGTACCAACAATGAGCCCTGCCATAGGAGCGAAAACCCTTGGATCAGCTTGCATAGCTGCCTTGATCATGCTATCGTAATCCAGGGATCCGTACTTAGCTGCGAGGCTGTTCCATGAACTTATGAACTCAGCCTGGCTGTGCGTACCTATGACGAAACCTATCAGTATGAGGAAGACTGTAGATAGAGTTGCCAGTATCCTCTGATGAATTAGATATATCCTGAGACCGAAGAGCGTGAATAGGAATGCTATAGTTCTCACTATAGTGGCTATTATGAACTTACCATACGGGGAGGCGCACCACTCAGCCGCTTCACGCATATCTAGCATACCGAAGAGCGTAGTCAATCCGGGATCAGCCACCCAAGGAGATAAAATCACGCCCCAGAGCCACCAGATGAAATAATCAGCGAAACTGACGGCCATCCCTATCGCTGGATGCAGTATCCTGCTGTTATAGACGTAGCTACCTCCACTCCTGGGCATAGATGCCCCTAGGATGCCCCAGGTCAGGGCGGCTCCGAAGACACCTAGAGCTGTAGCTATCCATATCGAGCTCAGCAGATCCCCGGATGGGAAGAGCCATATTCCCCAAGCGAATACAGTCAATAAAGCTGTAGGAGGACCTTGATTCATGAATCCAACATAGAAAGCATCTAAAAGACTGGCTTCCCTTACTAGACCGCTCGCCCTCCTCGCGAAAACTTCCTTAGGCACTACATCCTTTGAATCGGACATGTAGCGACCCCCGGGATGCGGTTCCCGTTCCTCTAACCTCTTTAATTTAAACTTTACTTATCATTGAAGCTGCTCAGGAACTCCTTGAGTTGTAAAAATATTTTATACTGTCTCGTCCCCTCCTCCAGCTCACCCCCGACCCCCTCGCCTCCCATGCCCGAGATACCCTTGAGGAAGGAGGGCAGCCCCTTCCTCAGCCCGATCGAGTATCCTCCCTCCAGTATGACAGCGAACCCCTTTACACCCCAGTTCTCACCCAACTCCTTCAGGAGGTTCCCCATCCTCCAGTAAGCCCTTGAGCTCAGGCTTATGTACCCCATCCCCTCCCCGGCATATGCATCGAAGCCGGCCGAAATTACGAAAGCTTTGGGCCTGAATTTCTCCATCAGGAAATTCAATATGTCCTCCAGCATGAAGATATATCCCTTATCTCCGGTCTCCGGGTATACCGGGATATTGACCTTAGTCCCCCTAGCCGCCCCTCCCCCGAGGTCGTTGGGCCATCCAGTGCCTGGATATTCGAAGGCATCATGGATATCGATGTGCAGAACCTCAGGATTGTACCATAATATCTCCTGAGTCCCATTACCATGATGAAGGTCGAAGTCGAGTATCGCCACTGGCATCACGCCTCTCCTCACGAGTTCTATAGCAGCTATGGCTGCATTATTGAATATGCAGAAGCCAAGTGTCCTGCAACCCATAGCGGCTCCGCTCCTCCCCGCATGATGTCCCGGAGGCCTAGCCAGGGATATTGAGAGGAATTCCCCTCTGGCTACTCTATCAGCGGCCTCTACAGCGCAGCTCGCTGCTGCCAGGGCCGCTTCGAAAGTCCCCTCCGTGGAGTAAGTATCCGCGTCTATGTAGCCCTTCCCCCTCCCCCTTATGTACTCTATGTAAGCCCTCTCGTGGACGCTCGTCAGTATCTCAGCATCCCTCATACCTGGATCCACTATATTGGGCTCCAATCCTTCCTCCTTCATTCCCTTTATCGCTATCTCTATCCTCTCAGGTCTCTCAGGATGATAAGAAGGGGGGTAATGCATCTTATGAACGCTCGGGACCAGCGCGTCCATATGGGTTATAGGGGGCACTACCTTATAACTGAAAACCTCTAGGGCGGGATGAGGGAGCCTCGAGCCATCGGACCTCAGATGAGGCCGGAAGCGTAAAGCTCCATCTAAACGGGGAAGTTTCTACCTTTAGGGCGGAGTAGCTAGCATCTGCACTGCAAGCTTATATATTGGAGCTCTAAGCCCCCTCTATGCTAGGCACGATAATCAACGCTTTGGCCGTGATATCGGGTTCCTCATTAGGGCTGCTGATGAGGAGGAGCATAGGGGAGGATCTTAAGGGCAAATTATTGAGCGTAATAGGGCTCTTCACCTTATACCTTGGTGCGGATATGATGCTGAGGGCAGATAAGCCACTTGGCCTCATAATAGGCCTCCTCCTGGGTACTTACATAGGACATATTATGAAGCTGGATGAGAGGCTCGAGAGACTCTCTAATATCAGAGAGAAATCTGCTGACGGTCTCCTAGTCCCATTCCTAACTTTCTGCATAGGTCCCATGACCGTAATAGGGTCGCTCAGGGACGGTATGGGGGATCCATCCATAATATTAGCTAAATCCGTCATGGACGGCTTCAGCTCAATAGCATTCGCTTCAGCCTTCGGTTTCAGCGTATTACTCTCAGCCATACCCCTCCTCCTGTTCCAGGGATCCCTCTCCTTACTCGGGAGGTTCATAGGCAATTCCCTGCCCCTATCAGCCTTGGGGGAGATGACAGCGGCCGGAGGTATCATACTGCTCGGACTTGCCCTCAGGATCCTCGGAATTAAGAGGATGAACGTCGCAGATATGCTGCCCAGCCTCTTAATAGCTCCCCTGATATCCCAATTCCTCTGAAAATTAGCTGGCTGTAGGAGGGGATGGAATTTAGTATCATTCAGGAGCAGCTCTCAAGGATCTCCCTCAGGCTCAGCACCATCTTCCCTCCGGTTATCCTCTTCCCCATCTCTATTAAGCTCGTCTCCCTTATCTTCCCAGCCCTCAAGTAGTCCTCATTAGCTAGGACGCTCCTCGTAGGGCCATCAGCTATAATGCGACCGTTCGAGAGTATTATGGTCCTATCGGTGTACTCCACAGCCAGATCGGTATCATGCGTTATTATTATGAGGGTCTTAACGCTCCCGAATAACCCCATTATGAAGTCCATGAATTGAGTATAGCTAGCGTAATCCTGCCCCGCTGTGGGCTCATCCAATATCAGTATCTTGGGCCTCATAGTTAGTATAGAGGCTACGGAAATCCTCTTCTTCTCCCCGTGGCTGGTGGCGAAGGGGGAGTACTTGAGTAGATGCTCCAGCCCGCACTTCGCCGATGCTTCCATCACCCTCTCCCTCACCTCATCGCTCCCGACCCCAAGATTTCTGGGTCCGTAGGAGAGCTCCTCCTCAACGCTCCTGGCGAAGAGCATGCTGAAGGGATCCTGGAATACCAAGCCGACGTAATTTGCTAGCTCATAGACCTCCCTCTCCCTGGTGTCCATCCCGTAGACTAAGATCCTTCCCCTCCTGGGCTTCAGTATGCCCAATATCAGCTTAGCCAAAGTGCTCTTCCCCGCCCCGTTATTACCGAGCAGAGCTACCCTCTCCCCCTCCCTTATCTCAAGATTCACATCCTTTAGAGCTTCCTTACCGTCGTAATCGAAGCTGACCCCTTCCATTTTGATTGAGATCTGACCTAGCTCCCTCCTCTCGCTCCTCACCCTCAATTCCCCGCAATCCCCAATTAGCACCCTTGAAGGCACCTTTATCACTCCAAAAAGGTCTTTCAGCTCCCTCTCTTCCCTCATCTCCCTCATTATCTTTCCATTTTCCATGAAGATTATTCTATCTACTCCTACATCCAATATCTCCTCCGTCCTGTGCTCAGCTATGACTAAAGTTTTGCCCCTATCCTTCATCATCCTGATCTGCTCCTGAACTAACCTCACCCCCTCACTGTCCAAGTTAGCTAAGGGCTCGTCCATCAGTATTATAGGAGGATCTAGAGCCAATATGCCGGCTATAGCGATCCTCTGCTTCTCCCCTCCACTCAACTCATTCACATCCCTCCCCCTGAGATGAAGAGCGTTCACGCTCCTCAGGGAGCTCTCGACTCTAGCTATAGCTTGATCCCTGGGGAAGCATAGGTTGCAGGGACCGAAGGCCACATCATCCTCGACGTTCGGCAGGACCAACTGCTTCCCCACTTCCTGCATCACGGTACCGACCAGCCTGGAGAGGTGTGAGAGGCTCGCCCCCCTCACTAAAGTGCCGAGAACTTCAACCTCGCCCTCATAATGGCCCTCGTATCTGTTCGGTATTAGACCATTTATCGCTTTTATCAGAGTCGATTTGCCGCTCCCGCTCCTGCCAGCTAAGAGTACAGTTTCTCCCTCCTCTATCCTCATGCTCACTTTCCTCAGGGCCGGTTCCTCCTTGTTCGCGTACCTGAAAGTGAGATCCCTGACCTCTACCGCCACACCGGAGGGTTGAAAGGATCCTTAAAAAGCTTGCCCCACTATACCTTTTTAATTTTCGGTCGTATCCAACGCCGATGAAAGCTGCCCTCATACCGGCCTACAACGAGGAAGCTAGGATAGCTCCTGTCATAGTGAAGGCCAGGAGGCACGTTGATTTAGTAATAGTTTGCGATGATGGTTCCGATGACCTAACAGGGGAAATAGCTAGAAGCTTAGGGGCAGAGGTCGTTAGGCATGAGAGGAACATGGGTTACGGGGCCGCCCTCCTTACCCTATTCAAGAAAGCGCTGGAGATGAACGTGAGTCTCGCGGTCACGATAGATGCAGATGGCCAGCACGATCCCGATCTCATCCCTGCTCTCTTCAAGCCCATAGAGGAGGGGAGAGCCGATTTCGTGATAGGTTCGAGGTTCATGGAGGGGAGCTCGACTCCCGGCATCTCCCCCTTCAGGAAGCTGGCTCTGAAGATCCTCAACTTCCTGGGCAGGAGGGCTACGGAGCTGAGAGTATCCGATACCCAGAGCGGGATGAGGGCTTACTCGAGGAGGGCCCTCGAGATAGCTGCCGGGGCTATAGAGAGGGGGATGGGTGTGAGCCTCGGGATACTGAGGGAACTGAGCAGCCACGGGCTCAGGGTAGCTGAGGTGCCGATAAGTGTCAGCTACATAGGGAGCAAGCCCTCGAAGAATCCCGTTTTGCACTTCTCCGAGCTTATAGCCACGATACTGAGGATCGTACTGGAGGAGAGGCCTCTCCTCTACCTCGGGGTCCCCGGGGCTGCCATGCTAATCGTAAGCCTATACTTCGGCCTCTTCCTCCTCAACCTCTACTTCTCCACGAGGTACTTCAGCGTTCCCATGGCTTTCATCTCCCTGGGCTCCCTCATGCTGGGGATAATACTCATAATAGCCGCCCTGCAGCTTTACTCGATAGCTAGGATAAGGGCCGAGCTGAGGAAGATCAGGCGCTAACCCCTCAACTTCCCAATTATCTCCGAGATGAGGGAGTTCAGGGAGTTGAGCTGACCCGGTATCTCCTCCTTCGAGGCCCAGGGATCGACCCAGCTGATGTTGATCCCGTCGTAAGAGAGGGAATAGGAGAAGAAGTCTGCTACACCTTCCTTGGGCTTATACTCAACGCTACCGATGGCCCTCAATTCCTCCAAGATCTTTTGAAGGGCTCTCATATCCTCCTCACTCACCTTCCCCTTGATCACTTGATTCTTGGAGCTGAGAATGGCCTCCCCATCTTCGTATATCACGAGCTTGTCCGCGAAGCCCGCTACACCGCCGCTCCTAGTGTAAGTTAAGACGGGCTCCTTCCCCCTCTCCACTATGAAGTAGGCCAGTATGATTACGGAGGCGGAGATCAGGATCAACAAGAAGATTATGGCCCATCTGGGGGCTCCTATCCAGTGGAACATACATCATCGATGGGAAGGGCAATAAAAAGATATTTCACTCTGAGGCGAATGCATTCAATCCCTGCGTTCTAGTTGAGAATGGTAGACAAGCTCATTTAAAAACGGGAGGAATTCCCTCCCAATGATTCTTGTCTTCCCAACTCCTTCCTCGAGCTCCGATCTTTGATCCAAGAGAACCTGTCTTATCCTAATCATTCTAATTGCGAAGTTTATATATAAACTTCGCAATGGTAGTGCGAATAATATGTCCAATGCCCTCTCATTGGCACTCCCTTCCTGCGATCTATCTTGATCTCATCGAAATCTCTATCTTCTCCCCGGTGAGCTCAGAAAGATAAACTCATGGCTCCGTGGCATTCTTACAGTTTTCCTCTATCCCTCATTTGATAGTAGCGATCTGACTCCCTAACGTGCCTTATTTCCCTTCACTGAATTTAGCTAACTATTATCCAATTCCAACTTCCCTTTTTAGGCGTAGGACTTCCTCTTTGAGACCGAATTTCTCCCCGAGTCCTTCCACCTCGTCCCATTCGATTCTAATCCCTCTCAACCTTTCCACGGAGATTGGCCTTATCCCCCTAGCCGCTTCTAACGCAGCATAAGCCTCAACGGTAAGGGAGATGAATCCCCTCCACCTGCTCACCTCCACTATCTGATCCGGGAATACCGATAGGGGATCCCCTAGAGGGGTTGTCGTAATATCTCTATGGGAATCGGCCTCTCACCGAGAGGATAGTATATCGTGAGGACGTGCCCCCTCCTGGACTTTATGAGCTTCCTCATCTCTTCCCTCCCGGGGGACTCTGCATAAGCCTCCTCTATAGCTTTTAACGTGACGTTAGGACAAAGAAGGTCTATGTCCTTGCTGCTGACATCGATCCCCTGAGTGACAGCTATTATCTGAGATCCGTAGTAGGCACTCTCGCGTGAAGGGCTGGATAGAAGGATAGGAAGACCGGGAGCCACTCACTCATACGAATTCCTCCGCCCAGAGAGCCGGAACTGAGTTGAACATCCTCCTAAGTAAGAGGAGATCCGATATCGGTAGGTCCGTCCTCTCCGGCCTGACCCCTAGCTTGAGATAGGCCTCCCTTACGTCCTTACATGAGGGTTTCGTGATCCAAGACACCAGATTCTCGCACTCCTCAGCTAGCCAAACCAGATGAGATAAGAAAGCAGTGGCTTCCCTGCTGAGCTTATTCACATCATTTACAGCACTAATCGCAGTTTCTGCTGCGATTTCTAGGGCCCATACTTCTCCCCTCATCCCTCTTTTCACGAGATCCTCCCACTCCTCCTGAGATTTAACCCTGAACATGCTCTACCATCTTCGCATGGGAATCCTATAAATATCTTGCCGCTGATGCGTATGGCTAGCGATCTCTAATCGGTAGGTGTCTATAGGGGCTCTTTTTAATTCAATCAAGATTATCCGAATTTGAGGTGATGGAGTCAGCCGGCCTCTATCACCATCGGAGTCAGATCCTTATCCCATCTCAATATCCACACTCCATTGTTCCTAGCTGCCTCTATCGCTTCAGGAGCCGCGTAATCAGTGTATATGACCTTTATGATCCTCTTCCTCAGTAGATCGGGCCTCTTACTTTTTATCAGTTCTACTTTATCGAGTAGTTCATTCACCAACTTTACGCCCAATCTTACGGTCGCTTCCCCTATAATGCATATCTCATCATCAGCTCCGTATATGTCAACTTCCTTTGAATCGATGAAGATGTTACTCAGCTCTATCTCAACATTCAGCTTCTCCTTTATCTTATACTTTACCATACTTCTAGCCTCTTCCTCAACGGTCAGAGTGAGCCTATCCAGAGTCGTGCGAATCTCCCTCACATCATTCTTCAGAGCGTTAACATCGCTCTTCAAAGTGTCAACATCATTCTTCAGAGCGTTAACATCATTCTTCAAAGTGTCAACATCCTCTCTCAGGGACCTTACCTCCTCCCATAGCTTATTCTGATTCTCCCAAAGCTTTAACATACTCTCCTCCAACGAATCGAGCCTCTTCAATATCTCAGAAATTCCCAGGTAGCCAGCAACTGCATATCTGAACTCTATGTCCTCGTCCA
>Ga0080004_1067241_pt1 | contig 54007 bp, 42 predicted proteins | sample WasSprMetagenome_FD_69207 | JGI IMG/M metagenome (GOLD analysis project Ga0080004, IMG submission 69207) | Sulfidic aquatic microbial communities from Washburn Spring, Yellowstone National Park, USA - WS (SPADES assembly) (version 2) | ecosystem: Environmental > Aquatic > Thermal springs > Hot...
TTAAACGGGACATGGGACAAGGGACACGGGACAAAACAGCAGCGATTAGCGAATGGTGAACAAAAACTCTTAAACCCTCAACCCGTGACCCGTAACCCATTTTTACGCTTCACGCATCACGCTTTACGCATCACGAGTCACGCCCATTTTCCAAAATCGCCAATTTTGCCGTCAAATCCGTTAAATCACGCACCACAAATCACGCACCAGATGGCTATCAAATGACCACCGAAGTCGTAATTATATAGTGGCGGAGAAAATCAACCCGCCAATCTAAGAAAGGAGGCGGTCGAAGATGAAGGCTCTCAAAAATTTGATGTTGGTGGCTGTCGTTGTCGGGATGATGGGAGTAAGAGCATTCGCAGGTCCAATCCCAAGCCCATTGTTAGATCCAAAGTTCCATGGTCCACAAATGGGTGAGTCTAAAATCTACAACGCAAGTGGCAATGCTTTTCTTACCGTGGACTGGATCGTGCGATGGAATGAAGTGTTAGGACTGTATGAATACCTCTATCAGTTGGAAGTCTCTTCCTACACAAAAACGGTTATAAGTCGGTTCACAGTAACTCCTAAAGGACCTGTGAGCTCTGTAGGTGCTATCGAAGGCTCTCTTGACGAATCGCCGTATAACCATAATCTCGCCCGCGAGGAAGTTGACCCTTTGGACTTGTATACAACCTTTCCACATTCACAACTCACAGGTATTACTGCAGCAGGGGATGTAGCGTGGGGTTGGCTGACTGGAAAAGAAATTCCTGTTGGGAAACAATCGGTTATCCTCTACTTGACTTCTCCAATGCCCCCTACATACGGTTATGGTGAAGCAAAGGATAGTGCTCCAGGACCATTTGCAACAAGCTTTGGGGGAAGCCAGCCAATTCCAGTGCCTTCTCCAGAACCTGGGGTCTTGCTTATGCTGGGAGTTTCTTTGGTTGGGATTTCAGTTTGGAGACGGAAGGCATAAGATCGAAAGGAGAGGGGGCAGCAATGGGGCTGCCCCCTCTCTCGTTTTTCACTTAGTTGCATTTGTCAATGTTCTCACTGCACTCCCTTCACTCCATCCAGGATTACCATCGGTTGCAAATGCCTGCCATTTGAAGGTGCCTTTAGGGAGCAGACTTACAGGGATATCGCATCGTGCCCATTCCCCACTCGCATAACTTGGTTTGCTCCATCCACCGAAATCTGGACCGAACTCAGCCACTACATTGTTGTCTTTCAAGATCACGATTTTGAATTTCACAGGGTCATTGTTTGGGTCTATTGTCCTAAGGTAGAATGTAATTCTACCAGACGCTGTCCAATAAATGACCATGTTGTCGTAAGGGTAGTAAAGTTCAGGAGGATATGGTGAGTTTCCGCCTCGGCTAACCAAAGGTTGGTCAGATGACACGGGAGCCACAGGGTTGCTGTTAGACCCGCCGCAGCCGAGGGTGAGAAGGAGCGCCCCGACGGTGATTGTGAGACTGAGCAAAGTGATTGTTCGCTTCAACATCTCAATCGCCCTCCTTTGTTAGAGTTTTTGGTTTCTCTGAGGTGATCCCCGACGCGCCTTCGCCGCTCCGTCCCGAGCAACCATTTTCGCCGTCGCCGCCGTTTTTGTTTTTTCGTCAACTCGTCTTTCGTCCTTTGCATCCCTCCTTTCGTTTTGACTGAAGTCTGCTTAAATTATGAACATGGTGGTGCTGCGATGTAAAGGGTTTCGTTCGGTTAGAAACCCCGTCAGTTTGACCCTATTTTCCCGCCATTTTTGCCATTTTTGAATTAACCGTGACGAAAATCACATCACGGAACGGGACGAGGGACGGGGGACGAGGAAAAAGCGTAATGCGTAAAGCGTAAAAGCGTGAAATTGGCAGGTAGGAGGGGCGTTAGCCCCGAAATTGGTTGGAAGCGTAAAGCGTAATGCGCAAAGCGTAAAAATGACAGGTAGGAGGGGCGTTAGCCCCGAAAATAAGTTGCGGGTTGCGAGTTGTGAGTTGGGCGTAAAGCGTAAAGCGTAAAATTGGGTTGTGTGTTGCGGGTTGATGTTTTTCGTTCACCATTCGCTATTCGCCATTCGCCAATCGCTGCCGTTTTTGGGTTTAACTGGAGGGTCGTGCTCCTGCACGACCGAAAAAACTTTTCGGCACGCCGAGAGGCGTGCCCTCCGATTTTGCCCCTACACGACCGAAAATTTTTTCGGCACGGCAGAAGCCGTGCCCTCCAGTTTTTCGGCAGTGCGGGAGCATTGCCCTCCAGAAACGGCAAATTCGGCTGCTCAGGAGAGCATCCCTCCATGTGGAGGGATGAAATGATATGAACCGAAAACTTTGGTTACCGAAACGCTCACGCCCACACCATGAAATTGTCCCAATACCCAACCGACCCATCATCGTGCTTATTACTGTTTGCACCAAGAACCGTCAACCATGGCTGGCAGCACCAGAGGTGCACGAAATCCTAATTTCCGTTTGGAGGGAAGCAACAGCGTGGTTAGTTGGACGATATGTTATCATGCCTGACCACATTCACCTTTTTGCCAGCCCACGAGATGAAACCGTTTCATTAGAGAGTTGGGTTCGCTATTGGAAATCACAGTTTTCTAAACGACACAAAAACCCAAACCATCGTTGGCAAGTCGGTTATTGGGACACAACTTTGCGCAGTAATGAAAGTTACGATGAGAAATGGGATTATGTGCGCAACAACCCTGTTCGGCACGGTTTGGTCTCCCGCCCTGAAGATTGGCCGTATCAGGGCGAAATATTTGTGTTGGAGTGGTAATCTTTGGGTGCATCTGGAGGGTCATGCTCCTGCACGACCGAAGATTTTTTGAACGAATTCGGCTGCTCAGGAGAGCAGCCCTCCAGTTTTATCCTGCACGACCGAAAATTTGAACGAATTCGGCAGCGCAGGAGCGCTGCTGGAGGGTCGTGCTCCTGCACGACCGAAAAATTTTAGGCGGCTGTGCAGGAACACAGCCCTCCAGAGACCACAATTTTTCGACTTGCCGATTTGCCGACTTCACGATTTGCCGATAAGTTCGGCTCGGCAGGGGCCTCGCCCTCCCATCACTCTTACGCATTACGCTTTACGCATTACACTCACATTCTTTCCGTTCCTTTCATGGCATAATTGCGACGAACATGAAAATGGTGCGGGGTGCGATGTTCGGTGCTGGGTGCGATGTGCTGAGTGCGGGGTGAAATTGATGGGTTTTGTTCGTCAAATTTACGGGCTAAAGAGCGAGCGTGAATTGGCTCTTTGTATCAGCAATGAATGGGTTTCAACCCATAGCGTTGGGATGCAAATTGACAGTGCAAAACAAGTCTCAACCCAAAAGCGAGGGGATGTCAGATGCAGCAACAGCAGCGTGTTTTGGTCAGAGCAGAGCACAAGCCAATGGATTGGGGCTTCTACCTTTGGTTGCTTTACCGTCGGCTCCCACTAATCATCGTCCTTGTCGTTCTGGCTTTGATTGCCGTAGGAATTTACGCTTACACGAGCCCAAAGTTTTACGAAGCGGTCAGCCTCGTCAGGTTGCGCAAGCAATCGCCTCCACCGTTGTTTGGTCCTGCATCACAGCAACAACAAACTGACACGCTTGACCTCAAGACTGCTACCCAACTGGTTGCGACTTTCCTGACGGCTCAGGAAGCCTTGCGGCTCGTTCAGGAGCAGAAATTGTCAAGCATGAGAGTTAGCGCCTCGGTTCGGCAATATATCGGATTGCTGAACGCTCAAGAGGTTTTGAGTTTCGTCAGCACGGCGAGTTACGAACCTGACCTAATTCGCATTTCCGTCCGCCACACGCTCCCTGAGGTGGCTGCAGCGTTGGCGAACGCTATTGCTGAAGCCTTCGTCGCTCGGTTGAACCGTGAGGCTCGCGCTGAAGCGAGCAACGAGCGCCGCTTCATTGAGACCCAACTTCAGGCTGTGCGAGCCGAACTTCAAAGGCTTGACAAACAAATTGCAGAGGTCAAACAGCAACTGAACATGGTTGATGTCTCCGAGGAGACGAGGGCACTCGTCAACTCCGTCCGAACCTACACTTCCGAGTTGCTTATGGCTGAGACGGAACTGAGGGTTGCGATGAAGGCTCGCGAGCAACTTCAGCAACTTCTTGCTCAAGAGCAACCTTTTGTTCCGATGCGGAAAGAGAACCCTGTTTTGGCGGAAATGGAGAAGCGTTTGGCTGAACTTGAGGCTCAACGGACTCAGTTGCTCAACCGATACTTGCCCACTCACCCGACAATCAAGCGACTTGAGGAGCAGATTGCTGCGCTCAGGCAAGAAATCGCCCGCCGCCAATCTGAGAGGGTGATTGAGGTTCCTGACGCTGCCCCTAACCCGAGATATGCCAGTTTGTATCAGCAAATTTTGGATGCCGAGCGAAGGCGGATGGAGTTGGAGGAACGGCGCAGGGCGCTGGCATCTCTTTTGCAGCAGACTTACCAACAACTTCGAAAGTTCCCCGAACAGCAGCGCCGGCTCGGTGATTTGACGAGGCAGTTACAAGTTTTGGAGCAGGCATACATGAGTTTGCTTTCAAGGTTGCAAGACGCCCAAATTCGTGAGGCTGCAAAACTTGGCAACGCTACTATTGCCGATGTCGCTGTCGTGCCCAACAGACCCGTCGGTCCTGACCTGATTAGGCTCATCACTTTGGCGGTTCTTGGAGGATTGGGACTGGGTTTAGGCTTGACTTTCCTGATGGAGTTCATGCGGACGACAGTAACCAGTTCCGAAGAAATCAAGCATCTACTTGGAGTTCCTGTCCTTTCGGTCGTCCCAGAAGCCCGCATCGACACGGAACCTGATAGCATTATGCGTTTGATGACATCAAGGCGTGGTGCTGCTGAAGCCATCCGAACCTTGAGGTCAAATTTGCGTTTCCTAATCCTCCGTCAATCGGGCGACGGCAAGATGCAAACCTTCTTGGTGACAAGCGCGGTCAAAGGCGAAGGGAAGAGTTTCATTTCCGCTACCCTTGCTATCGCTTTCGCTCAGACGGGCAAACGGGTTGTTTTGATAGATGCTGACCTGAGGAAGCCAGATTTGCATCGGTTCTTTGGGCTTGACGGAGATGTCGGGTTGGCGAATGTGCTTCGGGACGCCGCACCGCTTGAGAGCGCCTTGCTCCCAACCCAACTTGAGACCTTGAAATTGCTCCCAGCAGGAGTTTTGCTGAAAGACAGTGACGCTGCTACTCCAGCAGAATTGTTCAGTTCCGAGGCGATGCAACATTTGCTGCAGCGGTTGAAGGAGCGATTTGACATCGTGCTGATAGACACGCCACCGATGATGGCTGTCACTGACCCAAGCATCTTGGCTCCGATGACGGACGGAGTTTTGTTGGTTGTCGAACTTGGGCATGTGAGCAGGTCTGCAGTTCAGAAGGTCAAAGAGCAACTGGAATTGGCTCAAGCGAAACTGTTGGGAGTGGTCATCAACAAGGCATCGCGAAAGCGAGGCTACGACTACTACCGCGACTATTACTACTATCACGGCTACTATGAGCGGGAGCCGTGAAGCGTGGCTCGTGAAGCGTAATGCGTGAAATTGGCGGGTAAGGAGAGGCGTTAGCCCCGAAATGAGTTGTGGGTTGCGCGTTGCGAGTTGTGAGTTGGGCGTAAAGCGTAATGCGTAAAGCGTGAAAATGGGTTGAGGATTGTGCGTTGTGGGTTTAGGCTTTTTCATTCACCATTCGCTACTCGCCACTCACTATTCGCCATTTGCTAATCGCCAGTCGCCAATCGCTAATCGCTGCCGTTCTGACTCGGCAGGAGACTCGCCCCGATTTATTTCGTCCCTCGTCCGCGTCCCACGCCCCGTTTCAAGTCGGCGTCTACGAAAATGAAGCCTGCTGAAGCAGGCTGATAACGAAAAAGTTGCAAGTTGCAGATGGTGCGTTCGGGGAAAAACCTAACTCGCAACTCTTAACCCACAACGCGCAACCCATGTAGCGGGTTTTAACCTACTTTGAATTCGTAGCCACCCACCTTGGGTGGGTGAGAAAAGATGTTCGCCATTCGCTATTCGCCAGTCGCTATTCGCTGCCGTTCCCAACCGCTCCCGCCATTGAGGCGATTTTTAAAATCGCGAAAAATGGCGGGAAAATGTGGTCAAACCGGAAGCCTTTCCCCTCTTGACGAAAGCCGCCATTTTCGCCATAATATGAAACGGCTCATATGAAGCGTTTCATATTTGGATGGGAGGGTATGGAATGCCAACTTTGGCTGATGTCGCAAAGCGGGCAGGCGTAGCGTTGTCAACGGTTTCAGCTGTGCTCAATAACCGCCCCGATTGTTTCGTCTCCGAAGAGACCCGCCAACGCATCCTCAAGGCTGCAGAAGAACTTGGCTACCGCCCCAATTACCTCGCCCGTTCCCTCGCTAAGGGGAAAACGGAGACGATTGGCTTGGTAATCTACGAAGTCGCGAACCCCTATTTTGCGCGGCTTGCAGACGAGATTGAAAGGGAAGTGAGGAAAGCAGGTTATCAACTTCTCCTTTGCACGAACCGCGATGGCATCAATATTGACGACCGAAGCAACCTTGAACTTTTGAGCAATCAACGAGTTGACGGTATTTTGGTTTGGGCGAGCCGCTATCCTGCTGAAGGTTACACCGTCCCACTTCCCAAGAAAATCAAGTCCCGCATCCCTATCGTAGTGATTGGCTACTACACCAAAGACGGGACGGACTATGTTGCCATAGACCGCGAGGCAGGGACATATCGGGCGACGAAACATCTTATTGAACTTGGGCACAAGCGGATTGGCTACATTGCACCCCCTTGGGGCATGAATCCAGACCATCCAAAACTTGTGGGTGTCGTAAAGGCTTTAAGGGAGAAAGGTTTGCCTGAGCCGATTTTGATAACAAGTGACGGTCACACTCGCCTTGCGGGTAGGCTTGCCGTCCAATCTTTTTCAACTCTGAACCCGCGTCCCACAGCCATTGTCTGTTACAATGACCTCATTGCGATTGGGGCGTATCGAGGCTTGAGGGACCTTGGGCTTCGTATTCCCGAGGATGTAGCCCTCATCGGTTTTGACGGAATTGAAGACGGCGAGTATCTTGACCCTCCCTTGACAACAGTTTCTGTCCCGGTGGAGGCTTTAAGCCAATTGGCAGTTCAATTTCTCCTAAACCGCATAAACGGGGAGGCAAAAGAGCCGCAGCAGGAGACCATTGTGCCTGAACTTTTGGTGCGTGGCTCCTGCGGCGCTGAAGTAACAACCGTTGTGAAATAAAGGGTCAAGGAGGGATGATGCCATGAAGGTTGTCAAGGATGCTCGCTTGGGTTTCACACTCATTGAGTTGCTGGTAGTGATCGCGATAATCGCGATCCTGGTAGCAATTCTGTTCCCTGTGTTTAGCCGAGCCCGGGACAAGGCTCAGCAGGCAGCGTGTATCTCTAACTTGAAGCAAGTCGGACAGGCGATGGGACTTTATGTCGACGACTACGACGAAACTTTCCCGAGACACCCCTATGAGAATGTTGCTTGTCCGGCGGATGTCCTCGCGAAGATGCACTGGCGTGCGTTCGTGACCAACCTCTTCATTCCCTATGTCAAAAACTTGGAAGTTTTCCTCTGCGAAAAAGGTCCGAAACGCGCGGGTGCTAAATGCTGCCAACTACACATGTCCGATGCCGCCCCAATACCTCTGCAACTACGCCTTCAACTATGTCATCTTGGATGACCCAGGAGTCGGTTTAACTCCGGGTTTCAGTGGGCGGCTCGCTAACATTCAGGAGGCAGCGAGATTGGCAGTCTTTTGGGACAATTCCTTCCTTTGGATTTACAACAGCAGCAGCGTTAGCACCCACCGCTTTTGGAGCCACTTTGTCTCTTACTATGAAGCGGGTAACTTCCGCGTCCGGGCAGGTTGGTGGTCAACTCACTGGCACAACGGGATGAGCGACTATTTGTATGCTGACGGGCATGTCAAGGCTGGCAAGGTTGGGCAAATGACTTGGTCTAACTTCTTCAATGTCTCTCCGGCTGACCCGAGATACAATTGGTCGGCACTGCAACGCCCATAGCCGACCTTTTGTTAAGGCGGTAAAACAAGCGAAAAGGAGGGGAAACGACATGATGCTGAAAGACAAGCAAAAGAAAGGCTTCACCTTGATCGAACTTTTGGTCGTGATTGCTATCATTGCCGTGCTGGCAGCCATTCTGTTCCCCGTCTACTCCCGCGTCAGAGAAAAGTCGCGGCAATCGTCCTGTCTCTCCAACTTGAGGCAGATTGGCACTGCCCTGCGAAGTTACATTGAGGACTACACTCCCTACTTCCCCTATTCGACGGCACCAAGTGTTTGCCCAGTTGTCATCGGTCAAGTTTTCCGTCCAGGGTGGGTTGGCAATTCCTTGCAGCCTTACATGAAGAACATACAACTCTTCCAATGCCCAAGTGGGCGTCATGTTTGGGTTAATGACCTCACACCTGACCCCAATGACCCAATGCTCAACGACCCCAACGACTGTCCTCAGGTTGCTTACAGGGTTGACTACTCCTACAACTATCGGGTTTACGGTAGCGACCAGCCAGGTTATGACCCCCTGGGCTTTCGCAGCGATTTCAGTCTTGTTGAGCAACCAACTCAACTTGCCATGTTCTGGGACAGCGCTAACCCTTGGATGATGTGGGGCAATACCTTAATGCTTTGGACGCTGGATGTCACTTGGTTTGAAAACAAGCAATTTGACCGAACTCACTGGCACAACGAGACCAACAACTTCTTGTTTGCCGACGGACACGCAAAAGCGATGAAGTTCACCAACATGACATGGGCTAACTTCTTCAACTACGGTCCCGAAGATGCTCAATACAACTACCCAATCACACGAAGACCGTGAAGGGGTGAGGTGTGGGATAACATTTGCGGGAGGGATAAGGCTTTCACGCCTGTCCCTCCCGAAGTTATGGGGTTCGGAAGGAAGGAGGAAGGAGACAGTGACCATCAATAAGGCAATGCTTGTTCGCTATAGCGCAGTGATAGCCCTCGTCTCAGTATTGTTAGTATCCAGCCAACCTTTGCCTTTGCGTCAGATGGAATTTTTGGGTCGGGGCGTCGTTGCTCTGAGAATCGGTGTGGACAAAGTTTTTGTTTCATGGCGGATTTTGGCAACCGATCCGGATGACATCGCTTTTAACCTTTATAGGCAGGTTGGCAACCAAAAGCCTATCCGCGTGAACAAGACCCCTTTGAAGGTCACCAATTTTGTGGACGAGGGGGTTGATTTGAGCAAACCAACTTCTTATTTCGTCAGACCAGTCATGAACGGTCAGGAAGGACCAGCAAGCGAACCTTTCAGACTCCCCGCCAATCCACCAGTTCGTCAATATTTGTCCATCAGATTGAAACCGTTGATTGTTCCGCCAGAGGTAGAAGGAGTCGAGGCAGTTGGCATCGGGGATTTGGACGGGGATGGGGAATATGATTTCGTCGTTCTTCGCCCCCGCGGTCCAAAAGCTGGTTCCCAAGTTTACCCCAGTCCCACAACCTTTCGCTTAGAAGCCTATCTTCGGGACGGAACTTTTCTTTGGCGGGTAAACCTTGGGTGGAATATCGAACTCGGTCGAACTTATGCCCCTTTCCTCGTTTACGACTTGGATGGGGATGGACGAGCGGAAGTGGTTATTAAGACTGCAGAGGGAACCGTTTTTGCCGATGGGAAACGAATCGGCGACACCGACGGTGACGGCAAAACGGACTACCGGAACAAATTTGGAACCGTCCTTGAAGGACCTGAGTTCTTGTCGGTTATTGATGGGTTGACGGGCAAAGAATTAGCGCGGGCACCTTGGATCGCACGAAGGCATGTCTCAATTTGGGGTGACAATTATGGTAACCGAGCCAGCACTAACAAATTGGCGATTGCTTACCTTGATGGGGTCCACCCCAGTGTCATCGTCTTTCGTGGGATTTACGCCTTGATGAAAGTTGAGGCTTGGGATTATCGCAACAGGAAACTCGTCAAGAGATGGAGTTGGAGCAACGAAAGGTTGCCAAAAGAGTGGTGGGGACAGGGCTTCCATTATGTCCGAGTCGGTGATGTTGATGGTGACGGTAAGGACGAAATTGTCCACGGTTGCATTTTGATCGACGATAACGGCAAAGAAGTTTACACGACTAAACTTGGACACGGTGACCGTTTTGAGTTGGCTGACATAGACCCAGATCGTCCGGGCTTAGAAGTATTCGCTTGCCATGAATCTCCACCAACCTATGGCCGTTACGGGGTTGAACTTCACTGCGCCCGAACCGGTAAAATCTTGTGGGGTCCACCAGAACCCACGACCGGCGATGTTGGACGAGCAGTCCCAGCAGATATTGACCCCCGCTATCGAGGGATGGAGTGTTGGGGGGTTGGTGGCGGAGCTCGTTGGCTTTTCAGCGCAAAAGGTGAAGTCATTCTTTCTTGGCCTGAGAAACAATTGCCCCCGTGCAACCTCGCAATATGGTGGGATGGCGATTTGCTGAGGGAGTTACCTGATATCCATCGGGGTCAAGGAATCGCCGTTGTTGAGAAGTGGGACTGGGAGAAAGCCCAGACAAAGAGACTGTTAACAGCCCCAGCCCAAGGTGCCTACAATGCACCACTGGCTTATGCAGACATTCTCGGCGATTGGCGCGAGGAATTTCTGACTTACGCTGACGGCGAAATTCGCATCTATGTGACTACAATTCCCACTCAATATCGCCTCTACACCCTCATGCACGACCCGCTTTATCGGCTGGATGTAGCTGCTCAAACTGGCGCCCGTATGAAGGTGCCCCATACCAGTTTCTACCTCGGTGAAGGAATGAGACTCCCGCCACCAAAGCCTAAAATCGGTTACCCAGTCACGGGAAGGAAGAGGTGATTGAGAAAGGAGGCAAGGGCTACACTTGTTTTAGGAACTCACCTGAAGGGAAGTGAGTGATGTGACGAGAGAAGAAATCCAAAAACAGCAAGCCTTCATCCCGACGCTTCCTTGGATAAGTGAGGAAAGTGGTTGGGAAGGGATTGCTCAAGTTATTGAGCGCCACATATTGCCTCGGCTGGACAGCGTTGGTGCGGCGCTCTTTCTCCCAACGCCTCAACCGATACCGCCAAATACAACCATACCCTCCATTGAGGGAATGCTCTCAAAGCCTTGGCGAAACCCATACCCGTTGTTCGCCTTCGTTGTCTCAGGCAACAGCCAGATGATTCTCAACGGGCGGTGGCTCAATCTGCCCGCAGGAACTGGGGTTTTCATTCCAGCTAACACTCCTTATGTCGCTCACACCGCCGTCAGCGAAAAAATAAGCCTATGCGATGTCCTATCGGTTAGCGTGTTCACTTTCGGAGCACTCATTCATCGCTGTCGCTTGAGTCCGACCGCGCATCTAAAAAGCAACCACTATGCTGTCCTCAACCCAAACCTTTGGGACCTTTGTTGCATGTGGATGGATTTGTTCCCACCTTCGCCCGCTCAACGATCGGCAGGGAAAGGAATTTTACTGGCGTTTTTCAGCATGCTGCTTCAAACTAATGCCTTACCGTTTCAAGCACAACTGGACGATTTGTTTCCGCCCCAATGGCAAAATTTGCCCCTACCTTTGCAGAGGGCATTGAAATGGATGCACCACGCTTTTGAGCGACCGTTTCACCTTGCGAGATTAGCCCGATATTGCGGCGTTAGCCCCGCTTACCTTTGCCGTCTCTTCAAATCCCACTTGAACACGACTCCCGTCGGTTACTTGACAAAACTGCGGCTAAGTTTGGCAAAGCAACTTGTGGAGACAACTGACTTGAGCATCGCTGACATTGTTTTCCTCGTCGGCTACAGGCACTTGACCTATTTCATCCGCCAATTTCGGCGCCTGTATGGGCAATCTCCGTCCCAAGTTAGGGCTCAAGTTAGGAGCAAGAAAAGACCTCGCAGAGCCATCCCCACAAGCGCCGTTGAGCCCCTTTGGAAGTCAAAATAGTTCAACTTTTGTCACGATTGTGTCTTGCCCTATGGGGCATGGGAACAGCAAAAATTTCTTTGGAAGCAAAAAACATGAGTGGGAGGGATGAAAGATGAAGCGTTGCCAGAAGCTAACCCGCGTCGGTTTCACCCTCATCGAGTTGCTCGTGGTGATAGCGATAATTGCCATTCTGGCGGCGATTCTGTTCCCCGTGTTCAGTCACGCCCGCGAGAAGGCTCGTCAGGCAACTTGCATGTCCAATCAAAAGCAAATCGGGCTGGGCTTCCAGCAATACATTCAGGACTACGACGAAGTTTTCCCACCAGCCGACTACAACACTCCGACGCCTTCCGGGATTGTTCGGATCAACTGGCAAAACCTCGTTGAACCTTACATCCGTGCTGGAGCAACTGCCGCGAACCTTCAGAACATGAAGAGTGACCCTCGCTCGGTGTTCGTTTGCCCCAGCCACTCGAAACCTGCGGAAGACCCTCAATTTGAAGCAGCGCGCGGACCCGCCGGCTCACGCCCTTTATTCAGTTACGGTCCAAACGGTTACATCTGTCCGAGGGGAAGAGGGACGAGTCCTACTGACCCAAGCACTATGGTCTTCTACTCCCTTGCGCGTATTGGAACTCCCGCAAGTGCGGTTTTGCTTGCGCCTCAATACGGTCTCCTCGCTGAGGTCTTTGGTCGCGATGACCGATACCATCCGACCAACTACACATCAGAACCCAACTACATGCACGGTCGCCGCCGTCACTTTGGTGGTGAAAATCACACCCTCGTTGATGGGCATGTGAAGTGGTATAAAGCGCCACCTGAGTATTGGCAACAGAGTTTGATGGGCGTTTGTTGGCAATCACCTCGCCGCGGTGCCCAATATGCTAATTGCAGCGCTTGGTTCTACGCACCTGAGGACTGAAATTGCTGGCAAGAGTTGTCTCGCCTAACTGTTGAATGTGATAGGGGATGGGAGACGCCAATGAAGGCTCAAAATGCTGCAGTGGCTTCTTTGGTGACAATAGCAGCCCCAACTGTTCAAAAAGTTCGCTGGAGTGCCATTGCGTTCACTTTGCTTTTAGTTGCCGCCTTCACCGCTGCCAGTGGTTGGTCGTCCTTGACGCGATACGAAATCATGGGAACGGGTTACCTGCCCCGCAGCGTTGTCCCGCTTTTTCTGCTCATCGTCCTCATCAATGCTGGCATAAGGATTTTTTCCCCCTCGTTCGCCTTATCCCGCTCCGAGTTGCTTTTCGTCTTTGCAATCCTCAGTTCCATCGCTGCTGTTTCAGGGCAAGAGTTTGCCAACCACTTTTACTTGAACTTGCTCGGCTTGGTTTACTACAGTTCGCCGCAGAGTCAGTGGTTCAATGCTTTCACCCCACATTTACCGCCATACCTTGTGCCTTCCTTGAACTTTCGCGACCCAGCGATTCTTTGGGCTTATGAGGGTATGCCCGAGGGGGCAAGGTTGCCTCTATCTGAGTGGCTTGTCCCGTTGTTTGTTTGGACGCCTTACCTTTTGGGCATATACGCTTTGTCCCTTTTCATTTGCCTCATCTTCTCCCGACAGTGGGAAGAGCACGAACGGTTGCTTTACCCACTCACCCAAGTGCCCATGGAACTTTCGGGTTCGGATGAACGCCCATGCCCGACTTTCCTTTTCCGCTCTCTCCTTTTCTGGTTAGGCTTCATCGCTGCCGCTCTCCCTTACGCCCTTCGTGCCTTGCACCTATACTTTCCCTCAATTCCTGACCCACAGCCTCAACGGAACTCCGGCGTTCTATTTCCTTCGGGACCGCTCACTGCTTTCAACAACTTGGAACTTCACTACTACCCTGAGATGGTGGGCATCGCTTACTTGCTCTCAAGCGAGGTAGGTTTGAGCCTTTGGCTCTTCCCTTTCATTCGCCGTGGCGAAGTTGCAGCCCGAATGGCTATGGGAATGGACATGTGTCACGCTGAGTTCCTGACTTTCCAATCGGTGGCTGCTTACCTCATGATGGCTGCGTCCTTGCTTTGGGTTGCCCGAGGCTACCTGAAGGAGATACTCGCGGCGACTCTGAGGTTGTTGGCAAAAGTCGTTACCTTCTTTGCGAAAAGAACGGAAAATTCCGCCCCTCTCCCCGCATCCACTGAAGCGAAAGCGTTGTTGGGCACAGTAGCGGTTTTTGCGGCATTACTTGCTTGGGCGAAATGGGTGGCGAATGTTGACCTCAGTTGGACCATCATGCTACTGTTGGGGCTTTTGATCACAGGGCTTGTTGTCGCTCGCGTAGTTGCTGAAGCGGGTGTCTACATATACTCGCCACCTTTCCGCGTTTACCAGGTGATGTTTGATGTCTTTGGCAAGAACCGAATTGGTGCTCGCAACATTGTCCTTTTGACAGCGATGAGTTGGGCTCAATTGAGGAGCACAGCGACAATGGCTACTGGCTACTTTGTCAATTCCCTCAAAATCGGTTCGCTGTGCGGTTTGGGGCGGTTAACTACCGCGACTTGGATTTTGGTTGCCGTTTTAGTTGCGATGATTGTTTGCCATGTCACTTTCCCGACAGTGATTTACAGTTACAGCGTCCCCAAGTTAAGTTGGTGGGCTCAAATTTCTTCGTTGAACACGGCGAACCTTGTCGGTCAATATCTCACGACCTCACGACCGTTGACGCCCCATCATTGGTGGGGTTTTATCATTGGGGCAGTGACATGTTGGCTTCTCATCAAACTGAGGCTCAGTTTCGTTGGCTTCCCCTTGCACCCCATTGGCTTCATAACTTGGTTCGGATGGCCCCTTGACAGGTATTGGCTCTCCGTTCTCTTGGGTTGGGCGCTCAAAGCGGTTGTGTTGCGATATGGTGGATTTTCGGTTTTCCAGAAAGCGAAGCCTTTCGCTTATGGGTTAGTAGTCGGCGGGACAACTAACCTCACCTTCTGGATTTTGCTCCGCCTGCTCTTCCCCACAAGCGATGTCATCATCAGGGACTAAACCGCAAGTCGCTCCGATCGGGAACAAAACTTGCTGTTGCCAGCGTTTCAATTTTCTGGCGGGCATTGTCCTTTTAAAGGAAAACCAGAAGGTGAGGGGAAAATGGTAGCGACTAAGCGCTCCAGTTGGACGGAATTTTGGTTTCGTGCGTTTATGTTTGCGGGCATGTTCGTCTACTTGGGTTTTGTCCTTTCACTCCTTTGGATGGACGCAATTTTGCCTTTCAGGGCAGTTGAGGAAGTGCCGGCAATTGTAACCCTGTGGCGTGACCCATTTGCGCGGGCAGAACTTTGGCATGCATTTAAGTTGAGTGTCGTAACGGCTACCATCACGACCTTTTTCGTCTTTCTGATAGGTGCTCCAACTGCTTACGCTCTTTCCCGCTACCCAGTTCGGTTTGCCATCGTCGTTGACACAATCGTTGACCTGCTCATCATCATCCCGCCACTTGTGGTCGGCTTGACACTTGTTGCCATCTTTGGGCAAACGGGCATCGGAAGGTGGCTGAACGAAACAATCGGTGTCCTTTACACCCCGCAAGGGATTGTTGTTGCTCAGTTCGCTGTTGCATCGGCGCTCGGGATTAGGGTTTTCAAAGCAGCCTTTGACCAAGTTAACCCGAGGTTTGAGCAAGTTGCACGAAGTTTGGGCGCATCGCCTGTTTATGCCTTCTTCCGCGTAACTTTACCCTTAGCAAAAAACGGCTTACTTGCAGGTGCGATTTTAGCTTGGGCACGGGCGATGGGCGAGTTTGCACCTGTTTTGATTGTCGCAGGGACACATGTGGGAAAAATCCTGCCCGTTTTAGCCTTCCTGAACATGTCTGGAGGCAACATTGAACTTTCCTTCGCCGTCACCACTTTCATGGTCATCGTTTCGGCAGCAGCGCTTTTGACCTTCAAGCGATTGGGCGGTCAGGTTTACATCTGGTGACAGGCGTGATCACTCTTCACAACAGCAACGCTCTTCTTTCCCTTTCCTTGAAGGGTCGCAGGGGCTTCCTTCCCTGACCATCCTTGAGCCGCAATTTGGACACTTTTCCTGCCTGCACGGGACACCTCGCTGATGCGGCTTCCTGTGCCCACACTTTGGGCAAACACAAAAACCTTCAGGTCCCATAAAGCGCCCTCCTCGGCGCATCTTGTAGCACCTCCTTCGTTGATGTTAAACTTCACAGCGATTGTCACGCCCGTTCTTACGGCGTCAATAGTAGTTGGCGGAAAGCACTTTGAGGACCAAAGCGAACGAGAAGGAGGGGCACTGCATGGGGTTGTTTGGCATCGTCTTAGGGCTGATTTTCTGCCTCCAGCCCCTAAGTTCGATTTCTGAACCGAAGAGCGTTCATGCATCTGCTGAAACCTTCGATTGGCTTTGCTGGATTCCCAGCTGGAGCAAAGCGGCTGGGCAAGTTATGAGTAGCGAAGAACGCTCACCTGACTTAACCTCAGGACAAAGCATGCTCGTTGAAGTTCACTTCTCAGGTAGAGGGTTTGAGTGGTTTTCAGTCAAGCCACCGAAACCAATCTGGCTTCCCGGCAAAGCAAGGGGCATCACCATCCGCTACAAAGCCAGTTCCCCCGGATACACAATCGCTTTGGAGTTTGTTGACGGTTGGGGAAGGTTGGAAGTTGACGGCAAGAAACTTTCGTGGGCTCTCCCGGTGAAAGAACCGGGGCAATGGCAAGTGGCGACTTTTACGGTGCCTGAAAATTGGCTTTTCCCCATCGCCATCAATGGCTTGACCATCCACAATTGGGACCGCCAAAATGAGCCTGCAACCTTGAAGGTCTGGATTGACCAAATTGATGCCCAAGTGGATTTATCTTCAGCCGACTTGCGAACGGGTCTGCCCTCGTCGTGGCGACCGAACCCCGATGATGAGCGCAAGCAACGACCACCCGTCTCGCTCTTTGAGACGGAACTGACGAGCACAGCCGAGAACCATGTCTTTGCGGGCGAACAACCCACAATCGTCTTCAGGGCACGAAACTGGTTGCTCCAACAGAGACAAGGGAAAGTCACTTTGCGGGTCACCGATTTTTGGGGCAACGAAGTTTACAGCGCTGACCGAACGGTCACCATACTCGGCTTGATAGAAGAGCCTTTCCGACTCGCACTCAAGCGATTTTGCTGGTATCGGGTTCAGGCGACTTTGATTCTTGAAGACGGGACAACTCGTTCGGAGCACCTTGCTTTCGCCTTCGTCCCACCTCCCCGCGAATTGACTGAGGTTGAGAAACTCCTTTCACCCTACGGGCTCAATGTTCACGGCGGGCGAGAGCGGTTGGCTATTGAACCGTTTCGCAAAGCCGGCATAGTCTGGTTCCGCGATTACGCCTTCGGGTTTGAGACGATGCTCAAGGCAAAGGGAGACGGTCGGTTTGACGGTTGGCCGTGGTATCACCAACTTCTGTGGCGCTACCGAAAAGCCGGTGCGAAAGTGCTCGCTTGCCTTCAAGGGGCAATCAAGCGACCAAATTTGCGGGATGGGAAACTTTCAGGCGAAATCGGACCAAACCCCGAATGGCGCCGCGAGATGGCGAGCATCATCGCATCCTTCCCACAAATCACTCACTGGGAACTTGACAACGAGTATGACCTTTCGGCAGAAAACAGGGAGACGGAAGAACGAATTGAATGGCTCAATTATCGGGCGTTCCACAAGGCGTTTGCAGAAATCATTGCAGCAATCGGTGGCGGGAATTTGGTCGCCGTTGAACAGGGTCAGGCTGGCGTCTACCCCGAGCGGATTCGCAAGTGCGTTGAAAGTGGCGACTTTGAAGGTATCAGCGTCGTCAATGTCCACCATTATTGTGGCTCCGACCCACCAGAATTGAACACGGTCAAAATCTCTGAGGGTGGAGTTGTCAGAAAAGTCGCATCGTTTTTTGATTTGCTTCGGGAAGCGAAGCAGGCAGCAACAAGCGATAGGAAACAGAGACAACTTTGGCTGACCGAGTTCGGTTGGGACACGCTCGCTGGACCAAAGGTTTCAACTTTTGAGCAAGCGGTCTACCTACAGCGAGGTTGGCTTCTGGCTCTTGCTGCGGGTGTTGACAAAGCCTTTTGGTTTTACGACTTTGACTCCCCCGAACCGAAACAGTTTTTTGATGGTTGCGGTTTGTTGACCGCAGACGGTCAGCCCAAACTTTCGCTTTGCGCTTTATCCGCCCTGACTCACTTGCTTCCCAATCCCCGATACATCGGAGATTGCAACGCCGGTTCCGGGACTCAGGGATTCGTCTTCGAAACCGATGGGAAATTGGTTTTGGCTTTGTGGTCGATTGACAGCGATTTGGGACCAATCGTCAAGTTTGAAACAGGTCAGCCATACGATTTCCTTGCGAACCCGTTGAGCGGGAAAAGTTTCCAACTCAGCCGCGCACCTTTGTTTGTCGTGGGCATATCGCGGGACAGCGTTTGGTTCAAGCAAACGGCATACAGCCTTGAGACCCCGTATTTCGTCTCCGTCGCTGCCGGCGACAGTTTCCCAGTTCAAGTGCGGGCGAAAAACAACCGCGGCACTGACATAAACTCCACCGTCCGAGTTTTGGCGCCAGAAAACTGGCAAGTTGACAGAGACCATGCGGAATTCAAAGTTCCCCAAAACGCACAATCGTTTGCTGAGTTTGTCGTTTCAGTTCCAGCGAAGGAACCCGTCGGTGTCAGGGAGGTGCTCGTCGTCATTGAGGAGGATGGGCAGAGGTTGAAAGAGGTTCGGGTCAAGGTTTTCGTGCTCAACCCGATTGCCCTCAAAGTCCTACCGATTGAGGGAGGACCGGGAGAAGCGAACTTGAAAGTTCAGTTGATGAACAATTCGTCCAAGCCCGCCAGCGGCACTTTGAGTTTTCGGCTGCCAAAATCGTGGCGAACGGAACCTGAGTTTGTGACCATTGACAACTTAAAGCCCAATGAGGTGAGAACTGTTGAAGTCAAATTGCACTGGACGAGCGATTGGCAAATCGGAGAGAGCGCTCAGGCAGTTTTCGGCTCGTTAGGGCAAGCACTCGCTTGGGATTTCATCGTGCCCACATGTTTCAAAATCCACCGAGCACCGAAGGTCAATTTGGATGGGAAGTTGGACGAATGGGGAGAAAAGTGGGCTGTTCCCTTCTGGCTGCTTCGCTCAACCTTCGGTGAGGCGAACGCCCGAATTTACTTGGCTTGGTCAACCGAAGGGCTTTATGTAGCCGCCGAAATTCACGACTCAGTCATCAAAGTGACCGACCCGCGCAATTTCTGGATGGGCGATTGCCTTGAGTTGTTCATTGACACCAGAAACGACAAGCGACCCCGTTCATTTGAGCCCGGCGACCATCAGTTTTGGTTCGTGCCGCTGATTGACGAAGGACGGGTTTACGCTGGTCAATGGAAACGGGGGAACGAAATCGCAGAAACTCGCTACGACCTACCTGTCAAGGGAGCGGCGCGAAAGATAGAGGGCGGTTATATCGTGGAGTTTCTCCTGCCCGCAAGTTTCCTTCAAGGCTTCAAGCCCCAAACCGGTGCTAAAATCGGACTGAACATCAACCTGACGGTGCGTGGCAAACATTACGACCGAGAGGTCTATTGGCATCGTCAAAAGGATTGGAGCGTTTTGCAATCGCCGCACCTCTGGGGCACTGCGGAGTTGTGCGAATGAACGAAGTCCCAAAAACTGAAAGGAGGTTCTGAAGGATGAGAAGGCGAGAGTGGCTGAATTTGGGGAAGGGATTGTTGCTCACAGCGGCGGCGACAAGTTTAGGCGTTGCCCAGCAACGGGGCAAGAAGCCCATTTATGTCCTCGCTTGGTCGGAGCGAACTGAGCCAAAAGAGCACTACCCAGAAGGTCACAATGGCGTCATTGCCGCTTTCCTGAACAAAGACCCCAATATCCGAGCGGAAGCAGTGAGTTTGAATGACCCAGAGCAAGGTTTGCCGCCCGAGGAATTGCAGCGGTGCGATGTTTTGATTTGGTGGGGACATGTCCGACACGGCGAGGTCAGGGACGACATCGTTGACAGGATTGTCAAGCGGGTGAAGGATGAAGGGATGGGCTTTATCGCTCTCCATTCATCGCACTACGCTAAACCCTTCCAACAACTCATCAATTCTCCCGGTCATCTCGGTGGCGTCGGGGACGGTCGCGAGGAGCACATTTGGGTCGTCGCTCCCAACCATCCAATCGCAAAAGGCATCACCCACTTCACCTTGCCTGACGAAGAGTATTACGCCGAGCCATTCCAAGTCGCTGAACCTGAAACCGTCGTGTTCATCTCGACTTTCGGCTCGGGACATTGGTTCCGAAGCGGACTGACATGGAGCGTCGGCAAAGGGCGAGTTTTTTACTTCCGTCCCGGACATGAAACTTCGCCGACAATGAAGGACGAGCGAGTCCTCAAAATCATCCGCAACGCCGTCTATTGGTGCGCAAGGCGTAGCCCATAAAGTTCCCTGTTTTGAGCCACGCAACCCGAGTGAAAACGACGAAGGAGGTGGCAGGGATGTCGTTTTTAGTGCAGGACGGTCAAACGGTTGTCTTCATCGGTGACAGCATCACTGACTGTGGGCGACGCGATGTTGCATCACCGTTGGGCAACGGCTATGTGAAGTTCATTGCCGACCTCATTGCCATTCGCTATCCCGCTATGAAGGTCAACATCGTGAACAAAGGGATAAGCGGCAACACCGTTGCCGACTTGAGGGAGCGATGGCATGACGATGTTTTGGTGCTCAAACCCGACTGGGTCTCAATCCTTATCGGCATCAACGATGTCCACCGCACTTTGCGGGACGAACCAACCGCGGTCCCACCTGACCGCTACGAGCGACTTTACCGCGAATGCCTATCGCTAACGAAGGAGCGCACGACGGCACGATTGGTGCTGATGGAGCCGTTTTACATCAGCACGGACACAGAAACGGATTCGTGGCGGACGAAAGTTTTGCGAGCGTTAGGCGAGTATCGGGCAATCGTGCGGCGATTGGCGGACGAGTTCGGGGCGATTTTCGTCCCGTTGCACGACTTGTTCCAAGAACAGTTGCGTTACCGACCAGCCGATATGTTTTGCCCTGAGCCTGTCCATCCCAACTCTGTGGGACACTTGCTCATCGCTCACGCTTGGTTGAAAGTGATGGGGTGGTGAAGCATGGCAACCCAAGGGGAAAGTCCTCGGTAGTTGCCATCGACAGCGAACCGACTTAAACTTTTTCTGGACAGCAAACTAAAAGCGTTGTTGGAGGTGGCGAGGATGGCGAAGGCGTGGAAATGGTTTTGGATGTTGGGTTTCGCGGCGCTGATTCCTTCGGTGGCTGCGTCTCAGGATGTGGTAGGCAAGTTACAGAAATCGTTCCTTCAGCCGCCCCCTTCAGCCCGACCCCACACTTGGTGGCATTGGGTCAATGACAATGTGACGAAAGAGGGCATCACTGCCGACTTGGAAGCGCTGGCGAAAGCCGGGGTCGGTGGAGTGCAAATTTTCCATGTTGATGTCGGTGTCCCCTCAGGTCCTGTCAAGTATCACAGCCCCCAATGGTTTGCTTTGTTCCGACATGCTGTCCAAGAAGCGGCAAGACTTGGCTTGGAAGTTTGCGTCCACAACTGCGCTGGTTGGTCAAGCAGCGGCGGTCCCTGGGTCAAGCCCGAGCACGCCATGCAAATGGTCGTGACGAGCCAAGTGAAAGTGAAGGGACCAACGAAGTTTGATGGCAAACTGCCGCAACCTGAAACACGAGCAGGCTATTACCGCGATATTGCCGTTTTGGCTTTTCCGACTCCCAAAGGCGAATTGCGAATTGAGAACTTGAGGGCGAAAGCCGCTTATGTCCGCGCCAACAACATCGTCCCGGCAAGGGACAGACCCGTCCCGCCCGAAAGCGTCATCAAGCGAACGAGCATAATCAACTTGACCGACCGTTTGCAACCTGACGGGAGGCTTGTTTGGGATGTGCCTGAGGGTGATTGGACGATCTTACGCATCGGTCATACACCGACGGGCAAAGACAACCACCCAGCAACCCCTGAAGGGCGTGGGCTTGAGGTTGACAAGATGAGCCGAGAAGCGCTTGACGCTTTCTGGCAAAATGCCATTGCCCCGCTGCTCCGTGAAGCAGGACCGCTTGCAGGCAAAGTCTTCAACAATGTGCTCGTTGACAGTTACGAAGTAGGCTGCCAAAACTGGACGCCCAAGTTCCCACAAGAGTTTCGCAAACGAAGGGGTTACGATTTAACGCCTTTCCTGCCTGTCTTGGCAGGCTATGTCGTTGACAGTGTGGAAATCAGCGAACGGTTCCTCTGGGATTTCCGCCGCACGATTGCCGACTTGTTCTCAGAAAACTACTACGGCTATTTCGCTGAGTTGTGCCGAAAGCATGGCTTGCTCTTCTCCACCGAGCCTTACGGCAATGGACCTTTTGAAGACCTCGTTTGCGGTGGGCGAGCGGATATCCCGATGGGCGAGTTTTGGGTTGGCGGTGGGGCAATGGAAACTTGCAAAATCGCTGCTTCCGCTGCCCATGTTTACGGTCGACAAATTGTCGGTGCGGAAGCCTTCACCGCCACGCCTGAACAAGGTCGTTGGCGAACTCACCCTTACATGCTCAAGGCTTTAGGCGACCGCGCCTTCTGCGAAGGCATCAACCGTTTCATCTTCCACACGACCGCCCATCAACCTTGGCTCAATGTTCTGCCGGGAATGACGATGGGACCTTGGGGCTCTCACTTCGGTCGGACGCAAACTTGGTGGAACAACGCAAAGGCTTGGATAGATTACCTTGCCCGTTGCCAACACTTGCTGCAGCGGGGGACTTTCGTCGCCGACATTTGCTTCTTTGTCGGTGAGCACGCTCCCACTTCAGCGCCCTACAGACCCGACCTGAAGGCGCGAGGCTACGATTACGATGCTTGCCCCGCAGAAGTTTTGATGAAGGCGAGTGTTCGCAATGGACGGTTGGTTCTGCCCGGTGGAACGAGTTACGCCATTTTGGTTCTGCCAGAAGCAGACGCAATGACTCCCCAACTCTTGCGGAAGTTGCAAGAACTCATCAAAGCAGGTCTCGTGGTGGTTGGTCCAAAACCCAATCGTTCGCCGAGCCTTCAGAATTACCCACAATGCGACGAAGAAGTCCAACGATTGGCTAAGGAAATTTGGGGCGACTTGGACGGGAAGAAGGTAACGGTGCGAAATTATGGCAAAGGCAAAGTCTACTGGGGCAGGTCATTGGAGGATGTCCTAAGGCTTGAAGGCATCAAGCCGGACTTTGAGTTCAAGGGCGACGAGTTCACTTTAATCGCTTGGATTCACCGACGAGTTGGCACCGTTGACATTTACTTCGTCGCCAACCAAAGGGAAAGGTGGGAAGTCGTTGAATGCACATTCCGCGTGAGAGGCAAAGTGCCAGAAATTTGGCATCCCGACACGGGCTTGATTGAAATAGCGCCCGCTTTCTGGGAGCGAGCGGGGCGGACGGTCGTCAAACTCAGGCTTCCACCTTACGGTTCTGTCTTCGTCGTGTTCCGCCCCGAAACGAAACCTTTTGATTCGGTCGTAGCGTTTCGGCGCAACGGAGCGAACGCTTGGTTGCCGGAAAGACCTGTAACGCGCAAACTTGAAATCCGAAAAGCAATTTACGGTGTCTTGAACGACCCGAACAGGTGCGTTGATGTGACCAAGCAGTTGCAAGCGATGGTGCGCGAAGGAAGGCTGGTTGTTCAGGCAAGCAACGCCATCGCTGGTGACCCTGCTCCCTTCGTTGTTAAGCAGTTGAGGGTTGACTATGTGATTGATGGTGAAGAGAAAACGGCAATCGTGACTGAGGGTGAAGTGCTTGAGATTCCTGAAGGGGCGGAGTTATTCGTCCGCTTCCCTGCCGATTTGCGAGTCAACTCTAAAGGGCAAGTGGAATTGCTGGCGTATCAACCAGGAACATACGAAATCCAAATGCGTTCGGGCAAGGTGAAGAAGGTTACCGTCAAGTCCGTTCCAGAACCTTTGAGCCTTGACGAAAACTGGGAAGTTCGCTTCCCGCCCAATTGGGGCGCGCCAGAAAAAGTGAAGTTTGAACGACTGATCTCTTGGACACGGCATCCCAATCCCGGCATCAGATACTTCTCCGGCACGGCAACTTATGTGCGGGAATTTGAAGTCCCAGCCGATTGGATTGGCAAGGACAAAATCATCGTGCTCGATCTGGGGATGGTCAGGCACATCGCCGAAGTTCGGCTCAACGGTGCATTCGTCGGCGTCTTCTGGAAACCGCCGTTCCGAGTGGACATCACAAAATTTGTCAAGGTTGGCAAGAACACGCTTGAGGTCCGAGTTACCAATACCTGGGTCAACCGGCTGATCGGCGATGAAGAGTTGCCCGACGATTGTGAGTGGCATCCAGACGGTCGCTTGAGGAACTTCCCTCAGTGGTTCATTGAGGGCAAGCCGAGACCTTCAGGGCGATTGACTTTCACGACATGGAAGCACTACCGCAAAGGAGCGCCTTTGGAAGAATCGGGGTTGCTCGGACCGGTCCAAATTTTCCCTTGTGTCCTCGTCAAACCTTGACATTCTGTGGCTTTAACTCTTGAGCCGAGCCGCTCCACCGACTTTTGTGCTAAAATGGCGATAGCGTCAAGTCGCTGAACGGAGATGAAAGACATGAGCAGGGCTGAATGGGTCGAGACGGCAATAATCTTTGTGGCGTTGGGTTTGCTTTGGGTTCCCATCTTGGGCTTGCAACAGTGGTGGCTCAGGGCTGCCCTTTGGGCTTGCGTCCCCGTTCTCCTCGTTATTGCTTGGAGGCGTTGGAAGCGTTTCAACGAAGCCCTCAAAAGCATTCAACGGGAGGACGAAATTTTCCGCCCCCTCCCGCCCGAACTGAGGGAGCGACTAAAGTAGCATCTTTCGCTGACGATTGCCATAATGGCAGTTGGAAGAGCAAACCAAAAGCGAGGGTGATTGCCATGTTGGAAGTCAAAGTGGAGACAGTCGCACAGGACCTTTTCAACCGACCGGTCGTGATTCTTCGCGAGCCGGAGAGTAATCGCGTTTTGCCCATTTGGATCGGGCAGGCTGAAGCGTGGGCGATTGCCTTGGAGTTAAGGGGCGAGAAGCCTCCCAGACCTCTCACCCACGATTTGATGAGGAACATGCTCGAGCAACTCGGTGTCCGTGTGGTGAAAGTCGTCATCCACGACCTGATTGACAGCACCTACTATGCGACTATCTACCTCGAACACGAAGGCAAGTTCCACGAAATAGATTCCCGCCCCAGCGATGCTTTAGCGCTCGCTCTCAGGACCGGAGCACCCATTTACATCACCGGCAATGTCATTGAGTCGTTGATGGATTTGAGCATGGAGGACGAAGAAAGCGAAAGGAACGAACTCGAACGCTTCCGCCGGTTGATGCAACAGTTGGAAGAGGAATTGGGAGAAGAGGCGCATTGAGGACTAAATACTGGCGTTGCCGAGTTTTCGCTTGACCGATTCAAGCGAGACAGTTTGACCTGATTGCCAACTCTCCCAAATGGCTTCGTGGACGAGCATAACTTTCAGCCCATCTTCAAAAGTAGCGAGCGGATACGCTTCCTTTTCCCCCTGAACCCACGCTGAAAAATGCTGGAGCATCCTGTCAGTGGTGTCAGCCCTCACAATCTCCGTCGGTATCACATCGTTCACCCGTTCATAGCTGCCGCTCGGCGAAAAAGTCCACCTGTTGACTTCCACCCCATTGCTGACTATTCGGGCATTTCCCTTCTGACCGATGATTGCGTGGGTGGAAGGCAAGCCCCATCCTCCCATGCTCCCGTAAACCAAACCTGTGAAGTCACCAAAATTCAGGGTTACGCAAAGGGTGTCAATAGCGTCGGTTGAGGTCACCGCGTTTCGAGTTGCGGTAGCAAAAACGCTTTCTGGTTCCTTGCCCGCAACCCACAAGACCAAGTCCAAGTCGTGGGTCAGGAAATCAACGATGCCAGCCCAAGGCTCGGGACGGAGATAGGCTTGAGGCATTATTCCGGGGTTGCGGCTTGAGATGATGAGCAAGGGTTGCATTTCAAGTCCAAGTTCGCGCCACTTTTGAAAAACGGGATAAAAACGCAACTGATACGAAATGGCTCCGCAAACCCCTCTCATTTCGGCGAGTCGGACTAACTCCCACGCTTCGGCTGCCGATGTGGTCATCATTTTCTCAAGCAAGACATGTTTGCCCTCGAGAATCGCCCTCCTTGCGATGCTAAAGTGGTGCTCCACTGAGGTGGCAATGTAAACTGCGTCCATCTCGACTTGAGCCAACATCTCCTCGAAATTGCGGAAAAAGGGGACACTCAATTGCTCTCCGACCTCCCTCGCTCGTCCCTCATCGACATCGCAGACGGCGACCAACCGAACTCCTGAGATTTGAGTCATCAGGTGAGCGACACTTGCCCCCCGTCCACCACACCCGACAACGCCGAATCGGAGTGCTTCCATTTTGCGACCCTCCTCGTCTCGTTTTGGGTTTCCCACCACTTTGGACAGCCAAGAAGCGGAGTTGTTAGGGCTTGACAGTTATTGATGCTCGGTTTCCCCTGTCAGCGGAAAACCCTTTCAGGAGAGGGGCTCTAAGGGGGCAAAGTCCAGAGCCAACCTTTTCTCACCGATGGCTCGGTCATCGAACCTAACCACAACGATGGGCAAATTTTCGTCTGGCTCGATAGCAACGATAGTCCCAATCCCAAACTGCTGGTGCTTGACCTTCATGCCTACTCGGATGTCCTCGATTCGCAACCGATTCTTTAACTCGCCAATTTGTTGCTCCTTCGCCGCTAATTCGCTTGCCTTTCGAACTGGAAGCCCTCTAACGATTTCGCGGACATCAATCTTCCCGCTTGGCGCAACGGTTGGTTCCTTCATCCTTAGGAAGCCTTGCGGTGTCGGCACACCTCTCCACTCATCCAAAAGGGAAAGCGGCACTTCGTTCAGGAACCTTGAAGGTTCTGTCGGCGCGTATCTCGCTTCTCCCCATTTTCCGGTCAGCCAACCCCTGCGTTGAGCGTATGTCAAGAAAGCGCGGTCTTTGGCGCGAGTTAGCGCCACATAGAAAAGCCTTCGCTCCTCCTCAAGTTGCCACGAGTCATCCAAACTCCTTGCATGGGGGAACAAGCCTTCTTCCAAGCCAACAACGAACACGACTGAGAACTCCAAACCTTTTGCGCTGTGGGCAGTAATGAGTGTAACGACATCACTTTGCCAATTCGCCTCATCTTGAGGGGACAAAAGCGCCAATTGCTCCAGAAAGCGGGGCAAAGTTTGGGATGCGGGTTCCTCTGGGAACAAGCGCTCGGCGGCAGCGACCAACTGAGCCAAGTTTTCCAACCTTTCCTGAGCCATCAATTGTCCTTCCGTTCGAACGACATAATCGGCGTAACCGATGACCTCAACCGTGTGTTGGATGAATTGCGGTAGGGGCATGGTATCCATTTTGGACTTGAGCGACTGCACCAAATTGGCGAAACTGCTGACAGCCAACCTCGCCCGTGTATCCAAAAGCGCCAGTGCATTGCCGCTCAAGATCGCCTCCAAAATCGGGATGTTGTGTTGGGAAGCGAATTGCCTCAACCGTTCTATTGTCCTCTCGCCGATGCCCCTCGGGGGCAAGTTTATGACCCGAAGCAAACTCACCTCATCGGCAGGGTTGACAAGAATTCGCAAATAGGCGATGATGTCTTTGACCTCTTTGCGCTCGTAGAACCTAAGGGCACCGACGACCCGATAGGGGATGCCCCATCGCAAAAAGGTTTCCTCAAAAGGACGAGATTGGGCGTTGATGCGGTAGATGACTGCGAAGTCGCTGTAGCGATATTTTCCCTCACGAACCCATTCGCTCACAATACTTGCAACGAACGCTGCTTCTTCAAAGTCGTCTTGCGCCCTGAAGAGCACAACGGGTTCGCCTTTTTCTCGAACCGCTTTCAGCCTTTTCTCGTGGCGGTGTTTGTTGTGGCGGATGACATGCCAAGCGGTGTCCAAGATAGTTTGGGTGGAGCGGTAGTTTCGCTCTAAAGTGAAGATTTGCAAGTCGGGAAAGCGTTTTGGCAACTCAAGCATCAACCGGACATCCGAACCACGCCAAGAGTAGATGTTTTGGTCATCGTCGCCGATGACGAAGAGGTTGCGGTGCTTCTCTGACAAAAGCAGTGTCAACTCGTGTTGAGGTCTGTTGACATCTTGATACTCGTCCACCAGCACATGAAGGAAACGAGTTTGGTAGTAGTCGGCAACTTGTGGGTTCTCCTTCAGCATCTTCAAGGCGAGCAACAGCAGGTCATCAAAATCAACCGCCCTCGCTTGGCGAAGTGCCTCTTGGTAACGACGATAGACACGGGCGACCACTTGTTGGAAAGGGGTCTCGGCAATTTCCGCTAACTCTTCCGGCGAAACCATCTCAGTTTTGGCGTCACTGATGGCTGAGTGAACGGCTGCGACAGAAAACCTGTCAGGGTCTATGTTGAGTTCCTTGAAGATGGCTTTTATGAGGCTTCGTTGGTCGTCTTCATCGTAAATGACAAAATCGGGGGGCAAACCAATCGCTTGACCGTGTTGCCTTAACATTCGTGCACAAGCGGCGTGGAAAGTTCCAAGCCACATGGCATCAATGGCTTTGCCGACGAGGGTTTCCAGCCTTTGCCTCATTTCGTCCGCTGCTTTGTTGGTGAAGGTGACAGCCAAAATGCGATGCGGCGGAATTCGGCGCACCAAAAGCAAGTAAGCGATGCGGTATGTCAAAACCCTCGTCTTGCCGCTACCGGCACCGGCGAAAACCATTATTGGACCATCGGGAGCGGTGACCGCTTCCCTTTGCATCTCATCCAAGTCGGACAAAAGCCGTTCCAGAACGGTCATAGCATTCACCCTCAAACGCAACTTGAAAACTTCGCTCTCTCTGCCGAATTTCGTCAGCGCGATGAAGGGTAAGTTCGCTTCAACCTTTCCGCATACGCTTTCAGTTGAGCCAATCTCTCTTGAGGCGGCATCTTCAAGCCGAACAGGAATGCCCGAATGTTTGTTGGGAAGCGAAAACTTTCGCGCCACTTCGGGAGAGCCATTTTTATTGCCCTCCATCGGTGCTTCAGGACCTCTTCCCGCCACCTTCGCTTGAGAAAGGCGCTTGCTCGTTTCCCAAATTTTGCCACGCCCAGACATCGCCTCCCTTTCCGGGAAAACTGACATGCGGAACTGTCAATATCTGAAGCGGTTTAAATTGGGCACGCCTTGTGGCAAAAAGATAACGGCTGCGCGCGCGTCTGACCCCGCCACGCTGCAACCACCGCGCCTGCCCAGCGCACCGACGCGCACGCAGCCAATTTCTTTATAACACCTACTACCGCAAAAATCAACCCAATCGCTCCCTTTCACTGCAGCATTTCCTCAACCAAGCGGATTGGCAGACCGCCACAGGCGAGCAAGCGGTCATGGAAGCGTTGGAGGGAGAAGTTTGAGCCTTCTCTTCTCTGGCACTTTTGTCGCAACTTCAGAATCGCCATTTTCCCCGCTAAGTAGGAAAGTGGTTGCGTGGGCGAGGCGGTGTATCGCCTAACTTCGGCAACAGCGTTGGAATATTCAAGGTGCGCTTCATTGACAAGCCAATTGACGGCTTCGTTGAAACTCATGCCTTTGCAATGAAGTCCGACATCTACAATGACGCGAACCGCTCGCCAGACCAAATCTTTGAGTTGGAACAGCCGAACTCGCAAGTCAGAAGTGTAACCTTGCTCCCACATCAACTCCTCGCAGTAAAGCGCCCAACCTTCAACGAACAAGTTGTTGCCGAAAACTTTTCTGACCTTTGACGGAGACCTCGCAGCAACTGTCAACTGCAAGTGGTGTCCGGGATAGGCTTCGTGGATGACGGTGATGGGCAGGGCGTAGATGCAATGACCCCGCAATCTGTCCCTTTGAACTTCCTCGGGTTCTTTAGGGTCAATGGGCGTCACATAGAAAAGCCCCTCGCTGTTTTCGTCAAAGGGCGCTGGCGGCATGTAAGCGGCATAAGGCGTCGTCGCCCTCTCAAAAGCAGGCGTCTCCACAACGCGCAGCCGTTCCCCTTCGGGGACGGTGACGATATTTTTGTCAACGATGAACTGCCTCGCTTTCTCCACTTCCTCCGCGTAAGTTTCAACAATTCGCTCGCGAGGCGGATGGTGGTCCTTCAACCGCTCCACCAGTTCAAACCAAGGCGAGTTTGGGTCAATAGCGTTGGCGACTTCCGCCAATTCAACTTTAGTTCGCTCCAAAACCTCGCGCCCCATCACTTCAAGTTCATCAGGCGCTTCCGAAATCAAGTGCTCGTCGCGAAGGAGTTGCACAAACAAATCAGTCCCGATGGCAAAGTTCCCTTTCGCTTCCGGCACAATTTTTTCGCGGAACCACGCTTCAAAATCTGTCAACGCAACTCCTGCCTCATCAACTGCCCGCAAGACTTCACGACGAAGCGATTCGTCAGAGAGTTGTTCCGCCGCTTGTGGGACGACGCTTTGAAGAAACGCCTTTGCCCCTTCCAATGTCTCGGCTGCCGTCTCAACATAGACCTGTGGGACTTGGGTCGGTTGCAAGTTGACCTTCGCTTCATCCAAAACCCTTCGGAACTCCCTCAAACGGTTGGCAAGGCATTCCATCCGCTGAGGCAAAGGAGCGAAATCTCTGGCAACCAAAAGGTAAGCGCCGTAGAGGCAATGGTCAAGGTAAAGAGCCGGCTCCTTTTTGTGCCACTGAATTGCCTCCCAGTTGATTATTTGCCCGCGCACCCAAGCCAAAAGAGCCCGCCTGTCAGCGTCTTGGTCTTTGCTCAGGTTTCCGTTGAACTGTTCCAACTGTGAAGCAAAGCGCTTGAGCATGCTGATGTGCTGCTCAACGGTATCTGGTGCCAATGAGGCAAGTTTGTTGTCGTAATCGTGGATTCCGCAAGCGGTCGCAAACACTGGGTCGTCTTCCCACAGCGACCGCAAGATTTCGTCAACGAGTTGCTCCCACTCCGACATTTCTGCTCACCCCTTTCTGAGTCACTCCAAAACTTTTTGCCCTTGCCAATATCGCTTCCAGATTTTGAAGCCGATGCGACCGTAAAAGTCCACCAAGTCCGTCCAATCAATGACCATATCGGTCACGCCTCTTTGCTTGTTGTGCCAAACGCTATAGCAAAGGAGCGCCAGCCCGAGCCCGCGACCGCGATGGGCAGCGGCGATTCCGATAGGACCGAGCCCTCCCCATCGTCCCTGAAGAAGCGGAAACCAATGGGTGCTGCCTCTAAGTTCAATGCTTTCTGGGGTGAAGGTGTGGCAGAAGCCGATGATTTCGTCGTTTTCAACCACAATCACGATGTCGGATGGGTCACCGCCTTTTTCAAAGAAACGCTTGGTATCGTAGTGCCAGCCGCCGGGAAACTCGCGCCCAACAAATTCAACGATTGCTTGTTGCTCTCCGTCGCGGGCAGGTCTTATGACCACTTTGGGATTTTGCTCCCGCAATCTCTTCTCAACCTCAGGCGGTATCTCGTAGTCAACCAACTGGCGCCGCAAGTCATAAGTTTCGCGCCAGCCGCCAAAGCCTTTTCGTTCAAGAAAAGTTTTCAAATCCGCAGCCTCGTTGGGAACGCCGGGAGTCAGGTGGTAGGGGTAATGGACAACGCTGATTTGCTTTGCTCCCTGATTTCTCAAAAACGCTTCAGCCGCTTCGTAAAGGGCGTTTGCCACGCCACGCCCTCGGAATTCTGGGTCAACGCATAGAGCGCCGATGGAAGCGCGACCTTTGTAAGAAGCCAGTTCGGGCGGGACTTCAGAGAGGTATCGGGCTAACACCCATCCGATAACCCTTGCGCCTTCCAATGCCACCAAATTGCCCTCCCGCCGCAGGAAAGGGTCACCCAAGACATTTTGCCGAAACAACCGCTCGGTCAAGGGGTAATGATTGCCGATGCAGCGGTTCCACAACCCAATGACTTGCTCCGTCATTTGAGGCTCAAAGGGAACGATTTCCATCACGCTTCAACCTCCAAACCGCGCCCCTTTCGTCATTGCCTTTCCTTGAGCATGCAGCACTTTTTGTATTTCTTGCCACTACCGCAGGGGCAGGGGTCATTTGGACCGACTTTCCGGGCTGTTTTAACGGGCTTTTGTTTCGTTGCCCTCCTCGTCCTCGTAGCGGTTCCGCCTCCGCTATCGCCACCATCACCGCTGCTGACTTCGCTGACCACATGAACACGCACTTGTTGAGTTGCAGCCGCTTCTTCAACGACAGGTTCAGCATAGAACACCCACCTCAAAGTTTCTTCCCGAACCCTTTGCAGCATGGCTTGGAACATCTCGTAAGCCTCTCGCCTGTATTCAACCAGCGGGTCTTGTTGGGCGTAGGCTCGCAGGTGGATGTGTTCACGCAGGTAATCCATGTCTGCGAGTTGCTCCATCCACTTTTGGTCAATGACCCAGAGCAAAACCCGCCGCTCCCATTCCCTCATCCATTCTTCGCCCAACCGCTCCTCCTTCTCCTCGTAGTAGTTCACGCAAGCATTGTAGAGCCTTTCAACGATTTCGTGCTTAGGCAAGCCCCGCAAATCTTCAGGGCGGAAGAAGAAGCCAACGGGCAAGAATGGATTGAGGGTGTTGAGCAAGCCTTCGTAATCCCATTGGTCAGGCGGAAGGGTGTCGGGAAGGTAGATTTCGGCGTAGTTTTCTATGGTCTTTCGGGCGAAGTCCAGAATGTTTGCCCTCATGTCAACGCCTTCTAAAATCTTGCGGCGAGTGGCATAGACGATTTCGCGTTGAATGTTGAGGACATCGTCATACTGCAAGACATGCCGGCGAATTTCAAAGTTGTGCCCTTCAACGCGCTTCTGAGCGATTTCAATGGACTTGCTGACGACCCTGCTGATAATCGGCTCCTCTTCAGGCCAGTTTTTGAGCCACGGGTGCTCACTCAGCCCTTTATCGCCGTAAAGTCGCCACAGTTCGTCCTCAAGGGAGACATAGAACCGAGAACTTCCTGGGTCTCCTTGTCGACCGCTGCGACCGCGCAATTGGTTGTCAATGCGCCTTGCTTCGTGTCGCTCCGTGCCCAAAACATGCAAGCCACCCAAAGCCTTGACAGCGTGGTATTCCTTGTTGTGCACGAACTCAACATCGCAGTTGGGGTCATCACAAAGTTCCTCAGGGGCATTTTCGGGATCGGGTTTGCCTCCCAAGATGATGTCAACACCGCGACCTGCCATGTTGGTTGCGACCGTAACTTTGCCCAACCGACCCGCTTCGGCGATGATTTGAGCCTCCCGCTCGTGGTGCTTCGCGTTCAAAACATTGTGCGGGACGCCATCTTTCAAGGCTTCTTCCAACCGAGCGAGTGCCTTGTCCATGTGCTCTTCGGGAATTTTGATGAGTTCGGCGAAGCGTTTCAAATTCGCAGGGTGAAGCGGATCTGGGTCAAGTCCTAACCTCCTGGCAATTTGCCTGACCCTTCCGATTTCAAGTTCCTCCAGCCTCGTATTGACCACTTGCCTGATTTGGTCCAACTCCTCGCGGGTCAGTTGCTTTTGGCTATGCATCGTCCATGCCCTGTCCAAAACCAAAGTGCACAAGGCAAGGGCTTGAAGGTAGTGGGGCGATAATCTTTCGGAAATCAACTCGTTGACCTCAATGGAGCGCGTCCCAACGAGCACCGGTCGCTGGATGGCGTAAAGTTGCAAAATCTCCCGGACGACACCGCGATACTTTTGCTCCTGCGTCTTGTAGACGACATCGGGATAGTCTTTTCGGATCATGGGCTTGTGGGTTGGGATGACGACGACGGGCATGCCGTAAATCTTGATGAACTCCTGTTCCTCGGTTTTCGCCGTCCCCGTCATGCCCGCCAGTTTGAAATACATGCGGAAGAAGTTCTGCAAGGTGATGGTGGCGATGGTTTGCATCTCTTGTTTGATGGGGATGCCTTCTTTGGCTTCAACGGCTTGGTGCAGACCGTCGCTCCAGCGCCGCCCCCATTGGAGCCGCCCAGTGAATTCATCAACGATGATGACCTCGTTGTCCTTGACGACATAGTGGACATCGCGCTTGAACAAATGATGGGCTTTGAGAGCGTTCATGATGGCGTGATAGATGGCGAAGTTTTCCGGCGCTGACAAGTTGCTTATGCCCCAAAGTTGCTCAACCTTGCGGACGCCCTCGTCGGTCAAGGCGACGGTTCGGTGTTTTTCATCAACGGTGAAATCTACTTCTTTGCGCAACTGGCGGACAATTCGGTCAGCCTTCTCAATGATGTCGGTGGGCTTCTCAACCATGCCTCCGATGATGTGCGGTGTTCGGGCTTCGTCAATCAAAATGCTGTCAACCTCGTCAATGATGGCATAGAACATCTCGCGCAGAACCACATCGTCAAGGCTATACACAAGGTTGTCTCGGAGGTAGTCAAACCCGAGCTCGCTGTTGGTCACATATGTGACATCGCAAGCATACATTCGCTTCCGCTCAGGCGTTTCCATGAAGTGCTGGATGTAGCCGACGGTCAAGCCAAGATACTCGTAAATCGGTCCCATCCACTCAGCGTCTCGTTTCGCGAGGTAGTCGTTAACGGTGACCACATGGACGCCTCGCCCGGTCAATGCATTCAAATAAACGGGCAAAGTCGCCACCAAAGTCTTCCCCTCGCCCGTTTTCATCTCGGCGATTTTACCTTCGTGCAAAACGATGCCACCCATCAACTGGACATCAAAGTGTCGCATTTTGACGGTGCGTCGTCCCGCCTCTCGGACCATAGCGAAGGCGAGGGGCAAAATACTGTTTAGGAACTCCTGTTCCCTCCTCTTGACAGCCAAATCCAACTTGGCAACTTCTTCCTCAAGCCTGAAGCGTTCTTCGGGCTCCTTGCATGCCCGATACTCGCGCAACTTGGCTTCGTATTGGGCACGGACTTCAGCGGTGTAGGCTTGAAGTTGTTGGCGGAACTCTTCGGTCTTGCGCGGGAAGTCCTCATCCCGCCATTTCTGGACTTCTGGCTCCAAAGCGTTTATGGCTTGGATTCGCTTCCACAACCTTCGGACTTGCCACTCGTTTGGGTCAAACCACTTCAACACTGGGCGCAGAATTTTGGACACAAAGTCCCACCAATCCATGTCTTTGAAGTCCAGCATGGTTTCTCACCTTTGCGCTCCGAAGTCTTGAACCTGCTCAATTGCAGCCAATGCGATTGTAGCGCAAGCGAAAGCGAAATGACCTGCAACGAAAGGGTGCGGAATGCGATGTGCGGGGTGCAGGCAAATTTAAAGGCAACAAGCGATGTCACCAGTTCATGGGGTAGACATAGAAGTTGGGGACAAGGCAACCGACGACCGTCCACAATCCGCCGTGCAGGAAATCGCCCAAAATCAAACCGACGAAGAAAGGCATAAGCGCCCTATATGTCTTGGCGCCAAAATAGCGCAAAACGAAAGACTTGATCGCCCATGCAATCATGAAGGGCAGCCAAGTTTTGTTCATCGTTTCGGTGTTGGCGATAGCGTAACCGAATGGGTGCAGGGGTAGAGAAAGCAGATGAGCCCGCAGCGCCGTCAAACCGACAGTGAAGGCGAACCCGAAAGCGATGGCAGCGATTTCCCTCCAGTCAGGTTTTATTGGCTGGCGCAAGTAGCCTTCAAGTTGGTTGAAAGGTTGACGACCCATGTAAATTCGCCAAGCATCCGCTTTAGCGGCTGCACCGAGTTGATATAGGACTTTCACTACGCTGACAAAAGCGAAAGGTGCAGCGACAATTGAACCAGCAACCAAAGTCCAATGCAACTTGCGAATGGGCAAACCGACGGTTCTGGCGAACTTGACCGCATCAAGTTGGTGTGGCATCGGGAGACATCGCAGGTCAAAGGTCGTGATGTTTCGCAGGAAAGCCATTACCGTCAACTCTTTCGGCTTCAACGCTGCTGTGCCCAAAGTTGTCGTGACAATTGTGTTGGGGTCAACTTGCGGACCGAAAAGCCACGCATTGCCAATTTCAGCCCTCAACCGGGTCGCAGCAGCCATGTAAAGGAGCGACAAAGCCAGCAAGGCAAAGGCTGTGACGAACCTCATCCCTCCCGAAATCGCGAAAGCCATCAGGAAGGCAAAACCCAACAAGAACCCGAACAGAGCCCTTCGTGGTGCAATCGCATCGGGTTCAGTTTTGTTCTCAACCAACTCCGCCCAAATTTGCTTGCGACCATACCAAAGGCTCAAAAGTGCGATGGCGAGAAACGCACCTGCACCTTGATGCTCGGTGTATGGCATCACATTGAACCCACCGCGCCCAATTGCATCCCATCCGAAAGCAGCGGTTATGACCCTTTCAGCCTTGACAAAGATGTAAAACAGCCAACAACTCAGCGTCACTTCCGTGTTGAGCAAGTAAGCGATACCGATGATGAAGGGGTAAAGCGACACAGGCGTCCAACCAATTGCGTTCCAAGGTCGGTCGGTGACGACATTGGCAAGGTTAAGGACTTCGCCACGAACATCAATCAACGGGAGCGAAGGGAAATTTCGGCTGAAGGTGTTCCAAGTGCCTATGCCAGCAGCAATCGCAAGCCCGAGCCAGAACCCGCCAGAACGCCAAAGGGGCGATTGAGGTTGAGTGACCAAGATGGGGACTTGAGCGGTCGGGAAAGAGAGTCGTTCCCTTTCAACCCACTGACGCCAAAGAAGCATGACAAGGTAAAGGGTCGTCAGCATCACGGCAATCAAAAACGAACTCCAAACAACCGTAGGGACGAGCCAAGCACCCCAAGGGACACGGTCGCTGCCAGTGTAAAACGCGATAACCGCTGCCCTGTCTTGGGGGATGAACCACCAAGGGATGTGCGGTAGGATTAGTTCGCGCCAATTGTTTTCGGGTGAGGCGTAGTAAATCGGTGCTGTTAGTGCCGGGACGAGAAAATGAACGCCACCCGAAGAGGCAATCCCCGTCGTGGCAGCGGCAATAGCGTAAACGGTCAGCAACTCGCCTTGAGATAGGGCAAAGGACGGGAAGATGCGAGAAACGATTCCATTCAAGGCAGTGAGGAGCATCAGTGAGAAGAAGGCTGCAACGGGCAAAGAAGTGTTGGCGAGGGCAGTATGCCCCATCGTCCCTCCCAACCGAAACTCAGCGTGGTGAATCCACCAGATGAGAACAGGCACGAGAACGAGACCGAGAACGACCGCCCTAACCGTTATCCTTTCCCGCCTTTCCAAAATCACTGTCGGCTTGACCGCTGCTTCCATCTTCCCATCCCTACCTGCCGTTAGAACTCTTCGGCGCACCAATTACGATAGCACGGCTTATGCATCGCGTCAACATGCTGACCAAAGAAAGATACACTTGCCCTAAATTTGCAACTTACCTGACCTGAAAGTGCCCTAATCGGTTAAACAAAAAGAAACGGGGCGACCGTTGCGCCCCGTTTTGGATGCTTACTGCTTTTTCGGGAGGCTTACCTTTCAATGAGAGCCGATGCTTTGAGGCGCTGCAAATCGGATTGGAGGATGGCGCGAATTTGTTGCCTCGGCATCCTGCTCAACAGACTTTCTGGGGCAATCCTCGGGACACCTATTGAGTCAAGTTCAAGGTTAGCGATGTTGATCAGGTGGCGGGTATAAGGCGGGTTGTGAATGCCGAAACTGGCGTCACGCAGGACGAAGTAGTAGTTGTGGCGAGCCCGCTTAACTTGAATTGGGATTCGCCCTTGGATTGTTCGGGAGAGACTTTGCTTTTCAGTTGGGACAAGAGCCCAATAGTTCCACAGGTCAGGGTCATTGTCGGGTTGACCGTCACCGTTGAAGTCTTGCTGGCGAGCCCAGTTCTCCATCCTGACCCTCAGGGCGTAAAGGTCAATTTCGACTTTCGCTCGGAGCGCTTGCGCCCTGTAGGCATCCGCAGGGGTATGGCAAGGAGCACAACCCTTTTCGTAACTTACGGTCATTGTGTGCCGACCTTCTGCCATGTGGCAGTGAGTGCATTGACCCGGCGCAGTAGCGTGCGCCATGTTCCTCACGACAGGACCTGTTCCCTCAACGCCACCGATGCCCATCAGCATGTTGAACTGGTTGCTATCGTGCATGTTGGGGCGGGAAGTCCCTGTTTGAAGGGCAGAATCGCTGGGGTCAGCACCGCGCCCATTGTGACAGGAAGCACAAATGTGGTTGAAGGTCGTGTGTTGCTTGGGTGGAGTCCCGGGAGCAATGTCTGTCGTATCGGTGCTTTCAATTGGTCGGCGCAAAAGTGCTTGCTTGCCTTCCTTCGTCAGGTAGTCGGTGTTCCTGTGAGGGTCATGACAGGTAACGCAACCCGTTGTCTCATGGCTGACAGGCACATAAGCCATCAACCTATCGTTGCTGAGGTTGTTAATGTCAGCGTCAATCTCGTCCCTTGTCTTGCCGATGGAAAGTTTCCGATCCACTTGCTCAACTCGGAAGGGAGCACTGTGGCATCGGTAACAGGTAGCAATGTAAAGGCGAGGGTTGGAACCGACGAAGTTGGGGTCAGTAAGTTCCTCAACCATTTTGGAGTGAGCGGAACGCTTATAGTCGTCATAGGAAGGTCCATGACACTGACCGCAGACCACAGAACGGGTAATGTTGGGGTAGGTCAGGATGTTGTCCTTGCTGGGGGCATCAGCGTGTTTGCTGCCAGGACCGTGACAGTGTTCGCAACCGACGCTTGCCCTTGCGTGCTTTGTTTTGCTCCAAGAGACATAGATGGGTTCAACCGTCGCTTGTTTGCCTCCGTGACAATCAGCGCATCTTTCCGAGCCGACAAAAGTTGCGCCCCTTTGCCCCTCGGGCAGAAGTGCTAAGAATTCGGCGGAAGGGGACGGAGGACCTTCAGTTGGCGGCGTCACCTTAATCGGTCCGCCACCGCCCCCACAACCGTAAAGGGCAACGAGCCACGCACCGAGAACAGTGACGAAACCAGCACCGATGAGCCACTTCATGCGACCCATCCTTCATCGCCTCCTTTGCTTTTGGTTATGCTGAAAGTCGCTTTGTGAGCGAATTCGCTTGCGCTACACTTTCGCAGGGAGGTGAGCGAGAGATGGCGAAGGAAGTTGAGCGCATCACTATCCCTCAAATTGATTGGGACGAGTTCATTGAGAAGGCAAAAGCCGTTTATGAGCAACTCAAGCCCCAACTCCTGCCGCAATACAAAGGCTGGATGATCGCCATTGAACCTGAAAGCGGAGATTACGCTTTGGGACGCACGACGACCCAAGCACGCCTCGCATTGCAGCAACGGCATCCGGGCAAGGTCTTTTTCATCATGAGAATTGGCTACAAGGCTGCTGGCAAGTTGTGAGGTGAGAGCGATGGAATTGACGGGGCGAATGGACGAGCACGGAAGGGTTTGGTTGCCTATCACGGTGAGGGGCAATCGCGGTGAGACCACTTTGGAAGCAGTGGTGGATTTAGGCTTCACCGAAACGATGGTTTTGCCCATAGAAATTGCTGCACCTTTAGGGCTGGAGTTGACCAGTTCAATCCCGTTGGAACTTGCTGACAGTCGCATCCAAACCTTTTTCCTGTTCGCTGCAATCGTTGTCGTTGGCGACTTGGAAGTTCCCGTTGACATCATCGTGACCGAGCGGGGGACACCGTTGATAGGGACGGCGCTTTTGCAGACTTTGGATGGGCATCTCTCCGTTCGCTTTGACGAAGGAGCAGTCACCCTTTCAGTCCCTTCAGCGTAAGACTTTCGTGCTGCGCCAAACTTGTGGTCGGAGGTGAGAGAAAGATGGCTGAGTTGCAGAAGTTGAACATCCCCCAAATTGACTGGAACGAGTTTGCTGAGAAGGGAAGGGCGATTTACGAGCGACTCAAAGACCAACTCCTGCCCCAATACAAGGGCTGGTTCATCGCCATTGACCCCGAGACAGGCGACTACGCTTTGGGCAAGACGGATTGGGAAGCCGACCGTGCCCTTCGTGAGCGTCATCCAGGCAAAGTTTTCTACCTGATGCGGGTTGGCTACAGGGCAGCAGGGAAATTGTGACGAGGTGAGGGCAATGGAATTGCGAGGGCGAATGGATGAGAACGGACAAATGTGGTTGACCATCACTGTTCGTGGTATGAGAGGCGAAACAACCATTGAAGCGATGGTGGACAGCGGATTCACTTGGGCATTGGCTTTGCCTGTTTCCGTTGCTGTGCCGCTTGGTTTGGAGTTAGTGGACTTTCGTCCCGCTGAATTGGCGGATGGCACTGTCAAACACTTTTTCGCATTCGCTGTCACTATCGTCATAGGCGGGAGAGAGTTTCCCTCAGTTTGCCTCGTCACGGAAACAGGAACTCCCCTCATCGGCACACTGTTCATGCAATCTGTCGGCGCAACTTTGATTGCTAAGTTTGCCGAAAGTTTTGTGGCGCTAAATGTCCCCAGCGCTTGATTTAGCCTCGTCATGTCAACCCTCCTCCGCATTTCAGAGCCGAGCCCTCCCCGAAACCATCACGACCGTTGCGTCGTAGTCCATCAAATCAACGACTCGGTCACGATATCGCCAAGGCGCAACTGTTAGCGCAACTTCATAGCCAGCAGGAAAGCGGTAACGCAAACTTGCGGTCAAGAATCGCCCGCGGTAGTTGCCGTCTCGCAAAAGCAACGGGTTGTCGTTAGCGGTCACAAACTCGGTAAAGGCTGCTGAAAGGAAAGTTCGCTTGTCAATTGCCCAGTTAAGCCCGATGGTTGTGGCTCGGCTGTTGGGCACGAAATTGTCCAAGTTCGGGATACCCGTCATCTCGCTTTTTGCCCTCCACGACTCATAAGCGTATTCGGCAAACAGACTAAAACGCTGACTTGCGTTCCATGTTCCGCCCAGCACGATTGTGTTGGTTGTCAACTCCACAGCCCTCACATCATTGCCCCAGCGTCGGTGGGTCAGCACGAGATAGCCATTGAGAGTTGGCGAGCCACCTTCAAGTTTCAATTGCGCAAACCTTCTATCGTCCCAGAAGAGTTGGCGCGGGTCTGTTGTGACCATTGTCGGTGGATGGGTCAAATGCTGCGCGCTGCCCCTCAAAGTGAGCCGCCAGTTCTTGCTTATGCGACCGGAAAGCCGTGCCTCCCAAGTCCTCCATCTCGGCACATCGACGAAACTTTGGTCTTTGCGGATGCGTTCGTTCTCTTGCTGCCTAAAACCAAATTGCACCGTCCAACCTCGCCATCGGTGAACTAAACTGGCAACACCTAACCTTCGTTCCCTCACCCATGCGTTTTGCACCACTGGCAAATCCAACTTGTCGCGGCGCAAGTGGATGGAGAAATCCGTCGCTGAATAAATTGCCCAATCGCCGCTCAATGAGAGCGTTTCAACATCGCTGTTTGGTCGGGCAGGTTGCTTTATTGACGAGCGAGCGAAATTGCCCTCAATCCCGACGGCATCGTTTGGCTGCCACAGATAGCGAACATGCCATCGCTTGACAGTCATGTCGGGTCGAATGTCGGTTCGGTCAAAATAGCGCCAATCAGAATAGCCCAAACTGATTTGCCCCTCTCCCAACTTGCCCTCTGCCAACGCATCCCAGAAGCGAGTCCGCTGATAGTAGGGCAGTTTCGGCGCTTGGAAAATATGTGCTTGCCTGTCCATTCTGTATCGGAACGAAATTGCAAAGTCCCGCGTCAGCAAATACTTCGCTGCCCCCTCCTGCAGTTCCCTTTGACTTTCGGAGACCGGTGTCAAGCCCGCATCAAGAAAGCGGTGCCTGCTTAGGTCAGCGTCAAACTTCACCCGACCGAACAGAATGTCAAGAACGCCTTCGGCTCGGTAATCTTTCTCGCCGATTCCCTTCAACACGAAATGACCTGCATCGCTGCTTGGGAACTTGAAGGTTGGCGTTATTCGGATGGACTTCAGGAAAAGGCTTTGGGCTGGCGTTGCATATTGGCGGAACTTACTTTCGTTGCCGTCCAGTCCCCAATGGCTGAACCCCACATCAATTTGGGTTTGCTGTGCGATGGAAACCGACGACAAAACCGACACCAACCCCACCGCAACGACCCATCGCTTCATCGCTTCTCACCTCCACAAGTGTCAGAATATCCACCGAGGTGACCGTCATGAGAGCGACGACAGTTTTGCGCAAGAAAGGAGTCAAGGAAGCAGTTCAACGCTTCGTTGAGAGAGTTTCCCAACTGCCTCAAGTTGAAGCCGTTTTGCTGGCTTGGGGCGATGGTGGGTGGGAAGTTTGGACGGTCATTGACGAATGGGATGACGAAGTTGTGGACGCTGTGATTGAGCAGGAAGGGGTGCTTTTGGACGAGTTGAGCGCCCAACAAGGCAAAGTGAATCTCGGTTTCCACATCGTTGTCCGAAAGGGGCGTCCTCTGGGAGAGTTCCTTTCCCCTTTGACCCAAGTTGTGTTTCGGAGGGAGTGAACGATGCCCGCAGAAACCGTTCACCTGCAGCAACTCCGGCACAACTGGCGCTTCCTGCAAAGTTTCTACACTCCCAGCACCCTCTACGCCGATTGGGCAGCGACAGTTGCTTTCTATATCGCCATTCATGCCGTTGAAGCCTTTCTGGCTCGTCAGGGCGTTCACAGTCACTCGCGTCAAGAACGGACTGTCCATGTGCGGACATTTTTGCCTCATTTGTGGCGACCCTACCGCCGTTTGGAGACTGCCAGCCGTCTTGCCCGCTATGAAGGAATCCACCCGCCACCAACTTTGTTGCGCCAACTCATTGACCGTGACTTGCCCGCCATACTGAACCAACTTGGCATCACCCCGTGAGTTTTTCATGGCTGCCGCAACCAAACATCGGTGTTAGAGCCGTGAACAGCCACATGACAGCCGACATTCCAGCAACTTTGTCCGGGGTAATGATTGTTGCCTTTGTCGGTATGGCATTGGTTGCACAGACCTCGCGAAAAGGCTTTAAGCAATCGCGGGTTGTGAGAGCCGTGAGGGCGATGGCATTCGGTGCATCCTTCACCCGTCCAACCAGCAACCGGGTCGTGCTCAAAAGCAAATGGACCAGATTTTTCAGCGTGGCAAGTTACGCACATCTCCTTGATGACTCGCACCTTCTTGTTAGCAGCCTTGCTGGGATGGACATCGTGGCAATCGCTGCAGACCATTCGCCCTTCAGGGACGGGATGGTGGAAGTTGAGCCGAAACTCGTTGACTTCACGCTGATGGCACGAACCGCACAAAGTCAATTCGTCGGATTTCAGCAACCGTTTGGGTTCTGGCGCAGTCACAAAAACTTGCCCCATCAACTTCAAGCCGTCGGTTTTGTCCTTGTCCCGCGTCCCTTGTCCCGTGTCCCTGTGAATTTGGTGGCAATCGATACACGAGACATCGGCTCGGGCGTGAACGGTCCTGTGCCATTGAGAGAGGCGCATCGTGTCGGCATGGCAACGAAGACAAACGAGTGCGACCTCTTTCGGCTTAAGGCGCGAGAAACTGATGACTTTCGTTCGGTCCTTGACATCTTCAAGGTGGATTTCTCCCGGTCCATGACAGGCTTCACAACCTTGCTTGTTGACGGGCAACTTTGGGTCGCGAACATAAAGGGCGTGCGGTGAAGCGTTGAAGGTTTGGGCATAAGGCTTATGACACTGAAAGCATTCCTTCTCACCGATGAAAGACTCGGCTGTCGCTTGGGCAAAGAGGCTTAGGGGAAAAGGTTGCTGCTTTTTCGCCCCCTTCTCCTTGCTTCCACCCACAGCCCACAACACAAGCAGCGCCAAAGCCACCGTCATGACCTGATGCCGCCTCATTTCAGACGCCTCCTTGCTCATCGCTTTCTACAAACTACCGCCAAACCTCAATCGCCACGCCCTTACTGAACGGCAACTTTGGTCTCAAACAGCAGAGTTGCCTTCTCGTCGGGCAAATCCCTTGCAGATTTGTGAAGAATTCGGACGACGGCTTCGCCCTTCTTGCCCTGCAGCGGGACGACAATCTCTCTGGTTTCGCCCGGCTTAAGGCGAGTATTAGAACCGCCACGAGCGCGGTCATCGGCGAGCATGGTCTGGTGCTTGAGGACTTCCTGACCGTCACTGAGCAAACGAACATAAACGATGGCGACCACATGGTCAATTCCTGTCGGGAAGTTGTGCCCGACCTCAACACTCGTCAACTTGACCACCAAGTTATCGCCGCTGACACTGGTCTCAACCTTAACGCCTTTCTTGAACATGTCGGGGTGAGCGCCGAGGAAGGTGTGAGCGTAAGTTTCAGTTTCTTTCTGAGAAGTGATGGCAATCTTGCGGACTACCTTGGACATGTGACAGTGAGCGCAAGATTCTGGGTCGTTTGCCCATTTCGTCTGTTTCCACTCGTCCACTGTCCCAAATTTTGCGTGGCAAGACGCACACATCTCAACGCTGGCAAATTTTTCGTTCTTGACGGTCGGATGCGCATCCGTCACGCGACCGACTTTCCCGTGCTGAGCGTCATTGGCATCTTGGTGGCATGCGACACAATCAACACCCAGTTCAACCATTTCGCTTCGCAACTTCGGTTCTTTTCCAAACCCAGTCACTAAAATCTTGTCGGGTGCGTGACAACTGAGGCATTCCTTTTGGCTGCGGTTGTTGGTGGTCAGTGCAAAAGCCTCGCTCGTCCACGCCTTAGCGTGCCCCGACTTTGCCCACTCAATCGCCTCGTCTCGGTGACAGACCTGACAACGCCCCCGCACCCTCGGGATTTTCTCCTGCTTCTCCTGCCCCAAAGGCGCTGTGGATGTGAGCATCAAAGCGAGCACGACACTGCCCAAAACCACTGCACTCCACTTCCAAAGCCGCCCGAACATCTTTGCATCACTCCTCCTTTCACGATTTTGCGTTTCTTTACTCCGAGTTATTGTCAGGCAAAACCCGACATTTTGCCTTTCCTGTTCATCAACTTTGCTTCTCCCGAAGTCTGCGAGGGCGCAGAAGCATGCAAAAATTTTAGTGCCTTGTCACGCCACTTGCCAACCGACAGGGACGAACAAGCGGGTGAAGAGGTCAATGGCATAGCGGTCGGTCATGCCCGCAATGTAGTCGCAAACCAGCCGTGCCAATTCCTTCTGCGTCAAACCGCTCTTATCTGTCGGTCCGATGGGCAACTCATTAGGGTGTTGCATGTAGTAGTCGAACAGGCTCTCAATCACGAGCCGACATTTGTTAGCCTCAGCCTTAACTTGCTTCTCGTTCAGGTAGACCTTCTCGAACAAGAAGTCCTTCAAGTCGTTGAGGGCTTTCAGCACCTTCGGGCTCATCTTGACCCTTCCGTCGTCAATCCCCTGCTCAACAATGTCCCAAACGAGGGTCGTGATGCGCTGCGAGTGGGTGTAGCCGAGGACATCAAGGATTGACTTGGGAACATCGTCCAAAGTCAGGATGCCCGCTCGAAAGGCGTCGTCCAAGTCGTGGTTGACATAGGCTATGCGGTCGGCGATGCGGACGACTTGCCCTTCAAGGGTTGATGGCATATGCTCTTCGTCGTCAGGCTCTAAGGATAGGTCAGATTGTCCCTTTGAGTGATAGCCTATCCCGTCAAGGACTTCGTAGGTCAAATTCAAGCCTTGCCCATCCCTTTCCAGAACCTCAACGACTCGCAAACTTTGCTCGTAGTGTCGGAAGCGTGCTTCAGGGTCATATTTGCGGTAGGCTTTGTCAAGGGCTTCTTCGCCTTCGTGCCCAAAAGGGGGATGTCCCAAATCGTGCCCCAAAGCGATGGCTTCAGCCAAATCCTCGTTGAGCCTAAGCGCCCGGCAAATTGTTCGGGCGATTTGGGCAACCTCCAAAGTATGGGTCAATCGGGTTCGGTAGTGGTCGCCTCGGGGAGCGATGAAAACTTGGGTCTTGTGCATCAACCTGCGGAAGGCTTTGCTGTGGAGAATTCGGTCGCGGTCCCGTTGAAATTCCGTCCTGATGGGGCATTTCGGTTCGGGAACTTTCCTGCCTTTGCTCAAAGCGCTTTTCGCTGCGTGTGGCGAAAGCCATTGCAACTCCCACTGCTCGGTCACTTCTCTCGGGCACATATCGGCTCACTCCTTTCACGCGGAAAAAATATTGCCTCAGTTCGCTCGGTTCGCAACTACTTCACCGCTTTGCTTTGTTCATCCCCTGCGCCACACTTTTGTCGGGCAAAATCGCGAGCGGGTGATTTGGGCATGTTTGATTGGCTTATCGTGAATGGGCGCGTCATTGACGGAACTGGGCGACCGCCTTTCTTCGCCGATGTAGGCATAGTCGGGGAGCAAATTGCAGCGGTCGGGCAACTCTTCCACGCAGAAGCGAAAAATCGAATTGACGCAATGGGCAAGTTTGTCGTCCCCGGCTTCATTGACATTCACACGCACTTTGACATCGCTTTGCTGGCTCACCCAGAAGCCTATTGCTCAATCTCGCAGGGTGTGACTACAGTCGTCATCGGCAACTGCGGTCATTCGCCTGTGCCCATCGTTGGAAAACGGCGCAACGAATTGAGGCAACTGCTCAGCGTCATTGAAGCAGGCATTGAGTGGCGGTGGGAAAGGTTCGGCGAATTCCTTGACGAGTTGGAAACCGTCCGACCAGCCGTCAATGTCGTTCCGCTCGTCGGTCATTGTGCATTGAGGGCGAGCGTAGTTGGCTTTGAAAACAGACCTGCAAAAACGGACGAACTGAAGACGATGCAGAGGTTGATGGAAGAGTGCATGGACGAAGGTGCGTGGGGATTGTCAAGTGGGCTGATTTACCCTCCAAGCGCTTTTGCTGGCATTGACGAGTTGGTGGCTTTGAACGAGGTCGTTGCCCGTAGAGGCGGGATTTACGCAACTCACATGCGAAGCGAAAGCGATGCCCTTCTGACCGCAGTTGTGGAAGCCCTGCAAACAGCCATCCGTTCGGGCGTTAAGTTGCAAATTTCGCACCACAAAGCGTCTCGCAAGCCCAATTGGGGCAAAGTTGAAGTCACTTTGCAGTTGATTGAGCGTGCCGCCTTGAGTCACGATGTCAACTTTGACGCCTACCCATACATTGCCGGCAGTGCCAATTTGAGTCAACTCTTGCCCCTTTGGGCGTTTGAAGGTGGACCTTCAGCGATGTTGGAACGATTGAAGGACAAGCACCAGCGCCAACAAATCCTTGAAGCGCTTGAAAGCGATGAGTCACTGGAGTGGGACAAAGTTTTGGTCGCATCGGTCGCTTCAGACGAGTATCGCCCTCTACAAGGCAAGGCTGTGACCGAAATCGCAAATCAACTCGGCTTGTCGCCAGCGGAAACAGTTTTGCACCTGATTGAGCACGAGCAAAATGCGGTCACGATGGTTTGGTTCGTCATGGACGAAAGAGATGTTGAGCGAGTGCTGACACACCCACTTTGCCTTATCGGCTCCGATGCCTTGACAATTCCCGCTGCTCTTGAACCTTGCCCCTTGCCCCCTGTCCCCTGTCCCACCTCTTCGTTGCCTTATGTTCACCCCCGAACTTACGGCACTTTCCCTAAAGTTCTTCGTTGGCTTGTGAAGGAAACTGGCAAGTTGACTTGGCACGAAGCCATCGCAAAGATGACCGGCAAAACTGCGGAGAAGTTGGGCTTGAAGAGGCGAGGCTTGGTCAGGGAAAGTTATTTTGCCGACTTGATTGTTTTTGACCCTGAACGGGTGCGCGATTGCGCTACTTATGAGAACCCGCATTTGCCCGCCGAAGGCATTGAATGGGTTTTCGTCAACGGAGTTCCCGCTTTGGCGAACGGTCAGCCGACAGGCGACCGAAATGGGCAAGTCTTGAGATTTGGCAGCGACCATTAACGGTGATGAAGCCATGCCAAAGCGAAAGCAAAAGACTGTCAAGGCGGAAGACCAGCGGAAACCTCTGATGGAGTGGACAGTTCACCTCGCCCGTCGTCAACCCTTCAAGGCAGCAATCGTCGTGCTCGTCATCGCTTTGACCCTTGCTGTCGGTTGGCTTTGGGTTCACCCTTTGATTGCGTTTCTGATGGGTCTGTTTCTGCTCAACGCTGTCGGCGAATTTTTGTTCCCGCTCCATTTCAGGGTGACGAAGGAAGGCGTTGAGGTTTCAAGTTCCCTGCATGACCGAAAACTCCGTTGGGAGCAAATCCGCCGCATGGAAGTTCATCCTAACGGCATCTTACTCAGCCCTTACCCGAAACCGACCCAGTTGGACAACCTGCGAGGCATATGGCTCCGTTGGGATGGGGAACCTGAAGGGTTGCAACGACTCGTGAAGATTTGCCAAGCCAACATAAATGCGCTCTGAACCTATCCGCAGTTTATCACTCGCTGCCGCAAACGCAACCAAACAATCACGCATTACGCTTTACGGATTACGCTCCAGTCATCATTCCTCGTCTTCGGGCTTCGGCAAAATCTTGATGCGGTCTTCCTCGGGCGTTTCTTCGTCGCTCAAGTAGACGACTTGACCTCTCGGTCGCCAAAGCCTCTCGTCTTCGGGTAACTCTCGTTTCTCGCCCTCTTCGGTAGTTTCTTCTTCGCCGACTGCTGCTCCGACTTCGACGGGCTGGTCAGCGACGGCTAATTGATGCTCGCGCAAAATTTGAACGCTTCGTTGAACACAGTCAGCACAGATGTGAACGCCTTCGCCGGGAATGAGCGTTCCAGCGACGCTCTCAGGGCGACCGCAGAAATTGCAGCGAAGGATTTGTGGCGGCTTGTAGCGAAGGAAGATGAGAGCGAAGAGCAACATCATCAAGCCGATAAGAAGCACGATGTTCGGACCAAGATAAGGTCGGGGCAGCAAACCGATGAGGGTGATATACCAGAGCGATGCCACTGCTACCATGATAGCGCCGACAGCAATAGCGAGCCAAGTGACCAGCGGTCGGAGTTTCTCCACCAGAGCGTCCCAGTCGAAGCGGGCAACAGCCTGTTCGGTTCCGAACCCGAAAGCAGTTGCTTCCCTCTCCAGATGCTCAGCCAATTTCAAAAGCACTTCGCTCAAAATCCCTTCCCTCTCGCCCTGCCTAACCATGCTGATGAAAAGCGGGGAGAAATAGTTCGGGTAGCGGGAGAAAGCGTGGGCGAGGCTCTTACCTAATGACAGGTCGCGTGCGATGCCATCCAGAATTTCCATAAGCCGAGGGTTATCAGTTTGCTGCCTCAGAACCTCTATCCCGCGAAAGGCATCAACGCCTGCACTGAGCATTGCGCTGAACTGGCGGCAGAAAATTGCCAGTTCAATTCTGCTGATCCCGCCCGATGGAGACTTCATGGCAATTTGCCTCCCTCATTGGGATGACTTAACCCGCTCAATGTAGCGCCCTGTGCGGGTGTCAACGCGAACGATGTCGCCGACATTGACAAACAACGGGACTTGGATGACGGCACCAGTTTCCAGTTTCGCGGGCTTAGAGCCACCTGAAGCGGTATCGCCCCTAACGCCGGGATCAGTTTCAACAACTTGCAACTCAACGGCTGTCGGCAACTCAACCATCAAGGGTTCGCCTTCGTGGAAGACCAAGATGACTTCCGTGCCTTCTTTGAGAAATTGAGCGTTTTCGCCAACCTGTTCGCTGCTCAAGGTAACATGGTCGTAAGTTTCGACATCCATGAAGACGAACTCGTCGCCTTGCCGATAAAGGAACTGGAAGGGACGCCTTTCCACGATGGCTTGTTCGAATTCCTCGCCAGCCCTGAAGTTGCGCTCCAAGACATTGCCCGTCAACAGGTGCTTCAGTTTCGTCCGAACATGGGCTCCGCCCCGCCCCAACTTGACATGTTGAGCCTCAAGGACCATGTAGATTTCGCCGTCAATGATGACGGTGATTCCGGGTCGGAAATCGTTGGTGGAAATAGGCATCTCTCAGCCCTCCTTTGCCGAGTTTTTATCCCCGTGTCTATTGTGACACGCAAGGGCACTTGTGGTCACACCTTCGTCACGAATTTGAGGCAAAGTCGGCTTTAGAGGAAACTTTAACCCAACTGCAAGTCACTGGCTTTTATCGCTTGAGTTGTGCCAGTCGTTAGGGCTTCAACGGCTTTGAGTGCAATGGCGGTCGCTTCAAGCCCTTGCAAGGCACCAGCCGCAACTTTCTTGCCCTCGTTGATAGCCATCGCAAACCGGATAAGGGCAACCACGAACTCGTTGTTTTCAAGTCTGTCTGCTATCCCAACTTCGCCTGGCTCTTTGCCCAACTCCAAAAGTTTGGTCGCACTTGCGACGAGCATGTATCCCTCATCGCGTCCCAGCCGGTGTCGCTGGGCGTAAACTTCCCAACCGAGGCTTGGCGCATCCGCTTCCTTGAACAAAACCCCGATTGCCCCTGACAGGTAAATCGTTCCGAACTCGCCGCTGAAGAACTCGTAAGTGGCTTGGAACGAGTTAGTCAGGGTTGCGTGGTAGGTCATCCTCACCCCGTTGGGGAATTCAAGAACGCATTGAACTGTGTCGGGCACTTCACGCCCGTCCTGCCACAAAATCGTGCTCCCCCATGCAGTTACCGAAATCGGTAGCGCCCCCAAAAACCAACGCGCGACATCGAATTGGTGCAAGGCGACTTCAGTCAACAAGCCGCCCGATGTCTCTCGGTAAAGTTTCCAGTTGACCTGCCGCTCAAGAACTTGGTCTCTGACAGGCAACCTCCAACTCGTCTTGCGATGCCATTGAGCATGGACCAAAGTGGGTTTACCGAGAACACCGGTCCGCATGAACTTGACCGAGTGGGAATATGTTGGGTTGTAGCGTTTCTGCAAGCCGACTTGAAAGACGGTGTTCGCTCGAGTTGCTGCCTTAGCGATTGCCTTCGCGTCTTCAAGGTTCAGTGCCAGCGGCGGTTCGCACCAAACATGTTTCCCTGCCTGCAGCGCATCCAGGACAATTTGCTTGTGAGTGTGGGGCGGAGTCGCTACTATGACGGCGTGGATGTTTTTGTCGTCCAAGACGCGGCGGTAATCGTCGTAAGTGGGAACAGGTTGCCCAACAATGTCAAGGGCTCGCTTCAGATGTGGCTCATAGATGTCGCAAAGCGCTGCGACTTTGAAGTTAGGTGGTCGGAAAGTTGCTTCTTCGCGCTCAGTCAAGTCCAAAAACAACTTCAGCATCTCAACATCGAGGCTGGGGATTTTGAGGAGATAACCAAGCAGGGTTCGCCCGTGTTCGCCCGTGCCGATGATGGCGACATTGATTTGGTCGCTGCTTTGCCCGAAACTCCTGCTGCCAGCGGAAGCCAAAACTCCAACCAATGTCGTCGCTTTCAAAAAGTCCCGCCGTGTCATTTCGCGTGCCATTTGTTCAACCTCCTTTCCGAAATTCTTCACGCTGACTTCGCCCATAATTTAGTCGCACGGGCGACTTTACCGTGTCAGGAAAATTTTGCGACTTTCAAGGCAGACTTGGCTTCTCACTTCAGCGCGTCTTCCGGCACGAGCAATTCGGAAGGGTGACGAGCCGTAAAGGGGGGGACATCGTAAAGTTCCACGACGCACCGCAAACTCCAAACCCGCAACGCCCAAATTTGCCCGTCCTTGCCCTTCGGGACGATTACAGAAAGTTGCTCGCCAGGCAAAATCGCTTGCTTTGCCATCTCCGAGATTTCCCCATACTTCCGCACATCCTGCTCCACGATGACGGAAATCTGGTCGCCTGCCACGATGCCTTCCCGCCTAATCATCGTTCCGTCCGCCGTCCGCAACTCTATGACCGATTTAGGGTCGCCACCAGAAGCGATGCCGATGACAAAGTGCTTCGTCCCTTTCGGGACGAAAAAGTAAAGCGGTTCGCCCCTCGGCAGCCATAACCGCAACGGCACCCGCCGAACCTTCCCCGGCTCATCGAATCGCCCACACCAAACCGAAAGCGGGCGACGATCAAATTCCACTTGCGCTGCCTTCCAATAGTCCGTCCCAGGGTCAAACGCATAAACGCCGTCGGCAGGTAAAGTGACGGTGACCGTCGCAGGCTTCCCCTTCTCTGCCTTAACTGTCCCTTGCGCAATCAACTGTCCATCAATCGCATCGTCACTCAGTTTGCCCGTCGTCAACCGACGCAAAGTCCATTTGCAATCAACGGTGTGCCCCGCATCAAAGGGCGTGTAAGTGAGCGAAAGCGTTTCGCCCTTGCGCCCGACGAAGTAATGGATGCCGCTTTCCACGAACAACGGTGACCGCTCCACATCGCCCCACGCTTTCACCGCTTGCGGTAACCGCTGTGCGATGGGCACCAACTTGCTGACAAACTTTCGCCCTTCAATTTCCACTGCGATGGGCACAAGGCGTTTGAGCCATCGCAAGTCGTCGTCAAACAACTGTCGCACTTCCTCGTCGGACGGGATGTCCGTCCGCTCCGTCTTCCACGCTTCCGTTTGCTTGAAGTCAAACCCGTCAATGCGCTTCAAGGCTGCAAAGCGTTGGTCAAACCATTCGGTGAACAGCATCGGGAAAGTGTGCACCAAACCTGTGTCCATGATGCGCCGAGCGAAAACGACGCATTCCTTCGCTTTTGCGATGACTTCTTCGGATGGCGCCACCAACTTGCCCCATTGATTCCAGCGCGATGTTCGGTCGTAATCCAGCCACAAACGCAGCAGGTGCAGATACATGGCGATTCGGTTGAGCCGCTTTTGCACTTGCGGGTCACTTTCTCGTTGGTAGGCTTCCTGCAAGTCTTGCATCGCCAGCAACAGCCCGCGCGCCGAAAAACGCTCCCCTTTCGCCCATCGCTCGTAAAGCCTTTGCATCGGTCCCGCTGCCTTCCCGAACGCCTTTTCGCAGAAATCTCGCACCAACGCCTTTGCGTCAAGGTCGGGTTGCCACATCAACTTCGCCGCCACCCAGTAACCCAGCCCGTTCGGTCCCCAGTTGCACGAAGACTCTGCCGTGTAACTGACCATGCCCAATTTGTGGTAATGCTTGATAGCATTCGCCAACTCGTAAACGCGCCCCGCTTTCGCAGCGCCTGGCAAGTCAAAGTCCCAAGGGTAAACGCTGAAGTAGTCGTAGACGCCGACGGTCGCCCCCAACTTTCGGAACGCCTGAACTTGCTCGTCAAAAGTCAACTTTGTGTAACGAAAGCCCGTCGTCACTTCCACATAGACATTGGGCAACAAGCGAAATTTTGGTGGGTCGCTGTGGTAGGCGTAAGCGTAAAGCCCAACGAACTTATCGGGAAACTCCTTGCGGATGGCTTCCGCCACCTTGTTGGCAAGGAAAAAGGCTTGGTCGCTGGGCGAACCGATTGTTTTGCAGTTTTCGCATTCGCAATGACCGCCGCCATCGTTGGGTTCAACTGATGCCATCAATCGGTTTGGGTCGCGCCGAAAGAGTTGCAGCACGCCCTCAATGACCCGCTGCTGCACTTCAGGGTTACTGACGCAAAGTTGTGTCGGTTGCCTTTTGCCTCCCACAAGGGCAAACCATTCGGGATACTTCTCAAACTCGCGGTGTGGGATGTAGCGCTCGTAAGCGTGTCCGCAGTCAACGGGAAAATCGCCATATTGACGGTTGCGTTGCATCCATGCTTCGTAGTCCTCTGCCAGTTTCGGCGTTCTCGGTCCCCAGCCATACCAGATGCGTCGCCACCTGAAAGCGGGTTTCGCCCTCAAGTTCAACTGCACCGTCAAGTTTGGTTGCTTTGGGACGACCGTCCAAACTGGGTCGGGAAAGAACCAACGGCAGCCGATGTGCTCAAGGAAGGCATAGACGGCGTGGCGCAAACCCAAGTCGGTGTTAGCGAGCAACAAAAGTTGATTTTTCTCGCTGCGGATGACAAAGCCCTCGTTACCCAGTTCGCTCAACCGATGCTTTTGCGCCAAGTCGGGAAACTCTTTCACAGTGCCCAACAAGATGCCGACTTTGTTGGGCGTGGCAGTTTCAATGGCAGGCGGGTTGCCGATGATTTCACCGAGCCACCGTTGCAACTCTTGGGCGATGGGCATCAACCGCTCTTTCGCTTTTTCGGGAAGCAAGATGGCAACTTGCGGTTGCCCCTTCCGTGCCAAAACGAAAGACTGCGCTGAAGCCACATGGGCGAGACAAGATAAACTCAGCATCGCAAGAGTTAGCGCCTCAAACCGCATCGCATTGCCCTCCTTTGCCGAAATTGGCTTCATTGTGTCAGGTAAATTGGCGTTTCACTGATAGCGACTTTTCTGCCCTCAATCGGATTGCCCATGATGTCAAGGGCGCTAACACCTGAAGGCAGGGC
>Ga0080004_1129734_pt1 | contig 53906 bp, 63 predicted proteins | sample WasSprMetagenome_FD_69207 | JGI IMG/M metagenome (GOLD analysis project Ga0080004, IMG submission 69207) | Sulfidic aquatic microbial communities from Washburn Spring, Yellowstone National Park, USA - WS (SPADES assembly) (version 2) | ecosystem: Environmental > Aquatic > Thermal springs > Hot...
GCGCCCGCCACGCCGTTACCCCGCCTTTTCGGGGGGTTATGGGTTTCTCTTCCTCTCGGCCACTCCGCTGGGCGTGGGTAGGAAGCTGAGCACCCTGACCTGGCTCGGCGGGCTGGCTTTGACTCCCAGCGCTCCCAGCCCGCGCAGCAGGATGTTCAAGGCGGCGTTCACGTCCGCGTGCACTGCGTGGCCATGGGGAGCCGCGCGGCTCCCCACCACCAATCGACACCTGCGGCACGCCAGCTTCAACGAGCCGATACACAAGCTGCGTGTGTCATAAGCCATAAGCTACGTGAGTGCCATACGACAAGGCCTTTTCGTTCGACCGGTGAGACTAGGTGTTCTAAGCATCCTTGGCTCCCCCCGCTACGGAGCTTTTCTAATCTTTGATTTACAGCGCAGCGAGCCTATGCACTATTATGTAACAATGTATTTTTGCCTAACTCTAGGCAGAATCAAGGGGCTGCATGGGGAGGGGGTCGGGTGAGCGTAGACGCCGTGTAGTCATACTGGGTGCTGGTGGGAGGGATTTTCACAACTTTAATGTCCTTTTCAGGAGCAATCCCGAGTACGAGGTTGTAGCGTTCGCTGTCACGCAGATACCGAACATCGACAACAGGGTGTACCCCCCTGAGCTGGCGGGCCCCCTGTACCCCGAGGGCATACTCATTCTCTCAGCTCGAGACCTCGAGAGGATAATATCTGAGAAGGGGGTTGAGGAGGTCTACTTATCGTACAGCGACCTCACGTGCGAGGAGCTCGCTGAGGTTGCCAACAGGGTTGTTTTAGCGGGAGCCAACTTCGTGATACCCAGCCCCCTGAGAAGCATGCTGAAGGCCAGAAAGCCTGTGATAGCAGTAACCGCGTCTAGAACCGGAGCTGGGAAGAGCACCGTCTCAAGGTATGTTGCGAAAGTGCTTAGGGAGCTTGGGGTGAGCTACGTGGTGATTAGGCATCCCATGCCCTATGGCGATCTCAAGAACTCCGTTGTTCAGCGTTTTGCATCCTACGAGGATCTGGAGCGGTACAACTGCACGATCGAGGAGAGGGAAGAGTACGAACCCCACATTGCCATGGGCAATATTGTGTACGCAGGGGTTGACTACGAGCTTGTGCTGAGAGAAGCTGAGAAGGAAGCGGATGTGATCATATGGGATGGAGGCAACAATGATGTACCATTTGTCAAGCCTGACTTGTACATAACGGTCGTAGACCCCACCAGGCCGCGCGACGTGGTTTCATCCTTCCCCGGAGCTGTGAACGTTGCACTCGCAGACATAATCGTAGTGAATAAGGTGAACATCGCGCGGGAAGACGATGTCAGGATTCTCGAAGCTGCTCTGCGGAGACTTAACCCAAGGGCCAGGCTCGTAAGGGCGGCCTCCATGCTAAGAGTGGACAGGCCCGACCTTATTCGCGGCAAAAGGGTAGTTGTTGTGGAAGATGGGCCTTCCGTGACGCATGGCTCGCTTAGCCATGCGGCCGGTTACCAGGCTGCAGTAGAGTATGGCGCTGGAGACATAGTGGATCCTAGACCTTACGCGGTTGGGGATATCCGTGAGGCATACGAGAAATACCCCTGGATAGGGAAGGTTGTCCCGGCGCTTGGCTACGGTGCAAAGCAGATGAAGGATCTGGAAGAGACCCTGAACAGAGTGCCCGCGGATACCATAGTCATGGGAACCCCCTCCGACCTCTCCAGATTTCTCAAGCTTAACAAGCCTGTTGCTCGTGTATCCTTTGAGCTTCAAGAAATGACCAGCAATGAGCTTGCACGAGCGATAGCGGGGTTCGTGAAGGGCTTCAGAGAGGGCGAAAGGTAGGTGATTTTAACGGGGAGAAACAGTTTATAGCTCAGCATCTTGAGGATTCAGCGGGGGTAGACGGGGGTCCAGCCTTGAATTCTGGAGAGAGTGGCAAGCTGCTCGTGCTGTGCGTGGATAGGGACAATGATGTTGGAGCAGTGCTGGGTGTAAAGACCCCTATTATAGGTGAAGAAGAGCTCCTAAAGGTAGCGATGGAGTACGCTCTCAGAAGGCCAGACGACTCGGATGCCAACGCGATCTTCGCCGCTATACAGACGTACCGGGAGCTTGTTTCCTCTGGGTACGCAGGCCGCTGCGAGGTAGCACTCCTCGCGGGTCTTGAAGGTGAAGGTGTGCAGGCTGACATGAAGATACTCGAGGAACTGGACTGGGTGATCAAGAAAGACGGCTACACAGGCGCTATATTAGTTTCAGACGGTCCGACGGACGAGGCTGTCGCTCCATTAATACAATCCAGGCTCCCGCTAATCTCAATTAGAAGAGTGATAGTACAGCAGTCACGGGGTGTTGAAGAAACATTTGTTTTATTAATGAACTATGCTAAGAAGTTAATTACCGAGGAGAAGTACAGAAAGTACTCAATGGGTTTGACAGGAGCATTTGTTGCATCGTACAGCATTCTCATGGCTCTGCTCCCACAATTTGCCTGGACGCTTCTGCTAGTGGCTTTGGGAGCTTACATGGCTATCAAGGGCTACGGCATTGATAGAAAGGTGGGACAGATATACAGGAGCGGCCCCGTCAGGTTCTCATCCTTTGTAATATCATTGCTTCTCTTCTTCCTGGGCCTGCTTCAGGGTTTATCGAGAGTGGCCCAGGCCCAGAGCTTTAACGCATCTTTGATTTCTCTGTTCTTGCTAGCCCCTGTAGGAGGGCAACTCGTAGTCGTGGACCTCTTTGTCCTCGGGGCGTCTCTCTTCCTGATCGGTGAAATGCTTGACAAGCTTGTCCTTGGAGAGACTCTTAGATTCTACCAGGCAATGATGGTGGTAGCTCTTCTCATATCGAGACAGATTATGGTCGAGATAGCCAAGTACCTGGCAGGTAGCGCCAACATACAAGCTGTACTTACATGGTCCTTTATAGTAATGATGACAGTTGTAATAGTCGCTGCCGTGAGGTATATGGAGACTGGTTTTTCAAGTCAGCAAGCGTAGCGGAAGAGAGGAAAATGCCAGTGATCTACTTAGAAGTTTCACGATGTCTTGACGCCTGTGGCCTGGGCGAGGTAGTGAAGCTGGCGGAAGAGTACTGCGATTGTAGGGTTCTTAGAGTGTATGAAGACCTTGTCAAACTCTCTTGCGAGTCAGAGGAGGTGGCGATGCTGTGTGCCTTAAGGGCGAACTGCGTTAGAAAGGCTGTAAGAGAGGTTGCTGTTTTACCTTGGAGCATTGCAGATGATTCTCTTTTCGAAGAAATCTCTGCAGAAGTAGCTAATATAGCTAGTTCTCTGAAGAAGGACGATAATCTATTGAGGCTATGCATTGAGTTTTATGACCCCCAGAGCACGTTTCATGTAGATTTAAGAGAGAATGTAATTAAAGCTGCCATTCTGAGGCTTAGGAAAAAGGGTATACATGCGGTATTTTCGAGATCTCTTCCCGATCTTACTGCTTGGATAGGAGCTTTAGACAGCATAGTTCTAGGAGTTAAGCTTCAGTCGGTTAAAGGTGATAGGTTTGAGCCCCGAGCTCCTGGAAGGAGGGTCTATGAAAGACCTTTTGCACTTAGAGTTGAGCTAGCACGCCTACTGGTAAACCTATCCTCGCCGTCCTTGGAGAGCCCCCTCCTCGACCCCTTCTGCGGGACTGGAGGCATCTTGATCGAAGCTGCTTTAGAGGGGGTTTTCGCGGTGGGCATAGATCTGGACTATGATAACGTACGAGGGGCTAGGCGCAATGCACTACAGCTGGGAATCTACCACGGCGTGGACATAGTTCTTTCGGACTCCGAGCTCATGCCCTTCAGGGACAGAGCATTCGCCGCGGCAGCCTTCGACCCCCCTTACGGCAGGGCTGCATCCAGCATGGGGAGGGATCCCACCTTCGTGTTGGCACGCGTGCTTGATGAGCTGAAGCACGTGCTTAAGGAGAAAGGCAGAGCCGCCTTCCTAGCCCCTAAAAGCGAGGAGTACTCTTTCCTGAAGAGCTCAGCGAGCAGGATTTGCTCGATTTACGTGCATGGCTCGCTCACGCGAGAAGTATGGTTGGTCGAGGAGAGGAGGTGACCTGCGGTAAAATTTCGATATACTTCTGGGGCGTTAGTGCCACCAGACCCTTTGCTGAAAGGGAGCCGCCCTGCGCAATCGTAGCCTCCTGCAGCAGCATTATCTTGCTAGACGTGGGAGAAGGGTGCCAGAAAGCTCTTGAACACTTTAACCTAGGCTTCAACAAGAGGATGGTCGTTCTAATATCTCACCTCCACGGTGACCACTACCTGGGTCTACCCCCCTTGCTGCACACACTATCTCTCTCAGGGAGAAGCGAGGGGCTGATGATTATTGGACCTCCCCATCTGCACAGAGCGCTTCAGGCCTATGACCTGCGGCATGACTTCCCCCTAGTATTCGCGGAAGTATGGGGTGTGCAGGGTGTCCTTGACCTGAGGTGGTGGGCGGGCTTTACAATATCCTACGTCGCGGCCCCCCATGCTCCGCTCTCGTACTCCTACGTCATCAGGTACCCGGATATTCCGCACCTAGATTCGTCAAAGCTCGATGAAGCTGGCATACCTCGTGAGGTGCGCCGATCGCTCGTAGAGCATGGATATGTAGTTGTAGATGGAAGGGAATTTAGACTAAAAGATTTCCTGAGAAGTATAGATCCCGGCCCTGTTATAGCCTACAGCGGTGATACCTTGCCTAACGCGGCTTTCATCGCCAGGTCAAAGGGTGCCGACGTCATGATTCACGAGGCTACGTTCTCCGAGCTGGAAGAGAAGGCTAAGACTGCACCCCATTCCTCCCCAGTGGATGCTGCGGAAGCAGCTCTCAAAGCCAGGGCGAAGCTTCTCGTGTTAACTCACTTCAGCACTAGGTACAGGGACCTGGAAAAGCTTGTGGATGAGGCCCGCAGAATATTCCCTAGGACAATTTACGCTTTTAAAGGTCTAGTAGTCCAGCTTACGACTAAAACTCCGAGAACCATCTTCTTAAGAAAGTTCGAGGAAGTCTAGCAGGGCTGGTCTTCCTCCTCCACAGGCACGCCCTGCTTTGTCCTAGGTGCAAGCCAGTTCAGAAACTTCAGCGGATCGCATCCTTCCAGGAGGACTATGACCGTGATTGCCCCCATGGGGCTCTCTCCAAACTCCATGGAGCAAAAGCTCACCTTGCCCACGTAAGCCGCCTGCTTGTTGAGATAGAACTTTACTCCTCCGCTCCAAAGACCTTTCTCTATGGAAGTTCTCGCAGCGTCAAGGACCCTCTGGCTCCTCAGCAGTGCCCGGAGCTTTTCTAAAGGCTTCAGCGAGTCGAAGGTCCAGGTTACCACGCTGTAGCTTTCATAGGGATCTCTGCTCTCGGTGGGCTTAGCATCTGATAGCTCGATTACGTTAGAGACCGCCTTGAGAACACGTGAAGCGTCCTCCGTAGGGAAGACGTATGTGCGCACCTCAAGCCTAGGCATTGCTGCTAACATCTCAAAATCTCAGATAGAATTTTCGCTGCCTCCTCCATAAACTGTTCAAGGGTTTTGTTCTCATTGATGAGCATCACGTCTGCGAGCGCGATCACGGACCCCAGCCCTAATTTCAACTCCCTTAAATCCCGGCGTGCGAAATCCTCCCAACTGCGAGGATCATCGCTTCTGCCGCGAGCGCTCAGTCTCAAGAACCTGGTTTTCGGGGATGCGTGCACAGCCACAAGGTAGCACTTATGTGCATGGTTTTTGAAGTATTCAAGTTCCTCAAGGCTTCTAACACCCTCAACTAAGATGGGTTTACTTCCGTAGTCTGCGCATGCCTTGTGGAGTACCAAGCGCGCGACTATATCCATGCCGTGCTCTGCCCTAATGCGAAGTGCTATTTCTCCTAGAGATTTATCGGTAGCTTGCACACCTAGCTCTGCGGCGACTTCCCTGATTACATCACCCATGCGGAGCACGCTGAAACCTAACTTCTGTGCAGCCTCCGATACAGCGCTCTTCCCAGAACCGGGCATGCCTGCTACAAGTACTGCTAGCGGAAGGATGCATTCTCTGAGGTTTTCCAGCTTAATCATCACTATATTATCCCAGGGGGTAAGAGAAATAAGATTATTCTTGCTTTCTTTTAGGAAGGTCGTTTAATCGAACTCCGACGATTTCTCTTCCTCCTTCTCCTCTTTCTTCTCCTTCTTCTCCTTCTCTTTCTCCTCCAATCTGGATGCAGCGATAATGTCGTCGATTCTAAGGATCATTGTCGCAGCCTCGGTGGCGATTTTGATCGCATGCTCCTTCACTATGGTAGGCTCGAAGACTCCTAGTGCGAGCATGTCAGCGACCTCGCCGGCAAACACGTCTACGCCGTAAGACCACTTCGCCGGGTTCTCGTGGGCGGCTCTAAGATCAGCCATTATATCGATTGGATCTAGGCCTGCGTTCTCGGCCAAGGTTCTCGGTATGCCTTCGATAGCGTTGGCGAACGCCTCTATGGCTAGCTGCTCCCTTCCTCCAACCTCTGTGGCGTACTTCCTAAGCTCCTTCGCTATCTCAGCCTCTATCGCGCCGCCACCTGGCACTATGTAGGGTCTCCTCAGGACATCTGCGACAGCGTACAGCGCGTCTTTGAGGGATCTCTCAGCCTCGTCCACAGCCCTCTCGAACCCTCCTCTGATGAGTATGGTGACGCTCTTGGGGTTGGGGCATCCCTCGACGAAGACCATCTTCTCGTCGGCAACCTTCCTCTCCTCCACCAGCTTCGCAGTACCCAGCGCCTCAGGGGTGATGTCCTCAACCCTCGTCAGGATCCTCGCACCAGTAGCACGAGCAAGCTTCTCCATATCACTCTTCTTCACACGCCTCACAGCCAGAATCCCAGCCTTCGCCAAGTAGTACTGAGCCACATCATCAATCCCCTTCTGGCAGAACACCACACTCGCACCAGCCTCCTTAATCTTCTCGACCATTTCCCGCAGGATCCTCTCTTCCTCCTCTAGGAACTGGTGCATCTGCTCAGGAGAGGAGATCCTGATCTCAGCGTCTATCTCTGTCTTCTCTATCTCTAGTGGGGCGTCGAGCAGCGCAATCCGGGCATTCTCAACACGCTTAGGCATCGCAGGGTGCACAACCTCCTTGTCCACGACAATGCCGTAGACCAGCTGGGTGTCGAGGAAGGAGCCGCCCCTCTTCTTGATTATCTGGATGTTGTCAACATCCACTCTTACCTCGCCGTCAACGTACTCGGCCACCTGTTTCACAGCTTTGACCGCTATATCTGCGAAGTAGTCTCTCAGCGCGGCAACCGCCTTGCTTCGCATGGCAGTCATAGCCACCTTCTTCAGAGTCTCTTCATCGTCCAGGCTTACCTTGATGGCTCTGGCTCTTATGACCTCCTGCGCCTTCTCCAGCGCTTTCTTGTAGCCGCTAGCTATGATCGTCGGGTGGATGTTCTTGTCCAGCAGCTTTTCAGCCTCCTTGAGGAGCTCTCCAGTGAGGACGACAGCGGTTGTGGTTCCGTCGCCCACCTCTTTGTCCTGAGCCTTGGAGACCTCCACCATCAGCTTGGCAATCGGGTGCTGAACATCCATCTCGTCAAGGATTGCCGCGCCATCATTAGAGATGGTAATGTCTCCAAGTGTATCGATGAGCATCTTGTCCATGCCTTTCGGGCCCAGGGTGGTCTTGATAGTCTCAGCAATAGCTCTAGCAACCATTATATTCAGGCTGATTGCCTCACGCCCAGTCTGCCTGGTGGAGCCCTCCTTGAGTATCAGTACCGGAACTCCGCCTATCTGACCTACTGCGGCCATAGCCTCACCGCCTCTTAGGCAAATTATCACTTCTATATAAAGCTTTCTCAAAGATGCCGGAGCGCGGGAAAGCGTTCACGAAAGTAAGTCTACAACTTCTACAGCGTTGAGCGAGAACCCCATGCTCTCGAGGTAGTCCCGACCTCTCTCAAGCACTCTCTCGTCGAGAATGAAAGCCTGGACGGTATCCTCTTCTGAGCGAAGTCCCCGACCTATAGCCTGCACCACTCGGAAGAGTGCTGGGTAAAGGAACGTGTGCTCCCAAGCTTTCTCCTCGTCGCCGAAGTGCTCGCGCAGTCTCTCCATAAACGCAGTATTCTCTAGGGAGGGTTCCGGCACAGGAAGCCCCGCCACAATGACTATATTCAGCATGTTCTTGCCCAGCGACCTGAGCTCTATGCCTTCGCTGAACTTCCCCCATGCCACCACCAAGAGGAGGAAGCTGCGCAGCTCCTTTACTCTCTCAATGAGTTCTTCTAAACGCGTGTCAGGTCTTTCTCTTATCTTAGGCTGGGACCTGATGTATGGGTAGACGTTAGTCAGGAACGAGTACGACGGGAAAACTACTAGAACTTTAGCGCAACCCCTCTCTGCAACAGCTCGAGCGTATATCTTGTCAATCAGCTGACCGTACAGCCTGAAGGTGCTCTCATCCCTTCCGAGATACCTCGAGGAAACCCCCCTGGTGACCGTTACTTGCACCCTACTACCCCACGGGTACGGGTACACGACAGTCTCCAGGCGCTTCTCGTCCAGGCCCAGAGTAGCCACCAAGTACTCGCGTGGTGGGAGAGTTGCCGACATGAGTACGGATGAGCGAGTCATCTCAAAAACCCTCCTAGCCACCTTAGCTGGGTTAACCAGTACTAAGTGAAACTGCCTCTCCCCCTCTCTCGAAGTAACGTAGAGAAGATGTTCAGGCCCCATCTTCTCGACAGAAGAGAGGAACTCGGCCACTCTCCAGAGGCTCGAAGTGACCCCTACCTCCTTCTCGTACAAAGCTGCCAGCGCAACAAACTCGCGGGAGAAGGTTTCCACTCCTCCTAGCTCGACGCCCTCAATCCTGGTGTCGCTTTGCCCCCGCGAGTACCTTCTCAGTAGTGCTAAGAGGCTGTCTACAACCCTCGCTGCGCCTGCGGTGTCCGCAGCCCTTTTAAGCTCCATTCTTGCGAGTTCGCGGCGCGCCTGAACAAGAGTTTGCTCTCCAAGAACTCTTCTCGAAATCTCGCTTATCTGCCTTGGGAGATTGTGCGCTTCATCAACAACTAGAAGGGCTCCTCCGAGGTCTACCCCACTCCGCTCTATGAAGTACTTCAGCAGCTCGGGGTCGAAGAAGTAGGGATATGATGCAACAATGAGTCGTGCACGGTTAAGCATGCTCCAGGCAATGTAGAAGGGGCATGTCCGCTTCCGCAGCCCCAATTCCCTGAGGATGTTCTCGTCCAGGATTGAGATGTTATCAGAGAGCGCAGCCGACCTATTGAAGGGACATAGGCCGGCAGCTCTCTTCGCCCTACACAGCTTTAAGAACTCCGAGTAACCTATCGAGGGATCTTTCCTCAGAAGGCAAAGATCCATCTTGTTCACAAGAGCAACCGCTGGCACAGAAATCCCGCTGCCAAGTAGTGCGAGCGCCTCTCTCAAAGGTGCCTGAAACTGTGACCGAGTTCTAGCCAGGTAGATTACCTTAGGTGCCCCCGCCTCAAGCGCACCCAGCAGTACGGCGAGAGTTTTTCCCGCGCCTGGCGGCCATTGAGCAGCCAGCACTTTCGACTCAAGAAAAGCCTCGCAAACTTTCTCGGCTAGGAGAGCCTGACCTCGCCTCAGCCTCTTGTAAGGGTTTAGCAGCGCTAGGAGTCTCTGACGCACCACCGCCTAGTTCGCTTATAAGTCTGAAAACGGCACTTTTAGGCTTTTATCACGCGCTAACACCTGGCGGAGTATCCCCAGAAGGGAAGCCCAGCAGGTCTCTCAGGCGCGTGGTGATGCGCTGCAACCATGAAGGCTCACGATGCCGAGAAGGTACTTAAGCTCGCGGAAGAGCCCCTCCTCCGCAAAAATTTTAAGCCTTAAAGACGATCTGTCTTTCGAGGACGCGCGGGGGTGCCCGAGCCAGGTTAAAGGGGGCGGACACGCGGTCCAGCGCCGAACTCAAGATCCGCTGGCGTTGGCCTTCCCGGGTTCAAATCCCGGCCCCCGCACCACTTCTTCTCTTTCAAAATTAAGGCGTCTGATAAGCTAGCGTGGTGGGGCCGCCGGGATTTGAACCCGGGATTCGGCGGGCACCCTTTCCTAGGGCGCCCTCCACCTGGGCCCAAGCCAGGCCTTAGGGAAGACCGCTACTATCCTACCAGGCTGGACTACGGCCCCCTTGAGGGGGAGGTGCGCACCTGGGGAAAAATGCTTTACGCTGCCTGCGCTATACGAACTCTATGTTCGCATGCTTTTCCTTTAGGTCCTTCTCCTCTAGCCCCAGTATGTTCATTAGGGCTACTATCACACCGTCAAAGAAGAGTAGTGCTGCGTCTTCGAAAAGCGTACCTAAGGGGGCTATTGGCTCGTAAATTCCTAAGACTTGCCTAGCGAAGTAATCAGTCTCCGCTGCGATCTTTGTACGCCCTGGGATCTTCACCACATGATCGCTCATCTTCGCCAGGGGGGAGTCCTCGAAGGAAGTTATCGCGACAACGGTCGCCTTGACGCTCTTCGCGGCAGAAGCTACCGAGATAACAACCTGCGTGCTCCCCGAGCCGGAAACCGCTATCAGGACATCGCCCTCACCTATTGAAGGTGTGATTGTTTCACCAACTACGTAGACATTGAAGCCTAGATGCATTAAACGCATCGCAAAAGCTTTCGCAACGAGGCCGCTTCTACCCGCTCCTACTACTAGTATTTTCCTCTTATTCGCGAGCGCTGCTGTCAGTATCTTCAAAAAGCGGTTCACGCTCTCGGGGTCTATCTCCTCGGCTATCTTCGTGATGTATTCCGCGAGGTTCACCATGCACTTCTTTACGTCTTCTGCCATCGCCACCGTTAACGTGAGAAGTCTGTGTGGCTGAAACATTTTACGCTTATCTGGGCACAGCGCGTGGCGGGCCCGCCGGGACTTGAACCCGGGACCTGCGGCTTTCCTCGCAGCAAGCCTAGAAGGCTTGCGGCCCCTTTTAAAGGGGTCGCCGCGCTTCCTGACTGCGCTACGGGCCCCCCTTCGTGAGGGTTTTCACGAGAGGGGGTTTAATTTTTTCGCTTGGGATAATGGGGAGCGTGCAGCTCGCCCTATGGTTCCCATTTCTCAAGCTGCAGCGAGGGAAGATGCAAAACTTTAGGTGCGAAGGAGTTGCCTGAACGAGTGTGAGCATCGAATTAGTGGTGTCGACGTCTCGCCATCCAACACCACCTGTACGTAGACTGGCTAGGGAGCTGAGTTTTGCGCTGTGGTCCGCGAGAAGAGTCAACAGGGGTGGTTCAAGCTTTCAGGAGCTTGTGCTGCTTTCGAAAGGGCTGGGGGCTCGCAGGCTAGTACTCGTGGGCAGGGGCTTGCACGGTAACCCCGGTAAGCTTCTTTTCTATGATCTCACTCGAGAAGAGCCCGCGCGGCTGCTTGTAATCTGGCTAAGAGGGGTGGTTTTTCCCGAGAAACTTCGGTCGATAAAAAAGCCTAGAGCCCCTCTTTTCGTCGCCTCGACCGGAGGTTACTCGGACTTTGCAGAAGAGCTCGCTGTTGCGTTGAACTACCCCTATGTGGGTGAGGTTGATTTCAGCCGTACCAGCTTCGAGGGTCGCAGGCTTCTTCTTGTAGAGCCTGTAGGCAAGGGGAACCTAGCTTATGTTCTGAAGTTCTTAGAAGGTTCCACGGACCTAGGCCTTAAGATTCTCGTGAAAAGGTTCGCTACGCGGCCAGAATCTTCAGTGCGGCAGAAGGGCTAAACAGCTTTAAAGCGCGCTGAAGTACTGCAAGGCTGGATGTTCCAGGTCGAGGTTAGGATCGCCGCGGCGGAGCCCACGATCCTCAACGCTTTGTACGCCGCTTTCAAGCCAGAGTCCGAACCCATGCCTAGGTATAGATCTAGGATAGAGGTTGCGCGCGAGTCATCACTCACACTGAGGGTAACCATTCGTAGCGGGGATATCTCCTCTTTGAGAGCCTCCGTCAATATGGTACTCAGAATTCTAGGAGCGATATGCGCCTCGACGGAAGTCGTATCACAGCCGCGCTCCTGCAGTCAGTTCGAGCTCTGAGCACGGGTAGATTGTTCAGCGGATTTTACACGCACCCTTTTTATATGACTGTTTTTCTAAATTGTAGAAAGAGAGGCTGTATGATGTCGCGCAGATCATGCCTAGAGTGCCCCCTCTTCATCTCCTCCAGGTCGTATTGCCTCAAGCTAAAAACGCGTGTCGAAGATCCTCTGTCACCTCCATGCAGAACTCTACCGCCACCTGAGCAGAAGGTGTCAGAGAGCGTTGTGGAGCAATTGCCGCAGCCAGTACAACAGGCGTTGTCCTCTCAGCAGGAGAGCGCCCCGCCACTAAACTACGCTTACGGGGATGTGGCTGCACCGGAGCCTCCTACTCCCTCCTACCCTGCGCTGCGGTATCAGCAGGGACTTGCTCTGCAGAGCACGGATCTTTTCGCCCCGACGGGTATTCCAGGGCTGGACGAGATCCTGGGAGGTGGCTTTCTCAGGGGCAAAACTTACCTCGTAGCGGGTGAGGCTGGCTGCGGCAAAACGATATTTTCAATACAGTTCCTGATACACGGCGCCCTCATCGGAGAGCCAGGTCTATACATAGCGATAGACGAACCCACGAACCAGTTGCTAAGGGGGCTGAGGCTCTTCGGCTGGGATCTGGGCGACCTCATATCATCGCGTAGGCTAATGTTCTTAGACATGAGGACTCACTTCAGCAAGATCTACCTGAGGGATGAGAGGAAGCACATCGAGCCCAGATACATCATTGAGCAGATACTTGCAGCGGCTAGAAAAATCAATGCCAAGAGATTGGTGATAGACCCGATAGCTCCTCTGGTTTACGGAGGTAAAGAAGAGGATGTCTTGTACGCAAGAGAGTTTCTACGTGAGATGGTCTTCGCGATCGAGAAAACTGGGGAGCTTACGACGATAATGACGAGCGAGATACCCACAGGAAGTTCAAAGCTCAGCAGGTTCGGGGTGGAGGAGTTCTTAGCTTCAGGCATAATCGTGCTAGGTATAGAGGAAATCTACGGTAACGTGGAGAGAGTCATGTACATAAGGAAAGCTAGATGGGCGCCTGTTAAGCCCAGTAAGTACATTTTCGACATAGTTTCGGGAAGAGGTATTGTGATAAGGGAGCCTCTCAGCGAGTACATCAAAAGAGTTTCCCGAGGTTCACGCTGATAAACGGCCCGAGAATACGGCGTGTGGGCTCTCGCTAGTTAACTAATATTAGGCTCGCCTTCCTGATGCTTTGGTGTGTACACCAGAGTCTGGGTGAAGGTTAGAGGTAGGGACTCGACGGCTGTTGACTGGGGGAGGAGAATCGCCGAGTACCTGCAAGGGAAGAACATGGAGGTGTATGTGGACCCTATACTTCGCCATAGCGTGCCCCTCCCTCAACTGTCCGAGCATGAAGCATGGCTAGCCGATCTAGCGGTAATAATAGGGGGGGACGGCACTCTCCTGCAGGCTGTCCAGAGAAGTGGAGCTAAGTTACCACCGATAGTCGGTTTCACCGTGGAGAGTCTAGGCTACCTGCTGCCGCATAGAGTTGAGGACTACGCGAAGGTGCTGGACGGCGTGGTAAACGGCCTATACTCGGTAAGAAAGGTCGTGCTGGGCGAGTTTTCGCTGGGTGAGCATAGGGGTTTTTTCCTGAACGAGATCAGTATATGGGGTTTACGTGGGAAGCTCATAGAGTACAGCTTATACGTGGATGGCGTGGAAATGTTCAGAGCTAGGAGCGATGGGGTAATAGTATCCACACCTGCTGGGAGCACAGCGCATGCTCTCTCCTATGGAGGCCCGATTCTACTGAGCCTGGACAAGCCCATGCTTGAGGTGGTCTTTGCGGGAGGGTATTCTAGCCTCTTGAAGCCCATAATAACCTATGACTCCTCAGTCTCCATTAGGGTGGAGAAGCACCCCGCATTCGTTGTGATCGATGGTCAGAGAGAGTTAAGCCTGGAGTATTCCCAGACCGTATCCGCGAGGCCCTCTCGTACTTATCTTGAATTCATTGTAGCAGAGCCTCACGTGAACCCTCTTGAGAAGTTGTACCTGAGGCTCACCGACCTGAACCGCTGGAAACCATCTCCTCTAGCTCACGGTATATAGCCTCCAAGGTGGAGGCTGGTAAAACTCCGTCACCCCGCTTAACGAGACCCTTCTGCTCCAGTACGTCCAAAACTTCTTGCACACTCAGGTTTGCACACGCGGCCGCAGCTGCAGCTAGTCTACGTAAAGGAGCTGGTAGCCCAGCCCTGACAGCCTCGCTGTAACGCAGGGAAACCCTTTCCGCTAGGCGTACTACCTCATTGAAGCTTGCATCAGTCACGAGGACTGAGCCCTCCACACTCGCTTTACGCCCGGAGAGCCTCAGCGCGTCTATGAGAGCCTGTACAGGGATAGCTACCTCCAGGTTAGCCACGGTTAGTACCGTCGCTAAGTCGTAACGCTTAAGCCCTACTCTGGAGCTGTTGCGAACCTCCATGTAAAGGAGCTTAATCCTTCTCACGGTCTCCCGGTAGTCCTCAGAGTACGGGATAAACACCTTGACCTTATCTCCTTTAACTTCACCTAGAATTACTTTACCCCCAAGAACCTTCGTGATAACTTCAAGAAATCTCACAGCTTCTCCTGGTGAGGCAAAGGAGAAGGTCAGTGTAACTCCTCTCAGTTTACTCACCTCGTCTTTACATATCTGGAGCTTATTTTACGCTTAGCCTTCGCCCTGCAGCGGGGGCACAGCAAAACTCCTCCACGCTTCACCATAGGAGTGAGGCACCTGGGGCATCTTGCCAGGATCACGCCGAACTCTCTGCCTCTCGTCGACAGGATGTATGGAGGACCTGCTTCTTCAATAACGACTGCTCTCACAATGTCGCCGTAGCCGAGTACATCCTTGTAAGGGGATGACCTCCAGCTGCTTATATTAGCTGCAGGCAATATGCCAGTAAGAGGCGTGAGCAGCTGCACTCCCCCTCTCTCGATATAAAATATTTGCAAAATTACTAGAGAATCTTTAAAACCTGTAACAACTGCATGAACAATGTCACCAGATTTTATTAAATATTTAGGAGTTTTCAAGGGTTTAACAGCTAGAATCCTGCTTCTCCAATCCCTGACAGTGATGCCAACAACTTTCGCTCGAAGCTCTCCTGTACTGTGGTCAGCGTACGTATTCGTTCCTGCCGCGAACTCCTCCTCGAACCCTAGCTGCTCTCCAGGAGTTACCAGCTGTCGCTCTCGTCCTTGATTCTCCGTCACTATCTACAACCCCTTGTTGCCGCTAGCAAGCTAGGCTTTAAAATACTTGCCATGCGCACAAGCGTCAGCTAGGATGCTCGCAGTACACTTACAAGGAAGCAGTGCTTTCGTTTTCTGTGAAAACTGAACATATACGGAATACAGAATCTCTCCCTAAAGAGTACCTGGGGTCTTCTGCCAAGCTCCTGGATAACTCTTCTTACATACTCTTCCGTCGAGGTTTTATGCATCGTGTAGATAACCCGTGCGACTCTGTGAGCAGCTTTCACAAAAACTATATCGATACCCCTCCTGTGGACACCAAAAGGAGGATTCTGCAAAGCTGTATGGAAAACCTCCCCCTCCCTCATAGGGAGTCTTTCAATCGTGCACACTACAAGGTCCACTACGTGGCCGAGCATCAACCTCTGCGAGTGGATTTTAGCTGTTCTCAGGGGTTCTTCGTCGATATCGAGCATGACTACGTATTCAGCACCCAATAGCGCAGCACCCAGGCCCAGCCTCCCAGTACCGCAGCCAAGGTCCACGACCCTCTTCCCTGAAATATCGTGATAATGGAACTCTGCCATCCAAAGCATGGTAGCCGCGGCAGTAGAAGGGGTGGAGTACTGCTCTAGCTCAACCTTAGGCGATGGATGGGTAGGGATGCTATTCAGCAGCCTCTCCAGCTCCTTTTTCTTCAGAGTAGGCGCGCTCACCGCTGTACCTTGTACCGCAGTATTGCTCCTATACCGCCAAACGTTCTGAGAAGCTCCTTACCCTCGCTCGTCTGAGTGGACACCAGCACAACCTCTGTACCATGTCTCTCCGCAAGCTCCGCAAGCTCCTCCACCAGAAGCTTCTCCTTGACCACCTGCAGCTGCACGCCGCACTTAGGGCATTTCAGCTCCTGCTGGCTATCTGCGCGAGGATCTATCGTCGCTTCTGTAGTGAAGCCGCACTGAGGGCATGAGGCCTTAACCCGTAGCTTTGAAATCCCCTCTGAGAGCAGGAGCTTATCAACAGCACCAGCGTTCAGGGCGGCTCTAACTTCCTCCTCGCCATAAATCGCTAACCCCGTGTCGCGTGCGAGGTGGTAGAGGAACTGGTTCACAGCCTCTCTCTCCTTCACCAGCTGAGTATCCTTGAGAATGTCCCTTGCCCTCTCGATGAGCTCGTAGATCCCCGCCTCGCCCCCATAACCCGTGTCTACAACCGCTACAACCTTGGCCTTGAGCTCGTAGTGTAGGTAGTCTCCCTCCGCGAACTCCTCCTTAGAGGGGCCGGGTCCCCCTATCACTATCCCTAACAGCTCGTCCTTAATAGGCAGGAATACTCGGTTTGCATGCTCACCCACCCTCTTGTAGAACTCGTGAACCATCTGCTCTATTATTCTCTCAAACCTCCTGGCGGACTGCCCTCCAGCCCTATGCTTGCCTGGGATTCCCGAAGTAAGCTCATCAACAACCTCCACAGACTTACCCCGCAGAATACCTATAGCGGCCTCACCGCGCTCAATTACTATCAAACCGTAAGCCCCACGGGTTTTTATCATGTCTTCCAGAATCTCCGTGTGAAACCTAGAGTCGCAGCGGTAGAGCCATACTCCCAGCTTCTGCGGAGGTTCTAGGAGGTGTATCTCCATTTTCTCCCTCCCTGGCACATCGCCCGCCACGTAGCCGGCGAAAACTATGAGACCGTTCGGGGGGGTTTCGCGGAACAGCTTGAGCCGGTTAATTATGGCTGCTAACGCATCGAGAACGTGATGACGCGTAGTCCTGTCCTTGATGTTCGTGGCAGTAGCATACTCCTGGTTCAACGTGTTTAGAACATCCGCGATCGGCCTACCCGCGGGTATGTACAGTGAGACAAGCTCGGTGCCTCTTCCTCTCTTCTGCTTCAGCTCCTCAACGAGCTTCTCCAGCTTTAGGCGTTCCAGCTCCTCTCTCACGTGACCTTCCACCTCTACGAGGAGCCTGGGGTTGAGGGGGGAGACACGCATTTAAAAAGCTGCGTTCCGATTCCGCTGTGGCCAGAACTGTTGTAGTCAAGGTTGGCGGTAGCCTGCTCTTCGATGAGAGGGGGGAGCTCAGAACAGAGTACATGCGAACGCTCATACCAGTGCTGAAGGAGCTCTCTAAGTCTTGCAGACTAGTAGTGGTTGTGGGGGGTGGGAGAATTGCTCGAAAGTACATAGGTTACGGGAGAGAGCTGGGCGTCAACGAGGGGGCTCTCGACCAGATAGGGATCCTGATCTCCCGGGTTAACGCGGCCCTTCTCTTCTCAGCCACCTATGGAACATACCCCATAGTCCCGGCTTCCTTGGATGAGCTGCGAATGCTGATAGCGTCGGAGCTGCCCATAGTGTTCATGGGCGGCCTTCAGCCAGGCCAGTCCACAACTACTACCGCTGCGCTGGCGGCAGAAGCTCTCTCAGGAGAGCTTTTCATAGCCACGGACGTGGAGGGCGTGTACGACAGGGACCCAAGGCTTTTCCCTGACGCTAAGCTGCTCAAAAGGGTTACTGCGTCGGAGCTCCTCGGCATGTTCGGAGGCTCTCAGCAAGCTGGAGGCTATAGGCTACTGGATCAACTCACCTTGAGCATCATCCAGAGGGGTAAGCTGGCCGCAAGGGTCTTCAGAGGAGATCCTGCTGAAAACATTCGCAGAGCGGTGGAGGGAGAAGACCTAGGAACCCTGCTTCTTCCGGCGTAAGAGGGCTGCCGTTACGGGAACTCTATCTCCTGGCTCATCCCCATCTTGAACTTCAGTAGCTTCTTAAGAAACGTGACCTCGTTGTTTGACAGTAGATTGGAGTACTTTTCAAGAAGTAGGTTTATCTCGTTTAACGGTATATCTGAGTACAAGTAATCACCTTCTTTCACCTGCCTCCCCACAATAGCCTTGCTCCTGATGGATACTGCTACCTCTGAGCCCTCCTCTGCTTGCTCTAGAACCTTGTCGTGCGTGCGTATCTGCATGACCTCTCCTATTTCACGCCCATCCCTCGTGACGAGCTTTGTCCCGCTTCGCAGCCGGCCTGCGATAACTCTCACTCCCACTATTATTGGATCCCTTCTCCTGAACACGTACCCTGGTAGAATCTGGATGACGACGGGTTGGGGCATCTGCTCGAGTAGCTTCTTCCTCTCTAATTCCTTGACCTGGTTAAACCAGTTCTGGTAATCTTCAACTAATCTGTATATTATTTTCTCGGTGAATATGGGAATATCGAGCCTCTTAGCCTCCTCCTTGGCATCGGGGAGCACCTTCACGTTGAATGCCAATATAGCGGCACGCGAGAGATCCTTCTCCTTCACAATACTTGCCTCGAAGACATCCCTCTTGGCCACAGGACCTACATCGGCGGCCCTCACAGGTATGCCCAGCTTAGTCAGGTACCCAACTAGCGCCTCTAAAGTCCCCAGGGTATCAGCTTTGACGACCACGCCTACCGTATCGTACCTAAACCTCACGGACGAAACCTCCTCTTGCACCAGCTTGACGTACTCCTCAATGGCGTGCCCCTCGGGGACAGCGTACAGAGGTGCTCCTGCAATGCTTTCCTCAAGACCCTCCGCCACAAGCTTTACTCCAGCAGCAGCCTGCACCTGTTCCACCTCGAGGAAGCGATCCTCCGGAGACCTCATCTCGTCCAGAGGTTTCGGCATGAGTAGGAGCCTCACTCTGGTCACTATAGGCTTCTCCAGACCTCCTAGAACGACAACATCTCCCTTCCGAAGGACTCCGTCGTAAACTATCACGGCTGCCGTAGTTCCTAGACCTACTTCCTCCTTTATCTCCAGAACCACTCCCTTCGCCGGGGCCACTGAGGCTATTAGGCGCTTTAGAAGGAATCTCTGCGAGAGCCCCGCCATGACCATGAGTAGGTCAGGGATGCCCTCCCCCGTGAGAGCGCTGATTGGTACGAGGGCGATTGTTCGTGTGAAGTCGCGGATCCTGTCGTAGCGGTCAGCCTGGAATCCCAGGGCTCTGAACTGGGATATTATGTAGGCGAGAAGCTCCTCCAGCTTGTAAACCACCGATTCTTCCTGGGCTTTGAGGCTCACGCTAAGAGGCGCCTCCTTTACAGGTTTCCACCCCGGTATTTTGTCGATCTTGTTTACAGCTACGACGAAGGGAACCTTTCTCTGCCTTAAGATCTCGATGGACTCATAGGTCTGCTGCTCTAACCCCCTCAGTACATCTACGACAAGAATTGCAATATCAGCTATGCTCCCGCCCCTCTTCCTCAAGTTGCTGAAGGCCTCGTGCCCCGGAGTGTCAATAACAAGGAAACCCGGGATTTTTATCTCAACCCTAATCTGAGACAGTAAGGGGCCGCATACCTTCTCCAGGGCGCTCCAGGGTAGGAAGGAGGCGCCTATATGCTGGGTCATTGTGCCCGGCTCTCTCTTAGCTACCGCCGTACCCCTGATCCTGTCCAGCAGTGTGGTCTTACCCGCGTCAACGTGCCCGAGAACGACGACTATAGGGGCTCTCACGTAGGTTTGCTCAGGCATTGCTTACCAGCCCTTGGTGTCAGCACTGGCTGGAGCTTCGTCTAAAGCTACGACCTCTGCTTAATGCTTCTTGCCCACTTGAAGTTTCTAGGATCTCTGTGCATAATCACAGCACTTTTAAAACACTTTGAAGAACAGTACCTCTCTATTGTACCATCGTTCCTCACGTATGCTAAGCCTTCTCCAGGCTTGATAGGTCTCTTACAGAATGAGCAGTAGACTACTGACGGCAACGACCCCACCTCTGTCCCCGCTGCGCTGCACAGCTAATTATATCTTTTTCACTCCTCTGGACGGAGTTGCGCGGAAGTTCCTATACACGCGTGGTGCATTGCTGGACGAAAGCCCTTATGTACAGCCAGCTTAGAGCATGAGGCTCTACTCGCTCTTTCAACTCTCCGATCAGCCTCCTGCACAAGGGGTTGAGCAATACAGCCTCCTGCCCCGAGACAGGTGCAAGCTTCTCGATCTCGGTTAGGGAGGTTGTGGCCAAGGGATAAGCTACGCGTGTGTTTCTCTCAAGGACCAAACCAGTCACATTGCCGAGCATGACTTCTCCGAGTACATAGCAGTAGATCTCCTCCGCTGCAAGGGGGAGCACGTAAAGCGCTTCTGGCATACTCCTGTAAGCCTCGTAAACAATGAGTTTGAGCTCCGTGACCGTGCTCGGTTGCCGCGCTACTTGGATCCTGCTGGAGCAGGACCTTGAAAGCTCCTCCATCTCCGGCATCCTCCGAGAACCTATGTGCAGATTCACTACTTTTGCTCCGAAGAATCTCTCCACATCTAGAACCAGCTTCAGCAAGAGGTACGATTGGGAGTTGTTGAGAGTAACTACCACCAGGGTATCATTTCTTCGGGGGCACGACAACCTCAGGAGCTTGAGAAACCTTTTTCTCAGTGTGGCGTAGGACAGCATGAGTCCTCCGTGAAGGAAGCCGTGTTTGCAATAAAAGGAGTTACCTGTGGGGAGCTGATGGTGCTGCTCGATGGTGCCTGGAGAACCGAGGAGGAGCTTCTCCTGAGGACGTCTAGTGGCTTCTACCCAGTGAGGCTAGAGTTCAAGTTCTCTCCTTTAGGTGACAACTGCAGAGTTGTACATGTTAAAATGAGATCTTCAGGTAGAAGGTTTTGGGGTGAGACGTTCGTTGTGTGCTGTCAGGGGGAGGGGCGAGCTCTGCTAAAGATCTCGCGAAGAAGAGGGGTTGGAAGGATAGGCGCTGACAGCCTAGGGTACAGGATCCTTGAGCTTCTCAAGTCAAAGTTGGAGTTTACCGTTGAGGAGGTCGGTGTCTTCTAGAGAGTTTGGCTCTAGCTGCACAGGTATCCTGGCTTTTTCAAACAGCTCAGGGCTCTTGCTGAGGGGTTTTGTGGCGTCTATGCCCAGTTTGGAGGTCAGCAGCGTCCTGGGGTCCGCCGAGGGGTCCAAGCTGCTCCCCCGGGCACCAGTTACTACCACGAGGTCCTCTGAGGGCTGCATACGGGTCGCGATAGCCCACTCGACTTCGCCAGCATCATCCGGGTCTATGTCTTCATCGACGACCACGACTATCTTCAGAGAAGGATGGGCCGCTAACGCTGCTAGGATCACGTTCTTGGGATCACCTTCATTCACCTTCGCGATGCTGACGACTGCTACAAGCCACGAGCCACCTCCAGGTGTTAGCCGGACACCCCGTACTCTTGGTACAACTCTGCTCACAGAGTCCCATATCGCAGCCTCTCTTGGGAACCCCATCAGTAGCCTGTGCTCGAGCCCCGAGGGCAGTATAGCGTAGAAGAGGGGGGAGCTCCTGGCGAGTATATCGTGTACGAGGAACACGGGCTCCTCCCGTACCTCATCGTACGTTCCTAGAATATCGACGAAAGGCCCCTCCCGCGCTCTCTTCCCCGGCAGGAACTCACCGAGAATTATGTACTCGCTGGGTAGAGGTATCGGAATACCCTCTATGAGGTCCGAGGTCCCGGAAAGCACCCCTCCGACGAGAGCATTAGCCACCTCAACCTCGTAAACGCCGTAGGGGGGGCTGGAGGCGGCAGCCACATAGACAGCTGGCGCGGCTCCTATGACGATCGCTGCAGGTAGGGGCTTGTTGCTCTTCTCGGCCTTGGAGAACATGTAGTGGAGGTGGCGCGGTACAAGCCTGACAGCTAAACGTTTCTCGTCCAAGACCATGGCTCTATGTATGCTAGCGTTTAGAGCGGAGGTCTCGGGGTCCCTGGCTAGGAATATGCCCGCCGTCAGGTAGTGCCCCCCGTCTTTTTCAAAGAACTTAGGTATGGGCAGTTTCCCCAGGTCGTCTCCTAGGCTCAGGTAGCTGCGAACCTCGGCTGGTCTAAGCTTTACAGGGTTATTCATGGCTTCTAAGAGTTTACGGTATGCCTCGGCATCCGAGGAGGAGTTAATCGCTTTAAGCAGTCTCCGCCGATCAGCGAGTACATTCGACAGGATATGACCTTTTTCGGTTCTTACAACTAGCGGGTGAGGTTCTGCAGCCTTTATAGCTGCGGCTACTTCAAACTCTAACTTAAGAGGTCTCCTGGAGAGCTTGAGTTTGTTCTCTTGGGCGCATGCCCTGAGGAAATCCCTCAGGTCCGCTTGCGGTACTCCATCCGTCATTTGGTCTCAGCTCTTTGCACAAGCTTTACGTCGTCCGCGCTAATAGTAACCGGGAGGACGTAAGCGGCTTCGGCGAGCTCCACCTTTATCTCGTTCTTCGCCCTCTCCACACTGACGACCCTCCCGCGCATGCCAGCAAAGGGCCCTCTAATTATCTCGACGATGTCTCCCACATTCAGCTGCTCGGAGAGAGGTCTAGGCTTGAGTAGAGACTCCATCTCCTTTACGTCAACAGCCCCTCTGACGAAGCCGCGCACGTGCTTAATCCCCATAGCCAGCCTCTTCACCTCGTAGGCAGCATTGCTCTCGACGAACACCATCCCCTTAAGACCAGGGACCACTATCAAGGAGTCAACCTTGTAGCTTCCAGTTCTTGCCCTGTTGCTGAGTAGTACAACAACATTGTACTCCTGGCCAGCTGTAACCTTTAGGGCGTAGAACTTGACCTTTGCGGCTTCTGTCGCCATGCAGCCTCACCTGGAGTTTGCCTTTGCTGGCTCCTATATTTTTCACTTTCCTCGGTTATATCTCAGCACGAGACCGCAGGTAGAGTCCAAAGGCTAGGACTACCAGTAGCAGCACAAGCCCTATGAGAATGGTGTACTGCATGGGGATCGCTTGAAGCCGTGCAAACTCGAGCATGGAGCCTATTAGCTGGAAGAAGAAGCCGAGAGCTCCTAGTATGCTCATTCCAGCGAGAACGACCTTTAGGAACAGCTTGTACTCCTCGGCTGTGGGCTTGGACGCGAGTCTTATCACCCTTATTACATCCTTCAGCAGTTCCACTATGCTCGACATCTGCACTCGACCTTCTACGCACCCCGCCATACGCTTTTTAGTTTAGCTATGCTCCGCGACCCAGCCGGGCTTTAGCAGGTACAGCAGCACAGCTTTTGCCGTGTGCAAGCGGTTTTCGGCCTGGTCGAACACCACGCTGTGCGGCCCCTCCAGCACCTCGTCTGTTATCTCCTCGCCGCGGTGGGCTGGCAGGCAGTGCATGACTATAAAGTCGTCTCTTCCTACAGCCTTCAAGAGATTTTCGTTGACCTGGTACTTGGGCAAGAAAACCCTAAGCCTCTCCTCCCTCTGAGCCTCCTGACCCATGCTGACGAATACATCGGTGTAAATAACATCTGCATCTCTTACGGCATCCTCAGGGTTCTCGTAAATTTCTATCCTTTTGTAAATATCCTCGCCGAGAACCTGAGGGTTTGGCGCGAAGGCTTGCGGAGATGAGACCCTAACCCTAACCCCGAGCTTCACCCCAGCTATTGCCAGGGAGTTAAAGACGTTGTCCGTCCCATCACCGATGAAAGCTAATGTGAGCCCGCTTAACCGTTCTTTCTTCTCGAGTATAGTCATGTAGTCTGCTAGTGCCTGCAGCGGGTGGTGAAGGTCACTGAGTAGGTTTATCACAGGAACCGATGAGAACCGTGCGAGCTCCTCCAGATCTGCGTGCCTGTACACGCGGGCTGCTATAGCGTCATGATACCTGGAAAGGACTCTGGCGGTGTCTCTCACGGGCTCGCCCCTGGACAGCTGAAGCTCCTGGGAACTGTAGGAAACAGGCCAAGCCCCCAGCTCTAAAGCCGCTACGGTGAATGAGGCCCTAGTTCTGGTGGAGGGCTTCTCGAAAATTAGTGCCACAGATACTCCCTTAAGAAGATCCAGCTTCTTCATCCCCAGCCTCCTGAGCCTTTTGAGCGTCAAGGAGTCCTCGATAATGCGCAGTATCTCCTCTCCTGAAAACTCCTTCAAGGTCAGTAGGTCTCGCTTCATCGCCAGCCGCACTCGTCCTAACGATATGACCTTTTCGTGCTTAGTGGGGGCTAGGTAAGATCTCCTCCAAGTATCTCCTGTAGTCGAACTCCGCGAGGTCCTGCAGCCGCTGCCCTGTACCCACGTACAGTATGGGTCGCGAGGTGATGTAGACTATGGAGAGGGCTACTCCTCCCTTGGTGTCTGCGTCGAACTTGGTGAGTATGGAGCCGTCAAACCCTACTTCCTCGAAAAACTTTCGAGCCTGGTCTACCGCATCGTTTCCCACAAGGGCATCTCCCACGAAGATCCTGTAGCGTGGGCTGAGGACCCTGACTATCTTCCTCATCTCCTCCATCAGGTTCTTCCTGGTGTGCATACGCCCAGCCGTATCCACAAGCAGCAGGTCGGCCCCCCGCCTCGCAGAGTACATGTAGGCTTCGTAGGCTACGGCAGCAGGATCGGCGCCGTAGCCCATGGATACCAGCTCAGCACCAGCTCTCTCCGCCAGCTCTCTCAGCTGCTCTATCGCTCCCGCCCGGAAAGTGTCAGCTGCAGCAATCACAACCCTGTAGCCTTTGCTTGAAAACCTGTAAGCCAGCTTAGCTACGGTGGTGGTTTTACCATGGCCGTTGGGTCCCAGGAAAACCACCGAGAGAGGCCTCCCGTACGAGTCTGCCAGCTTCTCAAGGTCTTTCTCGATGCTGAGCTGAGGAGGCTTCTCGAATACTTCCGTTAAAAGCCTGCGCAGCTCTTCGTAAGCCGTCTTTTCTTTGTCCGAGAGCCTTGGGACCTTCAGCTGGGAGAGCCTCGAAGTAAGCTGATGGAGAATGCTCTCAGCGACCTCGAGAGCGACATCGTTCTCAACGAGAAGCAGCAGGAACTCCTCCTCGATTTTCCTTAAATCGCTTTCGGAGAACTCCGAGTACTTCAGCTTCTCTAGGAGAGCGGAGAAAACCCTCGAGAGACTTCTAGAAGTCATTTCTACCTTTGCACCAGAACTTGCCTGAGCTGCTGTGCACGAGAAATCACAGCGTTAAGCTCCTCCACACGTTTGTTGATCAGCTGAACTAACTCCTCCCTGCGCTGGTTAAGCATACTCAGAGCCTCCTCTAAAGTCTTCTCAACCAGGATATTTGAGCCGATATTCACGAGAAACTTCTCTTGCCTGCTGATTACCGCTCTCACATATACACCGGCTGAGAGCGGCACAAGCACCTCTTTTGCCTCCTCAAGCGAGCCTATGTTCTTCAGCGTGATTACCGTGGAGTCTATCTCCGCTATCAAGCTTTGAGCTAGGTTGATCTCCCTCTGAATTTCTTCTGCTAGCTGGCTGAGAACCGCGTACTCTTCTGCAGCTCTTTCTCTCTGACTCTGAGGAGCGCTCATAAAGAAGCACCCACTTTCATCGCACGATGAGCCTTTCCGCCTGCGCTAGCGCCTTTATGTAATCGTCGTCTACCTCCTCGTCGCTCACGGTGGTTACACTTAGCACCTTAATGTGTCTCCGGGTGAGCTTGTGCCTGCTGCCTAGATTGCTGTAGACTTTCTCCAGAGCCTCTTTCTCGCTGACCCCTCGCACGTACACGGTGAATCTCCTCTGCTCGCCATTCCTCAGCTGCATTACTCCCTGAACCTTGAAAGTGCGTGCTACCGACATACAACTTCATGGCGCACACGGAGGCATACGAGTAATTAAATTTCTCGCCTCTCTTCCTCCCGAGTCTTCCCCAAGTTGGTACCTCAGCGTGCGCGTCACGTTAAAAAACCCCTGATATTTCCCTTACTAGCGAGGGCCGGTCGTCTAGTGGGAGGATGCCGCCTTCGCAAGGAGCTCCCCCGAGAGCGGCGGTGGTCCCGGGTTCGAATCCCGGCCGGTCCACCACCTTTGTTCTGATTTTTCACAGTTTAGCCTTCCGGTGGACAAACTTTCGCCCTTACCCCCGGCTGGTTTTTCCGCCTGTGGTATTAGGAACGTGATACGAAGAGCATGCGCATGTGTCCGGAAGGACAGGGCTTTGGCCGTAATGAGGGGTTGCTTTTGGGGGGTATGAGGAAGGAGGTGGAACCAGAGGCTATACTCTTTGTGGGTGAGGATCCAGAGTCGGCGGAGCTGCTGAAGAGGCTAGCGCCGGATGTGCGTGAGAGAATAAAAGTCGTGAACGTGAACGGCTTGCGGGGGTGGTTGTATGTCGAGTACGGTACCTCTCGCACACCTCTGCTGGTAACTGAGAGCAGGGTTGTTGCAGGGCTTCAAGAGATATTAGACTTCCTAGCACAGCTAGGAGAACTTCGGGCGCGCTAAGGATAAGAGCGTAGCGCTGTGGGAAGTTTGTGCTCGCGACGGTAGCGAAAGCACTGGTTTGGATTCTGCCCGCTTACGTGGCCAATGGAGCGCCTGTAGTTGTGGCAAGTCTTTTGAGGAAGAGAGCTAGGCTGCACCCACTCGACTTCGGACGCACATTTCTTGACGGGCGTAGGGTGTTTGGGGACAACAAGACTGTGGAGGGCTTAGCCGGAGGCTTTATCGCGGGGACAATGGTAGCACTTGTTCTCGAGCGTTTCTCTCTGCATGGCTTGCTCCCTGGAGCCGTCCTCTCCATTGGGGCCCTACTGGGAGACCTGGCAGGAGCTTTCGTGAAGCGTAGAATGGGTATGAAGCCCGGAGACCCTGCACCCCTACTGGATCAGCTGGACTTCCTAGCCGGAGCTTTCGCGGCCTACTTCATGGTTTTCAGGGAGTTAGACCCCCTCATGGCGGGAATCCTCGTCCTGATCACACCTCCATTACACTTCGTTACGAACGCTCTCGCGTACGTGGCTGGTCTGAAACAACACCCATGGTAGCTTCCTACCCCTGCAACTCGTGGAGCAGCCCTGTGCATTTTCTCCCCTTGTGCTTAGCTATGAGATCCTCGTAGCCGGGAGGTGGGGGGTCAGACTCGAAGAGAAGCCTTCTACGAGCTTCGAGAAGCGTGAGAGGCACCCCTCGTATGGAGCTATAGGTGAGTACGTCATCCTCGCTTACGCCGTGCCGCTCCAGAGCTTCCATCCAGTCAGAAGATCGCAGCAGGTGGTGTGTCACTATCACGCGGCGGGGATTAGCTTTAATAAGCGCTGCAAGGTTTGCTAGGCCTTTTTTAGCTATGTTGCTAAGCTCCTCCGATCTCTCCTCCAGGTACAGTGGAGGTCCTCCCACGACAGCAAGGTCGAATTCGGTCGTGAGCATTCTTGAGAACGCTGCGTCGTCCACGGGACCCTGGACATCAGGCGCGTAAATGAGTGTGCACTCGTTACGGTACTTTAGGATCACGACGAGAACATTGCCGAGCTTGGAGCTTCCATGAGAGGATAGGAAGAAGCTAAGGGTCGTGTCCCCGAAGTTCACACTCCCCTCCCCTATCTGCCTCACTTTAACACCAAGCTTCTCAAGCTCTCTCGCTAGCTGCCAGGCTCTCTTTTTCTGGTTGAAGGGAGTTTTACTATCCAGGACCTTCGCTAAAAGCTCTTTACGGCCGTTGTAGATGGATGTGAAGTCGTTTTTATCGCAGCACTCGTAGAGGGACTCGTAGGGAGGCGTGAAGTGGTCACGGTGGTAGTGCGAAATCACGAGGACTTCGGCGTCTTCTGCCCGGTCAACAATGTGCCTGCGTGCTTCGGCTAAGGCTCGGAACTCCTCGGGGTGCGGAGGTAGGTTGAAGCGGCGGGGAGCTAGGCTGGCCCCAGGGTCTAGGAGAAGAACCACGTCGGGGGTTGCCACTAGGAAGCTCATCGATCTGACGCCTAGGCTCTCGTCGGCCAGGGGCTCTATCTCGAAAGAGCAGACCCTAAGCATGAGCTGCTACTCGAAGAATTTCCTGAGCTCTTCGAGCAACCCCATCTTCTCTAGTCTCTGAACCTCCCCAGGTGTGTAGCGGTAGAGAATATCTCCTTTCTCAGGCTGAAAGTCCCAGGGGGCGACGAGCACTACGTCTCCGACTTTCATCCACATCCTCTTCTTCAGCTTACCAGGGATTCGGCAAAGTCTCACTTTACCATCGCTGCAAATAACTCTTGCACGGTCGTAGCCCAGCAGCTGCTGTATAATGCAGAGGATGGTCGTCTGACCGTCGGGTAGTGGTATTTCCTCGGCTTCCTCCTTTCCCTCGGGTTTCTTACTCATACACCACTCTGCCGTGTCTCACATTTTTATGTTATCCGTGCTCACGAAGACTCCACGATCACGGTGTTTATCTGCACGATATCCTCGGAGATAGTATTCCCTCTCACGAACTTCCTCTTACGCATTCCCTTTTCCGGTGGATGATAGCCTGGAGGGCCCGAGAGGAGGAAGTAGCCCTTACGCGGTCCAGGGATGTCTGGGCGCATGGGCTCGCCAGCACGGCCGGAGCCTCCGGTTATCTTGAGCTTGACGCCTGGCTTGCCTACCAGCGCTCCATCTATCACATCGCCTATCTTGTGCCCGATCAGCCTAAGCGCCTGCTCGCCCTTAACCTCAACTTGCTCGGCTTTCCCCGTCTTCGGGTCTGATATCACTACCTTGAACTCAGGCATGGCACTCCCCCCACAGCCTTGAGCAACCCTTTTTAAGCGTGGCGTGTAGGCGAGCACAAACCGTTATAGAAGTCTTTTTGCACCTAAGCACGCGATGAGGAGGTCTCGCAAGAAGACTAGAGACGAAGAGGGGGACTTGGTAAAGGTGAACTTCAGGATACCCATGAGGGAGTACGAGGAGATGCTGCTTGCTGTGAAAACGGGAAGCTACTCTTCGATCTCGGAGCTTGTCAGGCATGCTCTCGAGAGACTAGTGCTTGAGTACCGGGAAGGGGTTCACGCGGCGCTCTCTAAGCGGCGATGAGCCTTCCTCAATGGTCTAAGCGCGGGGCACGAGCATGATCTCGCCTGCTTTCCTCAATATGCTTACCTTGCTACCTGGAGTGAACATGGCTGCTTGCTTACCGTGCTTCACTGAGACCTCCAGCACGTCCCCGCTAGATGGCAGCAATACGTAGATTGAGACGCCATCATTCGAGACGATAACTCCCTCCTCTAGGTTCTCCCTACTTGCATACACACGGACGTTGTTGAGATTCAGTCTCGAAAGAGGGAGAGAGCTCTTTTCGAAAGTTTCAAGGTCCCTGACGATGATTTTCCCGGAGATCACGCTGTCTACCAGATATAGTTTACCTTCGATGTCTACTACGTCCCCGCGTTTGAAGGAGGGAAGCAGTAACCGTATTGTGAGCCTGTGCTTTTCTCGCCCACTGCTGGTAACTCCTATTAACTTACTAGTTTCCAGCACGTCAAAGTAAAGCTTACCCGAAAGTCTCCTAACAAATTCGCTGGCTACAGTGCTCGATGAGAAGTATATATCCATGCCGAAAGGCTCTTCCTTTACCTCTACGGGCATATAGTCCAGCCCCCTGGATGCGCTGAGGGATGAGAGCACGCTGAGTGTGTTTTTAATCACTGTTATCTCATCTTGTGTGAGCATTCTTCCTTTCGCTCTAACCTGTACGATCGCAGTTTTTCTTTTAGAGATATAACCGAGACAGCTATCGCATATAGTCCTTGAAATCTTGAAGCGAAGCTCGTGAATCTCTACGTAGCTACCCGGGAGAGCCTCGTGCGCCTTCCCTAGGACCTTGAGCTTGAGGACTTCTCTTTCAAGATTCAAGGACAGCTCTTGAACCTCACCTTTCACCTCTACGAAGCTTGACAGCTTCCTAAGCACCTCCCGCTCGAGTTCTTCCAGGTTTCGGATCCATCTAGAGCCGCCTAGGCGGAATGCTCCGCAGACTCTACATTCCTCGAGCTTAATCTCTCTCTTCTGCACTACTAGGGGGTGCAGTGCCCGGAAGCAGTCCGGGCAGAGCCCCTCAACCAGCACATCCGTTACCCTGCCGCAGGATGGACACACTACGCGCGCCATTCCTCAGCCTTTACTCAAAGAGCACCATAAAAATCTGCACGTAGGGGACATTACACACGGTAATCACGGCATCGGATACGGAGGGGTAGAGCTTCGACAGTAGCCTGATGGACTCTTCTCCGAAAGCCGTTATGCTGTCAACCTCCTGCAGTAGTTCTGCGACCTTAGCTACGTCTTCAGCGTCGACTTCCACCCCGCCGAAGAAGTCCTCGGAAAAGCGTATCTGTCGCACGCCGTCACCGAAAGTCTTGCCTAGGAGCTCCTTATCGCACATAGCAGCCACCGTGTAACCCTGCTGTCTGTGCACGCGCAGCAGTACGGTCATGATGCTCAATCTGGAGAGTGAGCAGGCCTTAGAAAAATTTTAGTGTTAAGCATGGAAAAGCCTTCTCGGATGATGAAGGCAGGTATTTACGATGAGTGAGTGGAGACACCAGGGCTGACTCTCTCTCAAAAGCGTCGCTGAGACAGCTTCCCCTTAACGACTATACCTTTGCCCCTTACTATCTCGAACTCGTAGAGACCCGGCGGCACAGGTCTCCACCTCATCTTTCTCAGGAAAAGAGTTCTCACAAACTCACTGCCCATCCTCTCGATTCCTAGGACGAAGACGCCGGCTGCCAGGAACTCTTCAACTCCGAACCTGCTCAGTGAGGTGCTACCGGTGGGGATCTCGGAAACAATTATGTTGGTTGTCCCTATTCTCTTCTCCAGGTTTATAATCAAGCTCTTTATGTACTCTCGCGTCCAGGCAACATCCCCCTCGTTGACAACAAGCGGTGCTACGGGGTCTATTACGAGCCTCTTTGCACCGATTTGTCTAGCGTATCTTGCTATATTGTCTACGATCGACATCACGACGGTTTCCGCGGGCTTGTTGCGCATCCTTTCGACAAAGTCAGGCATCAATGTCAGGATCTGAAGCCTCCCCGTGCTAATGTACTTCTCAAGGTCCCACCCGAAGTCGTAGGCTCCATTCAGAAAGTCGTCGTACTCCTCGTCTACAAGCACGTAGATGCCGGGTTCTCCGATTTCAGCACCGTTTATCAGGAAACTGAGGCTGAAGAGAGTTTTCCCAGTGCCGGTTTCACCGGTTACCAGGTAGGTTCTGCCGCGCAGTAACCCCCCTATAATCTCATCGAGCCCCTCGATGCCCGTTTTCGCCAGTTGGTACCCATACTTGCGCTGCTCCTCAAGCGTGACCTCAGGTATCTCAACCTCCGGTAGTGCATAGCCGGTAGCGGTCCTCACCCCGCTGTCTCTTCCGCTCACGAAAGCGGGGATGCGCACGGGGTAAATAAGCGCGGCGTCCCCTGTATGGTTTCAGATGGTTGCACTAGAGGAGATAAACGTCGTGATGAAGTACTGCGGGAAGGAGTGCCTGAGGGTGGCCGTAGCCTATCCATCACTGTACCACGTGGCCGTGGACTCTCTATCCTTCCAAATGCTGTACCACTACCTCAACAAGCTCGATGGCATCGTGGCTGAAAGGGCAGTCTACCTGAAGCGGGACGAAGCACCCACGCGCACCTTAGAGTCCAAGACTCCTCTCAGGAGCGTGGACGTGCTGATGTTCTCTGTTCACTACGAGCTGGACTACGTTAACATAGTCAGGACCCTCCTGGAAGCAGGTATAGAGCCAGAGGCCTCCAAAAGGGAGAGGCCGCTCGTGGTGGTAGGGGGACCGCCTGTGATCGCGAACCCTCTCCCCCTCTCCCGCTTTGCCGATGTACTAGTAGTAGGCGAGATAGAACCCTCTCTCCCCTTCCTCGTTGAGAAATTACTCGAGGAGCGGGGCTTGAAGAAATCTCTCCTAGAGTCGCTCCCTCCCTCGCAGGGTTTTTTCGCGCCTCAGGTTTTCTCGGGAGATGAGGTTAGGTTCAACGCTGCTGAAAGACTGCCGCTCGAGTTTCACCCAATAGCGCAGGTGCAACCCCTGAAGGCTCCGTTCAAGTGGAGGCTCAGGACAGCGATTGAAACCTCGAGAGGCTGCCTCTACGGGTGCCGCTTCTGCATGGAGGGCTGGATCTTCCGGGGCGTCCGCGAGAGACCGGTGGGGGATGTGCTCGAGATAGCTGAGAAGGGCTCTGTTGCTAACAGGTCCAAGCTTGTTAAGCTGGTAAGCTTGTCCTTCTTCAACCATCGCAGGGCAGATGAGATCCTCGAGAAGCTGGTAAACGAGGGGTTTGAGGTCTCGGTACCCTCTCTCAGGGCTGACGCGCTTAATGAAGACAGGCTGGAGCTGCTCAGGAGAGGGGGGCAGAGGACTCTTGTGATAGCCCCTGAGACAGGGTCTCTTCGCCTAGCCTCGGTTCTAGGAAAATTCATCAAGCTCGACCTCGCTGCCCAGATTGCAGCTGAGGCGAAGAGGCTCGGCTTCACCGGGCTCAAGCTGTACCTTATGGTGGGTGTTCCTGGTGAGAGTGACGAGGACCTGATTTCCACCGCGGAGTATGTTGCAAGGCTGTCGAAGCAGAGCGGCTACCAGGGGTCCAGGCAGCTGAAAATCACGGTGAGCCCCCTTGTGCCTAAGCCTCACACACCTCTTGAGAGGGCTCCCTTCGTGGGGGTCAAGGAGGCTAGGCGCAGGATAGAGCTCCTGAAGAGAAAGCTGAGAGGTCTAGCCGATGTGCGTGCCTACGACCCCCGCCTAGCCTGGGCTCAGACAATACTTGCTAGAGGGGGTGCTGAGTTGGGTATAGTGCTGCAGCTGTGGGCACTGAAGGGCGGCGGGTTGGGCGGGCTCAGAGCAGCACTGCGAGAAGCTAATCTCAACCCCGAGAGGTATACAGGATACCTTACAGATGAGCTGCCATGGAGCTTTGTGAAACTTGCGGCTAGAGTGCGGTCCTAGCTAAATTTGTTTTCAAAACACTTGACAGAACCCTGCCGATATCTAGGAGGCTCTTGGCGACAGGTATGCCCGCTGCCTCGAGGCTCTTTACCTTGCTAGCGTAGGTGCCTACGTCCCCCATCACAATAGCGCCCGCGTGCCCCATTCTCCTACCTGGAGGAGCGCTGCGACCAGCTATGAATGCTGCTACAGGCTTTTTGACCTTCAGCTCCGAGAAGTACTTCGCAAAGCGCTCCTCTTTGCTGCTCCCGATCTCTCCAACGAGAACTACAGCATCTGTTTCACTGTCCCGAACGAACATCGAGTAGACATCTTCGAAGCTTAAACCTGTGACCATATCCCCGCCGATGCCTACTGCTGTTGAAACTCCAAAGCCCTCGCTTCTCAACCTGGAGGCAACTTCGTACATCAGGGTTCCGCTCCTTGAAACGATTCCTATGCGCCCAGCAGCGAAGTAATCAGCTGGCATTATACCGACCTTGCACTTACCCGGGGATATCACTCCGGGGGTGTTAGGACCTACGATTGTAACGCCCTTTGACTTTCCGTACCTGACCAGCTTGAGCGTTTCATGGGCTGGTATATGCTCTGTAATTACCACGATGAGCTTTATGCCAGCATCTATTGCCTCGTACACGGCATCCGGAGCATATGCGGCTGGCACGAAAACTATTGATGTATTTATCTCAGGGTGTTCCTCCAGGGCTGAGAAGACGTCGTTGTAGACGGGCACTCCATGAACCTTCTCTCCCTGCTTACCGGGAGTGACGCCCGCTACGATTTTGGTGCCGTATTTCAGCATCTCGAGGGTGTGCATTGAGCCCTGCCTCCCAGTAATGCCCTGCACCAGAACCCTTGTGCTCTCGTCCACGAGTATAGCCATCAAGAGATCACCTCCTTAGCAGCCTCCTCTAGCGTCCGGAAAGCCCTTACCCCCCTGCTTTCGAGGAGGCTGCGCGCCTCCTCCTCCATGAAGCCCGAGAGCCTCACCGCCATCTTCAAACGCACATCGCCCACCCTCTCTAATGCCCGCAGGATCCCTCGCGCAACTTCATCGCACCGGGTTATTCCCCCGAGAATGTTCATGAGTACTTTGTCGTACTTCCCTAGCGACATTATGAGCAAAAGGGCTTTCTCCACTCTCTCCGAGCTGGCACCTCCACCCAGGTCGAGGAAGAGCCCTGGCTTGCCTCCTGCCTGCTCGACGTAGTCCATTGTGGCCATCGTCAGGCCGGCACCGTTACCTACGACCGCGATTCCTCCCTCCCCAACTTCCACCACGGTGAACCCCTCCTTGAGTGAGATTCTTTGAACTTCGCTCAGCTCCTCTTGGAGCCTTGCTGCGAACTCTGAAAGATTGCTGTTGAGCGGTAGAGCGTCATCGTCGACTACGGCCTTTCTATCTATGGCTACAAGTCCCCTATCTGTGAGTGCGAGAGGGTTGAGCTCCAGTAGGATCATGTTGTAGCTCCAGAAGGCTGTGTACATGGCCCGTAGAATATTGCCTACATCTGACGCGTTCAAACCGAGGTGCTCTGCCACCCTCCGTACCATGTAGTCTCTCAGGCCGAGCAGGGGGTCTATGGTCTGCACGAGCACTCCTCCCGGCTGCCGCGCAAGCTTCTCTACGTCAACACCTCCCTCCCGCGAGGCGAGGAGTAGGATTCTCTGAGAGTCCGCATCCAGCATCAACGCGAGATAGTACTCCCTTCGTACCTGCACCTTCCTAGAGATCATCACGTATCGTACCCGCTGGCCCTCGTAACTGGAGGAGAAGAGCTCCTTAACGGCCTGCACTGCGCCGTCCTCTGTTTCGGCTGGAATGACGAGCCCACGCTTACCCCTACCCCACCCTCTGACCTGAGCCTTGACCATGTACGGGGGACCAATAGTCCTCAGGCAGGAGTGCAGCAAGTTATCATCAGGGGAGGAAACCACACATGACGGCTCGACGGGAACTCCGAGTTTCTCCAATATACTCTTTACCTCGAACTCGTACAGTATCATCTCTCACCGTAGCGTCGGCGCTCTTGAAGGTTAATTACAACTTTTGTTTCAGGCACTGCAAAGGGGCTCAGGAGGGTTCGAGTCTTCATCTCTCCGACCTCGCAAGGCTCCTCACAGCCCCTAGCATAGTTCAGAGTCCGAGCTTAAAAATTGCTCAGTGTGCGCTCCAGCTCCTCCCTGATGTTTATCCTCTCATCCAGGTACTTCTTCAGCCTGGATATCGTCTCAACGGGGGTTGGGTCGACCCCCCGCATCAGAGATAGCAGCACTGAGGCTATGTCGAAGGCGTAGAAGAGGTAGAGCAGCTCCTGCACGCGCGTCTCCCCCCGGGGTACTACCTCGCGCACCGCGACGCCTCTACTCGAAAGCAGCTCTCTTAAGAACTCCAGGCGGTAGCGTATGTACGGTGGCTCTCCGCCGGCCCTCAGAAGCAGGGCAAACAGCGCCGTCTGCCCCTCCCAGCCCATGATCTCATTGTGGTTGGACTCAGGAATCTCTGAGAAAAAGGCGTGAAGCTTCGCGTTCTCGTTGATCTGGGTCTTCAACCGGTACCCGGCGCTCAAGTAGGGTCTATAGCTGTACACAACAAGCATCTTTCCTGAGCTGTACTGCTCAAACATCCACCTCGAGAGGGCCTCGCTCTCGTCCAGCGCGAGGTCAGAAACCTCCTTTAGGTAGTTAGCCGCTTTTTCGAGCTCGCCCATCAGTCTTGGGGACTCCTGGACGGAGTCGAGGAGCACCGCCAGAGCTGCGCACATAAACGGGAAGGCTGCGCGCGGGGGTATGCCGGCTGGGAGCTTTACGAACGGGATACCGGTCTTAAGGGCAGCTTCTTCGAGGAGGCCCCCCGAGGCGACTGCCGCTAGGTGCGTCTTCCTCTTGAAGGCTTCAAGAAGCACCCTTATAGTTTCCTCGGTGTTGCCCGAGTAGCTAACTGCGATCACCAGGTACTCCTTGTTAACAAACGCTGGAAGCTCGGTCTCGCGCAAAGGCAGTACTGGTATGTCGCAGGCGTCATAAAGGGCATCCTGGACGAAGAGCCCCCCTATGAATGATCCCCCCATGCCAGCTATGACCACACCTCGCGGCTTCTTCGGCAGCCTCCCGTCGAGAGTTGAGGCTAGCCTCCCATACTCCCTCAGCGCGCTGGCGAGGTTATCTGGGAGGCGCAGCACAAGCTCCAGCATACCACTCCTGTCCACGCTCGGGTCTAGGTACTTGCGGAGGAGCTCCTCGGGTTTCACGCGAGCTAAGGGACGCGTGCTTTGATAAGGCTTACCACCTCTTCGACGCGAACCTTGAACTCCTCCCACGCCTCCATGTCGCGCACTGTCACAACACCGGCGCTCAGCTCTGAGGGTCCTAGGATTATCGCGAACTTTACCCCCGACTTGCTTAGTCTCTCGAGAGTTTTTGAGAGCGACCTGCGAGAGTACTCAACCACAACTCGAAAGCCGTTATTTCTCAGCTCTTGAGCGACCTTTAGCGCGGCTGCTAGAACCTTCCTTTCAGCACCTACAGGGATCACAGTAACTTCGGCAGGGCGGTACCTTGGTAGCTCTCCTTGGGCGCTGAGGGCTTCGAGAAGCCGCTCCACGCCTATAGCCATCCCGGTCGCAGGGAGTTGCGGACCGCCCAGGCTGCTTATTAGGTCGTCATAGCGCCCTCCACCAGCTATACTCCCTATGCTCCCGTCTTTGCACTTAGCCTCGAAGACTACGCCGGTGTAGTAGCCCAGCCCCCTCACTATTGAGAGGTCCACTTCGACGCGTACGCCGTACCCCTCTTCTAGGATCTCTAAAAGCTCTGAAAGGCGCTTAGCCCCTGCCTCCCCTTTCTTAGTCGAGGGAGCAAAGCTGGAGAACCCCTCTGCCAGCTTGTCGACGACTTTCCTCGCTCGGTCCCCGTCCAAGCCCAGTTTACAGAGCTCTCCCACTACGAATTCCTCGCCCATGCGCTCCAGCTTGTCGAGAGCCCTCAGCGCAGCCGCAATCTTCTCCTCGCTAACCCCTGCCGAGGTGAGCACATCCTCGACAACCCTCCTATCGTTCACCAGTATCCTGAAGTCCTTCAAGCCCGCGCTGCGCAAAGCGTCGTAGAGGACGGCTACTACCTCCGCATCCCCCTCCACCCCCTCAACACCTATCAGCTCCACTCCTGCTTGCCAGAACTCCCTCAATCTGGCGTGCTGAGGTTCCTCATACCTCCAGACAGGAGCAATGTAGTAGAACCTGATGGGCTTTGGAAGCTCCGGCCTCGAGGAGACAATACGCGCGATAGGCGTTGTCAGCTCGAAGCGAAGCCCAAGATCCCTTCCAGCCTTGTCCTTGAAGTTATAGATCTGTTCTACAACCTCCTCCCCGGCTTTCGCAACAAGCAGCTCTAGGTGCTCGAAAGCCGGCGTTATCACCTCCCCGTAGCCGTACGACTCGAACACCCTCCTTATCCTATCCTCCACTGATCTCTTGAGCCAGGCCTCCTCGGGCATCCAGTCCCGCGTCCCACGCGGTGGGCGCAAGGCAGCGCTCATACGCCTGCTCAGAGAAGCGCGCGAGCAACATAGATATTATCCTTTGTTCTGAGCACACGTACCTTCACCCTGGAACCAATGGGGGGGTCTTCCTGCACACCCACCACCGTAAGGACTCTATTCCTGGCCACGGCAAGCCACTGCCCCTTAAGCCACCCCCAGTAAACCACCTCGACTGATACTCTTTCACCCACCTGGAAGGCTATTGGGATTCTCTTGGCAGGCTTTATGCCGAAGTCTTCCCTGCTGAGGACGAGCTTGACGCCGAACTCCTTCTCCCACCTCCTGAGCTGTGCGTAAAACTCCCGCCACGCCAGTGGCCTAACCCCGGGGACCTTACGACCATACTTGTGCGCCTCGTACTTTTGAATTCCCAGGGGCGGCCACCTCTTTCCAGCCCCTATCTTCAAGGCCCACTCTATTATCCTGGGTATCTCGTGGTCATTAACCCCGGGCACCCAGACGGGGGCTACGAGGAGATCCATCCTCAGGCTGCCGGCTATGTATTCAGCCACCTCTGCTACCTTTCTCACATCAAACCACGGAGTGCCGGAGAGCATTGAGGCGAGCTTAGGCTCTAGCGCGTCCACTGACAGGTTAATCCTGTCGAGACCAGCCGCATCCAGCTTCTCAGCAAGCTCCCGCGTTAAGAGCGCTCCGTGAGTTTCTAAGGCTATACTCTCAGCAGCTCCACTCTCCTTAAAAGCCCTGACAAGGTCCACGATGTGCCTGTATACAAGGGGGTCGCCAACCGCATCTATATAGATGTGAGCTTTCTCGAGCTCTTTCCCTCTAATAACGCTCAGCGTGTACTCAACAAGGTAGTCCTTGTTCACCTCGAACTCAGTCTGTCTCCTGAGAGAGCGCGGCCCAGCGTCAACGCTACAGAAGATACATGAAAGCGGGCAAAAGGACGTTGGTCTTACCTGCAGTAGGTTTGTCCCCCTGTCTATCACTCCGAAGGCGATGTGGCCAATGAGGGGTATCTCGCCGTTAATGATGAGGAAACGGCGCATAGCTCTCCTCTGGTGCGGTGGTGTCGCACTATCATTTGCCTCGCCTTAGTGCGCGGGGTTATAAGAGTTAGCCTCTCGAGGTGCTAGTAGAATCTTTAAGCGAGAAGGCTTTGGGCTCGCTAAGCTTGCAGAGCCCTTCTCCGCGCTGCGGGCGCTGGAGTGGCTTCGCGGCACGCTTCCTTTAGGTAGCTCCTTGCCCTCATCCTACATTAAGCATGCATTTAAATGCCGAAAAACTGTTCCTCCTCGCTTTCCTCCTCTTTCTTCGAGAAAAACCTTTTCAGGCGTGCACGCACCCCTTCTTCTCGTCCCTTTATCTCTCCAAGCGGCTCCTCGAACAGCTCCTTGAGGCTCTTGATCCTGGCCATCCTCACGTATGCGAGGACAGCGGCTACTATTAATACTAGAGAAAAGGTTACTACTGCTATGGTTTGAGATAAGGATAGCACGAAAATAGGAGTATCAATTAATATATCCAAGAACACATCATGGTATCGAGTGCTTATATCCAAGCTTCGTTCATAGGTCACGCCTTTGAATGATACTGTGAGCGTGGCGTTTGCCGTGGGAGGTAGTGGCACGTCCTTCACAGAAGCGAATCCGCCCTGGTCCGTGTAAGCCAGGTATTCTGCCCTTCCAGAAGGAGTCGCGACAGTTACCTTGACCGAGGCACCCGTAACCGGCCTGTTGAACCAGCTTCTAACGTACACTCGTACATCTCCCATGTGAGCTACTAGGGTTGCGTTTTTCCTCCTCAGCTCCTCTGGGGTCAAAACTGCTCGGAGGACCTCGATGCCCGAGCATTTTACAGAGACTTTCGTGTCGGTCAATGGCAGGTTTTTCAAGAGTACATCACTACCATCTAATTTTAAACTATAATTGAAGTACTTTGAAGTTATATTCATATCACACCCTTTTACAGGTTTCTTGTCCAAATCTACTATAGAGAGCTTAACATCGTAAAGCTGTATCTCAACTAAGTTCTCTCTATTTGTGACCCTCAGCACCTCCTCTTGAGTGTACGAACCGTAGCTGAAGGTTAGCTGCAGGGTGGCTCCCAACGGTAGATAGTCCAGCTCTATCAGCACGCCTGTTCTCTCTTCGCCTAAGCGCTCCGCGAAGATGACGATGCCGGAGTACTTGAGGAGGATGTAAGAGTTTTTGGGTAGGGCCTGGGAGCCTGAAGCTCTCACTTTGACTATAGTCTTGGCGAGGTTTGTAGGCACGTCTATACCTCTGGAGACATTTGCTGAGTGCAAGCTGAACGTGTAAGAGCCTAGCTGCAATTCCCACCTTGTATTGCGGATAGACAGCTCGTAGCTTCCTAGAGGAGCGTACTGCAGTGTAAGAAGTCCCCCGGACAGGCTGCTTCTTAGGACTCTGCCTAAAGGATCTGTCACCACGGCCTCGAGGTCTCCGCCCTGTATGGTATTGCCGGAAGCGTCCAGTAGCCTTATCGAGATGCTGCTGAGCACGCTCAGCTGGACAACGTAGGTGCTGCTGCTCGCTGTAACGTCAATGATTTTTTCCTCGAAAAGCTTGCCTGCTACGAATACTAGAACCCTATACCTGCCAGTGGCTGCCTCGGAGATTTCCGCCTCGCTGGAACTCCTTAAATCAACACTTTTCAGCTCCATATCATTGTAGAGAATTTTCACGCTGCCATTAAGCCCTGCTACAGGTAAGCCGTCAAGTAGCTTGAAAGTGATCAGTAATCTGTTAAAAATATTTAGAGTTATGCGGAGCACCGTATTATCGCAGCTTATCTCACCGACCCCAGAGGTTCTTGCTGGCCCGCTAGGGCTTAACACCTCGTACCCTACCTGACCGTGGGGGAGCGCTAGCCTCTGTCCCGAGAGCGCTTCAAGCTCGTAGTTTCCCATGCGTAATGTCACTTTAAGCCCCCGAAGCTCCCTATTGTCCAGCGTGTAGACAGACACTAAGACGTTTGAGATATCTGCTCTTACAGTCACTATTTGCTGGGATCCGTTGAGGAAGATTACCTGGGAGAAAACCCTACGTCCAAGCCAGTAGATATTTAATGAGTAGTTACCAGGTTGTGGGTACTCAATTGTACATGTGAATCTCGTACAAGTTATTTTTTTAGTATAATTAAACCCCACACCATTAATCGTTACTATGGGGTATTCTGGTCCCTGCCAAATAACATCCTCACCTTTACAAGTTTTTATGTACAGTGTAAAATTGAGTGGCACCTGGGTCTGGTTGCCAGCTGCATAGAGGTTTGCCTGAGCGTTTCCGGTGCGGAGTGCTAGAGCGCTCCCTGCTGAGAGCAGCAATAGCAGTGCTGTCACAAGCAGCGTGAGGCGCTGTAGGGACGCCACACCGGATCTACTGCGTCTAGGTTGACGGCCGTATATATCACTGATCTCTTGCTAGGGAGCCCGTATGCTCTCATGCCACGATTCCACAGCGTGTGTAAGCTGGCAAGGCGCGGTGGGCTGCGCTAAGTATAAGTGCTGTGGCCTTTCCTGGAGAAGAGGTGGTTAAATGGCCGTTGAGCCCGGCCTCGCGGCACGGTACCAGCAGACCGTGGAGGAGCTGAGAGCGGTTGTTCTGAGCCTGCAGCAGTACAGAGCCCGCCTGCTGGAGATAGAGAGAGTTTTAAAGGAGCTCGAGAGACTCCAGGATAACTACGTCTACAAGAGCTTCGGAAACCTTCTCTTTAAGACACCCAAGGAAGAGGTCATGAAGGAGTTAACTTCCGAGAAAGAGCTGCTGCAAGTCCGCGTGGAGGAGTTCTCGAAAAGGGAGAAGCTTCTCCGCGAGAGGCTAAGCTCTCTCGAGAGGCAGCTTCGAGGAGCCCAGGGTGCCTAGCGGTTCATGTCCACTAGCTCTTCTGAGGAGAAAACGAGAGCGGTTGTAGAAGAGGCTGAGAGAATTCTCCAGGAGATAGTAGAGCTGCTCGAATCAAGGCTGGGGGTAGACTCCAAGCTCGAGATAGTGGCGAAAGTGGAAGTCGACCTGGACTGGCCCTTCACGCTGACCGTGGAGGCCGAGGCCTCGTCTAGATCCTACCCAAGGAAAAACCTGGAGGAGGTTGTCAACAAGACTGTGGATGAAGTTGTTGAGAAAGCTATCCGGCGCTTAAAGGCGCGAGGCCTAGAGGCTCTACCATGAGCTCGAGTTTTCTCGAGTTCTTCAGAGCAGCGAGACCCGGCATCGTCTTCGTGACGACCCACGTGAATGCGGATCCGGACGCTGTAGCCTCGGCGTTTCTTATACGAGAGGTTTTGGAATCCATGGGTTTTGATGTTAGGGTTTGCTTTCCAGAGGGTCCGAGCAGGCTTTCAAAGAAGCTTATGGAGCGTATCGGCATTAGCTACGAGCAGAACTGCCTATGCGGTGATTCCGAGTATGTGGTCGTATGTGATACGTCCAACGAGATCCTGCTGTCCGAGGCCAGGGGGTGCCTGGAGGGCAAGGAAGTAATCGTGATTGACCACCACGGACACAGGGGCTCCATCGCTGGAAGAGCAGCGCTGGCACTAGTAGAGCGGGAGGCTTCCACGACCACGCTAGCTGTGGAGATCGTGCAGAATGCAGGCCTGAGGCTGAGCAGAGAGCTATCAACGCTAGCTCTAGCCGGGATAGCTTTCGACACGAAGCGCCTTGCTTTAGCTACGCCGCGTACTCTGCGCGCTGCAGCATGGCTGCTGGAGCAGGGGGGATTGCTTGAAGAGGCTCTCGCCTGCTTAGAGGAGGAGCCTGAGTACGCTGAGCGTGTCGCTAGGCTGAAAGCCGCGCAGAGAGCGATGATGATCGAGGTGTGCGGGTATCTCGTTGTGGTCAGCGAGGTCTCCTCCTTTGAGGCGTCTGCGGCCAGGGCGCTGGTATCCCTCGGAGCAGACCTGGCTATAATCGTGGGAGGCAAGGAAGGCGAGGTTAGAGCAAGCTCGAGACTATCTAGGGAGCTGGCCAAGGCGGACGTGGACCTAGCGGACATAGCACGGCGTGTTGCAAGTATACTTAAGGGTGAAGGCGGGGGGCACAAGGGGGCAGCTGGCGTGAAGGTGAGAGCGAGGCTCCACAGAGACGCTCTTGTGCGCGAGCTCTTGAAGGAAACCCTGGCGAGAATGCTCGTGAATTGTGGAAGTTCCTAAGCGTACTCCACCTTGACTTGCTGCAGTAACTTTGTTCTCTGGTGCACGCTAGGCTGGGGTGCTCGCTGCACTAGGCTTTATCAGTGGAATCTCCTTGGTGGGGGTTAGCACCTTGATCTTTCGAATTTCCGCTTTCTTCGGTGGGTAAATTTTCTTTGCATGAGTTTCTATCTCTGCTGCGAGGGTCCCTAGGACACAATGCTGGATAAACGTTTCGAAGTCCATCGACCTAGCCTTCTCGCCGATCAGTTGAAACATTATCTTCCTAATTGCCCTCTTCTGCGAGGTTTTGACACGCGACTGCGTGACCACCATAGCCATAACTCTAAGCTTAACTCCGTCCTTGGTTTCCACGTCCATGATGGCATCGATCCTCGAAGTTCCTCTTCGGACAAGGCTCCTAATGTAGTCTCTAGTCATCTCCATCAGCTTTAGCTGTGTGTATGCAGTGTTGTCTTCCACGTGGACTATCTGGAACTTCAGCTTGATATGAATCTGTGAGACATCCTTTGTGATATCGTAGAAGCTGACTTCAACTGTTCTTCCAACGGCGTCCTCGATCCTCGTAACTGGTATCAATCCCACCTCGGCATAGCCGAAAGCTCGCGGCGCCAGTACCCTGATCCACTGCTTAGCAGCCCACTTGTCTTTGGCTCTCTTCACGCTCAAGGGAGCTCCTGAGTCGCCTTCTTCAGAGTTTTTTAGCTTTTTCGCTGTAGGTGCCCGTAAGGAGGCACTCTACTCGTGCAAGCTCAGTCTATCTTAACTCTTGTATCCTCCTTAATTGCTCTCAGCACGTACATGGTCTTTGTGCTCTCTACGCCGTCAATGCTTCCTATAAGGTCTATGAGCTTAGCTAGCTCCTCCTTGTTTTTCACGCGAACCTTCAATATCGTGGAGTACTCCCCTGTCACATCGTAGATCTCGTAAACATCCTCTAGCTTCTCGAGCTGTTTCAGCACTTGGGAGTACTTCTGAGGGGTTGCTACGACCGCGATTATAGCTGTAACCTTCTTACCCACTTTCTCCGGGTCCACTATCGCTTGGAATCTCTTTATCACCCCGGCTGCGACCAGCTTCTTTATACGTAGGTGAACAGTAGCCTCGGAGATCCCCACCTGGCTGGCTATCTGGGAGTAAGGAGTTTTCGCGTTATCTTGGAGTATCTCCAGTATCTTCTTGTCAACGTGGTCCAATTTTATTTCTCCTCCACCTTGAGACATCCTATTCACCGCAGTGATTATGCGTCAACCCTGTTAAAAAAACTTTATGCACGTTACGTCCTAGAAGGCGACCAGACGGGTCTTCTCCAAGCCCTTGCGAATAATGCGAAGCTGCTCCTAACGCGTACTATATACGCGCTACCACCGTACTTGAAGCCGCTTTCACTTGACTAGCTGTGTTCTCCCTTTATCCACTGCTGAAGGGCGAAACACACCGATGTACACCAGGGGGGTTTTGCTAAGCGAGATCAATGACAGAAGGCTGCTGGAGAGGCTTGTAGGGAAAGAGGTCTACAGGCGAGAGGGGGGAGAGCCTCTGGGAAAGCTCTACAAGATATTCATCTCTAAGAAGTCTAAGCAGCCATTGAAGGTGTTCGTGCTCACCAGGAATGGGGAGAGACTGGAGCTCCCACCTGAAAGAGTGAAGGTTGAGGGAGGACGTGTTTACGTGGTTAGCGAGGAGCTTGAGGTGTTTCTCGAGGGTGTAAAGAGGCTCGAGAGCATCTCGAGGGAGCTGAAGCGCTTGAGGAATGAAATCCTGGAGCTTGATGAGAAAGTGATAAGCGGGGCTATAAGCTGGGAGGCTTTCGCCGAGAAAAGACGCGCGCTGGAGGAGAGGAGAGTTTTGCTCAAGCTAGAGGCTTTCCAGCTTGTCGAGGCGCTGAGAGGCTATGCTGAGGCTCACAAGCTAAATCTCTCGGAGGAAGAGGAGAAGCTGCTGGCGAAAATCCTAGACTCACTGGCGTACGAGCTTCCAGTGCTGCCTCTTGAAAAACTGCTGAGACTCTTTGAGGGCTAGGGTCGGGGAAGCCCATCTCGTCCAATAGCATGCCTCAGGCATAACGGTAAAGAATATAAGCCAGGGGAGAGTAGCGCAGGGAGCGGAAGTTCATGTCTCACCTTCGTGAAGTTACACGAGAGGAGCTCCGAGTGAATTACCTTGAACTGCGGGACGCCTCTTTAGAGAAGATCCGGGAGGTTGCGGAGAAGCTTGCACCACAGTTAATGCCCAAGCCAGGTGTAGATTACAAGGTTTACCTTTCTGTGAAGCCTCCATTGCGCGAAGGGGAGGAGCTGATTACGTACACCCAGTCCGTGTGCCCTGAGTGCTACTCCCTCCTCAGAGCAGTGATTTTCAAGAGAGAGGGAAAGGTCTGGATTAGGAAGGTTTGCCCTGAGCATGGGGAGATCGAGGAGCTTTACTTCGGCGATGCGAGCGCATACGAGAGGTTCAGGCGCTACCAGGCCGAAGGCAGGGGTAACGCTGTAACTCATGTGCCCTTGCAGGCCCCCTGCCCCTTCAACTGTGGTGTATGCCCTAGGCATAAGTCGCACGCCGCGCTTATAAACATCGTTGCGACCAACAGGTGCGACCTGAGCTGCTACTACTGCTTCTTCTACGCCACCAAGGCAGGCTATGTTTACGAACCCTCGCTGGAGCACATAAGGTACATGCTGAGACAGGCTAGGCTTAGTGAGCCCGTGAAGCCTCCTGCTTTGCAGATCACAGGGGGCGAGCCCACGCTGAGGGACGATTTGCTGGATATAATACGCATAGCTAAGGAGGAGGGCTTCACGCACGTTCAGCTGAACACAAACGGTATCAGGCTAGCCTTTGACCCGGAGCTCGCAGTTAAGGTGAGAAAAGCCGGGGTGAACGTCGTATACATGAGTTTCGATGGTGTGTCGCCCTACACGAATCCGAAGAACCACTGGGAGGTGCCTTATGCGCTTGACAACCTGAGAAAGGCTGGTCTCGGCGTGGTCCTGGTGCCCACGGTTATTAAGAGCTATAACCTGTCCGATGTGGGTAGAATAGTGCGTTTCGGCCTTAAGCACAACGACATTGTTCGAGGTGTAAACTTCCAGCCGGTATCGATAACTGGGAAGATGCCTCGGAAGGAGCGCGAGAAGGAGCGGGTAACGATACCTGATGTGATTGCCGAGATAGAGCGCCAGACAGATGGGCAAATAAAAAGGGAGGACTGGTACCCAGTGCCGAGCGTTGCACCTCTTTCCAGGTTTGTGGAAGCCCTCACAGGAAAGCCTCAGCTCACGTTCACAACGCATTTTGCGTGTGGAGCAGCAACCTACGTGTGGCAGGAGGATGGCGAGATAATTCCCATCACCAGGTTTGTCCATGTTGACGAGTTGCTGAGCTTCCTCCAGGAGAAAGCCGAGGAATTGGAGAAGGGGAGGAACAAGTACATGGTTCTTCTCGAAGTTGCCGTAAAGCTGAGGAAGTTTGTCGACCTGAAGAAGGCTCCCAAGAGGCTGAGGGAGCGCGGCAAGGCGCTCAGACTGCTACTCGACATATTTGTGAGGCATAACTACGAGAGCCTCGGAGAGTTCCACTACAACACGCTATTCCTCGGGATGATGCACTTCCAGGACCTGTACAACCATGATGTGGCCAGAGTATCGAGGTGCGATATACACTACATAATGCCGGACGGTAGACAGGTGCCCTTCTGCTCCTTCAACGTATTAGAGGAGCTTTACAGGGAAAGAGCGCAGAGAGCATTCTCGTATACCGTGAAGGACTGGGAGAAGCTCACGGGAACCTCCCTAATCGCGCAGCACTATAAGAGGAACATAAGGAAGCTTATCTCCGGAGAGCCGTACAGGAGGCACTACGAGGGGATAATAGATATTGACAGCATACCTTACGAAGATCATGTTCTAGCCTCCAAGAGGTTTGGCATTCCTGTCGTAGATGAATAAAGGCCGGGGATTATCCTTATGAAATGCTTCTCTTTCACTCTAAAACAGGTGGATCCTATAACTGATGAGTTAATAGTTGATACTAATGTTTTTAAACTTGAAGGTGGAAATCTGATTAAGCTGACAGGCCCCTCTAGGGAGTTTACAGAGGAGGATATCGTAGACTTCGACCGCGAAATAGGAGCTATCGCGGGTATCAGCATGAACGACCTCCTTCATGGAGATTCATCTATACGTGTGGAAGAAGTCGTCGTCCAGCCTCCAGCAAAGCTTCTGAAGGTGGTGAAGGTCAAGAGAAAGAAAGAGTCTCTCTTATACCTTCTAGTCACCGAGGTTCTAGCTGATGGAGAAGAACGTGTGCTCTATGTCAACCATAGATCCCTCAGAGTTAAGTTAAACGAGGCTGTCAGGGAAGCTTCAAGGATTTTAGGAGTTGATGAGAGCAGCATCTGGAATGTCCTGGAATAATCTGGCTTCGCAAGTCGACAAAATCCACATCGACTATAGACGAAAGTTCGCTGACGATCAGCGAAAGCTTATTATACTTTTCTATGCGAGTAAAAGCAGAGATATTAACTAGCATACGAGGTAGCCTCCATGAGCCTGAAGATCCGGGAGGAGAAGGACAAGATTCTCGAGCACTTGGAGCTCGTTGTTCAGCAATTGTTGAATTCCACAAAGTCGACGAGGATATCTATTAAGCTCAGGACCCTGCTGAGGTACACCTATGTTTCCTATGTTAAGAAGACCACCGACATCAGCGTGATCAGAGGCCTTGTCCCCAGGGTAAGACCTCCTGCGTGGCTCACAAACCAGTACTACTACCGCGAGATAGAGAGGGTGCTCCGGGACAAGTTTAACGCGAAAATAGAGACGCGGCGACAGCTTCGCTACGTGGTTCTTCATAAAACCAAGTAGCCTTACGAATTAATTCATTTTTTTACCTCGCCTACCCCTCTCCTAATTTTTACAGCTTTACCCCTCCTAATGAGACCCATATCCTTCCCGGGAAGAACCGCCTTACCAGCTGCTATAACTCGTCCCTCAGAGATTATGCACACTTCATCTCCAGGCAGGATCTCCGGATCGGCCGCCCTAACGTGCTTGCTGAAGAGCGACCTACCCTCAGCGATGAAACTAGCGACATCCGGTGGGATCACGACCTCGTGGCTAGTCAGCGAGGCTTCGCGCAACATCTTCCAGCCGGCGGGTGTGAATACCAGAAACCCATCGCTGCTTCTCAAGCTTGCAGCAAGCACCCCGTCTAAGTACACGTGCCTAATTCTCCCGGTAGCAGGGGACCTGGAGATGCACACACTCCTGCTCTTCAGTAGGGGAGAGATGTCGACGCCGTAGAGGTACCTGGCAACGGCGATTATTTGCTTCAGCTCCCACTCGCTGGGTTTCTCGCACGCTACGCGCGGCATACGACTGCTTCGCCCTATATAAGGAGTGCTTTTAAACCTCTTTCGACACCGAGGAGCTTCTCAGAGCAAAAGTAAAAAGGGAGCTTCGACACCTGAAAGGCGAATGGTCAAGTGCGAGCTCTGCGGGACCGAGATCAGGGGCGCTGTATACAAGATCGTGCTTGAAGGTGCCGAGCTGCTCGTATGCTCAAGGTGCGCCAGAGGTCGTACTGTAGTTGCTGTGCTTAACTTGACGCAGAGCGCAAGAGGGCAGCCCGCTCGTAGAGTGCCGGCTGCGAGAAAGTCGAGAGCGTCTGAAGTCGAGGAGTACGTCGTGGTGGAGGGATACGGCGAGATAGTTAGGAAGGCTAGGGAGAGCATGGGGTTGACTCGAGAAGCATTAGCCGCTATGGTGGGGGAGAAGGAATCCACCATTAGGCGCATTGAAGCGGAGCAGCTTGAGCCCACCCTCGAATTGGCTCGGAAGTTGGAGAGAGTCCTGAGAGTCAAACTCCTTGAGAGGGTCGGTGAGGAGTTAACAAGGTTTGAGGGCCTCGGCGAGGACTATTACGGTTACTCGCTTACCCTAGGTGATGTCGCGGAGTTTAGGGAGTGATCAAATGTGTGCCCGGGTGATTTTGGTTCAGCGCATGCTTGAGGGAGAGCGCTGCATGCTTCATGAGCTACGAGCGCTTGCTGAGGCTGCGGGGTACGAGATTGCCGGCGAGCTGACGCAGAAGCGACCTCCCGACCCGCGCTACAACATAGGCCGGGGTAAGGTTGAGGAGCTGAAAGAGCTTGTCTCAAAGACCGGGGCGAGCAAGGTCATCTTCTTCAACCTGCTAAAGCCCAACCAGGTTTACCACCTGAGGAAAGAGCTCGGAGTGGAGGTCATCGACAGGTACGAGCTGATACTGGAGATATTCGCTAAGAGGGCTGGGAGCAAGGAAGCCAAGCTGCAAATCGAACTCGCTAGGCTGAAGAGGGAGCTCAGCTTCGCCAGGGAGTACATCAACCTGCAGAAGAGAGGGGAGCTGCATGGCTTCATGGGTGGCGGCAGGTACGCCGTCGACGCCTACTACGAGCACGTGGTTTCGCGCATTTCGAGGATCGAGGAGTCTCTGAGGGCGCTTAGGAAGGCTAAGAGCATGCGCTGGCTGAGAAGACGCGAAGCAGGCCTGTTCAGCATCGCCTTAACGGGCTACACGGGCGCTGGGAAGACCACCCTGTTCAACAGGCTCACGGCGTGGCAAGGCTACATCGACGGCAAGCCCTTTGCGACGCTCTCCACGAAGACCAAGCTCGTAGACATGCTAGGAATGCCTGTCCTGGTCTCGGACACTATAGGCTTTATAGATAGCCTCCCTGAGCAGCTATTCGACGCGTTCTACACCACACTAGGTGAGATTAGTTACGCCGATCTAGTCTTATTCCTGGTTGATGCTTCAGAGCCTCCGAGCGAGGTCGAGAGGAAAGTTATAGCGGGAATGGCTATCCTCTCGAGTCTGGGCGTGCAGCCGAGCAGAGTGCTAATCGCGGCTAACAAGGTGGATTCCGCACAACCCCCGATTTTGGAGGTAAACCTTCAACGTTTGGAAACCTTAGGCTTGCTAGGAGTTGTGCCGATCTCCGCGAGAACCGGCTACAATCTAAACGCGCTTCAGCAGAGGATCCTGGAGAGCCTTCCCGGTAGGGTGAGAAAGCAGGTAAAAATTCCAAGCACACTGTTCGAGGACGCCATGAGGGAGATCGGGAGCAAGTGCAGAGTCTTAAACGTCACCTTCGATGGGAGCTGGGTGGATATCTCCTTCGAGGGTAAAGAGGAGGCCGTGGAGCGAATACTCAGGAAGTTCGGCACGGCTAGCGAATACGCTAACGACCCCTCACTGAGGGGCGTTAGCCCGAGCGCGGCGATGGCATGACTGCGCCGGAAAGCTGGCGGAGGAAAGGTGCCGATGCCCTGCGCTCGTAGAGTCTTCGTGCTGAGAATGGGGCATAGACCTGTGAGAGACCATAGGGTTACTACGCACGTGGGGCTTGTCGCAAGGGCGTTCGGAGCTGATGGGATATACCTAGAGGAACACGTGGAGGAGTCCGTTATAAGGACCCTGCGTAAGGTTACCGAGGTCTGGGGTGGTCGCTTCGAAGTGAACACCGTGAGCAATCCTATTAGCTTAATCAAGTACTGGAAGAAGGTAGGAGGCATAGTTGTTCATTTGACAATGTACGGAGTAAATATAGGTGAAAAGCCCAGCTTGCTGGCCGAGCTGCGAGAGAGGTGCGCCGACATCCTAGTCGTCGTGGGTGGGGAGAAGATGCCTAGGGAGGTTTTCGACCTGGCGGACTACAACGTTGCTATAGGCAACCAACCGCACAGCGAGGTTGCAGCCCTGGCAGTGTTTCTTGACAGGCTCTTTGAAGGTAGAGAGTTGGTAAGGGAATTTAAGGGGGCCAAGCTAAAAGTTATCCCGTCGGAGAGAGGTAAAATCGTGAAGAGGGTCGCCGAGGATGAGGAACGAAGAGCTACTGATCACTCTGGCCAGGAAGATCCACGGGGAGGATGCAGCGCGCATACTGAGGGTGCTCATGGACAAAGCTGAGCTCTCGGATGAGGAGCTCGCATATGAGCTAGGCATGGACGTAGCTCGAGTTCGAAAGCTCCTCAACGAGCTGTTTGAAAGCAGGTTTGTCAGGTATCGTAGGGCAAGGGACGAGAACGTAGGCTGGTACCGCTACTACTGGAGAATCACCGACGAGCCGCCCGAGAGGATAGTAGAGGACAGGAAAAGGCTCGTTGCCCAGCTTCTGGAGAAGCTGTTCTTGGAGGAGACGCGGGACGAGTACTACGTGTGCCCTGCGTGTGGCAGTAAGTACACCTCGGCCGAAGCCGATGAGCTAGGGTATCTTTGCGCGAAGTGCGGAGAGGTGCTTGAGCCGTACGATAATACGGCCCGTGTCGAGAAGCTGAAGAGGACCCTCGAACAGCTGAGGAACACTAGCATGATGCGAGAAACTCCCTCCTAGCGATAGAACCCCGAGCGCTCGCAGGAATTGTGGAGACACTGGAGGGCGGCGAGCGCGAGCATCCTGCTGCGTAAGCATAGATCTCAGTGAGCCTTGCCCAAGAAGCTTCTCCTCTACGGCCATGTCACAGCGCGCGTCTGCGCAAAAAATAAACCCCTTGTAGTGCACTTACGGGTGCAAGCCCGCGGGCCCGTGGCGTAGCATGGAAGCGTGGTGGCCTGCGGTTACTGACTTAGTAGCGGAGAGCCACAGGTCCCGGGTTCAAGTCCCGGCGGGCCCGCCACGCCGCTGCGCAAGTTTTATAGGCGCTCTACATAGGCTTCAGGGGATCGCATGAGGAAGTCTAAGGAGAAAGGGCGCTCGGGGTCCACACGGCCCGCGGTAATCCAGAAACCGGACTGGGTGAAGATGAGCCCCGAGGAAGTAGAGGAGCTCGTGGTTAGCCTCTACCGCAGAGGCTATCCTCCCTCCCAAATAGGCGTCATACTCCGTGACCAGTACGGAATTCCCCTTGTGAAAGCGGTCACGGGTAAAAGCATCCTCCAAATACTGCGGGAGAGAGGCCTGGCGCCGGAGATCCCGGAGGATCTGAGCAACCTCATACGCAAAGCTCTAAGGATACGGCGCCACCTTGAGGAGCACCCGAAGGACTATCACAGCAGAAGGGGTCTTCAGCTTGTGGAGAGCAAGATTCACAGGCTTGTCAAGTACTACAAGAGAGAAGGTGTCCTGTCCCCCGATTGGAAGTACGAGCCAGAGAAGATTGTTCTTAGGTAGGTGGCGCTGTGTCCTACCTTGAAAAGCTGAAACCCCTTCTGAGGAAAGGTGCTGCTTTCCTCGGAGAAATCCCTCGGGAGGGGAGTGCCCCACTTATAGTAGCTCACTACGATGCCGACGGACTAGCTGCCGCGAGCATAATGGCCTACCTTTTCACCAGCTGGGGTATCGACTTCCACCTGACTTTCATCGAGCAACTCTACCCAGATGTTTTCTCCGAATTACCTCTGCGCGACTACTCCAGGGTGTTGTTCCTGGACCTCGGGAGTGGGTATAAGGATCTCCTCGCAAACGCGCGTGTGCAGAGCGCCCTGGTGGTAGACCACCACCCTCCTCACCCTCAGCAGGATTTCTCAGGGATTGTGGAGGTGAACCCCTACTTAGCCGGAATTGACGCCTCAGCTTTTTCGTGTGCCGCATCTGTGTCCTTCGCTGTAGCCATGGAGGCTGACTCCTCGATGAGGCATCTAGCGCACATAGCCGTAGTAGGGGCGCTGGGCGACCGCATGGACAACGGAGATAAGTTCTCCCTCACAGGCCTGAACTCGGATGTGCTCGAGATAGCAAAGCAGGAAGGGATCGTGGAAGAAAGCCTCGGGCTAAGGCTCTTCGGACCTAAAACCAGACCTATCGTAACCGCTCTAGCCGCAACGATGGACCCCTTCATCCCAGGTTTGAGTGGAAGCGAGACCGCTGCATACAACTTCCTTCGGAGGATAGGGATTGAGCCCAAAGAGGGCAATGAGCTGAGGACGCTGGGCTCTCTTACCAAGGAGGAGGAGAAGCTCCTCGCTACGGAGCTTGTCAAGCACATGGTTCTGAGCGGCGTCTCTGTGCGTGAGGCGCAGAAGATCGTAGGCTATAATTACTACTTGGCGAAGGAGCCGCCCAATAGCATGCTGAAAGATCTGAGGGAGTACGCTTACCTGCTAAATGCGCTCGGGAGAATGGAGCAGTATTCAACTGCGGTAGCACTCAACATGGGCTACAAGGGGAAGCACCTTGCACGCGCAGAGGAAGCTCTTAAACACTATAGAAGGCTCCTAGCCAAGTATATATCCCTCGTTGAGAGTGAGTGGCACAGCATAGTCAAGGAGGGTACGGCAGGTGCTATCGCGTTCCTGGAGGGTCTCCCCCCGAAGCTGACGGGCTCGCTGTGCTCTGTGCTATCCAGCATTATGTCGGGAAGGCTAAGAGGCAAGAAGTTCCTGGGAGTGGCCGCAAGGTACGGAGAAGGAAAATGGAAAATCTCCTTCAGAAGGCTTTCGGACGATGTGAACCTGGGGGATCTTCTGAGAAGCCTTGCCTCAAAGGTTGGGGGGGTTGGCGGCGGTCACCCTGCGGCAGGAGGCCTTCTAGTTGATGAGAACGCTGTGGAAAAGCTTCTCATGGAGATATGACAGGGTGCTCCAAGACCTCCAAAATTGAAGTGGAGGTGGGTCTCGTCGTAGAGAACGCGACGGCCGGTATCATGCTTGCAGCCCTTCTGGTAGACGATTTTAGCGGGCTTGGGGTTCAGGTGCGATCAACCGCAGAGGGAGGAAGGTTAACATATACACTGACCTTTAGCTGCGACAGCGTTTACAGGGCTAAATCTATCGTCAACGAGCTCCTAAGGCTTATCAAAATGCTGCAGGAGACCCATACCTACCTTGGAGTCCACGGCTTACAACGTTCGCGCGCGTAAAGAATAAGCCTTTCGAGCAATACGACAATGGGGCCCGTGGCGCAGGTTGGAAGCGCGGTGACCGGTGGGGAGGCCGCAGGCCTCCGGATGGGGGAGAAAGCCACAGGTCCCGGGTTCAAGTCCCGGCGGGCCCGCCATCACGGATGATTACCTGCAAAAAGTTCAAAAGATGCCAGTGACCGATGAAAACCTGCGGGCCGGTAGCTCAGCCAGGTAGTGGGGTGCACCGCCTAAAGCACCCGGCTCATAACCGGGGGGTCCCGGGTTCGAATCCCGGCCGGCCCACCACTTCGGCCTTCTCTGCCGCCTTAGCGCGGATGCCTGCGCGCTAGGTTTATGGCATGGCTGTTGTGTCCTTCTCATGTTGATGAGGGAGGTGATCTCTGAGGTTGTATGATGAGCGGCGGTGACGAGTCACTGAACCTGGTGCTCAGGAGGAGGGGGCCCCTCGACGAGGCCAGGTTCCGCAGGTTCGTCGAG
>Ga0080004_1113952_pt1 | contig 53858 bp, 50 predicted proteins | sample WasSprMetagenome_FD_69207 | JGI IMG/M metagenome (GOLD analysis project Ga0080004, IMG submission 69207) | Sulfidic aquatic microbial communities from Washburn Spring, Yellowstone National Park, USA - WS (SPADES assembly) (version 2) | ecosystem: Environmental > Aquatic > Thermal springs > Hot...
GGCTCTTGGAAGGATGATAGGCCTCCCATAATAGTTCTTGTCGAGCGTAAGAAAAGGGAGCACTACGTCCCATCTACGGATGCGGAAGGAGAAACCATCGGTAGGATCGCTTCAAGGCACGTGGAGCCCAGCTCCAGAATCTGCACGGACGGCTTTCCATCCTACACGGTCCTCCAAAGCCTTGGCTTCGAACATGAATGGATAAACCATTCAATGGGCGAGTATGCCAGAGGGGACGTGTACGTCAACAATTGCGAGAACAGGGCATCCCTTCTAAAGCCATGGCTAGCCGTCTACAGGGGAATATCCAAGGATAACATCAGCTTATACTTAAGCCTCTTCCGTTTCCAGAGAGCCACAAGCCAGCTCCCGAGTCTTCAAAGGCTTAAGCTCATAGTAAAGGCTTAAATCGTCACCAACAAACTTCCTGATTAAGAGCGTCACGGTTTTATAATCAAGGCTAAGAATCCTTGTCAGCTGATTTGCATTGTAAGGTCTCTCTTTAAGAGCCATTAATATCTTAGCCCGCGTCTCCCCACCCCTTGAACCTGCGAGAAGGTACCAAAGTAGATGCCTTAGATGGGACACTAAGATCATTAATGGATATCTAAAAGTTCTTATAAATTTATTGGCAATTTTTTCGTAAATATAGAAAAATTTGAGTTAAAGGAAGATAGGAGGAGTAGGATACAAAATGAAGGAATCTTAATACTTTAAAATCTATCTCCTATGTATGGAATGGGATGCATAGAAATATTTAAACTATAAAAAAGATGTAATCACTTCCTCGCTTTTAATAAAAAAGATTTAATTATCTCTAAAATCGTTCTATAAAATGTTTTAGAATAACGTTAGAAACATGGAAACCGGCGGAAGCGTTAGAAATATGGGGTGAAAATCTGATCTAAGCGTATTATGCGCGCATAAGCCCTCTGCCGGCATAGAATAGGTTCAGATAAGGCGGGAAATCAACTCTATGCCTACCAATAAACTTCCTGATTAAGAGCGAAGAAAATGAAGCGGGTTTCCCCTCCCCTTGGTAATATTAGTCCCTAAGCATAACAAATGAAGCATAAAATTAAGCTTAATATAATATATAGATTTTCCCAAATTATGCCAAAATTTTACCCAAATCTGCATCGATAAAATGCCCTTAATCGAGGATTTTTGAGATCAAAGAAACTTCCATGCGATTCATGGATTCTAGCAATTGAGTGAAAGGGGTTCTTTAAGAGCCTTCAGCATTTTTAAAACAAGCATGCGATATCCATCTGTTTTGGAATTCTAAAATAAAAAAGAAGATCTTGGATAAGTTATGGAATTCGCAATCATAAACTTTTTTTGGCTCCAACAAATTCTTGGAATAAGACCTAATATGGTAGCTACTCGTAGCGTAAGGCTTCTACAGGGGAAAGCTTAGAAGCCCTGAAGGCGGGAAGGAATCCACCCGCTATTCCTACGGCAACAGACATGAAAATAGCCGTAAGCAAAAGATCTGATGTTATGATAGGATTAGCCATGAAGGATACTCCCTCAACTATCATTAGGGCTCTTCTCGTAAGGATGTAGGAGCCAAGGATTCCTGCCACAACGCCTAATAATCCTCCTATAAGACCCATTATAAGACTTTCTGAAAGGATGAGAATTAGAATCTGCAGGTTTGTAAATCCAACAGCTTTCATAACTCCAATCTCCCTTGTTCTCTCCATAACGGATGTGAACATCGTAGCCATTATTCCTGTAACTGCCACGGCGAAGCTTATGGAAGATGTGGAAAAAAGAAGGACATCGAGGATTTTCATTATATTGTTTACGGTTCTAGCTATCTGCTTGATCGATATGACTTCTAAGTAATCTCCGTAGAGATCCCTTATTCTGCTTGTAATGTAGTCGACTTTATCAGGACTTGCTGCCACAAGGAATATGCCCGTATACTTCTTCTGACCGAGGACAGATGGCCCAGAATCCAAGGGTAGGAAGATCGAGCGATCGGGATTTACGATCATCATCGTCCCGTAAGGCTTAAGGATGCCCACTATTCTAAGACTCGCTATACGAAGCTTCACAGACCCATTTTCTAGTAAAGGTATCCTGATGGTTATGGCAGAACCTACATAGTAAAGCTTTGTGTCGCTTCGGCTTGAAACCGAAAGCTCTGATCCTAGGAGGCAGGAAGTATAGGCCCTTGAGGCTGGCAACATGCCTTCATCTAACTCCAAACCACCAATCGCTTTCATAAGGACCGTAAGGTCTATGGCATAGGTTTGGACCCTAACCTTCTCCCCATCAGGCTTTGTAACCTCTCCAACACTTTGGTAAAATGGAGTGATATAAGCCACTCCCGATATTCTTCTGAGCTTATCTATATCCGTCCGGGAAATCTCATAACCTTTAGCCGGAAAAAGAACGACCGTATTCTGACCTAGCGATGTTAGCTGCTCTGATATGACGCTCGTGTAGCCTCTTGTAGCTCCTACTATGGAAACCAGGGCTGCCGGCCCTATCATTATTCCTAGGATCGTGAGGATAGCCCTTATCCTGCGCTCCCTTAGGGTACTTAAGGATAGGCTTAAGACATCAGGAATTCTCAAGGCTACATACCTAACCTATATGGTTGGCTTATGCCAAACATTAATTTTCCGATTATGAAAACTACTGGTTAAAGGATATATAGACCAAGGCTAAGCGGAGGAGATGGAGGGGAGTTCTTCAGCCAAAATCTTTTAGCTCCTCACCTTCATGCGCTTTACATATCTGAGGATAAGATATCCCATAATTACCATAAAAGCGGAGGCAATGGCTATAGGAGCTATTCGATAAAGGACTTCTTCTAAGGATGGTTGGGATGGTTTTGGAGGTTCTCCAACCTCAACCTTTGCCTCATATGTCCGATGGTAGATTCCTCCATAATCATCCATATAGTCGGCTTCGATGTATACGGTATACGTACCTACATCAGCCCGGACCTCAGCCTCCAATATGAAGGACATCTGGGCATCAGGATCCACGTTACCCAGATATTGGCTTGATTCCTTCCTGAGCCTAAGCTCAGGACATTCCTTCAAGTATACGGTTACATGCTTAGCCGTTTCCCTTCCAGTATTGAGAAGAAGCCCCGAAACCGTAATGCCTGCGCCTTTATATGCAGGCGATGGTACAATGGCTAGCTCCAGGAGCTTAAAATCTATCCTTCCCTTTATGGTTATAAGGAAAGTTGCATTGTATCTTCTGCTGTATCCATAGCTATCCTTGAAGGATATCATGGCCAAAGCCGATAAGGCTCCTTTGTACGGGATGTTCGGGTTCCCGTAGGCCTTCGTTTCGGCTACCGCGAAACCCCCCGCCTCGATCTTAGGTATGTAGAACACCTGCTTCTCCAAAGATACTCCTGGAGGCATGTTCATGAAAATGAAGTATACATCGTAAGCTGGAGAGGAGCCTCTGTTAACAACCTTAACGGAGAAGTTCCCATAATCTCCAACATAGACCTCCGTAGATATGGGCTCTATATCGATCAGCTTAATGGAGCCTAGAAGGTAAAGCCTGCATTTTACGGCTACGCTTTGAAGGCTATTCCATTGATCAAGAAAGCTCACATCGATATTGAAGTCATGGATACCTGTAGTAGCCTTCGAATCTATCGTAACAGGAATGACAAAGTATAGATAATCTCCCATGTTGAAGGAAGCTTTAGGTTGAATTTCTAAGGGTATTGTTGTCGGAATCGGGCCATAGGCTAGGAACTGGGATGGAAAGGAGCCTGCGAGGCTAACGGATGATATCCGCCCCTTTCCTTCCCCTGTTGTGGATATGATGAATCCCTCAGGCATCTCCACATCCCCTACGACCCCCTTCATCGACGGTACCTCTAGGTTCCTCAGGACTAGGACAAGCTGTATTCCCGTGTCGCCCGGACCTGCGCTCGTACCATACCAGAGGCTCTGGACGAATTCAAGGCTTCCTTCAAGGGTGTTAAGGGTTATGTTGAATTCATAGCTCTCATTAAGCCTTATGCCATATCCTCCGCTTTCGAGGATATAATCGCATGAAGCCTTTATTTCGTATATCCCTGGTTTGGCTTCCCTATCGATCGAAACCGTCAGGTCTATGCTTCTGGAGGCATACCTGGCTATGGAACCAGCCACATATACAATACCACACGATCTATTAGAGATGCCATCCTTGGCTCTGAAGCCCTCAGGAAACCGTATCGTAAGGTGAAGCCCCGATGCTGTATAGGGAGCCCTATTCACAAAGGTTAGGCTCAAGGTCACATTCTCATCACCAGGATAGACGGGCATTCCTTCCCCCCAATCCACGGATGCTAGCTCCAAATACCCATGGCCTATGGGAGGCTGATCCACCGTAACATTCCAATGGAAGGTTCGAATCCTTTGCAATGGAGCCCCGGCATACATGACGAAGTACTCAAGGATGAAGGAAACATTATAAGCGCCAGGCTTCGCCTGAGGATCTACATCAACCTCTATCGTAGCCGAGGCGATGGAACCTGGATTCATAGCTGTCGAAACGGATGCCCTATTGTTTTGGGAAGGCCTCATGCCTTCTGGAAGGCAGTATTGGACGGTCAATCCATAAGCCGTACGGTCCCCACGATTGACAAACTCAATCGTCATCGGAGCATCCTGAACTCCTGGTATGACATCGATAGGGTTGTTGGGAGAGCCCCAGTAGACGGATACAAGTCCTATTGGAGCATCTATGATGGAAGCATCCTGGATTTCCACAGGAACGGAAAAGCTTTCCATCGATGGGGATCCGCCACCTCCCGTTTCTACGATATAATCTAGTCCTAACGTTAGGCTGTAGATGCCCGGCTGGAGCTCCTTCGATAAATCCAGGGTTGCCGTAATCGATGAGGAACCTCCGGAAGCTATCGGCTGCAAGGCACCCGGTCTTAGGGCTTTTATGGTAAAACCAGAAGGTGCCTCTATATGAAATGAGGAGGACGAGATCGCATATTCCCCAAGATTCACAAAGGTAACTGTCATATCCACATTCTTCGCTCCAGGTATGAGGGCTATAGGCTCGCCTTGATAGCTCCAGTATATACTGGCCAGAGCCAAGGATTGTGGTCTACGGGTATAGACGGGCATTCCTAAGGCAATCTCGCCATATTGATCCCTCACAAGCTTTCCCTCAAGGTTGAAGGTATATTCGACTGTAAGCTCACCCACGGGCGATAGGATCGTTTCCTGGGACCTATACAACGCGCCTATATCGGAAGATATGTAAATGCTACTGAAAACGGCCGTCCCATATTGACCCACGGGTATAGTTCCTACGATACAGCTTAGGGCATTCTCCGAGTACCTTCCATACAAACCCTTCGGAAGCTTCAGCATAGCCACTACTCCCGTTAGGTCATAGGTATCAAGATTTAGGATCTGTACCGTGAAGCTTAGATCCCTTGATCCGGCCAAGGCAAGATCCGATCTTCCAGGCTCTCCCCAGAAGCTGTTCACAACCGCTATTTTGATCGAAGGTACAGGATCGACATGAAGAGATAGGTTTAAGCCCTCCTCTATGCCCCTATTCCCATTAGCAAGGACATAATCGACGGTAAGATTTGCATAGTATGTCCCCGGCCGCGTATCCTCAGCTATGTTTATCTGGTATGTGAGCGTAAAAGTATCGCCAAGTCTTGCATTCCCGCTCCAAGAGGATGAAGCTTCTCTTTCGCCGTAGATGCTTGTAAATCCCTCTGGCAACTTCAAATTTCCCGTGGCGCTCGTCATGTTTGAGCTTAGCTCATTTCTTAAAACTACCGTGAGAGTGTTGGACTGGGTTCCGGGATAAGCCTTTGTAGGATTTCTTGGAGTGCCCCAGTACGAGTCTACTATGGTTATAGCCCCATATCCATGGACTTTTTGAACAGAAAGAATCGAGGATGATAGGAAAATGAAGATCATTAAAATTAGAAATGCATTGAAAAATTTTTTTAGAATGCTTTTTCTCATACCCTTCTCTCCTCATCCACGATCTTCCCATCCTTTATGTATACGATCCTTTGAGCCTCATTTGCCACGCTTTTGTTGTGGGTCACTACAACTATCGTCTTGCCTTCTTTGTTAAGTTTTCTGAACAAACTGAGAATTTCTGCTTCGGTCTTGGAATCTAGGGATCCTGTTGGTTCATCTGCCATGATAATTTTCGGATCGTGGACTATGGCCCTAGCTAAAGCGACCCTCTGCTGCTGTCCTCCAGATAGCTGGTTTGGTCTTTTCATAAGCCAATCCTCCCCTTCGACCTTTAGGAGGGCTTCCGTGGCAAGGCGCCTACGCTCGCTTTTGGGCACACCCCTCGGTATCAGAGGAAGCTCTATGTTCTCCAATACCGTCATTCGGTTGATCAGGTTGAAGTACTGAAAGACGAAGCCGATCTTGACACCCCTCAAATAGGCCAGCTCTTTATCGGATAGCACGCTTGTATCAGCCCCATCGATGAGAACCTTTCCAGAAGATGGACGTTCCAAGAGGCCCATTATGTGGAGAAGGGTTGACTTTCCATGGCCAGAGGGCCCCATGATGGCAAGATACTCCCCTTCTTCAACCGATAGGCTTACTCCCCTCAAAGCCCATGTTTCCACGGATTCGGATGGTCTGTAGACCTTTGTTACTTCCACAACATCCAAAAGAGATTTTTCGCTGGAAGCTTTATCGCTATTCTGATTCGATTTTAATTCCAAAGAAAAGCCTGAATTCTCCATATCTAAGACCTTTAGCTTCCAGTCTTGACTGCCTACCTTTTTGAATCACCCTTAGGATTCAAGGCTAAATGGAAGGATAAAGGAAAGCTAACCTAAAAATCTTCCTTCGACCGTAAAGGACGAAACAGATAGGAGAGTTTCGAATGGGGGAACTCGTCTTCATAGGGCTAGGTCTTGGGGATGAAAAGGGAATAACCCTGAGAGGCCTCGAAGAGGCTAAGAATGCCGATATGGTCCTCGCGGAGTTTTACACGAATTATGTTCCGAAGCCCTATATAGAAAGGCTCGAATCCCTCATCGGAAAAAGGATTCAAATCCTTCGAAGGATGGACTTGGAGGATATGGTCGAGGAAAGGCTTCTGAGGCCAGCCCTCTCGAAAAGGGTAGCGCTCCTTGTACCAGGAGATCCTATGATAGCAACGACTCATGTGGCGATAAGGCTTAGGGCTTTTAGGCAAGGAATTCCTACGAGAGTTGTTCCAGGGGTTTCCATAGTTACAGCCGCCATTGCCGCTTGTGGTCTTCAGAACTACAAGTTTGGCCAGAGTGTTTCCATGCCTTTAGACGATGGGATGAAGGAGAAGCCTCCTAGAAGCCTCTACAATGTATGCGCTGAAAACCTTAGAAGAGGGCTTCATACCCTCGTCTTCTTGGATTTTGATGCAGAGAGGGGGCTATTCCTCTCGATCAAGGATGCCATCGATAGGATGATCCTCATGGAAAAGCTATGGAATGAGGGAGTTTTCATACCAAAAAGGCTTCTTGTAGGATTGGCTAGAGTAGGATCCCATGATGCCCTTGTAAGGGCCCACTATCTTCAGGAAATGGCTATCATAGACTTTGGAGGGCCCCCTCACATTTTAATCGTCACTGGAAAACTTCATTTCATGGAGGTGGAAGCCCTCTTATGCCTAGCTCAAGCTCCAAGGGAAATTCGCCTAGAAGAACTCGAAGAGTCGTAAGTCAAGAGCTTCTTCAAAGATATTTTCAAAATCTTGAGGCCGCTATGGAAAGTTTGAGGATCGATAGAAACCTAGAAGGGCTTGAAGAAGCCATCGATTGGGCAAAGCGCTATTATAGCGATGCAAAAGTTTTTGCGAAAAGATCGGATCATGTGAGCGCCCTTACCGCCATCGCCTACTGCGAGGGAATCCTAGAAGCTCTAAGGCTTCTTGGTCTAGTATCCTTTTCATGGAGTCCTGATCTATTAAGGAAAAATGAATAAAGTTCCTTGATGTCATTTCAACCTTAAGCCTTTGGAGAGCCCTATCTTCTTCCATGAAGAACGATAGCAAAAACCCTTCGAAAGAGATACAACTTCCCTATCGATTATAGCCTATGTCCCATACTATGCTATAGATCGTTAGGGAATCGTTGCGAAAGGCCTAAGGTTGAAGGGCATGAAAGCCTTTAGGTTTCTTTGCATTTTGTAGGATTCTTTAGTTTCTTAGAGAGACGTGGAAAGATTTATGGTAAAAGGCTAAAAGAGCTGGCTCGAGGGATAAAGAAATTTTATATCTAGATGATAGGTTCCGATTCTTCGTAGAACTTATATAAAGAATTCTATAAAGGCAGGAAAATGGTTCAGAGGAAGGAGAGAAAAGCTTTGGAGAAAAAGGTTCATGGAAAGTCCGCATCCGAAAAAAGGGTAGGAAAAGTTGTCTTGACAACGGGAGTGTTCGATATCCTCCATACGGCCCATCTTGCCCTTTTGAAGGAAGCCAAGGCCCTTGCTGGCGAGGGAGGAAAACTCGTAGTTCTTGTGGCTAGGGATTCAACAGTAGAAAAAAGAGAGGGGAGGCGCCCAATAATGCCTGAAAATGATAGACTGGCCCTTGTAGAGGCTCTCAAACCCGTGGATGAGGCAAGGCTTGGATATAGCGAAGGAATATCCATCCTGAGAGTTCTTCAGGATGTGAAGCCAGACATCGTAGTCTTTGGTTATGATCAGTGCGACCTTGAATCCGAAACGAAGCGCATCATTGCCCAAGAAGGACTTTCCATAGAAGTAGTGAGGGCTAAAAGATATGGCTCGGGAAGTTTCGATAGCAGCACAAAAATTAAGGAGAAGATTGTAGAGACATGGAACCGTAGGGGAAAGGGATGATATGGCCGAAGCCCTCGAGAGGGATGATTATGGGCTTCTCTTCGCCCTCATAAGGCTTGCAGAGCTCGGTGCCCATAAGAGCCTTGTCAAGGTTCCTACGGAGAAGTTTGGAAGTATCCTAAGGCTCTCACAGCAGTCAGCATCAAGGATCCTGAGGCTTCTTGAGCAAAGGGGATGGATAGAAAGGTTTGTTTCAAGGGAAGGAACCTATGCAAGGATTACGAACGGTGGATTTGAAAGGCTGATAGGACTTCATAGAGACCTAGCAAGAATCTTGGAAAGCAGGATCGAGCCCATCGCCTTTAGGGGAATCGTCTTTACGGGCTTTGGTGAAGGCAATTATTATGTTAAACTCTATCGCAGGGTCCTAAGGGATAAGCTAGGATTCGATCCCTATCCGGGAACCCTAAACCTAAGGGCTGCAACCATCGAGGACCTGAAAGCCTTAGAGCGCATAAGAAGCCTTCCAGCCATAGAGATTCCATCTTTTAAGGGAAGAGGAAGATCCCTTGGTTCTGCCAGGTGCTATAGAGTCGCTGTTGAGCATCGTGTAAGGGGGGTGATGATCGTTCCGGAAAGGACCCATTATGGAAGGGATGTTGCTGAGATCCTAGCTGCAGAGAGGCTCAGGGAGAAGCTAGGTCTTAAGGATGGAGATATCATAACGGTCGAGTTAACCTTCGAGGAAGATTCCCTTTCCAAGGCTAAGGGATAAAAACTATTGGAAAATAGACGAAGGGTTTCGGAGAAGGGTTATGGAGTAGCTTAGGAAGGGGTATGGAATAAGAGAAAAGGGATAAAAATGCAAGAAAGCGAGGGGAAGGGGATAATGGAAGCTAAGGGAGACAACAATCGAATAAAAAGAAGGCGACAAGAGTCTGAAAGAAATCTAGGGCTTGAGGGAAAGTTCATGAAGAATGGAGTCGTAAGCCCGGAAGATCTTGAAGCCCTCCGAGCTAGGCAGAAGGAGTTGGCTTCAAAGGCCATCATTAGCAATGGTTTCAAGGAGCCTATCAAGCGTGTAGCGGCGGTTGATTTGGCATTCCTTCCTAAGAGTGAGAATGCTGTTGTAGCAGTCCTTGTGTTCTCAATCAAAGAGAAGGACTTTGAAACGATCGAGACCGTTCATGTCCAAGGGGAGCTTCGATTCCCATACATCCCAGGTTTTTTGGCCTTTAGGGAAGGCCCCCTCATCCTAGACGGCTTGAGAAGGCTCTCTGAGGATTTCGATGTTCTCCTCTGCAATGCCCATGGGATAGCCCATCCTCTGGGTTGTGGTTGCTCGACCTATGTGGGAGTTGAGATCGGAAAGCCAACGATAGGGGTGGCGAAGGGAATCCTGTGCGGAAGTTATATTGAGCCTACAAAGGTTGGTGACTGGACTCCTATTATTTATAACGATAGGATCGTTGGGGCAGCCATCCTTACTAAGCCTGGATGCCGCCCAATCTTCGTTAGCCCAGGCCATCTCGTTTCAGTAGAATCCTCTGCAAGAATCGTACTTAACCTCGTAAGGGATCATAGGTTTCCTGAGCCCCTTTGGAAAGCCCATGAAATGGCTACAAAGGCCGTGAAGCAAGCTTTAAAGGATCGATAGAATTCGATAGCGGCACGATCCCAAGACCTTTTATATATTTAATAAAGATTAGACCTTTAGTTCAAAACTTTTATTTTGACAGTATCTTCTAAGGAGAAAAAGAATTGAAAATTTGAAAGGAAGTCTGATAGAAACGATTCTTCCCTCAATTTGTTATCCGTAATGCTTTGTGTCTCATTCTGCCTCTCAGGCCATGTATTCTTTTTTAATTATAAGAAAAGAAGAGACCTTTTTTGAACGATATTCCATAATATTCGATGCGAGATCGAATGAATTCTGCATAAAGTTGAATTAAGTGCAAAACCATACGATCAAAATAAGTAATGTTGAGGGTTTAGCAATCTCTACTGCCCGAGATACCCTTTTGGCTATTGAAACTTTATATAAAACCTTTCCTTTTTATCACTTCATCCTTAAATGAAGGAAGGAGGGGTGGATGGTTGAAGAGAGCGTTTTCATCGATGGAGCTCACAGTGATAATGGGGGGCTTAATCCTGATAGCGATCGTTTTAGGTTATCTTCTCGCAGGTTTCGTTAGCACTCTATAGAAGGTAAGGAAGGCTTTTCCTTATTTTCCGAAGCGGAAGATATGTTCGTTTTGATTGTCTACGATAACCGAAGTATTTTGGAGGGCGAGCGATCGTAATCCTACCTCTGAGATTCAAGGGTTCTTCGGCCAAGGCTTCGAAGGCCTTCGATCAATTGCTCCACTGTGGGAGCCTTTGAAACGATGAGAGGTATCCTTTCGAACTCCGATATCCTTATGGCAAGATCTCTATCTAACTCTTCCTCCCTAAGTCCATGGAGGACGACCATGCGAGGTTTTAGGGGATGAACCCTCACGGCGACCATGGGGGATCTTCCATGTGTAACCCTAGTTAGGACAAGGGCTCTCTCGGTTGTAGATCCTATGAGTTGTAGAAAGTCGCTTCCCGAAAGGGTCAAGATAGCCTTTACTGAGTCTGCTACTGTATAGCCATAGATGAGGCAATTAAGCCCTTCAGGGTAAGCGACTACTGCCTCCATAACAGCTTCGCATATTTGGGAACCCTTCACAGGCATGGCAAATTCCATCATGTCAAGGATGGCGTCAGGAAGTTTGCTCATGAGACGAGAGAACTCCATAATATGGATCCCACCCCTTTCCGCATCAAAGGCTATGAGAGCCTCTATGAAGCGCCGGATGAAAGCAGCACCAGGGGATCTTCGCCGGCCTGTCTCGTAGTCACTTATGACCGATGACCTTGTGCCAAGCATTTTCGCAAGATTTGCCTGGGAACATCCAAAGGCTTCCCTCCATTTCCTTAGAGTCATACCTGGGTTTGAGGAAAAGATGACTTCACCAGCCATCTTTTTTGCAAGGACTTCTTTTACGACTTCTAAGAAATCCAGCCTCAAGGTCTTTCCCACATTTAGGCGAAGGCTTCGTAAGTTAAATTTTGAAAACTTGAATACTTAAAGAAATCCCCAAGCCTTCCCCCAGAAGCCTTGTATAAGCCCTTCTGGAGTAACGGTTTGTTTGACCATAAGCAAATCACAGATATCGCGTCTTCTTCTAAGTCTTCATAAGATCTGTTCGCTGAAAAGTATCATCCATCAATCTTCGATTAAGGTTGGTGGTTCTAGACTAATTAAAAAGGTTTGAGGATTCTAAGTCCGGGCGAAGATGAATCCTGAAAAGGTAGGATGCTTAAAAGAGCTTGGATTCTAAGAGCTTTGTTTCGCGAAAGCTAATTAATGTCCTATTCGTTTCCATATTTAGGGCCTTGAGAAAGACAGGGTATGCAGACCTCATGCTTCACGATGGAAGGGCGCCCTACTGGCTCGTCTCGAGAATGGAGCGCCTCGCTAAAGCGATTCTGAAGGTTATGGTAGATGAGTATGGAGAGACTGAAGTCTTAAGGCGACTATCAGATCCTCTCTGGTTTCAAGCCCTTTCCTGCGCTTTAGCTTATGACTGGGATAGTAGCGGAACGACAACCGTCGTCTGTGGGGTCTTAAAGGCTGCCTTGGAAAAGGAGGACCTTGGGCTCAAGGCTGCTGGAGGAAAGGGAAGGCTTTCCAATGAGGCTCCAAAAGAACTCCTTAAGATCTCGAGACAATTCGATATTTCGGAAGAAGATACCCTGAGGCTCCAGTACGCCAGTAGGATGACGGCGAAGGTTGATAATGCAGCCATCCAAGCTGGTTACAGGCTTTACCATCATACGATCTACGTTTCAAAATATGGCGAATGGTGCGTCATCCAGCAGGGCATGAATCCTGAACTCCGAACCGCTAGGAGATATCATTGGCTTTCCAAGAATGTTTCGAGCTTCGTCGATGAGCCCCATGAAGGAATCGTGGGAAGCATAGTTCATAAGAATGTTCTCGATATGACAGCAAAAGAAAGCGAGGGATGCCGCAAGGCTTCAACAGACCTCGTGAAGGAGCCGACATCAAAAATTGAAAGGCTCTATGAAAGCCTCCGCCTGAAGAGCCAAGAATCCCTAAACAAGTGGTTATCGAACAAAAACTTTGAGGAGCCTGAGTATGTTGTAGAGTTCAGGCTCAATCCCAAGGCTATGAACTGGAAAGCCTTAGCCCAGCTCTACGAATTCCAGCCTAGAAATTATGAAGAGGTTCTTGCATGCCAAGGTATAGGTCCAGCAACGGTTAGGGGACTGGCGCTGATATCAGAGCTGATTTTCGGAGAAAAGGCAAGCTGGAGGGATCCCGTGAAGTACTCCTTCGCTTTTGGTGGTAAGGATGGTGTTCCCTTCCCTGTAAAGCGCAAGGAGTATGATGAAGCCATAGCGACCCTTGAAGCCTCCATACATAAGGCAAGACTTGGAGAAAGGGATAGGCTCTATGCCCTACGGAGGCTCAGGGCCTACGTAAACCCCTCATAAAGGTTCTAGTAAAGAAAGGTGAAGTAGCCCAAAAAAGGAAAGTAAAGGAAATGTATTGCTCCCAAATCCTTGCATCCCTTATTAGGAGCCTTTGGAACAGAAAGGCTTTCAAGCTTGAAAGTCTGGACTAAAAATCTTATTGCCTATTGCCTAAGTACTCAATACCTGCTGGGGGATGAGAGGGTTGGGAAGAAGCTGGATTCTTGATGCCCTCATCCGAACTGGTGGCTATTTGGACGAGGACCTAAAGAAACCCATCGTGGAAATCGTAAATACATGGAGTGAATGGAATCCTGGACACAACCATTTGAGGCGATTGTCCGAGGCTGTGAAAAGGGGGGTATGGCAGGAGGGAGGCTTCCCCCTTGAATACAATACCCTAAGCCTCTGCCCGGGGCAAACCCTTCCGAACAGGAACCTTCTTGTCATGGAGACTGAAGCGGTCTTCCTTTCGGAGCCAGCGGAAGCAGCCGTTTTTATATGCACCTGCGACAAGGATGTGCCAGCTTTGCTCATGGCGAGCGTAAGGATTAATGTCCCATCCATATTTGTCCTTGGGGGCTCTATGCTTCCAGGACTTTGGAAGGGTAAGGAAGTCGTTTGCTGCACCGACTATCAATGGGTCGAGGCCGATTACAGGGCTGGAAGGATATCGTTGGAGGATATTGAGGAATTCTATCGATCCGTTCTTCCATGCTCGGGTGCCTGTGGTCCCATGGGAACTGCCAATACGATGCAGAGTCTTACCGAAGCCCTTGGCATGGCCCTTCCCGGATCGGCTTCCGTTCCGGCTGTAATGGCAGAGGCTTCAGCCCTTGCCGAGGCCAGTGGGAAGAGGGTGATGGGGCTTTTGAAGGAGGGCTTAAAGCCCAAGGATATTATAACCGAAAAATCCATGGAGAATGCCATAAGGGTCCTTATGGCTATCGGAGGCTCCACCAACGCTATCATCCACCTCATAGCCCTAGCTAGGCAGGCAGATTTGAGGCTTCCTTTGGAGCGCTTCGATGAGCTCAGTCGTACGACGCCCTTCATCGCGGATGTGAAGCCCAGCGGGCGCTATGCAGCCATTGACCTCCATAGAGCCGGGGGAATAGCCGCCGTCATGAAGGAGCTTGAGCCCCTCCTTCACCTTGATGCCCTTACAGTAACGGGAAGGACAGTGGGCGAGAACTTGGCTAAGGTTTCTGTGAAGAACAGGGAAGTCATAAGAAGCTTGGATAAGCCTATTTTACCCGAGGGAGGGCTCGCGATCCTTCGAGGGAACCTTGCCCCCGATGGAGCCGTTCTGAAGCATTCTGGAAGCCTTAACAGGGATCTTCTTCAGCATAAGGGCCCTGCCATTGTCTTCAACTCGACTACTGAGGCCTATAGGACCCTTATGAGGGAGGATCTTGAGGTGACGGAGGATCATGTCCTCGTCCTTCGGTATCAGGGACCGAAGGCTGCCTGTATGCCGGAAACTGGTATGCTTCCCATCCCTACGGTTCTCGTGAGGAAGGGCGTTGTGGATATGGTCAGGGTTTCCGATGGAAGGACCAGCGGAACCCATTATGGCACAAACGTCCTTCACGTATCTCCTGAGGCCTATGTTGGCGGTCCCTTAGCTATTGTCCAGGATGGAGACATCATAGAACTGGACCTGAGGCATCGTAGGATCGATGTCAAGCTTACAGATAAGCAGATAGAGGAGCGCCTTAAAGAATGGAAGCCCCCCGAGCCCCAATATAACTATAAGCGAGGGCCCTTGGCCCTATGGTACAACCATTGTATGCAGGCCGATAAGGGATGCCTCTACCCATGGATGTAAGCCTTTCTATAACGATGGAAGGGAGCTCTCTTATGATTTTAATTAACCAATCTCACTAGGCCAGGCTATCATTTCGCTCTCAAAGGTCCCTAGCTAAGCCTCCTTTTTTTACCCTCCAAACTAATCCCATACACAATTCTTAAATACTTAGTATATACAGAGTAATTACATCTTCAGATCGGATATGAGTGAAGTTGGGGAATTAAGCTCCATCTTTAATCAAGTTCTTCAGCTTTGCAGGGCTCTTTTGGAGGATAAGGGTTATGTTTTCTCTGTTAACCTAGACCTCCTAAAAAGAAGCCTCATCATACAGATTATGGAGAAGGTTAGAGAGCCCCATACAGGTTCGGCTGGCTTTTCTGTATTTTACACTGTAGTACGCCCCGTGGGAAACAGCCCCTTTGCCACAACCATTCCAGAAGAAATCGCCGAGGCTATGGGGCTGGAGCCTAGTGATAGGATTTCATGGCTACCGATAGACTCTGGGGCCTTCATCACAAAGGCCAAGGGAGATACGGAAGGGAGGCTAAAAAATTCCAAAAAATCAAGGAAGGAGGGATAGCCATAAAGACGTAAGCGAAAGTCTAGGGCTTCCAGTTGCTTCGGCTAGACTTCGTAATCCTCAGGGGCTCTTCATCTTCCAGCCTTTCGAATTCTTCCCTCTTTATTTCTTGAAACTTCCACTTCTTCCCAAAATGGCAGGCAATGATGGCATGTTTGTGGGATTCGTGGATAGGGATAAGATCCAGAAAGTCGAAGAGCTTCCTGATCTGGTCCTTCCTAACATATATATAATATCTCTGCTTCTTCACCTCAAAGGCGTAAACATCACCATCCTTGGAGGCGAAAACATCCGGAAGATATTCTTGGGATGGGTTGGAGCATGGGATACGAACGGCTCCATATTTCTTCGAAAGAAGCTTCTTCACTAAGGCTTGCTCAGAGTAGAAGCCCCTGCGTCTCCACCGCCTCAGTCTGTCAGCATCTATTGCCATAAGCAAGATCCTATGGAGATTTTTGCTCTCTAAGAAAAAGATTTTCCCCTAATTCCGTACTTTTACGGATTCTTTTCATGGAGATTCTCGCCAGTCTTTCTATGAAGTCTCAGGATTGTATGAAACTTTAAGGAGGAGAGACTTCCTTAGCATTGGCTTCCCTCATACCCTTAAGCTTCTCCACGTTCAGGAGGAGCTCTTCCTTCACGGACCTTAGGACTATCATCGTACTGGTCGAGGTAATTCCTGGTATCCTTCCTATCTTATCGATTACTTGGGCTAGGCTCTCCTTGTTCTTGGTCCTCACCTTCAGGACCGAGTAGAAATCCCCCGTTACGTCATAGATCTCATGGATGTCAGGAATGTCCAAAAGGGCCTTTAGTACTTCTTCATAACGTTGGGGGTCTGCCTTAAGGCATACGATGGCCTTTAGTCCCATACCAAGCTTATCAGGGTTTAGGATGGCGAAAAATCCCTTGATGATTCCCTTGCTTAGAAGTTTCTTGACCCTTAGATGGACTGTTCCTTCGCTAACACCCAATTTCTTGGCGATGGAAGAGAAGGAAGAGCGAGCATTTTTCTGCAAGGTTGATAGTATGTTTAGGTCAAGATCGTCGAGTTCGCTCAATAAAGGCCCCCCGATCATTATATTTCCACATTCCGTGTTTTTAAACCTATGAAACCTAACATTAAGGTAAAGGATGCAGCCTAGCCATCTAAAAATAATTAGTAAACGTTCAAGGGTATCTTAACCCCCCTCATAGCCTTGATAGGAAAGATCGATATCGTAACAGAAATAAAAAAGAAAGGAATTTAGCAGAAAAAAAGAAAATTAGCTTGCCAAAATGAGGAGGAAGGGAGAATTTTCGCCTCAAATTTACTTTTCAAATTTTATCATTTACCATAATGGGCGAAGTAAAACCACCACATGGTTTCATCCGTGTCGTTGATAGAAGAGTGCGGAGTCTTTCCGTCTGGGGGTACCATAAAGGCCACTCCGGGCTGTTGCCGCCTTATTTCCCTTCCTAGGAAAAGAAGGCTTGTCCCCTTAAGTTGATACCAGACTTCGTCCGTTCTTGGACCGTGGGGATGGGGCTCTCCGATACTCATGCCATCGATGGAGACCACCAAAACGCTGTGGAGGGTAACGAGGCCATCTTCAGTCCCGAAAAGCTTCCTTACTACGTGGCACCAGTGTCCTCCTACACTCACGGGAAGTCCATGATAGTTTCGCACAATGGCTTTCTTCGAAACCTTGTCTAAGGCTTCCTGCGGTACATCTTCTGTAACGATGAGAAGCTCCAGTGGAACTTTTCCCTCATTAACGATCGTGTGAGAAAGCTTTGGCGGAACAAGGATGCCCGAGCCCTCCCAAATTTTTTCCATGAAGCCTTCCGTTTCGATCCTTCCCTCACCAGCTACGATATAGAAAATCTCCTGTTCGTTTTCGTGAACCGTAGGGGCCGTAGCAACGTGGGCATCAAGGGTTGCCCTTGAGAAGCTCTTCACATGCTGCATCACAGCCCCCGCTTCCTTGGGGATGTCTGGGTTCATCCTCGAGAAGATCCTTCTTTCGATTAAAGTGCCATGGCTGCTCTTCGGAAGGCTCTGCCTCCAGCTTCTAATATAAAGGTCTATAGAGGACATAACCTCACCCTGAAAAAATCTTTGAACTTTCCTTATAAGGGCATTGGCGCTATCAGCGTAAAAAGAAAAGAAAAATGCTTTTAATGATTGGATTGTCAGTGATGGAGAAAAAGTCCATGGGCATCATGGAAGCCAACAACTTTATGATTAAGAGCCAAAAAAAGAATGAGGAAGGTCCCGCGGCCCGGATTTGAACCGGGGACGCTCCGGTTTCTGTCAGCCTAGAAGGCTGGTTGGCTCCGCCGGAAATTGGCGAAGTCTACAGCATCTTCTCCGGGTTAATACCGGATCGGAAGCTCTTCCAGGCTGAGCTACCGCGGGACATAAAAAGAAGGGGAAGGGATGCTATAAATTTTTACTTTGCCAAAAGGCTTCTACGAAATTTGCTATCATCCTAAAATAACGGAGCCGTGCTTTCTCTAGGAACGAGTCATTGCTCTAAGCCATCCTCCCTATGGGGCTTATGGTCTCGTCCTTCATTCCATGGACGATAACGAATTCTTGGATGCATTTCTCTTCCAAATCCGGCCAAGAAACCTGCGGCCCTCTTCTAGTTTAACCTTAAGTTAGGAATTCGATTCGTGGCAAGAAAGCTTTTAGAATAGCGAGTAAGAAAGGGTCCTCATGTTTGCGTCCTCCTAGAGAGAGGGGTTTTGAATTGATAGTAGACCTTAGGAGCGATACCGTTACCCTTCCGACTGAGGAGATGCTCGAGGCTATCCGTCATGCGAAGCTCGGAGATGATAACTTCCACGAGGACCCTACTGTAAACGCCCTCGAAGAAATGGCTGCTAAAAAGCTTGGAAAGGAGGCTGCCCTTCTTGTTACAAGTGGAACCCAGGGGAACCTCGTATCCCTGATGGTCCATACAAGGCGAGGAGATGAGGTGATCCTCGAGGCAGATGCCCATATATACCATTTCGAGGTTGGAGGCCTTTCTTCAATAGCAGGCCTTGTGCCGAGGCTTATTCCCGGAAGCCTCGGTATCCTTGATCCAAGGGATGTGGAAGAAGCCATAAGACCCCCAGATATTCACCAACCGAAGACAAGCTTGATTTGCATTGAGGATACGCATAACCTTGCAGGAGGGACATGCTGGCCCCCGGATCGCATCAAAGCCATCGGAGATTTAGCCCATAATCATGGGCTAGCTGTCCATATGGATGGGGCCAGAATCTTCAACGCCTCCGTAGCCTTAAGGATAGATGCCAGAGAGCTAACAAAGCCTGTAGATTCGGTCATGTTCTGTCTTTCAAAGGGCCTATGCTGTCCGGCAGGATCCCTCATCGTAGGGAATGAGGAATTCATCGAAAAGGCTAGGAGGGTTAGGAAGCTCCTTGGCGGGGGTATGAGGAAGGCTGGCATTCTTGCAGCCCCAGGCATCATCGCCTTGGAGAAGATGATCGGAAGGCTGGAGGAGGATCATGAAAACGCCAGAAGGCTAGCCCTTGGGCTCTCTAAGATCCCAGGAATCGCCATAGACCTTAAAAGGGTTCAGACAAACATCGTCTTCTTTGAATTGGAGAATATGGATTTGAAGCCCCAAGGTTTCATAGATGCGATTGGCTCAAGGGGAGTCAAAGCATTGGCGTTCGGTAAGAGGATCAGGATGGTTACTCACAAGGATATAACTAAGGAGAGCATAGACTATGCTCTAGAAGTCTGCGAAGAAGTTGCCCTCAAGGCATATTCTAAACTATAAATCCCAAGGAGCTTTTTCTTGGAATTTGAATTATAAGCAAATTTCCAAGAAATCCAGGGGGAAGCCTTAGGTTTTGGTATCCTTCTTGAGCCTTGCAAAACTCTGCGAGGCCCTCACAGCAACCACAAAAAGGAATGAGAAGGTTGATTTGCTAGTGGAATTTCTTAGAACCCTTAGCCTTGATGAAGTAGCCCCAGCCGTACACCTCATTATTGGTTCGATCTTCCCAGAGGCGGATTCAAAACCCTTAGAAATCGGTTATGCCACCGCATCCTCTGCCTTGAAGGCTGGAAGGCAGGAAAAGCTTGTTAAAGCTCCTTTAACGATTAAAGCTGTAAGAGAAGGCTTCGAAAATATTGCCAAAGCAAAGGGACCAGGATCCCAAGGGAGGAAAAGGGCCCTCCTCCAGGTGCTTTTAGCCCAATCAACAGAAATAGAGACCAAATGGATCCTAAAGAACATCTTCGGAGAAATGCAGCACGGCGTAAACGAAGGAGTTATGCTCGATGCCATTTCGAAGGCTTCGAAAGTTCCTGAAGAACTCGTTAGGAGGGCTTATACCTTCACGGGAGACCTAGGAAGGGTTGCTTCCATTGCCCTCTCGGAAGGAGCCGTAGGCTTAGAAAAAATAGGGGTCGAATTCTTTAGGGCCATTAAGCCTATGCTTGCCGATATGTCCTACGATATTCGAGAAGTCCTTGCGGAGCATGGGGGTCTTACCGCCTTTGAGTATAAGTTCGATGGAGCAAGGATCCAGATCCATAGAAAGGGCTCAAAGGTCCGAATCTTTAGCCGAAGGCTGAGCGATGTTACGGAGAGCCTTCCTGAAATCGTTGAAATCGCTCTGAAGGAACTTTCGGCGGAAGCGTACATCGTCGATGGGGAGGTCGTAGCCATAGATGCCTCGAAAAAACCCCTACCTTTTCAGGACCTCATGAGAAGGTTTAGGAGGGTCAAAGAAGTCGAGGAGAAGGTTAGGGAGATACCCTTGAATCTCTACATCTTCGACCTTCTTCGCCTCGGAGAAAAGTGCCTTATAGACGAAGCTTACCAGGAGCGTTGGAACCTTCTGGCGAAGATATGCCCCGAGAAGTACATGGCAAAGCGCCTTATAACCGACAAACTTGAGGAAGCCCAGGCTTTTCTCTATGAAGCCATGAAGGCTGGTCATGAGGGACTTATGGCTAAAGCCCTTTCAAGCCCCTATGTTCCTGGTAAGAGAAGCAGATATTGGTTCAAGATCAAGCCCTTTCATCGCTTGGACCTTGTCATCGTAGGGGCTGATTGGGGCTATGGAAGAAGGCAAGGCTGGCTAAGCGACTATTACTTGGCAGCCTATGATCAGGTCTCTGGACGTTTTGAACTTGTTGGGAAGACTTTCAAGGGGCTGAAGGATGAGGAATTTGAGGAGATGACAAAGAGGCTCTTGAGTCTGAAGGTTTCAGAGACGGAGCATACAATCTTCGTAAAGCCTGAAGTCGTTGTAGAGGTTGCCTTTAATGAAATCCAGAGGAGCGCCCGATACAGGTCTGGTTTCGCCCTTAGGTTCGCAAGAATCACGAGGATCAGAGAAGACAAGTCTCCCGAGGAAGTTGATACTCTAGAAACAGTTAGGAGACTCTATGAAGCGCAGTTCGAGCACAAAGGTCGTATGAACTAAAATCGAGCCGAAAATATACGCTTCCCTTTTTCCCTTCAGATAGCATTCGCATCCACACTCGCACTTCGACTTTCTACCATCGAAGGAGATACTTCTTAGGAAACCTTGCTACAACGGACGATTGGAGAAAGTATCCTATACCTATTTCAGCAACATGAGTGCATAGATTGTAGGCATCTAGAGCCTCAAAACCGAATTCATCCTCAAGCCAGAAGATGAGCTGGGAGAAGGCGATTCTTATGGCATCTTCCAAGGGTTTCGCTACACCAACAGTCATGATATGATTCTTCGACTCGATCCTAGGCCATCCGATGGACTTCCCCTTGATGAGGTCTATCGTCATGGTAATCTCGGCTGGCATCTCTATGGCTGTGCCACAAAGCTCCCCATCCCCCTGAAGGGCATGGACATCCCCTACATGGAGTAAAGCCCCCTCCACAAAGACAGGGAGGAAAAGCCGGTTTCCTGGACAAATATCGGGAAGGTCGAGGTTTCCGCCATAAGGTCCTGCAACGCCTGTGGAAAAAGCCTGTCTCTCTGGGGCAGTTCCTATGGTCCCTATCATGGGCTTATAGGGTAAAGCAACATTATCCCTCCAGTAGACAAGCCCATTCTTTATGGGGCAGATCCAAACTTTTCGGGGGATTTCAGTCTTCAAGAATCGCTCAAAAGGCACGACTCCACTGAGGATTCCTAGGGAGGCGACCCTTGTAGCTCCCTGTCCTAAAAGGGGTTTGATTTCCTTCACTTCTACAAGGATTGTATCACCTTTTTCCGCGCCTTCGACATAGATCGGCCCGCTCACTGGATTACCCCATGGTATCTTAGAATTATCCTTCCAATCGCCAGGCTTTCTAATCATCCCTATAAAGGCATCCTCCGTTTCCACAAGGACGGTCTCGCCTGGCTTAACCCTTATTTCTGGCTCGTTATAGGGTCCTATAGTAAAATGGAGCATCTCCTTTCCTAAACGCTTCAAAATCTAACCTCCTTTCATTTCCCTCAAACAATTTATCTCATCATCTTTTGAGCCTTTTCATCAAGATAAGTTAGTTAAGATGCCCCTTTCGCCCTTCCCTTCGCATAACGATTCCTGGCCTTAAACCCGTCAATCTACCCTCCTCCATGACAATCTTTCCGTTTACAAGGACGTACTGAATGCCTATCGGATACTGTTCCGGATTCTTGTAGGTTGCCCTATCTGAAATCTTCTTTGGATCAAAAATCGTTATATCAGCTCGCATTCCCTTCCTTATGAGGCCCCTATCCCAAATTCCAAGCCTTTGCATCGGTAGCGAAGTCATCTTCCTTACAGCCCCCTCTAGGCTTAGAAGTCTTTCCCCCCTTTCTTGGGGCATCTCTACCCTCGTTTCACCTCTCACATATTTCCTGAAGACCAGAGGAAAGGTTCCATAGCCCCTAGGATGAGCTTTACCAATGATTACAGGACCCGAGTAGAAGTCCGTCTCAATCATGGAAGTATCATGCTTAAGGACTTCCCTTATATCCTCCTCCGAATGGACTTCCATCATGATCGTTGGGAAGGGAGGACCTAAGCCCAGAAGATCAAAAATGACTTCCAAAGGCTCCCTTCCCATAAGGCTAGAGACCTCTAGGATGCTTTTTCCCTCAAAATCCCGTCTTCTGATACATGAGGCGAGGATTATCTTATCCCATTTCCCATCCCTCGCCATCGCCCTAACAGTAGTCTTTGCAGGAAATTCTTCGACTTCTCTCCTCGCCCTTTCCCTCAATTCGTTATTTAAAAGACGCTTGATGAGGGCTTCAGAGCCCCCTTCATGCATCCATTCAGGAAGAAGGGAGTAGAGGGCCGTATACGCGTATAAGTAAGGAGGGACATCGCATGTCACATCCAAGCCTCTTTCCCTTGCTTCTTCCAAGAGCCTTAGGGCATCCCTTTGTCTTCCAAAGGCTGGATAGTGAGTCTCGATATGGGATATTTGGACGGGCGTAGAAGACCTTTCGCCAATCTCGATGGCTTCCATTATAGCCTCCAAGAAGCCTCCATCAGCCTCCCCTCTTATATGGGTAGCATAGAAGCCTCCATAGTCCGCAACGACCTTACAGAGTTCCACGAGTTCCTCAGTATTGGCGAAAAAGCCAGGGGGATAAGCGAGGCCGGAAGATATGCCAAAGGCTCCATCCTCCATAGCCCCTGCTGTCAGGGCCTTCATTTCCTCAAGCTCACTCCTCGTAGGGCTGCGGGCATCCATTCCCATAACTGCTAGCCTTATGGTTCCATGCCCGACAAGGGATATGACGTTTATAGAAGGTTGCATCGATTCGATGGCCTTCAGGTATTCTCCCAAGCTATGCCAAGATATCCTAAGGCCTTCGAGAGGAAAGGGGAAATTTTTTATCACTAAATCTTTTGTCTCATCCCTTAAGGGAGCAAGGCTGTAGCCGCAGTTTCCTACTACTTCCGTCGTAACCCCTTGCATAACAAGGCTTTCAGCTCGAGGATTCATTAATAGGGTGCTGTCCGAATGCCCGTGAATATTGACGAACCCAGGGGAAAGGATTAGCCCTTCCACATCGATGATTCTTCCAGGATTTTTTAGACCCTTTCCTATACCCGCTATGAAGCTTCCTTCTATGGCCACATCAGCCTTAAACCAAGGATTTCCAGACCCATCTACTACTTTAGCGTTTTTAAATAGAATTCCATGAGAAGTCATGATTCTTCATCTAGGACCTAGAATTTAATTAAAGTTTCACTATTGATCTTCATTTTCTAACAAATTTCTCTACTTTCAAAATTTTGAAGATAAGAATAGAATAAAATACGTTCTTAGACTAAAGGGAAATGGGGCCGGCCGGCTTCGATCCGGCGACATACGGGTTTCCTCACGCGCTCCGGAACTTCTTCATCCCAAAGGGAGGTCAGGAAATGGCATCTTCTGGAGCCCTTGACGAGGGGTCCTTGTCGTCATACCTGTCTAGCAGCCTTTTATAGCTGAGGCTAGACCACGGCCCCTGTCTATAAGGGGATACAATACTCAAATTTAAATTTAAAGCCCCCAAATGATCCAGGGAAATGGCAGAGAGCTGTTATCATTCCTTACGATCTTTTCTTTTACTTTTGGAATCCCTCGTCCATCCTTGGAAGGTCAAGATCCAGATTTAAAGGATGCTCCCTTCCAGCATCAGGCTCGAGGTCGAAGAGATCTAGACTAAAACCATTTTCTTTTTCTTTCTTCGATAGACCTTGCGGTTCGAATTCGAGTAGGAGAAGGCTGGAGGAACCCTTAAGACCCTTAAGGATCTTGAAGCCCTTTCCACAGAACTTTTCTAGGATGTCGATAGCGCTGTTAAGCTCAAGGGATCCTCCATTACCGAAGTTGAGGAGGAATTTCGTGTCCATTCCAAAACCTTTTCTTTGGGATTTGATAGCTTCCATTAGCTCACTTAAGGTTCTGAACTCGGAGAAACCCTTAACAGCGAAGCCTTCGGCCCTCTTACGATCGAGATATTCCTTCATGACCGTCATATCCATAAGGGAATCGAAGGCTTTCATCCCTTCCTTGATCCTTAAGGCTTCTTGCCCCCCTTCACCTTCTTCCGATTTATAAACAAGGGTTAGGAGGAATCCCTTTCCCATCCCTTGCACTTGAGGGGCTGGAAGGGATGAGGGTTGCATAAAACCTTTACGGTTTTCAACGATATTCAAGGATATCTCGCTCCCTCATAAGAAGGTCTCTGACAGCGGATCTTATGGCGTCAGCCCTGCTGTGGTAATATTTACTTTCCACGAGCCTATCCAACTCCCTAAGATACCTCTCCGGAACATGAATTGTGATTAGTTTCATTTACCTCCCCTCTCCAAGGGTTCATAGGGGATATGATAGATGATCCTATATGCTTTAAGATCAAAAAAATAATCTTTTTGAATTACCAAGAGGCCATCTTTATTTAAATCTTAACTTGAATGCCTCCTACTTCCGTTGCATGTTTGAGGCAATAATAAGAAGAAAAAATCAAAATTAACCATCAGATTTTGAACAAAAATATGGAAGAAAATAAGGTGGAAGGAAATATAAATCTTGGCCCATGGTAGGGTGTGCTGTGAAATTTAGTTTATGAAACCTTTCTATAAGCCCAAGGGAGCTGTAACCTTAAGCCTTTCCCATCACCTCCTTAACGATGGATAGCATGCCGTAGGGCTCTAGGCCTCCGAATCCGCATGGAGCCTTTCCAAGGCTCATATGGTACCTTACGTAATTATAGTAGCTCCTCCAGGCTTCAAGCCATGTTTTTACATGCCTGAAGGATCTATGGCATCGGCATGGGAAGGATAGGTCGAATCGAAGAGAAGCCCTTCAGCCTTCGCTTTACTTCCTTGCTGAGCCTTTCTGCAAGGTTTAGGAGGCTTCTATCATGGATAAGCCTCAGCCTTGGCTTAGCTCGGAGCATACGCCATACCATGGGGCTCCGTTCTTTCGGCTACGACAACCCTTATGCCGTAGAGCCCTTTGAGCCTCTTCAGGAAAAGGTAGGCTACAAAGCTGTTCCTCTTCTTGTCCAGCTCAGCTCCAAGCCCAAAAGCTTACGGCTTTTGGTTAGGGCTCTAAGGCTATCCATCCCATCCCATCCCATATCCAGGCTTCTTCTCCTTTTATGATTACGGTTCTCTCATCCACTACGGCTACCTTAGCCTTTCCTACGTACAGGGCTTCTGATAGGCTTCCGAATCTGTGGAGCCATCAGTCCATATGGACTGATGGCTCCTTGGATAGAAGAAGCTTATTCCATTGCCCTCGAATCCTTCCTAAGGCTTAGTCCCTAAATAAGTAAAGGGCATAGGCTACTATGGCTAGGGGAGTCCTATCCCTCTCGAAGCGTTTTGATGTCATAGTTCATCAAGGAAGATAGGGCTCCCCTAAGGCTTAAGGTTAAAGCATCGTGCTTCTTGCATACTCAATTCGGTTAGGAGACAACCAACAGAACTTCCAGATTATTCTGAAGAGTCTTTACATGTATTTGGGGAATTCTGAGGCGCTACAACAGTTGAAAATTCAAAGGGATTAGGGAAACCTATTGTTATATTATCTTCCATCGTTTATCAGGGACTTTTTCTCTTCGCTTTTTATAGGTTTAGGCACGCATACGCCCTTACCATGCATGGATGGGACATAGCATTTATAGCATAGGATCTTTCCACAGTGGGGGCAGTAACGGATGTTATGGGATGCCCTTCTATGACCGCACCCCTGGCATCGAACGTATAAGGGGGCGAGGTTATAGGCATTTCGCCTTACCTTGGCTTCCATATCCCTTCGAACAGTAATCGTAATAGATTCCACCAAGCTAATCGCCTCCTTTAGGAAAGGCTATGAGACCCTTCATATTCACAAACTCGAATACAGAAAATCTCCCAGAAGCGTCCTTTGAGGAAAGTTCATCCATCTTCATTTTCACCTTTCCAAGGGATTTGATTCTCCACTGATTCTTTCTGCTTGAAGTCTCAAAATTCTGGCAAGGAGCCCATCTTGATGGGTCTTTATTATCGACGTCGCAAACTCGATCTTCACGTTTAGATCCCTCATTTTCGATATGACGCTGTCCACCTCAGCCTTATTCTGGGCGACTACATAAACGAAGCCTTCAGGATTTCCCAGGGAACTAAGAACCTGGGTTACTTGAGGTATTGTGGTGAGGCGCTTCACTATTTCATCCCTTAGAGAATGGTTGGGAAAGCTGAGGCCTATTAGGACGCTTTCTCCTAAACCTAGCTTTTCAAGGTCCAGGATGGCCGTATAGCGCTTTATGATTCCTGCTTTCTCCATTCTTCCGATTCTATAGGCTATGACGTTTGGATGTAAGTGAAGACGCTTCCCTATCTCTACGAAGGTAGCGTTGGCGTTCTCGGAAAGCTCCGCCAGGATTCTCATATCCTTCTCATCCAGATTGATCAAACCGATCTCCTCCCTACAACCCCTTGTAAGCCTCGAACCAGCGCTCGTAGTTCCTGAGCATTTCTTTCGATACCGTAGGTTTTCGTTCTTTCAGGACCTTTAGGAAATCGTCAAGGCTTAAGGGTCTGGTCTCGTCCGACTTATCGTTGGGACCATGGGTCTCGAAGAACTCCCTAACGACGTTTAGATGGGCAGCCTGGACAATATCTGTAATATCGCTGGCCGTATATCCCTCCAATACCTTTGAGAGATATGTTAGGTCGACATCTGGTGCAAGCTTGAGGCTTTTTGTTAGAAGGTTTAGGAGTTCGAGCCTTCCTTCCTCATCTGGAAGAGGTACGTAGATACGCTTCTGAAAGCGTCTTATAAAGGGCTCATCCAAGACCCAGGGCTTGTTGGTGGCTCCGATGACGTATACATATGACTTTTTGCTCTTTTCTAGGACACCATCCATCTCCTTCAGGAATTGGTTCCTAACCCTTACTTCTCCCCCAACCTCATAGGACCGAAGTCCCGCAAGGGAATCGACCTCGTCTAGGAATATCACGGCCGGTTGCCCTCCATCGGATATGCGCCTTGCCTCTGCGAAGAGGGCTGCCACATTCTGTTCCGATTCCCCAAGCCACTTGGACATGATGGATGCTGCATCTACGCAGAAGAAGGCGGCATCGATCTCTGTGGCTACGGCTGCCGCCAGCATAGTCTTTCCGCAACCTGGGGGTCCAAAGAAGAGAATGCCCCTTGGCCATCCTAGAGGAAAGAGGTCCGGCCTTTTCACGGGGAAAATGATGGAATCTTCAATGGCTTTCTTGCATTGTTTTAGATCGGCGATGTCCTCCCATTTCACGTTGGGCTTTTCTTTGAGGATTAGTTGCTCGAACCTTCCTGGGCTTCCACTATCCCCGAGCTTTCCAGCCCTCTCGTAGGGTCCGTTATAAGAAATGTATCTCTGGAGTTCCTGTATCCTCCTCTGATAGCAGTGAAGACGTTCCATGTAGATTTGGCTTTGGGGGGATGATGGATAAAGGGAACAGAGCTTTAGGAGTATCTCTACGGCCCTTTGGTACTTGGCGACAGCCATACCGGCCGAGCCCTGACGATCCAGCTGGATGGCCTCGTTGGCGTTTTTCGCTGCCAGCTGTTCTAGGTACTCGGCGGCCATCCTTCCCTATCACTCCGTTTAAGAAGCTTCAGTTTCTAGTGTTCGAGGCTTGTGGGGGCGATGCCTACTAGGGGATCACAATCCTCCCCTTTTCCTTCAAAGCCTGCAAAGCCTTCTTCACATCGCCCTCAGATACCTTCAGCTCAGAGGCGCACTTCACGGGGCTTATCCTTCCATCATGTTTCACTATATAATCGTAGACCTGATCCTCCAAGGGCAATGAATTGGCGCCTATATGGGTACCAAGGCTTGGAGATCCAGGAGGTGCTCCCTCGGGAAGGGGACCTTCAGGCATTGGTAGCGGAGGTATCTCCGGGAAGCGCTCCTTGATCTTCTGCTCAGCTATGGCTGAAGCCTCCTCCAAGACCTTCTTAGCCTCAGCGCTCGTAGCCTCTAGGGCATTCTGGGTCGCTTCCACCTCGCCAGTCTCGAGGAGGGTATTGCTTAGAAGGGAGTTGACCTGGTCTAGTTCCATGGCAACCTCAGGTATTACCCCCGCTAGGCGGCTCCTCGTTTCCTTTAGGATACTCATGACGGGGGCGATCTGCGCTATGACATCCCCGAACTCCTGGACCGTCTCAAGCCTCAGAATGACCCTTTCTAGGGCAAGTTGGCCGCTCATCACAAGCTTTGCCATCTTCCTAAGCTCGGCACACTCGTTGGCGTACATGATGGCATGGTTCTTATCCCCAGAGAGTTTAGCTCCTATGCAGCGCTCGAAGATTTCCCTATCCCTCTGCTGAAGCCTTGCAATAGTTTGCTCGAGCCTTCCCCTTTGAGATTGAAGGCGAAAGCAGGCGGTTACGATGGCCTCCTTCAAGGAGCGCCTTGGGATTCGGAGCTTCTCCGTGAGCTTTGAGAGTTTCCCCTTGGGTTCGTCATCCCATTTCAGCTTGGTCATGAAACCCCTCCTAGTAGTCCAGATACGTAGTCCAGATATCCTTAACTCTCGATCTGGACTACGATGGGCTTCTGGGGCTTTGCCTCACTCGACTCCTGAGGGGATGGAGCCTTACTTGGTTGGGGCTCAGGTATGGTTGCGGGGTTCTGGGGCTTGACCTCCTGCATGGGCTTTGGAGGTGGAGGTGGCGGAACTTGCTTCAGATCCAGCTGCATCAGCTCCGTTATCGTCGCCTCGATGTCTTCCTTCTCCGAGGATGTCCTGTTCAGCCCAGACTGGATGGCGGCACACATGTCCTTGAAGGTGCCTTCATCGATTTCGCCCGTAGAGTGTTGCATCTTCAGGCTTGCGAGAAAGACTTGGAGCTCCTTGATCTGGGAATTAAGCCTATTAACACGCTCCTTCAACCCATCCACGAGGACCCTTCTTCTGTCCTTAAGCTGGCTTAAGGAAGATTCATGGTATTTCTTGAAGTCCTCATATATGTCCCTAGGGATTTCCCCTATTCGGAGGAGCTCATCGAGGGCATAAAGCCTCTTAAGGGCAAGGCTCATAGCCTTCTCGATGTTTTGGGCATCGATTTTCCACTGGTAAACGTAGCTTACGGAGTCCCCTTTAATGAGGATCAGGGAACTGGGACAGCTGAAGAACTCTCCGCTGCCCAGCTCCACTTCCACCTGAGTTACCTCGTTCTTGACATCGGCGTTTAATCCTACAATCCTTCCTAGGTTCCTCCCATAGATGTCGAAGACTGGCTTCCCGAGGTACTTCTTACCCAACTCTAGGCTTAAGGTCATATCGATCTAGCCTACTTTTTCACGCTCTCCCCGACTTTCTCCGCCTCAGTTATGGCAGGTATCTCCGGGAAGCGCTCCTTCATCTTCTGCTCCGCTATGGCTGAAGCCTCCTCGAGGATCCTCTGGGCCTCGCCTGTAGCCTCAATCTCCCATCCGGTTCCTGTGGTCTCACCAAATTCTATGACGATCTTGCTTAGGTCCTCGCCTATCTTTCCAAGCTCATAGGAAACCTCTGGTATAACGCCGGAAAGCTGGCTCTGGAGGGACCGAACGACACCTGCCACAGGTGCCATGGCAACGACCACATCCCCGAACTCCTGGACACTCTCAAGCCTAAGGATGACTTGCTCCAGGGCGAGGGCTGCCCTTAGAATGATCTTCTGCATCTTCCGAACTTCCGCGCATTCATTGGCATACATGGCAGCCCTTGAAGAATCCTTCGAAGCCTGGGCCGCCACGCACTTCTCGAAGAGGTTTCGGTCATGTTGCTGCATACGCATGGCTGCGCCTTCTAGCCTGTTTTGCTGGACCTTCAGACGATAGAGGGAGTGGGCAATTCGCTCCTTCAAGGGTGCTTGCTTTCTTATCAAGCCCGTTGTCTTTTCCCATCCCTTCACCGTACTAGGACTCATAATATCCTATCACCTCTTTTTTGGATTTGCACTAACAAATCCTTAGTGGATACAAGGATTGCAAACTCAATTTAAGGCTGATGAAACCAAGTTTGTTAAAAACCTCATAGTCCCCCTCTTCGAATTTATCACTCTGAGAATAGATCTCCAAGGAGTGGGAAAGGCAGGAAGCTACGCCAGTATTACCACCCGCTACATATCTGTGCTATAGGATTTTTAGCATAGAAGTTTCCAGTTTAAATAGGCCTTGGAAATTCGGGAAAAGTGAGCGAGGCTAGGAACCTTTCAAAGCTCCGGCCATGGCTGACCAAGGCTCAGGAAGCTATGTATTTCCATGGCAACCCTTCTTCCTGCTCCAATGGCTTCTATGACGGTTGCATCTCCGGTCGTTATATCGCCTCCAGCAAAGACCCTTGGCTTGGAAGTCCTTCCCTTAGGATCTACGAGGATCGTTCCATCTTTCCTTGTCTTAAGGCCAGGCGTTGTCTTTGGAATGAGGGGATTGGGAGCTTGCCCTATGGCTACAATGACCGTATCTGCATCGATGAGGAACTCTGAGCCAGGCTTGGCTATGGGCCTGCGTCTTCCTGAGGCATCGGGTTCCCCGAGCTCCATGCGAAGGCATTCAACTTTCCTTACCCATCCCTTCTCGTCTCCAAGGAATCTCTTTGGATTCGTTAGAAACAGGAACTCAACCCCCTCCTCCTTAGCCCTTAGAATCTCTTCCCTCCTAGCAGGCATTTCATCCTCAGATCTTCTATAGACAACTATGGATTTTTCAACCCCAAGTCTTAAGGCAGTCCTTGCACAATCCATGGCAACATTACCCCCTCCTATGGTAACCGCGACCTTTCCCAGTTTAATAGGGGTATCGTAATCGGGGAAACGATAGGCCTTCATAAGGTTAACCCGTGTGAGGAATTCGTTGGCTGAGTAAATACCGTTGAGGCTTTCGCCAGGAATGCCGAGCCATAAGGGAAGTCCAGCCCCAGAAGCTATGAATACAGCCTGGAAGGACTCTAGGAGCTCATCGACAGTAAGGGTTTTTCCTATAACCACATCCGTAACAATCCTCACGCCCAATCCCTCAACGTACCGGACTTCTGCTTCTACGATGCTTTTGGGAAGCCTGAACTCAGGTATACCGTATATAAGGACGCCTCCAGGAGCATGGAGGGCCTCAAAGATAGTGACCTCATAGCCCATCTTAGCAAGCTCGGCGGCAGCTGTAAGGCCGGCGGGCCCTGAGCCCACCACAGCCACTTTTTTTCCATTTTTTGGAGGAAGTTTTGGAATCTGAAGGCCCCTTTTATGTTCCCAATCGGCCACGAAACGCTCAAGCCTTCCTATGGATACGGGCTCAAAGCGCCTTCCAAGGACGCAGAAGGCTTCGCACTGTTTTTCCCATGGACAGACCCTCCCACATATGGCCGGCAGGCTGTTTCGATCTTTTATGATGTTGATGGCTTTTTCGAAATCGCCTTCTCTTATCGCCTTAATAAAGCCTGGGATGTCTATCTCCACTGGACAACCATCGATGCATATCTTCGATGAAGGAGTCCTCTTGCATCCAAGGCATCTTTGGGCCTCCCTTATGGCATTCTCTTCAGTAAAGCCTAGAGCAACTTCCCCAAAGTCGCGAATCCTTTCCTTAGGATCGCGCTCAGGAAAGGGCATCCTTCTTTCAATACTTCTATTCGATGCCAGCCTTTATCACCTCAATTAGGATCGTCTTTCATGGCCAAGGCTTCCTCTTCGAGGAAGCGCCTGTTTCTGGCCAAAAGATTTTCAAAATCAACCTCATGGGCATCAAAGTCTGGACCATCAACGCATGTAAACCTCATCCTTCCGCCCACGATAACGCGACAGCTACCGCACATACCCGTTCCATCGATCATGATGGGGTTCAAGCTCGCGATCGTCTTTATGCCGTAGGGTTTTGTAACCTCAGCTACAGTCTTCATCATCAATACGGGACCAACGGCATAGACCAAGTCCACTCGAAGGCTTTGAAGCAAATTCCCCAAAACATCCGTTACGAAGCCCTTAGTTCCCTTCGAACCGTCATCCGTCGTTATGTAAAGTTCATCGCTCATGGCTTTGAGCTCTTCCTCGAAGAAAAGAAGGTCCTTATTCCTGGCTCCGATGATCGTTATCACCTTGTTCCCGGAAGCCCTGTAAGCCCTTGCAATCGGAAAGATCGCCCCTATTCCAACTCCTCCCGCTACACAGACAGTCGTTCCATAGAACCTATTCTCTAGCGGGTTTCCCAAGGGTCCTACAAGGTTTTGGATCATATCGCCTTCCTTCAGCCTTCCCAGCTTCTTCGTAGACCTTCCAACTTCTTGGAAAACGATGGTTATCGTTCCCTTAGCCCGAGACCAGTCGACGATCGTCAGGGGAATCCTTTCCCCTTTCTCGTCGACCCTAAGAATAACGAACTCCCCTGCCTCCGCTTTCTTGGCAATGAGGGGCGCGGAGACCTCGAAGAGCTTGATTCCTAGGCAAAGGGTTTTTGCACAAAGGATTTCATGCATAGAGGCTAAAAAAGCCTTCCAGGTTTATAATCTTTAAGGCTCCGGTTCCATCTATGGCATGGATAAAAGGCCTAACTTTTTTAATAACCTTTGAGCAGTCTTTGTGATGGGTAACTTCTCGAGCTCCTGAGGAGAAAACCATCCAGCATCGAGAGCCTCCGATGATGGATGGATAATAGGCTCCTCGGAAAGAGGTCTTGCTAAGAAGTCCACAAGAACATAATGGAACTTTACGGCTCCTTTCTCATCCCTGATGATGTTATCGATAACATCGATAAGATCTCCTATTTCCACGGAAATCCCCGTTTCCTCCTCGACCTCTCGCTTGGCTGCATCCCTAACAGTCTCCCCTAGTTCCACAAGGCCTCCAGGTATCGACCAGAGACCCTTTCCAGGCTCATTTGCCCTCCGAATAAGAAGAATCTTTCCTTTATATTGAACTATGGCTCCTACGCCTACCAAAGGAGAGGATGGATACAATCTCTTTGGAGCATCATCCCTTGTTTCCATGAACCTTTCCTCTGGTCTTTCTTTTGAGGTGGTTTCAAAATACTTAAGTTTTCATCGTCAACCCTTCTTTTGATTTTTATGAGCTTAGCGATCGAGGGTAGATTATAATCGAATGGAGGTTTCCTGTCTCCTAAGCCATTATGTCATTGCTTTGCTGTAGGAGGCATGAGAAGCCTATGATATGATATATGGATCCCTGCGACTGCTTAAGAGGTGGTCCGAGGCTTCAGGAGATTCGAGGATTGGATAAGATAACAGGATTCCTTTTCTCTATTAGATGCCGCAGCATAGTTGTACATCATCAAATGATTGAAGGCTGAAAGGGGATGGATGCGTAGGCTACAATCCATAGCATAGAGAAGCCTCGTCCTCCAAGGAAAGCATATCACTTTTAAAGGGTTTTCCCATCATAATCGCTGCTGTAACTATAAGCCTTATGGGAGCCCTATCTTCTTCGATGAACTATGATAGCAAAACGCTTCGAAAGGGATAGGACTCCCCCAGCCATAGTAACCTATGCCCTTTACTTCGCTCTTAATCAAGGAGTTTCTTTGTGGGCATAGGGTTAATTTCTCGCCCTATCTGACCCTATAGCATGCCGGCGAAGCTTCTGAGCCTATTCGCATGCAAGAGATTCGCCTCTAGGCTTAGAGTCTCATACTATGCTATCCATGGTTGAGGGGGTAATGCGGAAGGCTTAACGTTACAGCATTTGCAATCATTTTAAAAAACTTAAGTAGAAACTTACGATATAGGCTTAGGCATGGAAGTTTTGAGAAGGCTCGAGCAACAGGTTCATGTTGTAAAGGAACTTACTGAGGAACTTAGAGTTGAGAGCAGCTATCGTGGATTGGAGAGGCTTGTTCAGCTAACCATACAGGCCCTCCTAGATCTGGGGCTGATGGTGCTTTCAGCCATAGGTTTATCCCCTACGGGCTATCGAGATGTGGCCAACTCGCTTGGCAAGCTTAATCTCCTCGCTCCTAAAGATGCTGAACTCATGAGGGCTATGGCAGGGCTAAGGAATGTGCTTGTTCATGCATATGTAGCTACAAACAGGGAAATCGTGGTCGAAAGCTCTAGGAGGCTTCCGGACGATGCCATTAGGCTCGCCGAAGAGATTCTTTCATCATCAAGGCTGATGATTAATGACCCACCAAAGGCTATGGAAGAATTAGCTAGTATGTTAAGGGGGATCCTTAAGGATAGGGTTAAGCTGGCTTTCATCTTTGGCTCACGGGTTAAAGGTTATACGCTTAAGGGGGATGTGGATATAGCCCTGTACTTCGGCCGGCGCCCAAGCCCCTACGAGGTCGGCAGCCTTCTGTCAGATCTCCAAGAATCCCTCAAAAGGGAGGACATTGACATCCTAGTAATAGACATCTGCGACAACATCGCTCTAGCCAACGAGGCCGTTCAAGGGAAACCCATCCTAGGCAAAGAGGCTGAAATATTGCAGCTGAAAACGAATATAGCATCGCAGTACATGGACTATATGGAAAAACTAAGAAAAGTTAAGGCTATAATGTTAAAATGAATGGAGTCTTATTAGGTAATAATTTTGTCTTATTTTGATTAAATTTAGACAGCCTAAGAGCTTTTAGAAATATTACCATCAGCTTACTTTGATCTTAGTTCATAGCTAGATCTTAAGTTAAATAAAGAAGGGCTTAAATTTTCCAAGCAATCCATCTTCAATAGGAAGGCGATGGGAAATGACAAATCGAATAGTCGTCCTAGCATTTGGAAATCCAATCGCATCTGACGATGGACTAGGTCCCTATGCTCTGAAGGAACTTCGCAAGCATAAACTTCCGAAGAACATAAAAATCTATGATGCCGACCTCCTAAGAATTGATCTCCCATCAATTTTAAAGAAAGCTAAGAAGGTTTTGGTCATCGATGCCCTAAAGACAGGAGCCCCTAAGTCCTCTTTACTGAGGCTGAACCTTAATGAGCTGGGGACTTCTCTAAGCTTTCGAATGCCTTTATCGGTCCATAGCCTTAGTTCCATCGATCTCCTCCTCCTATGCAAGACCATTATGGGTAGACGATTTCCCAAGGAAGTCATCATCTTTGGTGTGGAGGTTGAGAGCTTGGAAGGATTTCAGGCTGACCTAAGCGAAGCGGTCCGAAGGGTCGTACCGGAGCTCGTAAAGATGGTCTTGGACGAACTATCGAAAGAAAAATGCTTCAACAATGGGCCTTAAGCCAAAAGGGACTCTAGCTTCTCGCACCGAGCCTTCCTCTCGGTCATTCTTTCGATATCTATTGGAGGCTGGCCCCCTCCTCCAAGGCAACCATCAGGGCAGATGAAAAGAGCCAAGATTTCTCCACGGCTTCTTCCTGCCAAGATACTTTCTAGCTCCTCCCTTATAGATGGGATCCCCTGGATAATCCTTATACTTCCTGGCTTTCCGCACTGCTCCGAGAAAACCTCATATTTTCCCTCCACGAGCTCTCTGAATTCCATACGGCTTCTGATCAACCTTATGGCTTCCCTCGTCGTTAGGACAGGAATCCTAGAACCGATCTTCCTTGATAGGCAGGGAGTTATCAAGACGGAGCTTAAATCATCGATTCCGATATTCGGAGCCTCTGCCATTCTTCCTAAAAGTTCTGGATAAGCATTTTTTATGAACTTTCTTGCCGCCTCGCTACATGGAATGAGGATGGGGGCATCATTCTCCTTTTCTTTCTCCTTCCTCTCCTTCCCCTCCCCTCTATGAACAGGGAGCTCCATCCTCATTATCCTTTGCTTCCAGCTAATGATCCTTACCTCATCAAAACCTAAAAGCCTAAGGGCTGATGCAAGCCTTCCCATCTGGACTCCCTCAAGCCCAAAGGCCTCTCCTATCGCTGCAGCTGCCTCAACTTCAACGAAGGCCTTTAATGGCATTTTATCATCCTTTCCCTTATGGGATAGAAGCTCCTCAAGAGCTCCAGTATCATCCCTCGATACCATGGCAGCCGCGGGGCAGTAGACAGTACAAAGGCCACAGCCTATGCATGCCGATTCGTCGAAGGCGAGCTTGAAGGGGGTCGAAACGATCGTATGGAAGCCCCTGTTTGCCATTCCTATGGCTGAAACAACCCTTGAGCATATCTCTACACATCGATTGCAGAGGATGCACTTATCCTGAATAAGGGATATGAGGCTTCCTGGAAGATCTGGTTGGGAAGTCTTAAAGAAGGGAAAGCGCTTAGCCCCTTGCCTTATCTCCAAGGATTCAAGAAGCCCCTTCAATAAGCGTAAGAGCTCCTCCCTGTTTACGGGACAGCCATGAAGGTAGTAGTCAACCTTTACGTAGAGATCCAGGGGTCCTAGATGCTCTATGGGAGGATTCTTAAGCCTTATGTTTCCGTATATGCTTTGAATGCCCTCCTTCTTGGCATTCAGCTTAAGCCCAGGAAGTCCCCCTACGGTGGCGCAGGATCCAAGGGCGATGAGGATCTTCGATTTGGCTCTTATATCCCTAAGGTTCTTGACATCTTCTTCTGAGGCCACGGCCCCCTCAACTAAGGCGATATCGTAGGGGCCATCATCCTTCAATCCAAGGAGGGTAGATTGGACCAGACTAGCCCTTTTCAAGAGGTCTAGAGCCCTTTCATAAAGGTTCAGGAACTCGAGTTCATCTCCTCCGCAATCACCGAGCTGGAAAAAGGCAATCCTGGGCTTCGTTTCTTTCTCCATTCTCCCTTCTGCATTCAATGGATTTAGCCCCCCTTTCGGTCTTTGGAAAGAATTTCCACTTGGATGGCATGGGTTGCACAGCTTATGCAAGGATCGTATGTCCTCACGAGCTTCTCTAGCTCAGTCTTGAGATTCGCCTCCTCCTTATCCCCATACTGGGCTACAAGAACCTTTACGCTTTCCTCGATGTGCCCCGAATTCATAGCCGTAGGAGTTATGATGTTCGCATAATCGATGCATCCTTCCGATCCTATTTTATAGTGATGTATAAGCAGGCCCCTTGTAGCTTCCGTCGAGCCGATCCCCTCTCCCATCTTCCTTTCAGGGACACGGATGGGCTCCTCCAGGTATCGCCTATCCGAAAGTTCCTCCAGAATCGATAGGCTTCTATCGTAATAATGGAAGAGCTCTACGGCTTTCGCCAGAAGGTTCTCGAAGGGGCTTTGTAGGGGAGGCTTTAGGTTCAGGAAATCGATGGCCTTCCTTACCCTGTCTCCTAGGAAGCCCCCGTTTATATTAAACCTGGCCCTCGAGCCTACGTAGAAACTCGAGCCCCCAACCTTGTAACGTTTTGCCGAAGAGTATGGAACGACCGATTCTTCTATATAAGCCCTATATTCCTCGCATCGAAAGGTTCTTCCATCGCTAATCCTTATAAGATCTCCATTAAAGGCATAATCCCCATCTCCCTTTATGCAGAGATGCATGGGGCTGAATCCCTTTGCCTTCGGAAGATCTAGGCTTCCTGCGATCTCCAGGGCTTTCAGGAAATCGCCCTCCCCCTCCCTTAAGGCTTTCAAAATTCCAAGAAGCCTTCCCCTTGAGGGATAGGAACGGAAGCCTCCCACAACCATGCCTATGGTATGGATGGCCCTTCCCGCAACGGCTTCCACGATGCGGTTTCCAAGGCTTATCAGCCTGAAGCCCAAAGCCATCTCTTCAGGATGCTTTGAGGCCATTTCCAAGGAACTCCTGAATCCCAAATAATCGGGAAGGGCAAGGAAGAAGAAATGGAGAGCCGTGCTCTGGAGGTTGGAACCACAAATGGCTAGCTCCCTCAGCATCTCCGTTTGCCTTGAGTTCTCTATGCCTAAAGCCTTCTCTATGGACCTTAAGGATGCGATTCTGTGGTTGACATTGCATGTCCCGCAGATCCTTGATACGATTTCTGGGGCCTCCGAATATGGCCTTCCGACAAGGAAGGCTTCGAAAAACCTCGCATCCTCGGGGATCTCAAACCTTGCCTCCTTGACGATGCCTTCGCTAAGTTCCACATAGAGCCTCGTATGACCTACGATCCTTTCCATAGGGGATACATCGATAACCCTCAAGACCTATGGCCTCCTTCGCCTCCCTTCCCCTTCGCTTCCTTAGAAAGATGGGCTTCAGCTTCGATTCGATCCCTTGCCTTCCTAAACCTTTCGGAGGCCATCGAGTACTTCCCCAGCTTCCTAAGGACCTCCTGAAAGTCAACCTTATACCTTCGAAGAATTGAAAGCCCGAATTCAAGGTCGAGGAGGGGGCCTCTACATCCTTCGCAGGTATAGCCAGAGGCCGTACAGATGGCCCCACATCCTCCAAGGGTTATCGGTCCTAGGCATAGTTCTCCCTTCTCAAGAAGGCAATCCTTTCCTACGAATCTGCATTCGTTGCAGACTGAGAAGCCCTCGATCCAGTACTCGGCTGCCAGTTCAAGGAGCTTGCAATCCCCTCCCTTCAGAGGGCAGCTTTGGCAATCTTGCTTATGGGTTGCTAGGATCATCTCTAGGATCATCCTTCTTGCTTCCCTAACCCTTCTTGAATTCGTACTTATGACCATGCTCTCGGATACAGGATAGGCGCAGGCTGGTACAAGCCTCGGAAGCCCCTTCACCTCAACGGAGCATATGCGGCAGACGGCGCCTGAGAAGATGCCCTTAAGATAGCAAAGGGTTGGAACCTTCACTCCAGCCTTCTCGGCAGCCTCTAGGATTGTTGAGCCCTCCGCCACTTCTACAAGGTGCCCATCGATCGTGACCCTCACCATTCTCAAAACCTCCGAAGGTGCCTAACCCTTTCGGATAGCTCCGAAGGGACATATGGTAAAGCATAAACCACATCGAATGCATTTGGAGGCATCGATAGCAAACTTCCTCGTTTCAGCTATCTGTTGGATGGCTGAGGATGGACATGACCTGAAGCACAGCCCACAACCTCTGCAGGCTTCCAAGTCTATCGAATATCTTATGAGCTTTGTGCAGACGCCCGCTGGGCATCGCTTCTCCTTTATATGGGCTTCGTACTCTTCCCTGAAGTAGTTTAGGGTTGTGAGAACGGGGTTTGGGGCACCCTGCCCAAGGGCACACAGGGATGTATCCCTTATTGTGTTACTTAGCTCTACAAGCCTTTCTAGATCCTCCTCCTTTCCTTCGCCTGATGTTATTCTCGTCAAAATTTCCAGCATGAGCCTAAGGCCGATGCGACAGGGGGTACACTTGCCACAGGATTCGGCTGTTGTGAAGGTTAGGAAGTATCTGGCTACATCGACGGGACAGGCATCTTCATCCATAACAACAAGCCCACCGCTCCCCATGATGGAACCAGCGCTTTGTAGCGTTTCATAGTCGAGAGGTAGATCAAGAAACTTTTCGGAAAGGCATCCCCCAGAGGGACCTCCTGTCTGTATTGCCTTAAACCTCTTTCCTCCCTGAATTCCACCTCCCATCTCGAAGATGAGCTTCCTTATGGTTGTTCCTAATGGGACCTCTACAGCTCCTGTCCTGACAACTTTACCAGTAAGGCAGAAGACCTTCGTTCCTTTGCTTCTTTCCGATCCTACCTTCGCGAATTCAGAAGCCCCTTCTTTTATGATTCCCACAACATGGGCAAGGGTTTCCACATTGTTTATAGTTGTAGGCTTCCCGAAAAGTCCCTTTGTAGCTGGGAAGGGCGGTCGAACCCTTGGCATGGCCCTTCCGCCCTCGATCGTCGATATCATGGCGGTCTCCTCGCCGCAAACGAAGGCCCCAGCGCTCAGAATCACCGTAACGTCAAAGCTGAAGCCCGATTTGAGGATGTTCTTACCAAGTAAACCATATCTTCGTGCCTGCTCCACAGCTGTCCTGAACCTTTCGGCCATGAGGGGCTTCTCAGCCCTAACGAAGATATAGCCCTCATCAGCCCCTATGGCATATGCTGCGATAATCATACCTTCTAGGATCCTATGGGGATCTCCCTCGGCAAGCATCCTGTTCATGAAGGCTCCAGGATCCCCCTCATCTGCATTACAAATCATGTACTTTTTTTCGCCTACTGCCTGCCTGCATATCATCCATTTTAGATGCGTCGGAAAGCCAGCTCCACCCCTTCCTCTAAGCCCTGAAGCCTTCACTTCTTCAATAACCTGCTCGGGCGTCATCTTACGAAGGGCCTTCGTCAAAGCCAAGTATCCTCCATAGGCGATATAGCTCTCTATGGAGCTTGGATCGACGATGCTACAGTTTCTCGTAACCATCCTTATGCTACCCTTGTTAAAATCAAGCTCTTCGAGGCAAGGGATGGCATCCTCCCCCTTGGCTATTCCCTTTTTCGACCGAAGGGCGTAGGCTCCTGATACATCCCTTTCGAAGAAATAATCCCTCAGGATCTTAGGAATGGATTCAGCCTTCACGTTGGCGTATAAAGCAGAAGGATAGCCCCTCTCGGAAAGCTCTACAAGGGGCTCGGCATAGCACATTCCCATGCATCCAGTTTTTATGATGCTAGCCTTCAGTCCAAGCTTTGCAACCTCATCGACGAGGGCCTCATAGACTTCCCGGGCTCCTGCGGCCTGCCCACAGGTTCCCATTCCCACCGAGATCTTCCTATAGCCTTCCCCGTAAAGGAGAAGGTCCATTGCCCTCCTTCTTTTGTCCGCGCATTCTTCGCTTTGATGGCACCAAGGCATAGGTCCCCTCGTTCGGCATAGGATATAATCGGCACAGGGCGTTTCGATGCTATGGGTGCATTTGTCGCAGCATCTCTCCATGAGGTTAAAGGCTTCCTTCCCTTCCACCTCATCGCCCCCTTCTTGGCATCATTCTTCGCTTTTCTCTTTCTCTTTCTCTTGCCTTTCCTTCCTCAGGGCGTTTATTATCCGAAAAATCTCTGATACCGTAACCCTTCCATAGATGACATCATCTACCCTCATCACAGGGGCTAGGCTACAGGCTCCCATGCATCGCACCCTAATCAATGTAAATTCTCCATCGCCCGTCGTATCTTCATCGCCCTCAAGCTTCAGGAAATTCCTCAGGGCTTCATAGTTCTGGTTTGCCCCTCTCAAGTGGCAGGCGGTTCCCATGCACATAAGAATCATATGCTTTCCCCTTGGGCTCAACCTGAACTGGTGGAAGAAGGTGGCGACTCCGTAGACCTGTGCCAAGGGAATTCGAAGTTTCTCGGCTACGGTCTCCATGCCCTTCATGGGTAGGTAGCCAAGGCTTCCTTGGAGTTCCTGGAGGATGGCTATGAGATTCTCCTTTCTGTACCCATACTTCCTTATAGCATCCTCCACAATTCTAAGAATATAATCATCCTTTACCTCGATTTTTCGGAGAGTTTCTGCCAAGCCCTTCACCGGGCTTTAAGATCCTTGGGAATTCTGCCTTTCTTCAGCCCGTCAATATGGGCCATTTCTCAAGGACTTCATCCACAAGCTTCTGCCAGTTCCTCAGAACCATCTGATAAAGCTTTGTGTTCTGTATTACGATGGCGGCATGGGCAGCGAACATCGTAAGAAGAGAGAGCTCTTCCTCTGTGAACTCATGGGGATGGCTTGTGTAAACCCTGATCGTACCGATCATTTTATCCTTGAAGGGCAGCGGAACGCATAGTACGGAGGCTATTCCCTCCCTTCTCGCCTCTTCCCGGTATTGAACCCTTGGATCGTTCGCGAAGTCAAGGATGGCTATAGGCTTTCCTTGGAGGGCCTCCTTATCGATAAGGCTTTTCTCGATCGTGACAGGCCCCTTCTTCAAGTATTCGTCGCTTAGACCGTAGGCAGCCGCAAGGTTCAGGAGCCCCGTTTTCTCATCATAAAGCCTTATGGAGCATGCCTTCATACCCAAAACCTCCGTGGCACTTTTCGCTATGACATTAAGAACGTCAGGAGATCCGAAGCTGGAGGCAATAGCCTTCACAACGTTCAGAAGGGTGCTCAGGTCGTTGCACCGTTTCTGGAGGCTCTGGTTTAGCCTGGCATTCTCGATGGCGGCCGCTGAAATGTCGGCAAGGGCTGTGAGAAACTCTATTTCGGAAGAGCTGAAACTCCTAGGAACGGATGTATAGGCTTTTAGGATTCCAATGGCTTTATCCCTCACCATCAAGGGGACGATGACCATTGAGGCTATTCCCTCCTTTCTCAAATCTTCCAGGTAGGGAATTCTCGTTTCCTCGGAGACTTCTCGAAGGGCTATAGGCTTTCCTTGGAGGGCCTCCTTATCGATAGGGCTTTTCTCGAGAAGGATGGTAACCCTTTTGAGAAAATCTTCGCTTAGCCCATAGGCGGCAGCAAGCTCTAGGCTCTTTTCCCTTGGATCGAGAAGATGGATGGAGGAAGCCTTTATGTTCATGGTCTCGGCAACATCTTTGACCACGAGGTTGAGTATGGCTGGAATGTTCATGGCAGAGGCGCAGGCCCTCGTAACCTCATAGAGGGTCGGCCAGTATTTTTTCAACGAACCTCTTCTTAGTATCAAAATTGGACTCTCCTTGAAGGATATGAAAGCTATAGATAGTAGGAATGGCTTTGGGTATTTTAATCTTAGCTTTCGCAAGCCGTGAGGGACTGTTCTGATTCGTCTACAAACCATGGCTTTAGCTGCGGAGAGTCGACATCTTCTGAATCGATAAGAAAAGTTTTGAAGAGGCCCCAGCCCCTTGGATTTTCTTTAGGGCTTCAGTCCTCAAGGCTTCACTATCAGCAGAATCCCCTCAAAGCACGAGAATGCTTCCATTCTGTCTCCGATCAATAACATCATGCCTTATGGCTTTTCATACGTTCTAAAGGGACTGTTACAACCCAGATCAGAAATTCTTATTGAATAATATCTATGCTAGGAATACTTAATTAACTTCACTTTCTTTACTGTCTTGGTGTTCTGATGCGTGCCTTGAAGAATGTGGAGATCAGGTTTCTAGACAAGAAGGTTAGCTGCATGGCGCTTTTTGATACGGGCTCTGGTGTTACAGCTGTTCAGCGAATTCTTTTTGAGAGAAGCTTCGGAGCCCAATGGTCGACTCTTGATAAGCCCATGAAGCTTTATTGGATTAATGGCGAATCCATTCAAGTGGACAAATACGCCCAAGTCATCATAGTCATAGAAGACTTCAATTTGCCCGAAACCGTATTTGTCATAGACGACTTTGTTAAGGAGGTTGATGTAGAAGGCGGGGAAATATGTCTACCAGAATTAATAATAGGCTCAGGCACGATGGATAAGTATGGAATAAGGCTAGACCCGAAGGAAGGCGTTAAATTGACGGGGGCAACGCTACTGCTTTAATTTCTTCCTCCTCGGCCTCAGAGATCGCCAACGGTATAGGGTGTCTCATAACCAAAGAATAGGCGACCAGCCTAATAAAGGACATGAGCATTCGGACTTAACTTAAATACTTGGACTTAGCTTAAATTAAGGGCTATTTTTAGGGGTAAAAATAGCCCTTTTCGGGTAGGATTCTGAACCTACCCCCCCTCCCCTAGGATCCTTCTGACTCTTTACCATGTCCAATGTTTTCTCGAAGGATAAGCCTGATAAGCCGTAGAGGTCTAAAGCCTGCTCCACCATGTCGAAGTATTTCAGCATCATCATGCTTCTTATTCGTTCCAGCCTTTCGGTATCGAAGGCTACGGCTTTTGTAAAGATGCCCCGCAGCTCCGCCATGTCTTCGGCGAGACCTTGGCTCCCTTCCAGAAAGATTTTCCGAGCGCCCGCTTTTATGGCTTCGTCCGGGGTTTCGGGGGGATAAAGGATGGGAGCCGGGCGGAGTTCAAGGATTATGCGGGCTAGCAGAAGGCTGATCTGCACCTTCACCCACCTCTCAACGTCTTCCACGGGCGTCTCCCGGGAGGGAGGCTTCCCAAAGAGCCCTACTGCAAGGGCAGAGGGGGAAAAGATCCATGCGTGCGGGTTCTCGCTCGAATAGGGACGCCTGTAGTAAACCTTTGGCGGATATGTGGAAGCGTCGACACGCCTTTCGAGGATGTTGAGCCTTACAAACCTTTTCAGATGGCGGCTCAGGGTAGCCGACCCGATGCTCGATGCCTTGGCCCTTTCCTCCAGAACGCTCCATAAGTCCCTTATTGTAGTTCCTTAGGTATTGTCAGGCTGCCCTCTCCAGCTCCATTACGCTGAACAAAATCCATAAAATATTATTTGATGGGAACTACCGTTCTAAAGTATGTTGTCAGGTCTGATTGGATTGGAGTGGCCCTTCCGGGCTTCAAGAAGGCCTTCGCAACATGGGTCTCCCTGTAGAGGTTGCTGACGGATCGTCCCTTCCTCAAAAAAGGCAGGTGAAAGTATGCGTGCTTCTAAAAATTCGTTTTATCCATGGACTGAAGGACGAAGCCATAAGCCCCATAAAGGAGGATAAGGCTTTGGCCAACCATCAGCGCATGGAGAAATCATGGCTCCGTTAGGTTAGGATGATAGCCAATTTTTGGCACGCCCTTGAAAGGCTCAGGATTTTTAAGCCTTAAATTTCTTTGAATAAAGAACATAAACTTATGTTTCGATTCGAAAGGGAACAAAGAATCTTCGAGATTGCTGGCGTAAGGGTAGGAGGACAGCCAGGGCAGAATCCTCCTGTCATGGTCGGTAGCATCTTCTATGGAGGCCATGAGATCGTTAAGGATGAGCGCCTAGGAATATTCGATAGAAAGGAGGCCGAGACGCTTCTGGCTAAGGAGGCCGAAGCCTCCGATGCTACAGGGCTTCCGAGGATCGTGGATGTAGTTGGGAACTATCCAGAAGCCTTAATTAAGTTCGTTGACTTCGTAGCTGAAGTTACGGATTCACCCTTCCTCTTGGATGGCATAACATGGGATGTTCGGGTTAAGGCTTTGAAGCATGTAGTCGAAGTGGGGCTCCTAGATAGGGCTATTTATAACTCTATAGCTCCTAACGCTGGAGGCGAAGAACTGAGGGCTGTAAAAGAATCTGGGATCAAGGCAGCCGTTCTCCAAGCCTTAGATATGAGGGATCCTACCTTCCGTGGAAGGCTTAACACCCTTAGGGATCAACCCGGAAGAAAGGGTCTTCTAAGCCTAGCCTCTGAAGCCGGCATTGAGAAGTTCCTCATCGATACAACGGTTCTCGACACGCCCGACATAGGCATAGCAAGCCAGGCTATCTATGGAGTAAAGAAGGAGTTTGGGCTTCCAGCAGGTTGCGGTCCCGCCAATGCCATGTCTACTTGGAAAAGGTTGAGGAAGTTTGAGACCGAAATTCTTAGGATATGCGATGCCGTATCCCAAGCCTTTCCCATAGCCTTTGGAGCTGACTTCGTGATGTATGGGCCTATGAAGGCGGCCTCTCGTGTCTATCCAGCCTGCGGAATGGTAGCATCTTATATAGCCTATGCGGCGAGGTTCCAAGGTATTCGGCCTTCGCCAGGGCACCCTTTGACAAAGCTTATGAGATGATAAACAATAAGGGAAAAATGGAAACATCCTAGTGATTGATAATCTAATTAATCTCTTCTATGATGCAAGATAACGAGTCCATATATTCCATGGAAACCTAAAGTTAAACCTGAAAAAGAACAAGATATTGCAAAAAAGGATAGAAGGAACGATTTTTCTAATATATTAATTACCATAAAGAATGATATTAGGAATCCTATTATTAGGAGGGCCCCTCCAATAATTATTTCAATGAATTCTTTTTTCATTTTTAGCATAGAGCCAACACTTTACTTGGTGGTTTTTGCTAACCTCAATGGTTGGAGGCTCTTCAAGGTTGCATATTCCTCTTATCAATTTTTGGCATCTAGGATTAAAACGGCAGCCTTTTGGGGGATTCATCAGATCTGGCGGTTCGCCCAAGGGTACTTCTTTAATTATGAATCGATTTGATGGATCTGGATCTGGAATAACATTTAGCAAAGCCCTTGTATAAGGATGCATCGGGTTGGCTAGGAGCTCTTTTGTTTCTCCACTCTCAATTATTTGAGCAGCATACATAATATAAATTTTTTCTGAGAAGTATCTTGTTGTTGAAAGATCGTGTGTTATGTAGATAATGCTTAATTCATATTTTCTTTGAAGGTCTTGTAGTAATTTAAGTATCTCGATTCTTACAGAAGCATCCAACATAGAAACAGGTTCATCAGCTATTATCAACTTTGGCTCTAATATTATTGATCTTGCAATGACCAATCTTTGTTGCTGCCCACCGCTCAGCATGTGTGGATATTTGTTGATAAAATCTTCAACAGGAATCAGCCTGACTTTTTCTAGCGCTTCACTTATTCTATTTTCCCTTTCTTTTTTATCCTTTATTCCATGTATTATCAAAGGTTCTTCAAGAATTTTCCTTATGGTCATGAATGGTGGAAGTGCTCCAAAGGGATCCTGCTGAACCAGGCCTGTTTCTCTTCTATACCATTTTAGATTTTTCCATTCAGAATGTGTAATTTCTTTGCCATGGAAAATGATTTTTCCATCTGTGGGCTCATATAGTCTAAGGATAGTCTTCCCAAGGGTAGTTTTACCACAACCGCTTTCTCCGACTATTGAGATGGATTCACCACTATTTAGGGAAATAGTTACTCCATCAACAGCTCTTATATACCCCTTTCTGCCTAAAAAACCTCTCCTTATCTCAAAGTATTTTTTTAAATTCTCAATTTGTAATAATGGTGAACTCATAGTTATTCCTTCCCATAAAGCCAGCATTTAACATTAAAATCTTTATCTAAATTCAATGTTGGTGGATCTTCTAAGCATTTATCAAAGGAAAAAGGACATCTATCATAAAACCTACATCCTTTAGGCAAATTAAGGAGGCTAGGGGGCGCACCAGGTATGAAATCGAGTTTCTTATCCCTTCTAAGCGTAGGAACGCTCTCCATTAATTTTTTTGAGTAAGGATGCCTTGGATCATGATAGAAAGATTCAGCTTTATTGAATTCAACAATTTGCCCAGCATACATTACTGCAACCTTATCGGCAAGCTCGCTAGACAAACTAACGTCATGTGTGATAAATATCATGCTTATTTTTTGTTCATTTTTTATTTTTTTAAGGAGATTTATTATGTTGGCTTGGGTAAGGACATCCAATGATGATGTTGGCTCATCTAAAATCATCAATTCTGGATTTGTTAATAAAGCCATAGCTATAATGATCCTTTGCCTCATTCCACCACTTAATTCAAAAGGATAGTGATTGATGAAGCTTTCGCTTATACCTAATGTTTTTAATAATTCAGTGGCTTTCTTAAGAGCCTCATCCTTATCCATCTTTTGATGAAGGATAAGCGGTTCGATCATTTGTTCCCCAATTTTGATTACAGGATTCAAGGAGTTTAATGCTGCCTGGGGAACATATGTTATTTTCACCCATCTAATCTTTTTTGTGAATTCTTCATCATCTAGATCGATTAGATTTAAGCCATTAAATAGAATCATGCCCTTATAAACTGATGTATTTCTAGGCAGCAATCTTATTATTGATTTTGCCAGGGAACTCTTTCCGCAACCCGATTCCCCTATCACTGCAACAGTCTCCCCTTTATATAAATTGAATGAAACATCGTCGACAGCCCTAACTTCTCCCCTCAATGTTCTATAATACATCCTTAAGCTTTTCACCTCAAGATGGGCCCCGTTCATTTACATCTCCTTTAATCTAGGATTGAAGATTTTATCCAGCGCAAAGCCGAGTATTGCGAAGCTTAGCGATGTCGCTGCTAGCAATGCGGATGGTTCTAAAACCCAATAATATAAGCCCTTATATAGTGCCCCATTCGTGTAGGCATCATCGATTATTTTTCCCCATGTCGGGGCAAGGGGATCACCCAAACCAAGAATCGCCATAGCAGCTTCAAGGAAAACAAAGTCAGCTACCGAAAGAACCATTGATGGTATAATTGTTGGCAATACTTTAGGAATTAAATAATATACGATTATTCTGATGTTTTCGGCACCGTATGCTCTCGCAGCTTCAACGTATGGAAATTCCTTAATCTGAAGGAACATTGCCCTATAATTTTTCACCCCCCCTCCAAAAATTGTAAGAGCAATAACGACAAGAAGAAGTACCCAAATGTTAAATTTATAAAAGGTTGATATCATTATCAGGATGGGAAGAAAAGGAAGGACCATAAAAATCTCTGTAATTCTCTGTATTATTGTATCAACTCCTCCTAAAAACCATGCACATACTGCCCCAATAAACATCTGTATTAAGGCTATAGAAACTGATGCCACAACACCAAAGGATAAAGCAATCGGTGTGCCCCATAAAAGAGCTATTGTTAAATCCCTTCTCAAATGATCTGTGCCGGCTAAACCATAAACCTTTCCATAAACAACAAGTTTTGCATTTAAATCTACAGCAGATTCAAAAATTGTTCCATCGATCCAAAGCCTATAGTTTCCCTTCATAACCTTAGCTGTGTTAGGATCCAGTATGCTCGTATCTTCTTGGGCAAAAAGAAGAAGTGTGATTGGAGCATCGTACTCTATTGTTCTATTTATTTTTCTAGATATATATGTTTTAAGCTCGTTTGATAATTTATCATCATTTGAAATATAGTATCTATCTTCTTTAGATATTAAAAAAGTTTTAAGAACAATTTCCTTTCCATCAGGTTTTACCCAATAAATCGTTAATATTGGAGATGAAAAAGTAAAGTTTGAAAGAAAGAATAGGTTCATTTCGCTTGGAAAATCATCATATTCATAGTCGAATGAGAATTCAATTCTTAATTTACTGAATTTTTCTGTCACTTGAATTATTGATTTTGATGCCCCAGGCTGGGATCTATTCGTATCTAATATTATCGTTTCAGGCATCTTCTTAGAGGAAAATATGTTCAACCATGAAGGCATAGCATTCCTTGGGTTATCCAACCATTGCTTTTCACCAGCTCTCCAGAGCCTTGTAGCCTCATCATAGGGTAAGGCAAAAATTGTATATATTGAAATTCCAATAAGGATTAAGATAATTCCCAGACCGATAGCAGCGGATTTATAGAAGAATAGTTGTCGAAAAAATTTTTTCATTCTTGATAGCATTATCTTCCTCCTACCCTAATTCTTGGATCTACTGCTGCGTAAACCAATTCCAGCACGAATACTGTTATTGCTAGAAGATAGGCATATATAACTACAAGACCGACAAGTATTGGTGTGTCAAACATGACTGAAGCCAAATAGAATAGGCTGCCTATTCCAGGCCAGTTAAATACCCTTTCAGTAATTATAGCACCCATCCATGAGCCTATTAAAGTTAAAGAGAAATCTGTTATGATCGGAGGAAGGGTCGGTCTTAGTATGTATCTTCTCTGGATAATGGATTCTGGAAGACCCTTTGCCTTTGCAAGTTCTACATAATCCTCACTAGAGAAAATAAGGAAAAATGTTCTTCTAACATAAATATTTATAAATAAGTAGGCAATAAGCCAAGACATAACTGGGAGAATCATATGTTTTAAAACGCTTAATGCATAGGACCATGTATCCTCAGGTGGAGGAACATCAACCATTCCTCCATATGGAAGTATTCTAAAGAAGGAGGCAAATATCAATATAAGGAATATTCCATAAAACCATCCTGGTAAAGAAGATAATGGTGCAAGTAAAACAGATAATCTATCCGCTATGCTACCATATTTTCTCGATAAAAATAGACCTGCGAAGAGACCAATGAAGAATAGAATTAGCTGCGTTGTAGTAAAAAGAAGAACGGTATTAGGCAATCTTTCCAAAATTATAATTCTAACATTTCTGGATCCACTGTCGCTGCTAATCCAAAGAGCCCGGCCAAGGTTAAGGGATAAGGCATCCCTCAAATAAATGAAGCTTCTATATATAAAGGGTTTATTAAAACCTATTCTTTCCAACTCATTTGTGTATAGGGAATCTATTAACTTTTTAATCTGTGTCTCATTAAAATGCCTGTATGCAGGATTCTGACGTATGCTCTGTGATATGGAAAGATATAGCTCTCCCCTCACTATTTCATCAACATATCCTCCCATATTTGCAATCCAAATAGTTATGTAGACTGCAGCAACTACAGTAAGAAAAATTATTATTCCACGCTTCAATAAATATTTAATAATTCTCGAAGACATAATTATGATCACCGAAAAATAAAAATAAAAAAGAAAAAAATATTTAGATTACTTCTTCCTAATGAAAGGAATAACTATTGCTACTATGGCTATAATAATGGCTACTGCAGCAATCCCAATCATTGTATTCAATGTACTGCTTAATGTGTCAATTTTAGAACTTAAGGCATTGATCGTTGTTCTTAAATCAGATATCCTAGCCTCATAGTCTGCTTTGGTTTCAGCTAGTTTACCCATCAAAAATTCAGTCTCACTCATAATCGTTGCTGTTCCAGTAGCTGATGATGGCATGCCTACAAGCTTGGATACAGCTATTAACTCAATACTTGCCGTTCCTGCAGTGAAAAGCGATGTGTTTCCAGGATTAAGCTTGATCTTCCATGATCCATCTTCAACGGGCTCCGCCAAGCCAATCAAAGTTACCGTAGGACTAGTAATAATATATTTAATGAAACTTATGTCGGTTGTTTTATAGGGTTTTCCTTCGAAGGTTACTGAAACTGGGATTTCAGCGGACAGTCCGGGTGTAATCGTTGGTATTGAAACGATTTTAACTTCTGGTATCATCGGCTTTGAGAATTTAAGCCACTTATCTGCAGAATCTATGTAATCCCTGTTTGCCTTTAATACGGCTATTCTTGCGGTTGTGTCGACTTTATCCAAGTAGAAGGGACCGGCGCCTATGAGAAAATGCCCTTTGGCTTCGAACCATGATTTCAAATTATTGTATCTATCTAAAGCTTCGGATTCGCTAACGTAATTGCCCATCACATTCCTGTATGGAATGAACTTTTCATCAATGGCTTTCTTTAGATAATCATTTAATATCGATAGGGAAGGTCCAGCGATGTAGCTCGTCCATTCAATCCCAAGCGCATCAGCCTTATCGGCCGAGAAAGCCAACTTCTTATCCGCCTCAGCCATCCATCCGATGGTAACCATATGCCATGGTCCTGGACCATAGGCGTAGTCGGGATAGAAGGCGCCCGCAGCAGTAGCAGCTATCCATTCAGCATCCAGGTACAACGCATCAGAGTAGTATTCTATAACCAAAGGATTCGTGCTGACTATTCTAAAACCTTTAAAGTATTCCTTGAATGCTTCGAATATCGGGACGTATGATTCATCGAATACTGGGCTTTCTGGCTTAGCCCTGTCGAAGGTCAGAATATAGCTGAATATTATATCTGCCATCGAAAGCTTACTTCCATCGTGAAATTTCATGTTAAACAAATTCTCGTCATAGTAGACTATCGTTTTTGTTTTTGCAGTTGTACCTGGAGGCGCATGGACGATCTCTTGCTTTTTTGCATCCCAATCGTACCATGCATCCTCAGGTACCTGGATACTATCGACGAAGTTCAGAGTAACCCAGTCAAGAGTAACGCCTATTGGCAATCCCTTCAAGGCATAGACTTCCGCCTTCTTAACTCTTTGCGGCCAGTATAATCCAGTAAACGGATCCGGCATAACAGAAGGATCTGAGAGGGCACGATAATACATGGCATCATAAATCCAGTTGCTTCCGGCGACGGGATTGACAGGATCCGTGAATATATCGGAGGATGCTATCTTAACGACACCTCCTACCTTATCGACATATCTAATCGTATATGGCCACAGCCTTGCACCGGAAAAACCTGCAGCTAGGTCGTAGGTTAGCGAAACTTCTTTTCTGGCCGGCCATGGAGCAACTTGGCTAACGAGCCAAACTCTAACGGAGTCCTCCATTGAAAGGGATAAGGCCTTCCGCATTAAATCATCCCTTTCTGCGATGGTTCTATAATCCCTAGCCCACAGTCTACCTGCCACATAATCAAATTCGGCGGAGGGCTTATACGCAAACCATAATGGTCCGCCACCACCCCTCGGCGTATAGAAGAAACCGAAGTTATCTGATTCGTCTCTGGAAACAAGCGTCGTTATCCATCCAGCCGTGTAGAGATGCCATTTTCCACTGGCGGGATCGCCCCTCAGCCATATTGGCGATGCCTCCCTACTCGTCTTATACTGCCTATCAACCGTGAAACCTAATTTTTCAAGTTGGGAAGCCACATAGTCACCGATCTGCCTCCTTTGGTCTTCAACCCTTATTATGAATATCAATTTGACAAGCTCACCTTTGTAGTACCATTTTCCATCAGTTAAAGTAGCGCCAAGCTTTATCATTTCTTCGGTAATTATCTCTCGGGCTTTATCCAAGTTATAGCCGTACTTTCTTTCAATCTCCCTGATAGTATCGGCGTATCTTGCATAGTCTGGGAAGGCTGGAGTCAGGGTTGTGTATCTAGGTACGGCCATTCCAGCCATCAATTCATCGCAAATATATTTTCTATCCACAAGGTAGTTCACAGCCTCCCTTATCCGTGGGATGGCGAAAGGATTCAGCTTGCCTGTTGCGGGAAATTCCGGACCTACGGGGTTGAACGTTATCTCAAAGTATAGTCCAAAAGATGAAATGTACCATAGATTCGGTGAGGCCTTAATGCTTCTGAATATTTCCGGATCTGTTATATCCCGGAAGTATACCTGCATCTCGTTCTTCAGTAGCATGTCGAGGACTTTGGCTTCATCATCTTCAACAAAGAAGTCAACTTCATCAACCCAAGGTCCCTTGGGGACTTGTTGAGCAAGGGCTATTGGGATGCCTGCAATAAATATGGAGGAAAGCAGCGAAATCAAAATGGCTGTTGCTAAAATAGTTGTTTTCTTTTCCATATTTACACCTTCGAGGCTCTATTTTTTCGTAAACCACCATATAAGCTTTACCAATTTGAGGATGTGTCCAAAAATTCGTTCAATTCCATAAACGCCTGACAGGAGGGTTCGTTGCGTTGAGCATCCCGCACTTTCGCTTCCATGCCGGGGCATGCTACGGTCTATAGGATTCCAAGCCAGTCAAATTTTAAGCATGCCCTCTAAATGGGGGCGTGTCCAAAAATTGACTTGGGTTCTGTTATATAGTTTTCTTCATGCTCCGGAGGTGGGACAGGAAGGCATACGATTTTGGTCTTCTCATGGGCATCCTCGAAATGATCCTGGGATCCATGGATTTGGAATCCGTAATAAAGGAAAGGCGTGGGAGTGGAAGAGGAAGAGGAAGAGGAAGGGGAAGAGGAAGGAAGCCCCTAAGGCCGGCTGGGCTCTACTTGAAGGTCCTCGTCCTCAAGGAAATGAATGGGATAAGCTGAGCCTCAGGTACGCCGAAAGCTGCTCTTCGATGCA
>Ga0080004_1093683_pt1 | contig 53704 bp, 41 predicted proteins | sample WasSprMetagenome_FD_69207 | JGI IMG/M metagenome (GOLD analysis project Ga0080004, IMG submission 69207) | Sulfidic aquatic microbial communities from Washburn Spring, Yellowstone National Park, USA - WS (SPADES assembly) (version 2) | ecosystem: Environmental > Aquatic > Thermal springs > Hot...
GAGGGGCCCCACCCCCCTCCCGGGGGCGTGGGGGATGTGCCCCCAAAAGCTAAAAATAAGGGACGAGTAGCCCACCCCCGCAACCCCGCCACGAGTGGGGCCCAAAACGCTGGCAGACCCTCAGCCCACGGGGGTGGGCAAACGGGGGTCCAGGGGGCACAAGCCCCCTGGCAGGGGGTTGTGGGGGGTGTCCCCCCACAAAACCAAAAGAGGTGGCGAGTTGCCCCCATTAGCAACCCGCCCACGAGTGGGACCCAAGACGCCGGCGAACCCAAAGCCCACGGGGGTGGGCAAATGGGGATCCAGGGGGTCGTGGGGGGTGTCCCCACACGAAACCCAAAGAGGGGGCGAGTAGCCCACCTTAGCAACCCAGCCACGAGTGGGACCCAAAATGCTGGCGAAACCTCAGCCCACGGGGGTGGGCAAACGGGGGTCCAAGGGGCACAAGCCCCTGGCAGTGTCCCCCTCGAAACCTTTGGAATGCCATTAAGGGGAAGCCGGGGGGTGGAGGAGATGCCTCAGGATTACGATGGCCGCTTCTTTGTCCAAGGGTTCATTGTTGTTCCCACACTTGGGACTCTGGATGCAAGAAGGACATCCGCCCTCGCAAGGGCAACTTGATATCAGTTCCAAAGTCACTTCTAAAAGCTGAGGCAATAGCTCAAACCCTTTCTCGGCTATCCCTACCCCACCAGGGAAAGCATCGTAGATGAAGACCTGGGCCTTGCCAGTATCGGGGTGGCAAGGGGTTGAAAGCCCGCCTATGTCCCACCTATCGCACATGGCAAAGAGCGGGAGCATCCCTATGGAAGCATGCTCTACAGCGTGAAGCCCCCCATGCCAGTCCAGCTTCTTAGCTCTGACCTCTTCCAAGGCTCCTCTCGGCAGGTCAAACCAAAGCCCCACGGTGTCAAAGACTACGGGAGGCATGTCCAGAAACTCCACGCCTATGGTAGCCTCGGTGTACTGGCGTATTTTCTTGTAACCGATGACCTGCTGGTAAACGCGGAGGTAACCGAGGTAAGCCATCGCCCCGTTTATCGGCCGGTTCTTTACCGACCTTATTATGCTCACCTCGTTAATCTCCCTGGGCTCGGTATAGTAATCCACGTCCACGGGCTTTAGGAGGGCTACCCCTTCTTCCAAATCCAGTTCGGTCACTAAGTAAGTTTCCCCCTGGTGGAGGTAGATGGCTCCTGGGTGGGCGCGGTAGGGTGCAGTGGAGGCTTCAATCTCTTCCAGGACTATGCCTTGGGTTACATCCAGGAGACGCACACTTTTCCCACCAACTGACCGGAGGCTTACGGATTCGGCGGGGTAATTGTGGAGGATGTAGAAGAAGCGGCCGTGGCGGTTCTGGATTGCCCCTTGCTTTTCCAGCCTTTCCACTGCCTCTCGGTAGCCGGGGCCGAATAGGCTCTCGTCGGAGCTTTCCAAAGGCCGCTCGTAGGCGGCGCAGGCCAGGTGCTGCTCCAGGATGTAGGGGTTATCGGGGTCAATGAGGGCATTTTCGTGGCTTTTGCCGAAGAATTCTTGGGGGTGCCGCATGAAATACTGGTCCAATGGGTTATCAAGGCCTATGAGGATGGTGAGGGCTCGCCTCACCCCCCTTCCTGCCCTCCCAGCCTGCTGCCAGGTGCTGGCTATCGTCCCAGGATACCCTACCAGGATAGTGGCATCAAGTGTGCCTATGTCAATTCCCAACTCCAAGGCATTGGTGGCAGTGACCCCCAGAAGTTTTCCTCCGAAAAGTTCCCGCTCAATCTGGCGACGTTCCTCAGGGAGATATCCAGCCCGGTAGGCCTTTATCAAAGGTGTAAGCTCAGGGGAATCCCGTGAGAGGGCCTCGCGGGCGTAGCGGAGGATAAGCTCGGCAACTTTACGCGCTTTGGTGAAGACGATGGTCCTTATGCCTTGCTTTACCGCTTCCACAAAGAGGGCGGTGGCTTCGGAGTTAGGGCTGCGGCGAGTCGTTCGGGCCAAGTCAATGAAAGGAGGGTTCCAGAAGACAAAATCCCTTGCCCCTCTCGGAGCGCCATCGTCATCAATCACCGTGACCGGAAGCCCCAGGAGTTCCTGAGCGTGCTCCTTTGGGTTAGCGATAGTTGCGGAGCAGAGGATGAAAATCGGGTTTGAGCCGTAGAACTGGCAGAGGCGCCTGAGCCTCCTCAGGACGCAAGCCACTTGAGAGCCAAATACTCCGCGGTATACGTGGGCTTCGTCAATCACCACGAACTTGAGATGTGTGAGGAACGAGCTCCAGAGCCTGTGGTTAGGCAAAATTCCCACGTGCAGCATATCGGGGTTGGTGAGGATGATGGAAGCCATCTTCCGGAGCCTGTTTCGGGCCGATTGGGGGGTATCGCCATCGTAAGTTCCGAATGGTATTGGGGAGAAGCGGGTAAGCTCGGCCAAGCTGCGGAGCTGGTCCTGGGCCAGGGCTTTGGTAGGGAAGAGGTAGAGCGCCCTTGTCCTGCGGTCCTGGAGTATGGCCTCTAAAACCGGGATATTGTAGACGAGGGTTTTGCCGCTGGCCGTTCCGGTGGAGACGATGACGTTTTCCCCTCGGCGTATGGCGTTTATAGCCTGAGCCTGGTGGGAGTATAGGGCTTTTATCCCGGCCTCTTCCAGAGCTTTCTGGAGCAGAGGATGCAGGGGTTTTTCCAGCTCCCCGTAGCGAGCCTTGCGCTCTGGAATCCGCTCAATATGCACTATTTGTCCCCGGTAGAAGGGCGCCTTGGCAATCTGCTCCAGGAAGGAGGGTGAGTAAGGCATAGGCACCACCTGGAAATAGGATAGCATAAAGCTTCTCCCAAGGCAACATTTCTGTGCTGGGGTGTGAGGCTGTAAGGGTGCATCCATTTGCCATGGGGACTATAGGTATTTTCCCCACCCTCGTGGGCTGAGGGTTTGCCAGCGTTTTGGGTCCCACTCGTGGCGTGGTGATAAGAGTTAGCTGCTCTCCCCTTCTTTGAAATTTTGGGGGCACATCCCCCAAACCCCCTGGGATGGGGCTCCGCCCCCTCCACCCCCGCTTGCCCACCCTCGTAGGCTTAGGGTTTGCCGGCGTTCTGGGTCCCACTCGTGGCAGGGTTTACAGGGGTGGGCTACTCGCCCCCTCTTTTGGTTTTGTGGGGGGACACCCCCCAAGCCCCCCGCCATGGGGGCTTCGCCCCCCTGGACCCCCGCTTGCCCACCCTCGTAGGCTTAGGGTTTGCCGGCGTTTTGGGTTCCACTCAGGGTGGGGTTAAAGGGAGCTATTAAACTTGCTTTTTCTTAAGAATTCCCACCCTTGGCTCAGCACAAATAAGGCCAGTGCTATTAGGAAAAGGCCGGTTCCGGCGTCTATGGCCAGGATGACAGGCCGCGCTGGGGCCAGACCGGGCTTACGAAACATGTAGAATTGGACGGCTGTGAAGGCCACGGTAGAGCCCACCAGAACACCCCAGCCGATCAGTTGTTGCAGCCAGCTTTGCACCCCCAATCGGTCTGCAACTAACAGAAGTCCCACTGCTGCTGAGAGGGTCGCCATCGTTCTTACACTACAAGCAAAGCCATATCTCGGCCGAAGATTCCCAGCCGGTCACCATCCCTCACCGGATAGTCAAGGTTGGGCTCGCAAGTGGGGACGTCTTCTCGTGCTCGCTGGTAGCGGAGCCAAGGAGCCATGGAGTTGCACGTGGTCAGAAGCTTGCCGTTGAGGAAGATATGGGCAACCTCCTCGGTCCGAACGCCCAGCCGCTCCAGGACCGAACCCACCGTTTCCCCCGGCCGCGCGTCTAACCATAGCACACAATCTCGGTCGCCACGGGGGTCAGGCCCCAACCGCCGCAGTTTGCCATACAGGTGAACTTCTATCATATTCACTCCCCTCCCGCCAGTGCATGGGCCAGCTCCACGTATCTCTCGTGAACTCCTTCGCCGATTTCCTCTCGTTCCACCCGCACAAAGGCTTCCTCCAGAGCTTTCTGGTCCTCGGGCGATAGTAACTGGTCAGCCATTGGGTAAAGGATGTAGTCCTCTTTGTAGATGTGGTCACGCAGCAATCGGATGTAATCCTCCAGATGCTGCTGAATTTCGCGCCCGGCAGCGGGGTTGTTAGCGACTTGGGGGAGGAGCTCGGCAATGGCCCGCACATGCCCACGCCCTAAGTCATGCTCGTAGAGCATCACGCCGATTGGGCCAGCTTCACGGGACATCCCCCGCTCCTCCATCCGAACGAAGAGCAATTTCTCCTCCTTGGCATGGTGGCAGCAGTCGGCGAAGTTGCGGAAGAAGTCCACCATTTGCTCCAGCCGCTCCACCCGGACTTGTCCTGTCTCCCCCATCCGCCGAGCTTCACGCTCAGCAGCGTCCAGAACCAGGAGGATGATTTTGTGCTCGTGCATCAAAGTCTCTGTGGGTTTCATGAGCCAACCTCCTCTACATGGATTATTTCCACCGGGCAGCCACTGGCGGCTTCCTGCACGCAATTGCCCAGGGCTTCCGGAACCTGCCCCTCAGCAATGTTTCCTGAGAGACGATAGGCTTCTACAATCTGGCTGAAGCCATCTTCTTCGTTCTCTTCAAAAACTTCCGGGCAGCTGCTCCAACATGCTCCGCAACTTATGCACTCTTCCCGCTTGATTGTGACCTTGAAGAATTTGCCACTCATTTCCCCCTCCTAATTTCTCCGGCGGCTTCGCGCCGTTTTGATGCCAGTCCAGTTTCAAAGTTTAACCTGGAAATCAGCCCTTGTCAGCGACAAAGGTCACATTTTGGGTCTTGCAGACGAGGCCTCTCGCTAAGCCCGCTTCTACCGCGGATTTGCCGCTCTACTTCTGCGCCAGTATAATGCTTGGCAAAAAGGAGGCGATGCCTTTGCGTTTGAAGTTGATAATTTTGGCTGTTGGTTTAGCGCTTGCCCTAATGCTTGGCCCAGGCCTCCTCAAGCTTGCCGCCAAAATCTACACCGAATGGCTCTGGTTTGAAGAGCTTGGCTACCCCTCGGTATACCAGACCCGGCTTTTGACAGCGGTTACAACTTTCTTGGCCGGTGGATTGCTGGCATCAGTGGCCCTGGCCGTAAACTGGTTCCTCTTTCCTCGGCTCTTTTCCAAAAGGCGCATCGTTCGCACCCTCCGACTCGGCCGCATTGGCATCCTAATCGGCGTCGGGCTTTTCATCACTTTCATCATGGCCGATATCCTATCCTCCCATTGGCTGGATTTCCTCGCCTTCAGCCATGCCGTCCCCTTCGGCCTGACCGACCCCATCTTCGGCCGGGACGTCAGTTTCTACATCTTCCGACTGCCGGTCTACGACCTGCTGGCGGGCTGGTTCCTGGCCCTGGCCATCCTCAGCCTGCTGGGCGCACTGGTGGTCTACGGGACGGCGGGCGCGCTCCGGGACCGCGGCCCCATCGCCCACCTCTCCGTCCTGGGCGCACTGACCCTGGCTCTCATCGCCGCCCAGTACCAACTGGCCCGCTTCCGACTGCTCATCTCCAGCCGGGGCGCCGTCTTCGGCGCCGGCTATACCGACATCCACGCCCGTATCCCCATCTACAACCTCCTCACCGCCGTCCTGCTGGTTGCCGCTCTTCTCTCCCTCTTCAACGTCTACCTCCGCCGCTGGCGCTTCCTCCTCATCACCGCTGGCGCCTGGCTGCTCCTGACCGTCGTCAGTTCCCTCTACCCCGCCGCCGTCCAGCGCTTCGTCGTCGCCCCCAACGAACTGGCCGTTGAACGGCCCTACATCCAGCACGCCATCACCTTCACCCGCATCGGCTTCGGGCTGACCAACGTCCGGGAGCAGGACTTCCCCGCCAGGGGAACCCTCACCCCGGAGGTCCTGGACGCCAACCGGTCCACCATCCAGAACATCCGTCTCTGGGACTGGCGTCCCCTCCTCACTACCTACGGGCAACTCCAGGAGATTCGCCTCTACTACGCCTTCAACGATGTGGACGTGGACCGCTACGTCCTGAGCGACGGGCTGCGGGAAGTGATGCTGGCTGTGCGGGAACTGGATGTGGACCAACTGGCCGAGCAGGCCCAGACGTGGGTGAACCGCCACCTGGTCTTCACCCACGGCTACGGCGCGGTGGTGAGCCCCGTCAACGAATTCACCCGCGAGGGGCTCCCGGTCCTGCTGGTCCGGGACATCCCTCCCCAGAGCACCGAACCGGTCCTGCAGATTACCCGTCCCGAAATCTATTTCGGCGAGTTGACCAAAGAATACGCCATCGTGAACATCACCGAGCCGGAGTTTGACTACCCCAGCGGCGACGAGAACATCTACACCCACTACGACGGGCCGGCCGGAGTGCCGCTGGGTGGATTTTTCCGACGGGTCCTCTTCGCCGTCCGCTTCAACAGTTCCCAGATTCTCTTCTCCTCCGCGCTGCGCCCGGATAGCCGCATCCTCTCCCACCGGCAAATTGAGGACCGGGCCTGGACGCTGGCGCCCATCTTCTGGTACGACCCCGACCCCTACGCGGTGATTGCCGACGGCCGCATCATCTGGCTGTACGACGCCTACACCTGGAGCAACCGCTTCCCCTACTCCGAGCCGTTCAACGAAGTCAACTACATCCGCAACAGCGTCAAGGTCGCCATAGACGCCTACACCGGCCAGACGACGTTCTACGTGGTGGACCCCACCGACCCCATCATCCGCACGTACCAGGCCGTTTTCCCCGACCTGTTCACGCCGGTAGAGAAGATGCCTCCTACTCTGCGGGCCCACTGGCGCTACCCGGAGCAACTTTTCCGCATCCAGGCCGCCGCCTACGCCGCCTACCACATGGACGACCCGCAGGTCTTCTACAACAAAGAGGACCTCTGGGCCGCGCCGACGGAAGTCCGGGAGCAAGGGGAGCAGGAAATGGCTCCGTACTACGTGGTGATGAAACTGCCCGATAAGGACGCGGTGGAGTTCCTGCTGATGCGCCCCTACGTCCCCAACGGGCGGCGCAACATGATTGCCTGGCTCTATGCCGATTCGGACGGTGAGGACTACGGGCAACTGGGCGTCTACAAATTCCCGAAGCAGGAACTGATTTACGGGCCCATGCAGATAGAGGCCCGCTTTGACCAGGACCCGTACATCTCCCAGCAGTTGACCCTCTGGAACCAGCACGGCTCCCAGGTGATCCGTGGGAACCTCCTGGTCATCCCGATAGACGACACCCTTCTCTACGTGGAACCGCTCTACCTGCAGGCGGCGACGGGGCGCTTCCCGGAGTTGAAGCGGGTGCTGGTGGCCTACGGGAACTCCGTGGCGATGGCGGAAGACCTGCCGACTGCGCTGGCGCAGGCGGTGGGGCTGGCGGCGCCGCCGGTTTCTCCGCCCACCGTGCCCCCCACCGCCTCCGCCGACGTGGCCGCGCTGGCCCGCTCCGCGCGGGCCCACTACCTGGCGGCGCAGGAATGCCTTCGCCAGAACGACTGGGCCTGCTACGGCCGGGAACTGGAAGCCCTGGGCGCCGACCTGGAAGCGCTGGTTGCGGCCACGAAGTCACCGCAAAAATAGCCCCATAGTTCCCTGCGAGGAATATTAAAGGCCTCCGACCTAACCCCCTGACCCTAACCCCCCCAAAAAACGCCGGCAAACCCTAAGCCCACAAGGGTGGGAAAGGGGGGTCCAGGGGGGCAAAGCCCCCATGGCAGGGGGTTTGGGGGGTGTCCCCCCACAACTTCAAAAGGGGGCGAGCAGCCACCCCCGGCAACCCTGCCACGAGTGGGACCCAAAGCGCTGGCAAACCCTCAGCCTACGGGGGTGGGAAAAGGGGGGTCCAGGGGGGCAAAGCCCCCATGGCAGGGGGTTTGGGGGGTGTCCCCCACAACTTCAAAAGGGGGCGAGCAGCCACCCCCGGCAATCCTGCCACGAGTGGGACCCAAAGCGCTGGCAAACCCTCAGCCTACGGGGGTGGGAAAAGGGGGGTCCAGGGGGGCAAAGCCCCCATGGCAGGGGGCTGTGGGGGTGTCCCCCACGAAACCAAAAGGGGGGCGAGTTGTCCACATTAGCAACCCCGCCCCGAGTGGGACCCAAAACCCTGACGAACCCTAAGCCCACGGGGGTGGGCAAATGGGGGGTCCAGGGGGCGAAGCCCCCTGGCGGGGGGCTGTGGGGGTGTCCCCCCACAAATTCAAAAGGGGGCGAGTAGCCCACCCCCGGCAATCCCGCCACGAGTGGGACCCAAAGCGCTGGCAAACCCTCAGCCTACGGGGGTGGGGAAAATGATTCACCTACCATAAATATTTCGCAGGGCCCGCCGGGTGGATATAATGTTATTTGGCTTGCAATTCATCAAGGCTAAGGAGGAGGGTTCATGGGCCTTGGACTTTTGCTTTTGGGTTATGTTCTTGGCTCTATCCCCACGGCGGAGATAGCAGCACGTTGGCTTAAGGGCGTTGATTTGCGGACCTTAGGCAGCGGTACCGTAAGTGGCACGGGCGTCTACTACCATGTAGCACGCTGGGCGGTGGTGCCAGTGGGACTGCTGGATATTGCCAAAGGCGCATTACCTACCTGGCTGGGGTTGCGATTGGGCCTTGGGTTGCCTTCCGCATTGGCCGGAGGATTGGCCGCCGTCATTGGCCACAATTGGCCAATTTTCCTGAAGTTCAAAGGTGGCCGTGGCATTTCTCCATTCATGGGCCTACTTATCATTGTTTTCCCTTGGGGCTTCCCCTGGCTTCTGGGCGCCTTAGCCTTGGGGCGCTTGCTGGGAGAAACGGCCATTGCTGCCTTAGCGGGCCTGGCTCTGCTTCCTCTAATAACTTGGGCAACAAGGCAACCGACAGCCATAACTGTAGCTTGCCTTGCTATGCTGGCTATAACCGTGCTAAAACGCCTGGAAGCTAACCGATTGCCTTTGCCCCAAAACCCCGCCGAGCGCCGGCGGGTCCTCTTGCGACGCCTTTTCCTGGATCGGGATGTGCCTTCACGTGCCGCTTGGATGCACCGAAGTCTGGTCAATAAAGAAGAAGCCAGGCCCGAAGCCTAACTCGGAATGTGAGGGTCCCGTCAAATCAAATGGGCACGAAGAGCACCACATTATCATTGACACCACCCCGCTTTTGAGCTAAAATGTTCTTAAAATCGGAGCCAGGAGGGATAGGATGCTAAGTGCGGAGATAAGGAGAAAGTTTTTGGACTTTTTCGCCGAAAACGGCCACACCGTTGTCCCAAGCTCCTCCCTTGTCCCAGAAAACGACCCAACTCTTCTTTTCACCAATGCCGGTATGGTTCAATTTAAGGATGTGTTCCTGGGGCTGGAAAAGCGCTCCTACACCCGCGCTACTTCTTCCCAAAAATGCATGAGGGTAAGCGGAAAACACAATGACTTGGAGAACGTGGGGCCTTCCCCTCGCCACCACACCTTCTTTGAAATGCTGGGCAACTTCTCCTTCGGGGATTACTTTAAAAAAGAAGCAATAGCTTACGCCTGGGAATTCCTGACCCAAAGGCTTGGCCTCCCAAAAGAGCGGTTATGGGCTACTATCTACGAAGAAGATGATGAAGCATGGGAACTTTGGCAGAAAGTGGCTGGAATGCCCCCAGAAAGAATCGTAAGGATGGGCAAAAAGGACAACTTCTGGGCTATGGGCGATACCGGCCCCTGCGGCCCTTGCTCCGAAATCATCTACGACCGAGGAGAAAAATATTGCACTTGCCACAGGCCCGATTGCTCCCCAGCCGTGGAATGCGAGAGATGGTGGGAACTCTGGAACTTGGTCTTCATGCAATATGAACTCCACCCCGATGGCTCCATGGCCCCCTTGCCTCGCCCAAGCATAGATACCGGAATGGGCCTGGAAAGGATAACCGCTGTAATGCAAGGGGTTGAATCCAACTACGAAACCGACCTCTTCTGGCCCATCATCCTCAAGACCAAGGAGCTGCTTGGCCATTCCGATGAGCAAGTTTTGGAAAACATCGTCTCCTACAGGGTAATAGCTGACCACGGCCGTGCTATAACTTTCCTCATAGGAGATGGGGTAATACCGTCCAACGAGGGCCGAGGGTACATCCTGAGGATGATTCTGAGGAGAGCCGCCCGACACGGCCGCAAACTCGGATTCAGGGGGCCTTTCCTGGCCCACATCGCCGACAAAGTCATTGAAATCATGGGCCACCATTACACCGAACTACCCCTGCGCCGTGACTTCATCAAAAACCTCATAACCCAGGAAGAAGAAAGGTTCCAACAGACTTTGGACATTGGCCTGAATCTCCTGGACACCCTCATAGCCGATTTGGCCTCCAAAGGCCAAAGGATTATCCCTGGCGAAGAAGCCTTCCGCCTCTACGATACCTACGGCTTCCCCCTTGATTTGACCAGGGTAGTAGCTCGTGAAAGGGGGTTTGAAGTAGACGAGGAAGGGTTCAACCGAGCTATGGAGGCCCAGAGAGAAAGGGCTCGTGCCGCCACAACCTTTGAACTGGAAGAAGAAGAACTTAAAAAGGCTGAATTTTACAGCAACCTCTACGAACAGCTGAGGCGAGAAGGAGCTATCCCAGAAGGCGGGGTTGAACACCTTTACGAAACAGAGATAGAGGTAAGGACCAAGGTAGTAGCCATAATCAAAGGGGGGCAAAGGGTAAGCGTAGCGCACAAAGGGGATGAAGTGGAAATAGTCCTGCCCAGAACCCCCTTCTACGTAGAAAGCGGAGGGCAGGTGAGCGATACCGGCTGGATAACGTGCACCCGCTCCACTGACGGCGAAGAAACAGTTTGGGAAATGGAAGTGGAAGACATGCTTCGCCCCCTCCCAGGCCTGATAATCCACAAAGGCAAGATTGTAGAAGGCGTGGCAAGGGTTGGAGACGAAGTCTGGGCCACTGTAGATGCCGAGAGGAGGATGGATATAGCCCGGAACCACACTGCTACCCATATCCTCCACAGCCAACTTCGCCGCCTCCTTGGCCGGCACGTCTACCAGACCGGCTCCTTAGTCGCTCCCGACCGCTTGCGCTTTGACTTCACCCATACCGGAATGCTTACCCAAACTCAAATAAGCGACCTGGAAAGGATGGTGAACGAGATAATTTTAGCCAACTATCCGGTCCAGGTGGTCCACACCACCTACAAAGAAGCCATAGCCCAAGGGGCCATCGCCCTCTTTGAAGAAAAGTACGGTGAAGAAGTAAGGATGCTGGTAATCGGCTACCCGGATGAAATCATAAGCAAAGAGCTCTGCGGAGGGACACACGTTTCCAACACCGGCGAAATCGGCTTCTTCCATATCCTATCAGAACAAGGGGTTGGGACCGGAGTAAGGAGGATTGAAGCGGTCACCGGACGGTACGCTTTGGAATTGGCCATGGAACGCCTGCAAGTCCTTGAATCTACCGCCGCCTTCCTCTCCTGCCCACCGGAGGAGGTAGACCGACGAGTCCTGGCTTTAATGGGAGAGCTCCAGAACAAGGATAAAGAAATCCAGAAATTGCAGAGGGCCCTGGCCCGCAAGATTTACGAAAGCCTTTTGGATAAAGCCATAAAAGTGAAAGATGTTAACGTAATTGCGGCCAAGGTTGAGGAAGTGGAAAACGAGGACATCTTGAGAGAAATGAGCGATTGGCTTCGGGAAGCCTTGGGCAGTGCCGTCGTCACCTTGGCTACGGTTTTGAACGGGAAGCCTTTCTTCATAGCCGCCATCACTGAAGATTTAGTTGAAAAAGGCCTGCACGCTGGCCACTTAGTAAAGGAAATAGCCAAGGTAGTGGGTGGAGGCGGGGGAGGCAAGGCTACCATGGCCCAGGCCGGAGGCCGGGATAAATCCCGCATAGAAGAAGCCCTGCGCTTAGTTCCAGAACTGGTAGCCAAAGCCCTCAAGGAATGAACCCCTGTGGAGAGGATTGAGCTTGATAGAGAAGAAGACATAATTTCAATAAGGGACCGGCTGGATTGGCTCAGGACCAACCAGGTTATTCTCATCGTCCCGCCGGGGCAGAAAGCCCTTTCTAACCCTATAAACCTCAAACTTCTGAAGCGCAAAGCCCATGATTTGGCATTGGACCTTGTTTTAGTCACAAAGGACCCGCTCATCCGTTCCCTGGCCAAGGAAGCCGGCCTCAAAGCTTTACCTTCTGAAAGCAAGGCCCTAAAAGCCCCTTCCCTCCAACCCACTCAAGCGGAAGAGATATCACCTTTAGCCCTCCTATTCATAACCCTTCCCTTTATCCTCGCCATCCTGATCGGAGTAGCCCTCCTGGTTCCATCCGCCAGAGTAGAACTTACCCCCATGGCTCAGACGGTTGAAGCCTCCCTCCAATTCAAAGCCGATCCCGGCATAAACCGCTTGAACCGAGCTCAAGCGGCCATACCGGCCAAGAGGCTACGCATTGAGCTTTCGGGCAGAGGCTCAATCCCAACCTCAACCCAGAAGTATGTGCCCGACCAAAAAGCCTCTGGAACAGTCATTTTCATAAACAAGACAACGCAGGAAATAACCATACCGCCAGGAGTAATAGTTTCCACCTCCACAGGCGAAAACGTTAAATTTACCACCGTGACCACCGTAACCCTGCCAGCTTTCTATCAGAGTCAAGCCGAAGCCCGGATAGTAGCCTTAGACCCCGGCCCCCAGGGCAATGTGGGAGCATACCTCATAAACAGGGTTGAAGGAGCATTGGCCTTCAAAGTCCAAGTCTACAACCCTTCACCCACTTCCGGCGGGACCCTCAAGCCAGTCAATGTAGTTACCAAAGAGGACAAGGAAAGGCTCAAAGGTTTAGTCCTCCAGAACCTCCACCAGGAAGCCTATCAGACCTTTCCAAGCCAGCTCCCCCCTGATTCTTTCCTCATACCTCAGACCATAACCGTAATTCCAGCCCAAGAAAGTTACGACCATTTTGTGGACGAAGTAGCAGACCAGCTCGGTTTGGAACTGAAGGCCGTAGCTGTGGCCCTGGCAGTGAGCCGAAGCGACCTCAAAGTCTTAGCCAGCGAAGCTTTATTGCCGCAAATCCCATCAGGCTATGAGCTTCTGGCGGAGGAAATGAAGTTTGAGGCTTTAGAAGCTCAAGAGGAGGATGGCAAATACCAAGTGAAGCTAAAAGTCAAAGCTCCTGCCGTGGCCAAGATAGATAAAGCCCTGGTCCGAGACGAAATCAGGGGCTTGCCCATACCCAAGGCCATAGAGAAACTGAAAGCTCTGCCCCTTCGCCGGGAGCCTTCTTTGGAAATATCGCCAAGCTGGTTGGGCCGGGTTCCTTGGCTCCCCTTCAGGATAGAGGTAAAAATAAAGGCTGGATGAAGAGGATAGCCGCTCTGGATGTTGGAGAAAAGCGCATAGGCATAGCCCTGAGCGACCCCGAAAGGAGGATGGCTTTCCCCAAAGGGCTTATCTTAAGGGAAAAGGCCCTGGAAGAAATTCCCCCTCTTTTCCGCCAATGGGAAGTTGAAGCAGTAGTTGTGGGAGTTCCCCTAACCTTACGCGGAGAAGAAGGGCCACAAGCAGCCAAAGTCAAGGGGTTTGTATCGGCTCTGGAGGAAGCTTTAAAAGAGGCGGGGCTGGAGATAAAAATAGTGCTATGGGATGAGCGCCTCTCTACACTCCAAGCCCAAACCATCCTCCACGAAGCTGGCTACAAAGGCCGGAAAATTCGCAAGCGGGTGGATGCTGTCTCGGCGGCTTTAATCCTCCAAAGCTTCCTTGACTTCAGCCGAAGCGAAAGGTAACTCGCTTAAACAACCCCACTCATGAGTGGGACCCAAAACGCTGGCAAACCCCCAGCCTACGGGGGTGGGAAAGGGGGTCCAGGGGGGCGAAGCCCCCATGGCAGGGGGTTGTGGGGGTGTGCCTTTTCCGACCTAACCCCCAGACCCCCTTCCCTGCGAGGGAAGGGGGAAATTTGGCGGGGTTCTCCGGTTAGCCTGCGAGGGAGACCCAAAACGCCGGCAAACCTTAAGCCAACGAGGGGGAGCCAAAGGGGGTCCAGGGGGGCGAAGCCCCCATGGCAGGGGGCTTGGGGGATGTGCCCCCACGAATTTAAAAGAGGGGGCGAGTCGTCCACATTGGCAACCACGCCACGAGTGGGACCTAAAACCCTGGCAAACCCGAAGCCCACGAGGGCGGGCAAAGGGGTGGAGGGGGCTAAGCCCCCTCCCAGGGGGTATGGGGGATGTGCCCCCACGAATTTAAAAGAGGGGGCGAGTCGTCCACATTGGCAACCACACTCCGAGTGGGACCCCAAACCCTGACGAACCCTAAGCCCACGTGGGTGGGGAAGGGGGGGTCCAGGGGGCGCAGCCCCCTGGCGGGGGGCTGTGGGGGGGGTCCCCCCACGAAACTAAAAGGGGGGCGAGTTGTCCACATCAGCAACCCCGCCACGAGTGGGACCTAAAACGCTGCAAACCCTCAGCCTACGGGGGTGGGGAAGGGGGATCCAGGGGGGCGAAGCCCCCATGGCAGGGGGTTTGGGGGATGTGCCCCCACAAATTCAAAAGGGGACGAGTAGCCAACCCCGGCAACCCCGCCACGAGTGGGACCCAAAACCCTGGCAAACCCTCAGCCTACGGGGGTGGGGAAAATGATTAACCTACCATAAATATTTCACAGGGCCCGCCGGGTGGTATAATGTTATTTGGCATGCAATTCATCAAGGCTAACTCGGAATGTGAGAGTCCTCTCAAATCAAATGGGCACGAAGGTTGCCCCCGGAGCCCTGCCATGCTAAAATATTCGTGAAAGCTCTGTAACCAGGAGATGTGGGCCTATGGAAAAGCTTGGAATTGTAATTTTAGCCGCCGGGCTCGGCAAGAGAATGAACTCAAAAGCTCCAAAAGTCCTACACCCAATCTGCGGTAAACCCATGCTGGAATACCCGCTGGAAATTGCCTTAGCCCTATCTTCCCACAAGCCAATAGTGGTGATAGGACATGGGAGCACAGAAGTAGCTAAGCTCGTTGGGGAAAGGGCTACCACAGTCCATCAAGGCGAACTTTTGGGGACAGGCCATGCTGTCCTCAAGGCCCTGGAATCCTCCACCTCCTGGCCTCCGGAAACCCTCATCCTTTACGGCGATATGCCCCTATTGAGGAAAGAAACCATAGAAAAACTTCTGGAAGCCCACCGGAAACAAAAGCCAGCTATAACTTTCCTGACCGTCCACTCACCCGACCCCATGGGTTTCGGAAGGGTGGTGCGGGATGAAAAGGGCAATGTGGCCAAGATAGTGGAAGAGGCTGAGGCTACCCCTCAAGAGAAAGCCGTAACCGAACTAAACGTAGGTGTTTACTGCTTCCAAAGCGAGTGGCTCCGTTCACACTTGCCATTGCTTAAGCCCCACCCCAACGGTGAGTATTACCTCACGGATTTAATCGCCATAGCCGTTGAAGAAGGAAGCCCAATAGAGACAGTCCTCCTTGAGGACCGAGAGGAAGCCTTGGGAGTGAATACCAGGGTCCAACTGGCCATGGCTGAGGCCGCGATGAGGCGTAGGATAAACCGCTACTGGATGGAAAACGGGGTAAGCTTCATCAACCCCGAGGCCACTTACGTAGAAGCAGGGGTAGAAATAGGCAGGGATACGGTGATTTACCCCAATGTCTTCCTTTTAGGAAGGACAAAAATCGGAGAAGATTGCATCATCGGCCCTGGGACAATCATCAGGGATTCGGAAATAGGGGACGGTTGCGTTGTAGAGGCATCGGTGGTGGAAGGGGCTACCTTGGAAAGAGAGGTCAAGGTAGGGCCATTCTCCCACCTCCGACCCGGAACCCACTTGGCGCAGGGTGTCCACATCGGTAACTTTGCCGAGGTCAAGAACAGCTATTTGGGGCCTGGCACCAAGATGCACCACTTCAGCTACTTGGGGGATGCCACCGTAGGCTCCGGAGTAAACATAGGGGCCGGGACTATAACTTGCAATTTTGACGGCTATACCAAGCACCCTACCGTGATAGAGGACGAGGCCTTCATCGGAAGCGATACAATGTTGGTGGCGCCGGTCAAGGTGGGCAAGAAGGCCCGCACAGGAGCCGGCTCAGTAGTAACGAGGGATGTCCCACCGGGTGCGCTGGTCTACGGCGTCCCAGCTAAGGTTAAAAAATGGGTTTTGTAATTCTCTGGCTTTTAAGCCTGGCATCTTTCTGGGCCAGCTTCGCCTTAAGAAGCCTGTGGCTTAAGAAACACAAGCCCGAAGAGAGGGGAAGATTTTCGTTTGAGATTATTGCTGGATTGTCCTTGCTCTTAGCGGGCGCAAGCTCCTACAAAGCCTTGGAGCCATTCTCCCCCCGCTGGTTAAACTTCGTCCTCGTAATCCTAATCAACGGCTTTTTAGCTTTGCTCCTGCCGGCCCTCGGCGACGAAGCCTCTCTATACCTTAGGCCCCTTGGAGGCCTTGCCGATTTCCTGGCCCTGCTTTTGGCCCCTATGGCCGCCCTCTACGAGAAAGCTGTGGAGAAGGGGAACGAGGCCATCTACGTGGTTGAAGGGGAAGAGCGCGAAATCGTGGAAGGAGCACTGGACCTGGGAGAGACCATAGTGCGGGAAATAATGGTGCCAAGAGTGGATGTGGTGGCAATCAGGGCCGATTCTACCGTTTCGGAAGCGGTAAAAGTGGCGACTGAAAGCGGCCACTCCCGCCTCCCCGCCTACGAAGGAAGCATAGACAACATAACGGGCATAGTCCACGTAAAGGACCTGCTCCGGAAAGCGTGGGAAGGCCGGTGGGATGAGCCAGTAAAGGCCATCTTGCGCCCTCCCTACTTCATCCCCGAAACCAAAAACGCAGCCGAACTCCTCAGAGAAATGCAGAAACAGAAGATTCACATGGCCGTAGTAGTGGATGAATACGGCGGAACGGCGGGAATAGTCACTCTGGAGGACCTGCTGGAAGAGATACTGGGAGAAATCCAGGACGAATACGACCTTGAAGAGCCCTCAATCCAGGAAATTGGGGAGGGAGAGTACATCTTGGATGCAAGAGCGAGCCTGGAAGACCTTGAGGAAATCATCGGCAAAGAGCTTGACTTGGAAGGTATTGACACTGTAGGCGGGCTGGTGTATAGTAGTTTTGGAAGAGTGCCGGAAAAAGGCGCCCGATTTAACTTTGAGGGCTTTGAATTTGAGGTCTTATCCTTGGTAGGCAGACGGATAGGGAAAGTCCGCCTGCGAAAAATTACAGCAAAGGAGGGAGGAGATGGAGGTGGAAAAAGTGAGGCAATGGAGTAAACTTGATAAGCTCAGGCTGCTCAATGCCATTGACGAAAGCGATGAATACAACGAAGAGCACCTCAAAGTGCTCGGGGTATTGCTTGAAGACGATGACCCGGAAGTAAGGGCGGGAGCGGCCATGGTCATCTGGAACTACCCAGAAGTCCATTTCATTGACAAGCTCTTTGACTTAGCCCTAAACGACCCAAGCCAAGAGGTCCGCTCCCAAGCAATAAAGACCTTGGGCCGTTACATCTACGAAGGCCTATCCAACGAGTACGAGCTCTTCTCCACAAGCGACGCAGCTGATGTCTTCGTCCCTGAGCTCCCATTGGAGGACTTCTTGAGGGTGAAGAACTTCCTAATCAACGTCTTCCACAACGAGAGCCTCCCCTTGGAATCAAGGCGTTGCGCCGTAGAAGCCTTGGGTTTCCTCTCCGAACCGGAAGTTGTTGAGGTCATTGAGAAAGCTTACCAGCACCCCGATATCCAGATGAAGGTGAGCGCCATATTCGCCATGGGCAGGAGCGGCCTGGAGAAGTGGGAGCCGATAATCCTCAGGGAGCTGCAAAGCGAAGTCTACGACATCCGTTACGAAGCCGTCAAGGCTGCAGGCGAAGCCGTGATAGAAAATGCTGTACCTTATCTCATCAAGATAGCCCTTTCCCAAGAAGAGGACAAATCCCTCCGGCTGGAAGCTATATGGTCCTTGGGCCTCATAGGAGGCGAAGAAGCAGGAAAAGTGCTTAAGAGCCTCCGCGAGGACCCCGACCCCGATGTGAGGGAGGTGGCGGAGGCTGCATGGGAAGAGTGCGAAATCTACAAGCCTATAGAGGATGAGTGGATTGATGCTTTGCTTGAAGAGTTTGAAGAGGAAGAGTAAAGGCTTTCCTTAGCCAGTAAGTAAGCCCCCAGAAGCCCGGCCTCATCCCCAAGGGCGGCGGGCACTATTTTGAATTCCTCCAAAAATTCCCGCATAGTAAGCTTCTTTACCGTTTCCTCTGCCGGCTCCAATAGAAGCCTCCCTACTTTTGCCACCCCTCCCCCGACTATTATCCTGGAAGGGTTAAAGATGTGGATTAGGCTCACAAAACTGAGCCCAAGGTAGTATCCGGCTTCTTTGAAAATATCCTGGGCCAATGCATCCCCTTCCATCGCAGCCATAGCCACTTCCTTGGCCGTTAAGCTCTCCAAAGGCCCTGCCACAAACTTAGGGATAGAGGAACTTTCGCCTGCCTTTATGCGCCTTAGAGCTTCCCGAGCTATGGCCGTACCCGAAGCCAAGGCCTCTACACAACCCTTTCCCCCGCACCCACACTGAGGCCCATCGGGCTTCACCACTATGTGCCCGACCTCGCCCGCAAAACCTTTTGCCCCCAGAAGAAGCTTACCATCGGCAATTATCCCGCCACCTATGCCCGTGCTTACGGTAATGTAGATTATGTCGGAAAAGCCCCTCCCGGCCCCAAGCCTGTGTTCCGCCAAGGCTGCCACATTGGCATCGTTACCAACAAAGGCTGGGACCCCAAACCGCTCCGCAAGGATTTCGGCCAAAGGCACGTTCTCCCAGCCGTGCAAGTTGGGAGCCGAAAAGATTACCCCTTTCCAAGGGTCCAAGGGGCCCGGTGCCCCAACCCCTATGGCTACGAGCTCCCCACCTCCTTTTAAAACCTCCTCAATCGCCTTGAAAATGCGGCCCAAAGTCGGCTCCAGGCCTTCGTGGGCAAGGGTGGGAAGGACACACTGGGCCAAAGCCTCCCCACTTTCAGAATAAAGCGCCGCCCTTATATTCGTCCCTCCTAAGTCAACAGCTGCTATGGCCTTTCCCATAGGCTACACCTCCGAAAACCTCATAGCGGTCGGGACCTCGTCCCCAAGCCGGACGAAAATCCAAGGGATAGCCGAGGCCTTGAGCTCAGCCAAAACCTCCTGGTAAGCCGAAAGTTCATCGGCTATGATTATAGCCAGGGCTGAAATCCCCCTCAGCTTAAAACCCCGCAAAGCTTTGACCCATCCAATGCTTTCCGATGGGGTTATGGCTATGATTGTAGAATTGCCTTCCAAGGAATGGCTCTCAGAGGCAAGCAACTCCTCAAAGGGGTTATCGCTTTCAGCTCCAACCACGGCTAAAAATTCCAGGACCTTAAGAAGCTGTCTTGTGCCCCTCTCCGGCCGCAACACGTGCTTGGTCCGGGAGTAAACGGCTATGCCTAAAGCCCTCTTCTCCTTTAGGAAATGGCTGGCTAAAGAGGCAGCAATGGCTACGGAATACTCTTCGGTGGTCGGTTCAGGCCTTAAGCTCCAACCTTCGGCCCAGAAGAGGCTTGGGCCACGGCTTTCCACGAAGGAACGAGGCCACCCTTGCCCCTTTTGAACCCCTCGGTCAAGGTCAAGGAATAGCCAGATGTTGCTCAGGGGGTCAAGCTCAAATTCTTTAACCATCAATCGGCCGACATGGGCGGTTGTGGGCCAGTGAATTCGGCTGAAGCTGTCGCCAGGGTTGTATTCCCTTACCCCAGCGACGTTGATTGTAGCGAATGGGGCCCGCTGGCGGACCACTTCCCCACCTGGGAGGATTCCAGCTCTGAGTTTAAAGTAGGGCAAGGGGTAAATCGGAGGATAGACTGTAACCTCTTGCTGTGCCGGGAAAGTTTTTTCAAGCCTGATAAGCCCAAGAGGATCGGAGCTGACTACGGTGATGGGGCCGAGGGTGAACTGGCCCCTCTTCCGGCACAAGGTTTTAACCGACCAGCGGTATTCCCCCTTAGGAGGTATGGAGCCTATGACCTTCCCGGCTACATGGGCCGGGAGATTGGAGTGGTCCCTTACTTCAAGCCAAAGTTTGGGCAAAGGGCTTCGGTTCCGGACCACCAGCTCTTCTTCCAAGACTTTCCCTACCTGGGCCCTCGGTGAAATTAAAGCCCTCTGCACCTCCAGCCCCCAAAAGTTTTGCCAAACCCAGAGGGCGGAGAAGGCGATGAGGGCTGTGAAAAGGTAGAAGAAGAAGCGGAAGAGGGCATGGCCAGTGCTGAGCATGAGGGCTAAATTTATCGCCCAGAGGACAAGCAAAAGGGGCAAACTACTCCTTTCCCCCACTCCCCTCCTTTCTTCCCGGAACAGCCTGTACCCACCGAGAGGGCGCTTTCAGCGCCCTTCGCCCTTTCAGCCTGGCCGTTTACGGCTTGGCTTACGGGCTTTGGACACCCTTTTGCTCCTTAGGCCCTTTATTTCCCCACCCCCGTTGACTTTAGGACCGCCAGTGCCTTGGGTCCCACTCGTGGCGGGGCTGTAAGAGAGGCCAACTCGCCCCAAATTTAGTTTTGTGGGGGGACACCCCCCACGGCCCCCCCGCCAGGGGGGCTTTGCCCCCTGGACCCCCGTTTTCCCACCCTCGTGGGCTTGGGTTCGCCAGCGTTTTGGGTCCCACTCGTAGGCTTGGTTGACTTCTCTACCTCTTACAAGGGGGCTGACTTCTCCCCTGACCTCCCGCCAGAATCCCCACTTCCCTCGCAGGGAATGGGGACAGGGGGTTAGGTCGCAAGGGGCATACCCCCTTTACTGCGGCTCCTCCTCAAGCACTACTTTTACCTTGAGCGGTTTACCGTCCCTCAAAATGCTCAGTTCCACCGTTTGCCCTACTTGGGTGTTATCCTCCAAGTAAGCGTTCAAAAAATCCATGCCCTTTATGGGGGTATTGTCTATAGCCGTGATTATGTCCCCTCCCACAAGGATAATGCGGCTTCCGATTACGACCTGGTCCTTAGCTCCCCTTATGCCCGCTTTATGGGCTGGGCTTCCCCTGTAGACTTGGGCCACTAACACGCCTTGGTCCACAGGGAGGTTAAGGCGGCGAGCCAAAGTAGGAGTTATGGTGTAGCCTACTACCCCCAGCCAGGGATGGCGGTAACGGCCATAGGCTATTAGCTCCGGAACTACCCTCTTAAGCACATTCACCGGTATGGCAAAGCCAACTCCAGCCGAAGCCCTGCTGGGGGAGACTATGGCCGTGTTAACCCCTATGACCCGGCCTTTGGAGTCCAAAAGCGGCCCACCGGAGTTCCCAGGGTTGATGGCTGCATCGGTCTGGATTAGGTTCCTTATTATCCTACCGCTCTCTAACTCCAGGGTCCGGTTCAGAGCACTCACTACCCCTACGGTCAAAGTCCGCTCAAACCTACCGAAAGGATTGCCTATGGCAATAGCCCACTGCCCAACTTGAAGGGTTGAAGAATCGCCCAGCTCTACCGGGACCAGTTTGTCCGGAGGGACATCAACCTTAAGCACTGCCAAGTCATTGAGCGGGTCAGTCCCTACAACTTCGGCTTGGACGGAAAGGTCCTCGCCGAAGCTTACTTCAATGGATTGGGCCCCCTCAACCACGTGGTAATTGGTTACGATGTGGCCTTCTTTATCGTAGACGAAGCCTGAGCCCGCCCCTTCCTCCGGATACACCCCGAAGAAGAAATCCCATTGAAGCACCTGCGTTTTGATGTTGACCACGGAAGGCGCTGCCTTCTTGTAAACGTTGATGATTATCTGCTCCCCCGGCTCCAGGTCAACAGAGCTTACCGATACTGGAGTTGGGGTATTGGTTGGCGTAGGGGCAGGAGTAAAGCTCACAACCTCCCTGACCCCGACCAAAGCCGGGGCCAGGGTGCATCCGGCAGTCAAAATCGCTAAGATTACAGGACCAAGGAGCTTCCTAACCATACTACTCCTCCAGAGAAGCTGGCCTCTTCCCCAGCACAACCTTTACCTTTATCCTCTCCCCGCCCCTTACCACGCTCAAAGTGACCTCCTGGCCGACTGAGGTATTGTAAATCAAGTAGGTAAGCAAATCGTCAAAGTTCCGGATTTCGTGCCCATCTATGCCCACGATTATGTCCCCTCCTATGTTTATCTCCTCTCCCATGAATTTGACCCGCTTAGTTCCGCCCCTGATGCCAGCTTTGTAGGCAGGCCCGTTCCTAACAACTTCATCTACCAGTGCCCCGTAATCCACCGGCAGGTCAAACTCCTTGGCCAAAGCTTTGGTCACGCTCATCCCTTTGATGCCAAGCCATGGGTAATCGTAAGAGCCTTTTTCTATCAGGACAGGGACAATCTTTTTGGCAAGGTTTATGGGAACGGCAAAGCCTATCCCGGCATTGACTCCTACTGGGGATTCAATGGCCGTATTTATCCCTATGACCCGGCCAGCGGAGTCCAAAAGTGGCCCACCGGAGTTGCCAGGGTTGATGGCTGCATCGGTCTGGATTACTTCGGGGATGGAGAAAGCGGTGGCAGCAGATGGAAGCCTCCTGCCCAAAGCGCTTATTATCCCCACGGTCATCGTTCCGGCCAAGCCAAACGGATTGCCGATGGCTATCGCTCTCTGGCCCACTTTGACCTGAGATGAGTCCCCAAGCTCCACAGGGTGAACACCCTCCGGCAATTCGTCCACTTTTATTACCGCCAAGTCGCTGTGGGGGTCGGTGCCCACAACTTCAGCTTTGGCAGAATCGCCATTGTAGAAGATTACCTCCAATTCTTCTGCATCGGAGACGACGTGATAGTTGGTTACTATGTGGCCCTTTTCATCCCATACGAACCCGGAACCACGCCCCTCCTGGGGGATTTCGGGGTGAGTGAAAGGCAACTGGGGCAAAGTCCCGCTTTTGACCACCCTTATTGAGACAACTGCGGGGTTGACCCTTTCGTAGATGCCTATTAAGAGGGCTTCTTCCTCTTCATCCAGGACCGTTCCTGTAACCGTTATTTCCTGGCGTGCTCCAGGCGTTGGAGTAGGGGTGACTTTTGCCGTTTCGGCCTTTGGGGTAGCTTTTGCTGTTTCGGGCTTTGGGGTAGGGGCCAATTCCTGAGCCCAAGGCACTTGGGGAAGCTTAAGTTCTAATTTGCATGCCGTGGCCAGGAAAAGGGAAAGGATTACCGCCAACAAAAGTATTATCCTCTTCACGCTCATATCCCCTCCTTTCAAACTTCCTCTCGGCTTGGGTGTGTCCCAGAATTGTAGGTTCATTTTCCCGCCCTCGTGGGCTTAGGGTTCGCCAGCGTTTTGGGGTGTTAACCTCTCCCCCGGCCGAGAACCCCGCCAAATTTCCCCTTTCCCTCGCAGGGAAGGGGGTCAGGGGGTTAGGTCGGGAAGGCACACCCCTTCGCCTGTCCAATGGCAATATAAACCGCAAAGTTTAAGAAATTGTTAAAGTGGCTGCATTTCTCCCCAGTTTTTGCCCACCTCTAACTCCACCCTGAGGGGAGCCTTAAGCTCATATGCTCCCTCCATGATTTCCTTGACCAGCGGGGCAACGGTTGGGAGTTCATCCTCAGGGACTTCCAGGACTAACTCGTCATGAACCTGAAGGACGATGCGTGAGCGGAGTCCTCGTTCCTTAAGTGTTCGGTGGAGGCGAACCATGGCTATCTTTATTATGTCCGCAGCGCTGCCCTGAATGGGGGCATTTATCGCCATGCGCTCCGCCGCCGATTTGACAGTGTGGTGAGCTTTGCTGTCCGGAGCCAGCTCGGGGAAGTAGCGGCGACGCCCAAGTATGGTCTCTACGTAACCTTCTCGCCGCGCTTTCTCTTTGGTCCTCTCAATGTAGACTTTTACCTTCGGGTAACGGGCAAAGTAACTTTGGATGAACTTGTGGGCCTCCTCAGGAGTAAGGCCTGTTTCTTCAGCCAGGCCGTAAGCACTCATCCCGTAACTTATCCCGAAGTTAACGGTCTTAGCCAGCCGGCGCATCTCCGGAGTAACTTGGTCTATTGGCACGCCCAGGATTACAGAAGCGGTGCGGGCATGGATATCCTCACCCCTGTGGAAGGCTGCTATGAGCTCTTCATCCCCACTTATGTGGGCCAAAATCCTAAGCTCAACCTGAGAATAATCGGCCGAAAGCAGGACCATCCCCTCCTCGGCTATGAAGGCTTTGCGCACAGCTTTACCTATGTCGGTCCTGGTGGGGATGTTCTGTAAGTTGGGGTCGCTTGAGGAAAGCCTCCCGGTCACAGTTCCGGTCTGGTTATAGGAGGTATGGACCCTGCCCGTGGCCTTATTGACCATACCAGGCAAGGCATCCACATAGGTGGATTTTATCTTGGCCAGATGCCTATGCTCAAACAGCAGGTCTATAACCGGGTGCCTACCCCGTAGCTTCTCCAGGACATCGGCAGAGGTTGAATAGTGGCCCGATTTGGTCTTGGGGATGCCTTGGGCAGATATGCCCAGCTTGCCGAAGAGGGCATCGGAAAGCTGCTCAGGGGAGTTTACGTTAAATCGGTAGCCTACGAGCTTGTAGATTTCCTCTTCCAGGTCTTGGAGTTTCTGGCTCAGCTCCTTGGACATTTCCCTGAGGAAGGGTATATCCAGCTTTACCCCGGCCATTTCCATGTCCATGAGCACAGGGATTAGGGGCAATTCCACCTCGTAGAAGAGCTTGACAAGCCCCAGCTCCTGCAACTTCTTATCCAATAGCCCGACCAAGCGGTAAGTTATGTCGGCATCGGCAGCGGCGTAAGGGGCAACTTTGGATATTGGCAATAGGTCCATCGTGGTCTGGTTTTTCCCTTTCCCTATGAGCTCCTCAATAGTAGTCATTTCAACTCCGAGGTATGACCAGGCCAGGTCTTTGAGGTTAAGGCTGCGGCCTGCCGGGTTCACAAGCCAGCCTGCTACCATGGTATCAAAGGCCAGGCCTTTTACCTCCACCCCATTCCTTCTAAGCATAATCATGTCATACTTTGCGTGGTGAGCGTATTTGGCTATGGTTTCATCCCCCAAGATTCGGGAAAGCTTTTCCCTCACAAGCTCCCAAGGCAGCTGCTGGCCTTCCAGATGGCCGACAGGGATGTAGTATCCTTCGCCCTCGCCGAAAGCCAGCGATACCCCTACAAGCCTGGCCTTCATAGGGTCTATGTCGGTAGTTTCCACATCAAAGGCTAAGGCCTTAGCTTGAGATATCTTCTCCAGCAAGAGGTTCAGGGAACCTTCGTCCTGGATAACGGAATACTTTCCGGGTTCAGAGCGCTGGCGTATCTCCACCTGGCCTATTAATGGAAGCTGGCGAGCTTCGCCTTCCTCCGGCAGACGTTTGTAGAGGGAGCGGAATTCCAGTTCCCTGAATAGTTCCTTGACCTTTTCCTCATCGTAACCATGGTAGCGCAGGTCCTCCAAGGTTATGCTCAAAGGGATATCGGTCCGGATAGTGACAAGGCTTTTGTTGAAGAAAGCCCTATCGCGGTTTTCCAAAAGCAATTCCTTCAAGCGTGGTGGAGTGATTTCATCTATGTGCTGATAAATGCCCTCAATGCTTCCATATTTTCGCAACAGCCTTGTAGCCGTAGCCTCCCCTATTCCGGGGATGCCAGGGACGTTATCGGTTTTGTCGCCGACCAAGGCTTTGTAATCGGCCAATTGGTGGGGTTCAAGGCCATACCGCTCCAGGATTTTCTCCCGGTCATACACGATGGTCTCTGAGAAACGCCGGCCTGAGGTTATGACCCTGACTTTTGGGCCTATGAGCTGGAAGGCATCAGTATCGCCAGTAACTATTAGGGTATCAATCCCCTCTTCGGAAGCTTTTCGGGCCAGGGTTCCCAAGATGTCATCAGCTTCGTATCCTTCTATGGCTATGGATTTTATCCCCAAAGCCTCCACTACCTGGAAGATGCGCTGGAGCTGAACGGCTAAATCTTCCCCCATTCTGGCTCTGGTGGCTTTGTATTCGGTGAAGGCCTCATGCCTGAAGCTGCGGCCGGTATCAAAAGCCACGGCGATGTAATCGGGCTTCTCTTCCTTGATAACGCCCAGGAGCATGGACGTGAAACCGTAAACAGCATTAGTCGGCTCCCCTTTGGAAGTGCTCATCTCCAAGGGGAGGGCGTGGTAAGCTCTGTAGGCAAGGGCGTGTCCATCCACAATCACCAGCTTTTTCATCTCCCTACCCCCTCAACTCTTTTTATGATTAGCCTAACCATACCAGGGGGCACATCCCGGGAGAAAGCGGCGGCCAGGATGCGCCCATCTCGCAGTTTTATCCCAAACATGCCTCCCTTCTCGCAGCGATAGTGTATCTCTGCTGGGCAAACAGGGCCGTATGGATTCTCTTCCAGGGCCTTAGCTGCCCACTGCAGTAGCTTCATAGCCTCTTCTCTTGTCCCCCCAACCCAGGCCTGAATGTCGGAAGGATTGCCAAGGACTAAAAGCTCAGGGAGAAGCTCGCGGGAAATTTCCTCAAGCCAGGGAGGGGTCTCTTTCGGGGGAGGAGCAAGGGCGGGCTCTTCTTTCTGGACCGTGGCCTTTTTAAGTATATCTGGCAATTCTCCCACAAAGAAAGGTTTGGGTATTATGCCAGCTATTCCCAGCCCTTCGGGCAAGGGGGAATCGCCTACGGGGATAGCCAGGATTTTAATGTAAGGCTTAACTTCTTTAATGGCCTGAATCAAGGCTTCGGGCTTGACATCCTTAAGGTCCATATCCACGATAGCCAACTTAAAGGGTTCTTCCACCACCTTAGCAAGGGCCTCTTCCCCGTTAGGGGCGATGAAAACCTCATAGCCCCCGATGGACTCCAAAGCCTCTTTAAGGAAGGCAGCGAAAGCAGAATCGTGGTCCACAATTAACACCTTCATTTTCCTCCCCCCTTTAGCAGAAATTTTATCACTTGCCGGGCAATTGCGCAATCAATCCGTCATGCCGTCCAAAGTCAGCCTTTTTGACAGCGGTGGGATTGAATTCACCGCAAAGGGCGCAAAGATTTTCTATCTCTTTGTGTTCTTTGCGCTCTTTGCGGTTTTCCAACTGCACAGGTGGAAACTTTGGCGAACTCTAAGCCCACGGGGGTGGGAAAACGAGGGGTCCTGGGGGCAAAGCCCTGGCAGGAGGTGTCCCCCCACAAAACCTTAAAAAAGGGCGAGCAGTCCACCCCTGTAAACCCCGCCACGAGTGGGACCCAAAACGCTGGCAAACCCTCGGCCAACGGAGGTGGGAAAACGGGGGGTCCAGGGGGCGAAGCCCCCTGGCGGGGGGTTGTGGGGGGTGTCCCCCCGCAAATTCAAAAGAGGGAACGACTTGCCCACATTAGCAACCCCGCCACGAGTGGGACCCAAAACGCTGGCAAACCCTCGGCCAACGGGGGTGGGCAAACGGGGGTCCAGGGGGGCTTCGCCCCCCTGGCAGGGGGTGTCCCCCCACGAAATCTTAAAAGGGGGCGAGTTACCTCCATTAACAAGCCGGCCACGAGTGGGACCCAAAACTCTGACAAACCCTTGGCCAACGGGGGTGGTAAAACGGGGGGTCCAGGGGGCGCAAGCCCCCTGGCGGGGGGTTGTGGGGGATGTCCCCCCACGAAACCAAAAGAGGGGGCGAGTTGCCTCCATTAGCAACCCCGCCACGAGTGGGACCCAAAACGCCGGCAAACCCAAAGCCTACGAGGGTGGGAAAGGGGGTGGAGGGGGCGCAGCCCCCTCCCAGGGGGCATGGGGGATGTGCCCCCAGAATTTTCAAAGAAGGGGAAAGTAGCTAACTCTTACCAACCGGCCACGAGTGGGACCCAGAACGCCGGCAAACCCTAAGCCCGCGAGGGCGGGAAATGGGGGGCCAATAACCCACGTGACCCCCCTGCAATGTTTGACAACTCCTAAGGATTTTATTATCATCCAACCAGGAATTCTCGGACTCTGGAACTGGACTTGGTAGGCTTTTGAGGCGATGGAATGCTTCTCCAAAAGTTTAGCTTTTTAACAGCTGAATAAGGCCGGCGAAGAAACCCCAAAAGCACTGCATCTGCTAAGCCATTTCCGGACGGGAGCAGGGCAAAACAAGAGGCCAAACTGTTCCCGGAACTTTTCGGCCAGAGCTAAGGTTGCTTACCCTGTCCACTCCAGCTACATAAAACTGGTTTCCGGGATATAGTGAAAGGCCTCGGTCCGGTCCTTCGGCTGCAAATCGGCCTCAACTTTTAATCAAATCCCAGTCCCCGCTCCTTCAAACTGACAAAATTCTGCTTGCCTATGATGATGTGGTCCAGAACTTCAATGTCCAGAAGCCTGCCGGCCTGAACTACTTGCCGGGTTAAAGCTATGTCCTCAGGGGAGGGGGTAGGATCGCCCGAAGGGTGATTATGCACCAAGATTATAGCCGAAGCATCGGATTTTATCGCTTCTCGGAAAATTTCCCCAACCCGTACCGAAGCTATGTTAAGCCCACCTATGCAGATGGTAGGTATGCTTATTACCCTGTTTTTGGTATCAAGGAGGATTGTCCTAAGGTGCTCTTTGGCCAGAAATCCCATCTCCAGCAAGAGGAGGTTAGCGGCATCGGCAGGGGAGCGCACTACGGGCCTTTCTTGCGGGGAAGCCACCAGAAGCCTTTTGCCAAGCTCAAAAGCTGCTTTGAGCTGAGCAGCCTTGGCTTCCCCAACCCCCTTTTCGGCGCAGAGGTCGGAAAAATCGGCACCGGCCAGGCCGATGAGGCCTCCGTATCGTGCCAAGAGGCGGGTAGCCAAAGCCAGGACGCTTTCCCCTTCCACTCCAGTCCTCAAGATTATGGCCAAAAGTTCGGCCGTGGAGAGGGAAGAAGCCCCATAAAGCTTCAACCTTTCCCGGGGCCTTTCCGAAAGGGGAAGCTCTTTTATTGTGGGATAGTATTCCACTTTCTCGCTCATAATCCCTCCTCAAAGGAGTGTTATCAATGAAGAAACGGCTTTTCAGAATCTTGGAAGCGTTGGCCCTGTTGATTTTAAGTTTAGCTTGCGGCCAAGTCATTACATTACCCACTCCCAGCCCAACCCCCTCTATCCAGCCTACTTTTTCCCCTTCCCCCGCGTTTAGCCCATCCCCTTTTACTCCCCCTCCTACTTTTACCCCAACCTTTACCCCCACGCCAATTTTGTATGTAGTTCAGCCGGGCGATACTCTCCTGGGCATCGCTAAGAAGTTTGGAGTTAGCGTTCGGGTAATCCAGGAGGCTAATGCCATAGTTGACCCTAAATCATTGCAGGCAGGCCAGACTTTAATCATCCCTCAGGGGGAAGAAGCCCTCCCTGGCACCCCAACCCCTACTCCTACCCCGATTCCTTTGGAGATAATTGGAGTTAACTTTTACCGGGAGCCAGGGGGTAGCCTTTGGTGCTTCGGAGAAGTCTTTAACTCGGGTAATATCCCGGTAGAAAACGTTGCGGTAAAGGTTAGGCTCTACGGGTCCGATGATTCCCTCTTAGCCGAGGGGCAGGGTTTCGTTGCCAGGGATTTAATTCCCGTTGGGGAGAAGGGGCCTTTCGCCGTGGCTATCCCTGAGCCTCCGGAGGCTTTCCTCCGTTACGAGGTTTTTTTACTGAGCGCGCTTCCGGCCCATTCCCCCTCGGCTTTAGCCGATTTCTTAATTGTAAAAGAGCACTCTTGGGAAAAAGCGCCAGGCAACCTTTACTTTGTGAAAGGTGTGGTACGTAACGGAGGGGATAAGGCTGTAGAGGATGTGAATGTCGTGATGGTGGCTTATGACGCCTCTAACAGGGTTGTAGCATTGCGGAAGGCCATTCCGGAGAAAGTTCTCCTCCAGCCGGGGGAAGAGAGTGCCTTTTACATTTCCTTCTTCCCGGCCGGCAATCCCCCGGTCACTTACACCCTCTATGTCCAAGGGATAACTCCTTGAGCGCAATAGTTATCAGGTAGTGCGGAGGTGGGGAAAAAGAATCACTTCCCTTATGGATTGCTTGTCGGTCAATATCATGGTTAGGCGGTCAATCCCTACGCCTAATCCTCCGGTTGGGGGCATTCCGTGCATGAGGGCGAAGATGAAGTCTTCATCAACCGGGTGGGTTTCTTCATCTCCCTTCTCACGAGCTTTCGCTTGCTCCAGAAACCTCTCTCTTTGGTCCAATGGGTCGTTTAGCTCGCTGAAGGCGTTGGCAATTTCCATGCCCCCGATAAACCCTTCAAACCGTTCCACAAGATGAGGAGCATCGGGCTTGCGTTTGGCCAGGGGCGAAATTTCTACGGGGTAATCCATTACGAAGATGGGGCCAATAAGGTGAGGTTCCACATACTCTTTGAAAAGTTCGTCCAGTTGCTTGCCCCATGTCGGTTTGAGGTCTACTTTAAACCCCTTCCGGTTTATAGCCTCCCGCAGACTTTCCAAATCCTTGTGCTCTTCAAAATCTATGCCTGTATACTCAATCAATAAGTCCCTCATGGTCGCTCTTGGCCACGGAGGGGAAAGCTCTATCTTGTTTCCGGCATAGGTTATGGTGGTAGTGCCGAGGGTTTCTTGGGCTATGAAGGCTATCATCTCTTCCGTAAGGCGCATCATATCGTGGTAATCGGCGTAGGCTTGGTAGCATTCCATCATGGTGAATTCGGGGTTGTGGCGTGCGTCCAGCCCTTCGTTCCGGAAGTCTTTGCCTATTTCGTAGACTTTTTCAAAGCCTCCCACTATAAGACGCTTGAGGTAAAGCTCGTCGGAGATGCGTAGGTAGAAAGAGCGTTCCAAGGCATGATACCAGGTCTCAAAAGGCCTTGCGGCCGCTCCCCCATAGATGGGCTGAAGGATGGGGGTCTCTACCTCCAAAAAGCCTCTGGAATCAAGGAATTGGCGCATTGCTTTTATGATTTTGCTCCTTATTATGAAAATCTCTTTCACTTCTTCGTTAGCCAGGAGGTCCAGGTAGCGCCTGCGGTAGCGAAGTTCTACGTCTTGAAGGCCATGCCATTTTTCTGGGAGGGGGTGGAGGGATTTGGCCAAGAGGCGATAGTCTTCCACAAGGAGGGTGATTTCGCCTGTGCGGGTTCGGAACATCTTGCCATGGGCTTCTATGAAATCGCCGATGTCAAAGAAATCCAGGAAGAGGCGGTAACGCTCATCTCCCAAGAGGTCTCGCCGGAACATTAGCTGGATTTTCCCGGAGCCATCATTTATATGGGTGAAGGTTAATCCTCCCATGTTCCGGATAGAGATGAGCCTTCCGGCGAGGGCTATTCTGCTTTGGCCAAAGCTCTCATCCTTCTCAAAGTTTTCCCGAGCTTCTTTAATGGAGTGCGTGCGCTGAGCTCTTGCCGGGTAAGGGTCAATTCCGAGCTCGCGCAGTTTTTCCAGCTTGCGCAGGCGCTGATAGAACTGGTCAGGGAGCTCTTGCAATTTGCCCTCCTGCGGTTTATTCAATGCTTATGACTTTAAAAGTGATGCGGCCAGCCGGGGCATTTACTACCACTGTATCGCCAACCTTTGCCCCCATAAGGGCTTTGCCTAATGGGGATTCATTTGATATGCGCCCTTGAAGGGGGTCGGCTTCGGTTGAGCCGACAATCACGTAGGTTTCCAGCTCGTCCTTCCCCTCTTCCAGAAGGGTGACCTTTGAGCCAAGGCATACTTGGTCGGCGCCCTCGGGTTTTTCAATTATTACAGCGTTCTCCAAGATTTTCTCCAGGGTGATGATTCTACCTTCCAAGAAGGCCTGAGCTGTTTTGGCTTCTTCGTAGCCAGCGTTCTCCATGACATCTCCTTCGGCTTTAGCTTGGTGGATTTGTTGGGCGATTTCGGCCCTCTTCACGGTGCGAAGGTACTCAAGCTCTTCCTCCAGTTTCTTTTTGCCTTCCTGGGTAAGGTAAAAGACTCTGCCTTGCCTGCTCATGCACACCTCCGAGGAAATAAAAATAGCCCGCTTTGGGCTTTAATTTATTATACCCGGAAACGTGCTTGATGCCAAACTCGGTTAGTGCTTGGGGTTCGTCGGCGTTTCGGGCCCCGCTTATGGCTGGTCGGTAAAAGGAGGCTACTTGGGCAGGAGGCTGCGCCCCCTGGCCCCCCATTTTGCCCACCCTCGCTGGCTGAGGGCTCGCCAGGGTTTTGGGCCCCACTCGTGGGCAGGTTGCTAAGGTGGGCTACTCGCCCCCTCTTTTGGTTTTGTGGGGGGACACCCCCCCACAACCCCCCGCCAGGGGGCTCCGCCCCCTGGACCCCCCGTTTTCCCACCCTCGTTGGCCAAGAGTTTGCCAGCGTTTTGGGCCCCACTCATGGCTGGGTTAAAGGAGTTGACAGCCCGCCCCTTTTTAAGGTTTGGGGGACACCCCCAATGACCCCCGTCAGGGGGTTCCGCCTCCCTGGCCCCCCTCTCCTCTTGCAAACAGGTGTGGAGCCCTTGCTCACAAAGGGTGCTCTTACAATTCTGGAGCATGCCTTCAAGCACCTGGCCTTGAAAACCAAGCTTTTTCTAACAAAACTCTAACCTTCCTCTTATGCCCCTCTAATGCTGCTTTGCTAAGAAATAGGCGGAAACTCTCAGGAAAGGAGGTGATGGCTATGGCCGAGCTGGTCAAGTGGGAACCTTTCAGGGAGTTGATTTCGCTGCGGGAGGCGATGGACCGCCTCTTGGAGGAAAGCTTCGTGAGGCCTTTTGGGTTGCTGGGGCCATCTCGCTTTGAATCCTTCGCCTTGGATATGTACGAGACCGAAAACGATTTGGTGGTCAAGGCCTCGCTGCCGGGAGTGAAGCCTGAAGATATTGATGTTAGCGTCAGCGGCGACCTTCTCACCATCAAGGCCGAAGTAAAGGAGGAGAAAGAGGTTAAGGAAGAGAACTACTTCCGGCGCGAGCGCCGCTTCGGAACCTTCTGCCGGTCCGTCGCCCTCCCTATTGAGGTTGATGTAGATAAGGCCAAGGCCGAATATGAGAACGGCGTCCTCACCCTCACCTTCCCTAAGGCCGAGGCCGTCAAGCCCAAGGTTATAAAGGTAAAGGCTAAGAAATAAAAGAACGTGGGGCGGATTGCTCCGCCCCACAATCCCCAAAGAAAGGAGGTGATTGCTATGGCTACCAGGTGGGATCCTTGGGAAGAGTTCATGAGCCTCAAGGAAGCTATGGATAGGCTCTTGGAGGAAAGCTTCGTCCTTCCAAGGCCTTACGTTAGGGAAAGGCTCTACCGGCTCCCTGTGGACGTCTATACCACCGCTGACGCTGTCGTAATCAATGCCCCAATGGCCGGGGTCAAACCTGAGGACGTAGACATCACCATTGAGGGCGACACTGTGACCATAAAGGGTGAGGTTAAGCCACCGGCCGAGAATGTGGATTACCTAATCCAGGAGCGCCGCTACGGACCATTCTCCCGGACTATAAGGCTCAACATCCCAGTGGAGCCGGATAAGGCCGAAGCCAACTTTGAGAATGGCCTCCTCATAATCACCATCCCCAAGGCTGAGGCAATCAAGCCTAAGACCATAAAGGTGGTGAAGAAGTAGCCATCGCCCTGGTCCCCGGTAAGCCTTGCCGGCTTGCCGGGGGCCATTTTGCCTTACAAGGCGGAAAGGGGTAAAATTTAAAAGAAATTCTGCGAGACGGAGGTGATGGCTATGCCCATCTACGAATACGAGTGCTTGGATTGCGGAATCCACTTTGAACGTGTGCAGCGTTTCTCCGACCCACCGGTGGAGGAATGTCCGAATGGCCATCGCCACGTCCGGCGGGTGTTTCATGCGCCAGGCATAATCTTTAAAGGCTCAGGTTTTTACACTACCGATTACGCTCGGAAGAGCAGTAACGGCGGTGAGAAGAAGGAAGAGAAGGGGGAGGAAAAGAAGTAGATTAAGCGCAGAGGACGCAAGGCGGTTTTGCGTCCTCTGCGCATTTTGCGGTTCAGACCATTTCTACAGCCATCGCTACCGCTTCACCTCCGCCAAGGCAGAGGGCAACTATACCTCTTTTGAGGCCGCGGTCTTTGAGGGCATAGAGGAGTGTAACAAGGCAACGGGCCCCGCTTGCCCCGATGGGGTGGCCGAGGGCTATTGCTCCCCCATTGACGTTGACCTTGGCCCAGTCCCAGCCATCTTCGGCCAAAGCCTTGCCGTCGGCCAGAACTTGCGCGGCAAAGGCTTCGTTTAGCTCAATGAGGTCGTAATCCGCAAGGGTGGTCCCGGTCTTCTTCAAAAGCTTGCGGATGGCGTGCACCGGCGCAATGAACAGCCATTTCGGCTCCACGGCAGCATAGGTGTAATCTATTATCCTGGCCAGAGGTTTTATCCCCAACTCCTCCGCTTTCCTACGGCTCATTACTACTACCGCTGCCGCTCCGTCGGTTATGCCCGGGGAATTCCCGGCCGTTACTATGCCATCGGGTTTGAAGGCGGGCTTCAGTTGAGCAAGTTTTTCCAAAGAGGTATCTCGGCGCGGGTTCTCATCGGTATCAAAGATGGTGGGTGGGCCTTTGGGCTGCGGAATTTCTACTGGGACAATTTCTTCCCTGAATTTCCCCGCATCTATAGCAGCTATGGCCTTCATGTGGCTTTGGTAAGCGTAACGGTCCAGTTCTTCTCTGGTTATACCGAATTGCTCGGCAATGAATTCAGCGGCATTGCCCATGTGCTGGTCCTCAAACGCACACCAGAGCCCATCGTGAACGGTGGCATCCAGGATTCGGTCGTGGCCGAGGCGGTAGCCCTGGCGGGCTTTCATCAGGAGGTAAGGTCCCATGCTCATGTTTTCCATGCCCCCGGCTACGTAGATTTCGCCTTCTCCGGCTTTTATCATGGAGGCTGCCAGCATCACGGCTTTTAGGCCGGAGCCGCACACTTTATTCACTGTTACAGCCCCAACGGTAGGAGGCAAGCCGGCAAAGATAGCTGCTTGGCGCGCTGGAGCTTGCCCTATCCCAGCCGAAACCACATTGCCCATTATTACTTCATCAATTGTGGCGGGGTCTATCCCGGCGCGCTTTACTGCTTCTTTTATTACTACTGCACCAAGCCTGGGGGCTGGGATTGAGGAAAGGGAGCCCATAAATCGTCCGATTGGGGTCCTGCAACCGCTTACGATGACCACTTCTTCAGCCATGGTTTCCTCCTTAGGTTTAGTGTGGCGCAGCGAATTATAGCATAAGCGGGGTGTGTCCCAAAATTTTCGGGGGGGACACCCCCCGCAGCCCCCAGCCATGGGGCTTTGCCCCCTGGACCCCCCATTTGCCCACCCTCGTTGGCTGAGGGTTCACCAACGTTTTGGGTCCCACTCGGGGCGAGGTTAAAGGGGGTGGCTACTCTCCCCCTTTTTGGGATTGTGGGGGCACATCCCCCATACCCCCTGCCAGGGGGCAAAGCCCCCTGGACCCCCGTTTGCCCACCCCCGTGGGCTTAGGGTTCGCCAGCGTTCTGGGGTTAACCTCTCCCGCGGTCCTCTCCAGAGCGAAGAGGGGAGAACTCCGCCAAATTTTCCCCCTTCCCTCGCAGGGAAGGGGGCCAGGGGGTTAGGTCGGAAAAGGCACACCCCCCGCAGCCCCCAGCCATGGGGCTTTGCCCCCCGGACCCCCCATTTGCCCACCCCCGTTGGCTGAGGGTTCACCAACGTTTTGGGTCCCACTCGGGGCGAGGTTGAAGGGGGTGGCTACTCTCCCCCTTTTTGGGATTGTGGGGGCACATCCCCCATACCCCCTGCCAGGGGGCAAAGCCCCCTGGACCCCCGTTTGCCCACCCCCGTGGGCTGAGGGTTCGCCAAAGTTTCGGGTCCCACTCGTGGCGGGGTGTGCAAAGGGCGGCTAATCGCCACTTAATAAAAAGCGGGGATGACCCCTTGGAGCCATCCCCGCTATGGAAGGAGGGGGCCTCAATTTAATTCCTTCTGCAGTGAGGCTACTACAGCTTGCGCTGCTCTGGCAACGGAGCCGGTAAGACGTAGTTTGCCCGTAAACCCTATAAATTTTGGCTGAATCGCATAAATTTTGATGGGAGGAAGGTTAAGGCCAAGCCTTTCGGCTAACTCCAACGCTTCCCCTAAACTGAAAAGGTGCGTGAGTGTTCTCAGGTTTTTGTCCAGTAGCTCCGGCTTGGCTTCAAAAGCCCTCCACTCACCCGGTTCAAGGCCCATGTCAGCAGCATCTACTACTATGACCCTTTCGTACCTCGGCATAAGCTCCAGAAGAGTAAAGCCATCTACGCTTCCTTCTAAAAGGTCAACGTTGGGCGGTAGCCCCCTTTTTTCAAGGATTTTAGCTACCGCTACCCCAACTCCATCATCGCCCATAAAATCGTTCCCAAGGCCGACAAGCAGGGTCTTGCCTCTCACTTCCACTCCACTTTGAGGAAATGGGTGGAACAAGAGATGCATGGGTCATAAGCTCGCACTAACATCTCCAGCCCAAGGGTTATGTCCTCTTTGGACCTGCCCAAAAGGTGCGGAAGGTAAGCTTTCAAGTCCTCTTCTATGTTCTGGTGGTTCTGGTTGGTCGGGATTATCATGTTAGAGTCCACAACCCGCCCCTGCTCGTCCAATGTGTAATCGTGGATGAGGAGGCCTCGGGGGACTTCCACACCGCCCACGCCTCTGCCGGACCTCGGCTTTATCTCCACTTTCTCTTCCTTGAGCCCCCTCGCAAGGAGAGTATCAATGATGCGGATGGAATCTTCAATAGCGTGGGCAACTTCTACCACTTGGGCTATGTTGTTCATGAAAGAGTTGTAGCATATAGGCTTCAGGCCCATTAGCTCCGCCGCTTCTTGCCCCAGAGGCATTAGCTTGGCATAGTTTATGTTAAAGCGGGCCAAAGCCCCAACCATGTAAGACTCGCGGTTGGACCGAGCTCTCTTAGCCGTGGAGTAAGGCACTATGAATTCGTGGATTTTTTCTTTGTACCGAGGGAGGGGAGTGGTGCGCTGATCATCAGTGGAAGCGATTTCGCCATCATAGAAAGCATACTCATCGGGCTTCTTTAGGGCTATGTATTCGGTTTCCCGTTGGAAAACAGGCATTTCCAGAGAAGCAAACAGCTTGACCACAGCTTTAATGTCAGCGATGGCTTCCGTAAGCCGACGGCGTAGCTCTTTGAGCTCTCCCTCGGTTGGAAGCCTGGTCCACCCTCCAACCACGGTCGTAATTGGATGGGTTGTGCGCCCGCCTATGAGGTCGCATAGTTCGTTGGCCAGCCGGTGAAGGCGTATTATCGCCAATACCTGTTCCCGATGGCTCTGAGCCAATGGGATTATGTTGAGGGCACCGAAGAAATCGGGTAAAGCGAGGTATCCGAAGTGTAAGGTATGGCTCTGCATAGTCTCGCCGTGAAGGAGGAGCTTGCGGAGAAGCAAAGTCTGGTCCGAAGGTTCAAAGCCCAGAGCTTTCTCCAAGGCCTGGATGGCGGCAAATGTGTGCCCTATACCGCATATGCCACATATCCGGGAAATTATGAACACAACATCGCTGTAGTGTTTGCCCCTGACCATGGCCTCAAAGAAGCGAGGGGCTTCGGGAATTTCCCACCGCATTTCTTTGACTTGATTATCCTCTACTTTGACCACGATGTTGCCGTGACCTTCAACTCTGGAGACGTAGTGCACATTTATATCAAAGCCACTCATTTTATCACCTCCGCGTAGCCCCAAAACATTCGGTATTTGTTGATTATGTCCTCAGCACAAAGGCCGTAGCGAGCCATTACCTCTTTGTGAGCGTTAATGCTGGGGTTATCAATAAGGCCCCGGCATCCTATGCATCTGTTCCCGAAGGTTGGGCAGCGGGCATTGCAACCGGCTCTGGTGATAGGCCCAAGGCAGACAAGGCCTTTTTCATACACGCAGATGTTTTCGGCCCTTTTGCACTCCACGCAAACCGGATAATTGGGCAAAACCGGGGTCTTGCCCATAAGCAAGGCTTTCGTTATCTCAAGGAATTCCTCCTTGTCAATTGGGCAACCCGGAACAACGTAATCCACCGGCACAACTGCGCTCAGAGGCATGGCAGGTATGGATGGGAACCATTCAGCTTTATCCCCGTAGACATAGCGGCGGACTTCTTCTTGGTCCATGGAATTTTTAATGGCATTGACTCCGCCGATATGAGCACAAGCGCCAAGGGCTATGAGGATTCGGGATTTCTCCCTTATTTGGCGCAACCGGTCCTTTTCCTCTTCCCTGGTTATGGACCCTTCCACGAAAGTTATGTCGTAAGGTCCTTCGCTATGGGCACTGCTCCCTTCCCTCCAGGATACGAGCTCTATGTGCTCCAGGAGCTCCAAGAGCTTCTCCTCCAGGTTTGGTATCTGGAGTTGGCAACCTTCACAACATCCGAATTCAAAAATAGCGACTTTCGGCTTCATGAGTTTACCTCCGAATCAAAGAGCTTCAGGGAAATCTTTAATTTGGGCATAGTTGAAAACAGGCCCTTCACGGCATACGTAAATGCCGTTTATCTGGCAATGACCGCACTTTCCTACCCCGCACTTCATCCTTCTTTCCAAGGAGAGGTAGATTCGGTCGTCTGGAATCCCCATCTTCTTGAATTCCTGCAGGATGAAGCGGTACATTATCGGGGGGCCGACGGTAACGGCAATGGTGCGGGTGGGGTCAACGCTTACTTGAGGGCAGAGGGTGGTTATAACTCCAACGTGGCCTTTCCAGCTTTCATCGGCCTTGTCCACGGTGAGCAGGCACTCTCCAACGCTTTGGATTTCATCCAGCTCATCTTTGAAAAGCAATTCCCCTGGCTCTTTGGCCCCGTAAAGCACGGTGACTTCTCCGAATTCATCGCGCCTATCTTTGATGTACTGAGCCAAGGAGCGGAGTGGGGCCATTCCGAGGCCTCCGGCGGCTATGAGGACGTCTTGGCCCCTCATGACTTCCAGTGGGAAGCCTTTGCCGTAAGGGCCTCTTATTCCTACCATGCTTCCGGGCTTAAGGCGATGCAGGGCATTGGTAACCTGGCCCACTGCTCTTACGCAAAGCTGGAAGTAATCCCCCCTGGTAGGGGAAGAGCAAATGCTTATTGGGCATTCCCCCACTCCGAAGACTGAGACTTCCACGAATTGTCCGGGGCTATGGCCCAAGGGTTTGCCGTCTTCCAGTTGAAGGGTAAAGAGCTTCTCCCTGGGTGTTAATTCTTTGATTTCCAAAATCCGCGCAAGGCGGGGCAAAAGAAGGTGGGCATTGCTCATGGCTCTTTCCTCCCCTTTAGGCCTGACTATATTCCTGGTAAACGTCGTTGAACACTTCTATTGGGTTGATTTTAGCCAGGCAGTGCCTGGTGCACCGCCCGCATCCCACGCAACCGGGAAGGCCAAGCAGGTCCCAAAGGTACTTGCCTTTCCGGTAAAAGCGGTGGCGCAGGCGTTGCTCCAAAGAGGGCCTAAAATTGAGCCCTCCTGCTACTTTGGCAAATTCATCCAGCAAGCAAGAGTCCCAAACCCTTATCCTCTCCCCTTCCGTAAGGTTGAGTTCAACTCGGTCAAGAACGTCATGGCAGTAGCAAGTGGAGCAGACCAGTGTGCATGAGCCGCATCCCATGCACCTTTTGGCCAGCTCTCCCCAGTATGGGGAGTTAAAGCGGCTCCAGAGGATTTCCGGCAATTTTGATGCGTCAAACCTGAGCCTGGAGGGGAAATTCTTATCCCTCTCCTTTCGCACCTCTTCAAGCTTACTCTGTTCGGCCTTGGTAGCTTCACGAGCCGCTGAGTATTTCCTCAGGAGCTCTTCACCACGCCCACTCCCGATTTCCACGGCGTAGGCTTCCCCCAAGTCGGTTAAGAAGAGGTCGTAGTAGCCTTTGGGATCCAAGGTTCCCATGTCTTTGCAGAAGGCGTATTCATCGCAAGGAGCAAGGCAGTCTATCCCCACAAATATAGCATTGCGGCGGCGGGTCTCATAATTTGCATCCGGATTTTCTTTGAGGAAAGCTGCATCCAAAAGGCGAGTAGAGTGAAGGTCGCATGGGTGCAAGCCGAAGAGCACCTTAGGGGTAGGTGGCTCCACTACAGGTTCTACCTCAGGCTTTTCTCCGAGGCGGAAACGTAGAAGAGGCTCTTTTGCCGGGAGGAAGAATTTCCTGGGGGGATAAAGGGCTATTGGGTATTCAAGGGCGATTTCTTCGGGTTTGCTTACAGGCCCAAAAAGGTAAAACCCGTCTTTTTTGCGGGGGCCAATGACTTGGTAATCCCTAAGGAGGCCTTCCACGAATTGGGGGACCTTCTCTTTTCCCAGAATCATAATCGGCATAGGTTCCTCCTCAGCTCAATGCTTAGTTAAAAGGCTTGTGAATTATATCACCATATTGGTCCTTTGTCAAAAATGGCTTTGCCGTGGGGGCAATGAAGGGGGCGTAGCGTCGCCGCCAGAGGGGCCAAAACCCTGGCGAATCCATCGGGGCTTTTTGATTTTTGGGCGAAATTGGTTAAACTTAAGGCCAAATTGGGTAGGAGGTGGCCCTTGCCTTTCAAGGATAACCCCATTGGCATCTTTGATTCAGGGGTGGGAGGGCTTTCTGTCTGGCGAGAAGTTGCTCGGTTACTACCCTGTGAAGATATCGTTTACTTTGCCGATTCCGCCCACCTCCCCTATGGAGAGCGTTCCCTGGAAGAAGTCAGGGCTTTCTCCGAAGGCATAACCGAATTTTTGATAGGGGAAGGGGCTAAGGTCGTGGTGGTGGCTTGCAACACGGCTTCTGCCGCTGCCCTTTACAGCCTCCGAGAGCGCTTCCCTATCCCCATCGTTGGGATGGAGCCGGCGGTTAAGCCGGCCGTAAGCCTTACGAAAAGCGGTAGGATTGGGGTTATAGCTACTAAAGCGACTTTCCAAGGGCTCCTTTTCCAGCGGCTTGTGGAGAGGTTTGGTCAAGGGGTTGAGATTTACACCAAGGCTTGTCCAGGCCTGGTGGAGATGGTGGAAGAGGGGCTTCTCAATGGCAAGGAAGCAGAGGAAAGGGTCAAAGCACACCTTGAGCCTCTGCTTGAGAAAGGGATAGATGTTCTGGTCCTGGGCTGCACCCATTACCCGTTCCTCCGAGAAAGCTTGGAGAAGGTGGTTGGCCCAGGTGTGAGTATAATTGACCCTTCCGAGGCTGTAGCTCGCCAGGTGAAGAGGGTTCTGGAAAGCAATGGGCTTTTGAGGGAGGAAGGGGGGAAAGGCCGCTATTCGTTTTTCACTTCAGGAGAGCCAGAGAGGTTTCGGGGTATTTTGCGCCTGCTCACAGGCTTGGAGGGACCTGTGTTCAGGGTAAGGTGGGAAGGAGGAAAGGTGAGCAAGCTGTAAATTACCCGGCTAAAGCGGGGGCACATCCCCCACACCCCCTGCCAGGGGGCTTCGCCCCCTGGACCCCCTTTGCCCACCCCCGTAGGCTGAGGGTTTGCCAGCGTTCTGGGTCCCACTCGTGGGCGGGTTTACAGGGGTGGACTGCTCGCCCCTTTTAAGGTTTCGTGGGGGGACACCCCCCACAGCCCCCCGCCAGGGGGCTGCGCCCCCTGGGCCCCCGTTTGCCCACCCACGTTGGCCGAGGGTTTGCCAGCGTCTTGGGTCCCACTCGTAGCGAGGTTGCCAAAGCGGGCTGCTCGCCCCTTTTTAATGTTTTGTGGGGGCACACCCCCCACAGCTCCCTGCCAGGGGGCTTCGCCCCCTGGACCCCCTTTGCCCACCCCCGTAGGCCGAGGATTCGCCAGTGTTCTGGGTCCCACTCGTGGCTGGCTTGTTAATGGAGGCAACTCGCCCCCTCTTTTGGTTTCGTGGGGGGACCCCCCCAAACCCCCTGCCAGGGGGGCTTCGCCCCCTGGACCCCCCTTTGCCCACCCCCGTTGGCCAAAGGTTTGCCAGCGTCTTGGGTCCCACTCGTGGCGGGGTGCAAAAGTTGGCTACTCGCTCCTTGCTTTGAAATTTTTGGGGGCACATCCCCCAAACCCCCTGGGATGGGGCTGCGCCCCCTCCATCCCCAGTTTAAATGAAGGTCGGCTAAGGCCGACCCTTTTCAAAGAGGCTGACTTCAGTCGGCGTGAAAGTGGGGGGACACCCCTCACAGCCCCCCGCCAGGTGGGCTTAGAGTTCGAGGCGGACGTTTGGACTGACGGTGGTGGTTATCTGTAATCTCCTTTGAGTTTGCGCTGGAGTTCGTTGAGGAGGATGAGGGCTTGAACCGGGGTTATGTTGGCTATGTCTACCCGGAATATTTCCCGCACTACTTCCCATATAGCTTGGTCCTTAGCGGGTAGAAGGAGGCTTTCGGGTTTCGGGGTTACTTCTCGCAGGGTCAGGGGCTGAGGAGCATAGCCTTTCTCGGCTTTTTCCAGAATTTCCTTGGCCCTTTCCGTTACTTCCTCCGGCAGGCCAGCTAATTTCGCCACTTGGACGCCGTAGCTTTTTTCGGCCCCTCCCCTGATTACTCGCCTCAGGAAGATGATTTTCCCGCCCTCTTCAGCTACGGCCAGGCTGTAGTTCTTGGCTCCTTCCAGGTGCTCCTCAAGTTCGGTGAGCTCGTGGTAGTGGGTGGCAAAGAGGGTGCGAGCACCTATCCGGTTGTGGATGTATTCGGCTACGGCCCAGGCTATGCTCATCCCATCGTAAGTGCTGGTGCCACGGCCTACTTCGTCCAAGATTATGAGGCTTCTGGGGGTGGCATTGCGGAGGATGTGCGCTGTTTCCTCCATCTCCACCAAGAACGTGGAACGCCCCCTGGCAATTTCATCGGTAGCACCAATGCGGGTGAAGATTTTGTCCACAAGGCCGATGCGAGCTTCTTTGGCCGGGACAAAGCTTCCCATCTGGGCCATGAGGGCGATTAGGGCTACTTGGCGCACGTAGACGCTTTTCCCGCTCATGTTGGGACCGGTTATCACAAGGAGCCTGTCCCCATCCCCCTCCAAGAAGGCATCGTTCGGGACAAACGGCTCCCCCTCAGGCATCATCCTTTCCACTACGGGATGGCGGCCTTCTTTTATGCTTATGGTGGTGCTTTCATCCACGATTGGTTTGGTGTATCCGTAACGGGCAGCGGCTTCAGCCAGGGAGCAGAGGACATCCAACTGGGCCAATATCCGGCCTGCTTGCTGGAGGCGCTCCATCCTTGAGGCTACTTCCCTCCTCAGCCGGACAAATAGTTCGTATTCAAGCTCTTTGGCTTTGTCCTGAGCGGCCAAGATTTCGCTTTCTTTGGCTTTAAGTTCGGGGGTGATGAAGCGCTCGGCTCCGGAGATTGTGGCCTTGCGCTCGTAATTAGGGGGGACAAGGTGGAGGTAGCTTCTCGTAACTTCAATGAAGAAGCCAAAAACCTCGTTGTAGCGTATCCGCAGGTTTTTGATTCCGGTCCTTTCCCTTTCCTTGGCTTCATACTCTGCCAGCCAGGCCTTGCCCGAGGCCACTTCCCGGCGCAAGGAATCAAGTTCTTTGCTGTATCCAGGGCGGATTAGCCCCCCTTCCCTGACCAGAATCGGGGGGTTATCCACCAAGGCGCTGCGGATTAAATTGGCTACATCCTGAAGTGGGTCAAGGGCTTGGTTCAATTCCCTAAGGAGCTGGGCTTGTGCCCTGCCCAGCACTTCCTTTATCGGCGGTATCCTCTCCAAGGAGCGCCTAAGGCCCACCAAGTCCCTGGCATTGGCGCTCCCAAACCCAATCCGACCCACAAGCCTTTCTACGTCGTATAAGCCATCCAGAAGGTTGCGCAAGTCGGAGCGGAGGAAATGGTCCTGGACCAAGTTTTCCACAGCTTCAAGCCTTGCCTTTATAGCTTCAGGGTCAAGTAGTGGCCTGGTTATCCATCGCTTGAGGAGCCTTGCCCCCATGGCTGTGCAGGTATGGTCCAGAACCCAGAATAGGGAACCGCGGGTTTCGCCTTCCCGCAGGGTCTTCAGAAGTTCCAAGTTGCGGCAAGTGACGGCGTCAAGGTTCATGTAAGCCGAAAGGTTATAGACCCTTATGGCTCTGATGTGCTCCAGGTCCGAAAGCTGGTTTTCCTTGAGGTAGCAGAGCAGAGCGCCAGCCGCTCTCAGGGCCAAGGGCAAAGTTTCCAGCTCTTTGGGGATTGAAGGGAGGTGGGAAAGGAGGGCTTCCTTCGCCGAAAGGGAGGAGAAAGTTTGGTCCTCTTGAGGGGAAAGGCGAGCTTTCCGGATTCCCGTAAGGCGCAAGGTTAAGGATTCATCGGAGGCGAGGGAGGTTGGAAGGACGTATTCGCTTGGGCGGAGGCGCTCCAGTTCTTCAAGGAGTGAATCAAGCGCATTGGCCCCCTCCACCTGTGTAGCCGAGAAGTCCCCGGTGGATAGTTCCATCACAGCCAAGCCGTAGCTTTCATCCTCCTGGACGATTGCGGCCAGGAAGTTTTCCTCCTTATCGGGCAGAAGCCCTTCTTCTATTACGGTCCCTGGGGTTATGACCCGGACGATTTCCCTCTTTACCAGGCGTTTCCCCTTGCCCGGCTCCTCCATCTGCTCGGCTATGGCGATTTTGTAGCCTTTCTCAATGAGCTTGCCGATGTAGGTTGTGAGCTGGTGGTAGGGGACACCGCACATGGGGAGTTTGACCGTTTTGGAGAAGCGGCGGGAGGTCAGGACAAGCTCCAGCTCTCGGGAAGCGATTTTGGCATCTTCGTCAAACATCTCGTAGAAGTCGCCCAAGCGGAAGAGGAGGATAGCATCGGGGTAGAGGGCTTTGAGCTGGCGGTATTGCCTGAGCATTGGGGTAAAGTCTTCCTTCATGAGCCGACCCTGCGCAGTATCTCCTCGGCCACTATCAGGCCCGAAGCCGAAGCTTGCACCAAGCCCCTCGTTACTCCAGCCCCATCTCCGGCAGCAAAAAGGTTCTTTACTTCAGTCTCAAGCGAGGGGGTGAGCTTGAGGCGCGAGGAGTAGAATTTGACCTCCACCCCGTAAAGTAGGGTGTGTGGGGAGTAGACGCCTGGGACGAGTTCATCCATAGCTCTGAGCATCTCCAGGATGTCCACAAGGTAGCGGTAGGGCAGGACAAGGCCCAAATCGCCTGGGGTAGCGTCCTTCAAGGTTGGGGTGACTATGCTTCGGCAGAGCCTTTCCGGGGTTGAACGCCGGCCCTGCTCAAGGTCACCAAGCCGCTGGACTATCACCCCTCCCCCGAGGAGGTTGGCCAATCGGGCTATGGATTTTCCGTAAGCTATTGGGTCTTTGAACGGCTCGGTGAAGCGCTTGCTCACCAGGATGGCGAAGTTGGTGTTAAGGGTCTTGCGGTTAGCGTAGCTGTGGCCATTTACCGTTATGACATCTCCCACATACTCCAGGACCACTTCCCCGTAGGGGTTCATGCAGAAGGTTCGGACCTTATCGTCAAAGGCTCTGGAGGTGTAGAAGAGTTTGCTTTCGTAGAGGACGTTGGTGAGGGGCTCCATGACCACGGCTGGCACTTCCACCCTGACCCCGATATCAACGGGGTTGCGGTCAAGGGATAGGTTGAGCTCTTTGGCCACGCTTGTCAGCCAAGAGGCCCCTTCCCTACCCGGAGCCATAACCACGAAAGTGGCCTCAATCCTTTCCCCTTTCTCGGTCTCCACCCCCTTTACAACGGAGTCCTCCGCCAGGATGCGGGCCACGGGGGTCCTCATCCTTATCTCAACCCCTCGGGATAGGAGCTCTTTATGCAGGTTATGCAGGACCTTACGGCAATTTTCGGTGCCGATGTGGCGGACGGGCATGGCCAAAAGCCTGAGGCCGGCCTTGGCGGCCTTTTTCTGGAGGCGCTCCACCTCATCCATGTCCGTGCCGAACACAGGGCTTTTGGCTCCGAAATCGCTGTAAACCTTGTCCACTTCCCCGATTATGGCCTGCAGCCTTTCCCTATCCAAGTATTCCCCGAGGTTTCCTCCGACCTCGGGGGAGAGGGTTAGTTTGCCGTCGCTGAAGGCGCCTGCCCCGCCCCAGCCCGAGAGCACATGGCAAGGATTGCACTGGATGCATTTCCCCGTTGCCGCACCTTGACTCCCCAACTGGGCGGGGCAGCGCCTCTTTTCCAGTTCATGGCCTTTGTCCAAGATTATGATGCGCAGCGATGGGTTTTCCTGGCTGAGTTTAAGGGCAGTGAAGATTCCAGTAGGCCCTGCGCCTATTATCGCCACATCAAAGTGTTCGCTCATTTCACCCCCTCTTCAATCATCCTCCGGACATCAGCTTCTGTTATCATAGGGATGCCGAGCTCGCGGGCGCGGTTGTATTTGGTAGCTCCAGGGGCTTCGCCCACTATGAGGTAATTGGTCTTACGGGTTACAGCATCGGCCACTTTGCCGCCGTAGCGTTCAATCAGGGCGGCAAATTCCTCCCGAGGCACCGAAAGGGTGCCGGTTATAACGAATGTAAGGCCAGCCAGAGGCTTGGGCCCTTCTTCAACCTTTACTACTTCTTCCTCCGCTAACCGCACACCGGCCCGGCGGAGCTTCTCTATGATTTCGCGGTGGCGAGGCCTGGAGAAGAAGTCCACCACGCTCTTAGCTATCCTCGGTCCGATACCCTCAATCTGCATTAGCTCCTCTTCGGTTGCGGCCATGAGCCTATCAATTGAGCGGTAGTGTTTGGCCAGAGTCTGGGCCACTATCTCCCCTACATACCTTATCCCCAAGCCTGTAAGGACCCGCCAGAATGGCCTTTGTTTGGAGGCCTCTATGGCCTTGAGCAAGTTGGAGACTTTCTTTTCGGCAAAGCCTTCCAGCCTCAAAAGCTGCTGAGGCTTGAGGTAGTATAGGTCGGCAACGTCTTTGACCAAGCCTTCTTTCACCAGAAGCTCCGCCACTTTCTCCCCAAGCCCCTCAATATCCATAGCCCCTTTTGAGGCCCAGTATTCAATTCGGCGGACAAGCTGGGCCGGGCAGGCGGCGTTCACGCAATAGTAGTCAACCTCGTTTTCAGGCTTGACCACCGGCTCCCCGCATACTGGGCAATTCTTGGGCATGTAGAAGATGCGTTCCTGGCCGGTACGGAGTTCCTTCACCGGCCCTACTACCTGCGGGATTACTTCCCCCGCCCGCCTGACGATTACCGTATCGCCTATGCGGATGTCCTTGCGGTGGATGTCTTCCTCGTTGTGGAGGGCAGCTTGCTTTACGATTACCCCACCTACATGGACCGGCTCCAAGATGGCTACCGGGTTGAGGGAGCCGGTGCGCCCTACGTTTATGATGATGTCCAAGAGCTTAGTTGTGGCCTCACGGCCCGGGAACTTGTAAGCTATGGCCCCCCTGGGGGCGTTCCCAACTACTCCAAGGGCTTCTTGAACAGCCAAATCGTTTATCTTGACTACAACCCCATCCACTTCGTAGTCCAAGGCATCTCGCTTCTTCATCAGTTCCTTGGAGAGGGCCAGAACCTCTTCAAAGCTTTTGGCCAATCGGTTTTCGGGGTTGACGGGGAAGCCGAGGGATTTGAGGTATTCCAGGGCTTCCCATTGCGTTCTTATGGGCTTACCACCCTCAAGCTCCACTATGGCATAGGTGAAGATGCTCAGTGGCCTCTGCGCCGTTATGGATGGGTCAAGCTGACGGATTGAGCCGGCAGCGGCGTTGCGTGGGTTGGCGAAGGTCCTCTGCCCAAGCTCTGCCTGGCGACGGTTGAACTCTTCAAAGGCGCTTATCGGCATGTAGGCCTCCCCGCGGACGACGATGCGCTTCGGTGGTTCGCCATCGGGAACGACTGGGATGCGCAAGGGGACAGCTTTTATGGTCTTCAGGTTAGCTGTTACATCTTCCCCTACGAAGCCATCGCCTCTGGTAGCGCCTTTCACGTAGACCCCGTTCTCGTAGGTTAGGACCACAGTTAGGCCGTCTATCTTAGGCTCTACGGTGAACTCCAGGTCTTCGGGTTTAACCCCTTCGGGGAGGAGTTTGGAGATTCGCCTGAACCATGCCCACATCTCTTCGTCATTGAATGCATCCTGCAGGCTGAGCATGGGCTTAGGGTGCCTGACCTCGGCGAATCCTTCGGCCGGCTGGCCTCCCACCCTCTGGGTTGGGGAATCGGGGGTGATGAATTCGGGGTAAAGTTCCTCAAGCCTCCTGAGTTCCCTTACCAAGGCATCGTATTCGGCATCGCTTATCTCCGGCGCATCAAGGACGTAGTAGAGGTAGTTGTGGTAGTGGATTAACTTGCGCAGTTCCTCAATCCTCTTTTTCGCCTCCTCCCTTCCAATCTCCGCCATACCCCACCTCCCGCTCCAAAGCCGGGCTATTTCTACCCCGCCTCAGTTAGGATGCCCGCAAACCCGGCAGGCGGCATTAGGGCATCCTAAGATTTTTAATAGCGCTTCTTGGCTTAATTGGCAAGGGCCTAACCGTCATTGCAAGCCCCCGAAGGGGACGAAGCAACATCCGCTCCCCGCAATGACGCCTTAGGCAAGGCTAAAATTCTACCCCTTTGCGGGCGCTTATTCCTTCCCGGTAAGGGTGCTTAACCTCCTTCATCTCAGTCACCAAGTGAGCTCGCCGGATGATTTCGGGGTGGGCGTTCCGGCCGGTTAGGACCAACTCCACCCCCTCCGGCTTCTCCTCAAGCAATGCTATCACTTCCTCCAAAGGTATCAGGCCAAAATCCAAAGCCACATTGATTTCGTCCAGGATAACGATATCGTAATCGCCCGAAAGCATGGCCCGGCGGGCTTCTTGAAGGGCTTCTCGGGCCATCCTGATGTCTTCCGTGGAAGGGTTGTTGCGGTCCACAAAGTGCGGGCCTCCGAACTGGCGCAGGGTTACACCGGGCAAAAATTCCACAGCCTTGAGTTCCCCGTAGTGAGGCCAACCTTTCATGAATTGGATTATGTAGACTTTGAAGCCGTGGCCGGCTGCTCTCAATGCCAGGCCTAAAGCGGCGGTCGTTTTACCCTTCCCATCCCCGGTGTAAACTTGTATCAGGCCCTTCTTGAGGCTCACTTGATTTTGACCTCCATCTCAAGAGGGACAAGCTCAAACCAAGTGTTACCGGGCTTGAAGGGGAAAATATTCCCCCCGTAGTCCAAGATTGTGAGGGGGTCGGGGCGGGAAGGCCTGCTCCATATCGCATCGTAGACCCTACCATCCCGGCAGACCTGGGCTTTACCTTGGCCCCACAGCTGTATCTGGATTGACCTTGACCCGAGCTTATCCTCAATTATCAGGGTCTCCACGTGGTTGACGTAGACTATGACCACGTTTTTCACTGCGATTTGCTCTCCGGTTAGGGCATCCAAATGGGGTTCTCCGACGAGGAAGCGCAAATAGGCGCCTTTTTGCGGGTCATACCGGTAAAGGACATCGGAGTAGCGGCGGTGGTAGGGGATGTAGATTTCATTGGCTGGGAGGCCATCGGGTGGGGGGTCCTGGGCAAAGACCATGTGCTTGATTTCAACCTTTTGGTTTATCCCCTTCTTATTTGCCACCTCCCAAAGGGTAGCGGTATCGGTAAAGAGGGTATGCTCAAGGGCCTTTCCCGGTTCCTTAACCCGGTAGAACCCTGGGTCCCCCCGCCATTCCGATAGGGTGTACTCAGCGAAGTCGGAGCTATCTAACATCCTGGTCACTTCGCCTGAAGCGCCGGAGTAAGCGAATATGGCATGGTAGAAGAGGGGGATTTCCAGGTCAATCAGCCTGGCGCTTCTTACCGAGCCTATGCGTTTGACATCCTTGCAGAGGAAGATAGCCGTAAAGCGGGTTATGCCTCCCTCGGCCAGGTGTTCAAAGACGATATCGGCGTAGGACAAGCCTGATTGAGGCCTCACCTCTGGGGAATTGGAGATTTTTACAGCCAGCGGCCTGCGGTTGATTTTCTCCGGGCTATCCACAGGCTCGCCGGTGAGGGGGCAAAGGTTAAGGATAGGGGTTGGGGTGAAAGTAGGGGTTGGACTTGGCTGAACCGTTGGGGTTGAAGGGTTTGCGGGCTTAGGGGTTGGGGTGAGGGTAGGTTTAGGGGTTTTGGTGGGGGTTGGAGTTGGCCCGGCCCCTAAAGAAGCGCACGAAGTCAAAAAGAAAGCTAAAGCGAGAAAACTTACCAGCTTCTTCATCCGTTTTACCTCCTTTGCCCTTTTTACTGGCGGGCTTCAAAAGGCTCTTAGAAACCCCAGCGCTAATGCCGTGGGCGCGACGAAAGCTGAGTGTATTATAAAAGCCAGCTGTGCTTCTGGCAAGAATTATGTCCCAGGAAACCGCAAAAGAGCGGAAAAAAACAGGGGCCTGAGATAAACGACACACTTCAGCCGCAGTTGTGCGGCAAGCAAAGCGGTCAGCTAAACAGGCTTGCCCCCAAGGCTAAAAATAGGGGGCGAGTAGTCCACTCCGGCAACCCCGCCACGAGTGGGACCAGAACGCTGGCAAACCCTCGGCCAACGGAGACGGGCAAACGGGGGTCCAGGGGGCGCAGCCCCCTGGCGGGGGGCTGTGGGGGGGGGTGTCTCCCCTTCTGACCTAACCCCCTGGCCCCCTTCCCTGCGAGGGAAGGGGGAAATTTTGGCGGGGTTCTCCCCTCCACCTCAGGAGGGGCCGGGGAGAGGCAAACCCCGCCACGAGTGGGACCCAAAACGCTGGCAAACCCTCGGCCAACGTGGGTGGGCAAACGGGGGGTCCAGGGGGCGCAGCCCCCTGGCGGGGGGCTGTGGGGGGTGTCCCCCCACAAAACCAAAAGAGGGGGCGAGTAGCCCGCATTAGCAACCCCGCTACGAGTGGGGCCCAAAACGCCGGCAAACCTTAAGCCAACGGGGGCGGGCAAACGGGGGTCCAGGGGGGCGAAGCCCCCATGGCGGGGGGCTTGGGGGGTGTGCCTTTCCGACCTAACCCCCTGACCCCCTTCCCTGCGAGGGAAGGGGGAAATTTTGGCGGGGTTCTCCCCCCTCCACCTCAGGGAGGGGCCGGGGAGAGGCAAACCCCGCCACGAGTGGGGCCCAAACCACTGGCAAACCCTAAGCCTACGAGGGTGGGCAAACGGGGGTCCAGGGAGGCGAAGCCCCCTGGCCCTGGCAGCCGCTAAATCAATTTCCTCACCTCACCCACCTCGGCGGCTTGCACTGCATTTTTACTCCGGAGTTCCAGGCTTTACGACCCCAAAAACTTTGCGCGGGCTTACAAAACCACCAGCTGAATCTATCCGCCCCGCACTCCCAAAAAGCCTTATCTTCTCTCGGACCGCTTCTTTAACGTATTCCCGACTTATAGCCAAAACCTTGCGGGGGTCAACCTCGTCAGGCATCTTCTCAAGCCCTTCCCTGAGACCACGCATGAAGGCCTGGTTCAAGTAAGTGGCCACGTTTATCTTGCTTATCCCGTTCTCTATCGCTTCCAAAAGGCTCTCATTTTTGACCCCCGATGAGCCATGCAGGACCAATGGTACGTTGACTTTCTTCCGGATGGCCTTGAGCCGGTCAATATCCAGCGTGGCTTCTTGAGACCTCATCGCATGGATTGAGCCTATGGCTACCGCCAGAGAGTCTGCCCCCGTAAGCTTGATGAATTCGGCAGCTTGGTCGGGGTCGGTCATGGCCCTCTCTACATCCTCAGGCGTGACTTTATCGGTTATCTGGAGGACTTGGCCCAGCTCGGCTTCAACGGGAATTCCTACAGCATGGGCTACCTCGCAGATTTTGCGAGTTATGGCTACGTTTTCCTCAAATGGGAGCTTGGAGCCATCAAACATTAGCGAGGTGAAGCCAGCCCTGAGGCAAAGTATGTTCTGCTCAAAGCTTGTGCCGTGGTCCAAGTGCAGCACTACGGGTATATCCACTTGCGATGCTATTATTTTCACCATGCCGGCAGCCATCTCAAGGCCTGCATAGCGGATAGCCCCTTGGCTCACTTGAAGTATAACAGGGGCCCTCTCTTCCTGAGCCGCTTCCACTATGGCCTGGATTTGCTCCATGTTGTTGGCGTTGAAAGCTCCGATTGCATAATGCTCTTCAAAAGCCCTTTGAAGTATCTCTTTGCTGGTCACTAACGGCATAGTTTCCTCCTTTAGAGCAATTTCTTTGGCACCCTTATCCCCCTCAGCCTGGCATAGGGAGCCAAAGCCCCTCCGATGAGGGGGCGAGCGTATTCTATGAAAGCTTCGGTCACAAAGTTGCCCTCTTCGTTTATGAAATCATCGGGAAGGTAGCGTTCCACATTGGCCACTTTTTCCAGCTCCACAAGGCCGGTAGTGGAGCGATAAACGGGGCCAGGTTCTCGGATTAAGGTGACCATTTTCCCAGTTTCTCCGGCCAAAGCTACTATTACTGCCGCCTTCCCCACCTCATAAGCTTCTTCTCGGTCTACTTCTGAAACCGCCAGGGAGAAGGAGCGGTAGAGGTAATTGGGTTTATCTATGCGGGTGCTCAGGCCTAATTCAGCTTTTATGATGGAAGCTGCGGCATCGGAAGCACCTCCCTTAAGCACGTGGCCGAAGGCATCAACCTCTTTGGGGGCAAACTCTCCCCCAAACGGTTCACCCCTTTCGTTCACCACCCCTTCGCTTAAAGCGATGACTACGTAGCCATAGCGTCGGTAAGCCTCTTCCACGTCCCCCAAGAGTTTATCTTTGGATAGTGGTCTTTCAGGGACGTAGATGAGGTGAGGGGGGTCATCTTCCTGTTCTTTGGCTAAAGCTGCCGCTCCGGCAAGCCAGCCCGCATTCCTCCCCATGATTTCCACAATTTTAACCGGGCTATTCACCCTCATAGCCCTGGTATCCCATCCTGAATCCCTCACAGCCATGGCCACAAAACGAGCCGCACTTCCATAGCCGGGGCAGTGGTCGGTGTAGGCAAGGTCGTTGTCAATGGTCTTGGGTATGCCGATGACTCGGAGTTCGTAGCCTGTTTCCTTAGCCAAGGAATCAAGCTTCATAGCTGTGTCCATGGAATCGTTCCCGCCTATGTAGAAGAAGTAGCGGATATTGTGAGCTTTGAAGACCTGTAGGATGCGTTCGTAATCCCCTTCTTTCACTTTGTACCTTATGCTTCCCAAGGCAGCTCCTGGAGTTCGGCGCAATCCTTCCAGGACCTCAGCCGGCTCTTGGCCCAAGTCAACGAATTCTTCCTCCAGCACGCCCTTTATGCCGTTTATTGCCCCGTAAACGGCTTCTATTTCCGAATGTCTGAGGGCTTCTTGGACGACTCCCACTAATGAGCTGTTGATTACAGCTGTAGGCCCCCCTGATTGTCCTACCACTGCTTTTCCTTTCATGGCCCTACCCTCCTTAAAAGCGTAATGAGGGGAAGGCCCTCATAGGCCTTCCCCTCACCGTTGAGAGTGCAATTAAATTTTACCGCATAGGGATAAAACCGTCAAGCATATTTTGGGGTGCATCCATTTGCCATGGGGACTATAGGTATTTTCCCCACCCTCGTGGGCTGAGGGTTTGCCAGCGTTTTGGGTCCCACTCGTGGCCCGGTTGCTAATGCAGGCTACTCGCCCCCTATTTTGGTTTCGTGGGGGGACATCCCCCACGCCCCCCGCCAGGGGGGCTTCGCCCCCCTGGGCCCCCAATTGCCCACCCTCGTAGGCTGAGGGTTCGCCAGGGTTTTGGGTCCCACCCGTGGCGGGGTTGCTAATGCGGGTTGCTCGCCCCCTATTTTTAGCTTTTGGGGGCACATCCCCCACGCCCTCTGGGAGGGGGCTGCGCCCCCTCCACCCCCGTTTGCCCACCCCCGTTGGCTTTGGGTTCGCCGGCGTTCTGGGTCCCACTCGCGGCGGGGTTGTTAATTTGGGCTACTCGCCCCCTCTTTTGGTTTCGTGGGGGGACACCCCCCACAACCCCCCGCCATGGGGGCTTCGCCCCCCTTGGACCCCCCTTTTGCCCACCCCCGTTGGCTTAGGGTTCGTCGGCGTTCTGGGTCCCACTCGCGGCAGGGTTGTTAATGTGGGCTACTCGCCCCCTCTTTTGGTTTTGTGGGG
>Ga0080004_1119218_pt1 | contig 53604 bp, 53 predicted proteins | sample WasSprMetagenome_FD_69207 | JGI IMG/M metagenome (GOLD analysis project Ga0080004, IMG submission 69207) | Sulfidic aquatic microbial communities from Washburn Spring, Yellowstone National Park, USA - WS (SPADES assembly) (version 2) | ecosystem: Environmental > Aquatic > Thermal springs > Hot...
TTTAATGAACCTTTTTTACATGTTCGAGGCATCAGTATCGAAGTACTCTGGAAACAGAATAGTTCTATACCCGCCTAAGGATTATCAGGAGAGGCTCAGGAAGTTCCATGGGAAGAAGGTTAAGGTGTTGGTAGTTATAGAAAGTGATTAGGCTATGTATTTACAGCTAATCACAAGTTATTACAGCTGATGCAGACCCAGCCACGGCTGTAAATATTTCATGCTTAGGAAGAGCCTTGTTGAACGTTGGTAACAAGTTTTGCGGGTTTTGCTTTCTTTGCATCGACTAGTTCCTTTATCATTTCTAAAAGCTTTTTTAAGTTCTCTACGTTTTCACTATACACACTTTTTCTTTTTGGATCAATTGGTATGTTGAGATGCTCTGCTAGTTTTTTATTGAGTCCTGCTTCCTTTAACTCTCCTAAGCTATAGCCTCTTCCAATTTTGAACCCTCTCTCAACACCTCTATATTTTACTAATGCTACTCTTTTCACTTTTGGCGGTGGAATTTCGATAATTATACAACAATTCTCACTACCCATTCTGAAACCCCATTGCATTAAGTTTCTTTATGTCCGAGTTATTACTTTATAGTTAGGGGTTGAATTTATAAGCTTTGATTTAATTTGATCTTAGAGCCCTTGTTTCGTTGAACTCGAGAGCCTCCTGTGAACTTATATTGATAGCTGTAAGATGTGAACTAGGTAGAAGACTCTTGGTGCAGTTGCAAATAAATGAGATGCGATGGAGACGAATATCAAGGGTTAAACAAATTTATAAGCTATTCTTGAAATTGTATAAACTTTTCTAATCCGATACTAAGTTTTCTTGATAAGTAAGTAAATAGCTCTTCAGCTTTATCTATAACCTCCTTATCTACCTTAATTCTCTTGGGTATTGTTCCTTGAGGCACTATTTTACTGACCTCTAGTACTTTCCACACTCTTAGTGAATCTATCTTGATTGCTACTAGAGCTTCACCACCAGCTCTTTTAGCAAACTCAGCTATCTTTAAAAGTTGATTAGAATCTAGATAGCATGATCTTAATTCTTTGCGCTTCTTTACCTCTAGTACAAATACCTTTGAGTTCTTAATGGCAACTATATCGGGATATATTGCCTTCTTTATCCTGGACCCACTTGCAGGTCCTCTTATAACCGCAAATCCCATTCTCCAGAGTTTCTTCACAAGTTCTCTCTCTGCTTGCACCCCCCTTTTCTTTATTTTTTTAATTTCATTATCCACAGCAAGTCTCCATCATAATCAATTCAAGAAAGTCTTAAGTCCAGCTCGAAACCTAACTTATCAAGCCTCTTTCTAACTTTTCTCAGAACTCTTAATGTATTAGAGTTATAAAGAGTCCTTGGAAGTGTCACAACAATTGTCTTTCCTGTAATCTCTGCATTAGCTTGTGGCAGTAATTTCCTTACAACATCTAGGGCTCTTCCTGAAACTATTTCACCTTTAACCTTCTTAACAGGTACTACGATTGTCTGTTCTCCGAACACATATATCTCATACTCGAGTTCATTAGTAAGAAAGTCTTTTACTTCAATAACAGGTCTCGCTAAATCTGCCTCTCTAAGACCTGTAGGCAATCTTACTGTGAGGCTAAGTTCATATACTTTTGAGATCCTCCCCCTATCAATGAATATTGTTGTATCTATTATGCTGGGAATCATGCCAATATCGACACGCCTAATAAATCTTTGAATAGCATCAATAGGTGAAGTAGCGTGTACAACACCTATCATGCCAATTCCTGCTAACCTTAAATCTACATATATAGCGAAATCCTCATCATCACGCATTTCATCAAAAACAGTGTAATCAGGTCTACTAAGCAATAGAATATCGTGAAGATCTCTAGATGAGGCATAGAATTTTGAGTATTGTGCTATAGTTGGTGGAAGTTTCATATCTCTGGGCGATTCAATTGTCTTAACTATTTTACCCATCCTAGTATAGTACTCTGCTAATGCTTGAGCAAAAGTTGTTTTACCCATGCCTGGGGCACCAGCTATCAAAATGCCCTCCGCTTTTTCATTCAATCTCTTAACCAATTTCTCAGGGAGATTATAATCTTCTAGACTCAGCTTTACAACAGGTCTTGTAACCGTAACTTCGTAGCTTAGTGCTATGGGAGGAGTTACAATAACTATTCTATAATCCCTCAGTTGAATTAGCATTGCACCAGCTCGTTCTGATTCAATCACACCCTCACCACTCCTTACTCTTCTAACTATCTCCTCTAGCAATATTTCAATGTCTTCCCTTTTGACAGCTCTATCATTAACTACTATAAGATTCCACTCTCCAGGTCTTCCTTTTTTAGCCATTATTGGTGCCCCCTCCTTTATGTGCACACTTAAAGTTTCTCTGTCAAAGTACTCCTCAAACCATAGTTTACTTTCCTCAAAATCTTCTACAAGAATAGCTTCTACGCCCATAGCTCTACAGGCTAATTGCTGTAAAGGTTCTCTGGTAACAACCTTTGCACCGAATTTCTTAGCCAAGTCCCTTATAGCAGTGTTGATTATGTCCTCGTTGAATTCTCTAAACTCCCTCAATCCACTTTCAATAACATCCAATTCTATTCCCATTTCTTCACTTATGCTCTCTCTTAGATTAGCAAGTTCTTGAAGCCCTATATACCCTATGGCTATGCCTTTCTTAGCCATAACCTCAAAGTACGTTATTAATTCTTTAGGAATTATTATCCTTCCTCTTATTTGCCCCTGCTTTAACAGCTTCGACAAAACTCTTGCAACTATAACGGAGCTATCGGGAATGTATACTTCCTCAAAAGCTATTCTAGCCATGATTTACGAACCATAATTTAAATTCTAATAATCTTTCTTCCTATTCACTACCTGTCAAAAGGATTAAAAGCGTATCATTTCCTACTAATAGGCGTAGGCACAGTTATACGACAATAGTATTGCTGGATGTTATGAAAAGTCTATAGACGTATTCAATGAATTGCCTTGGCAGTCTTATGGTGATAACAGCTAACTTTAAAGTAATAATAATGTAATAGCGTTAAATGAAATATGAATAAACATTAAGAAAATAAGCTATGCCTCATAGTTTCTCTCAATAATCTTTATTTCAACCTTATTTGCTTCAAGAGCTGAGGCTATGTATTCAAATGCTTTTTCAGGATTTGTATATGCTCCACAGCTATAAACATCAACTGTTGCAAACCTGAATTCAGGCCAGGTATGAATAGATATGTGGCTCTCCAATACTATTCCAACAACACTAACACCTTCCCCTATCTTCCAAGACTTTATGTCTAAAAGAGTCATATTCCCAACTTTTGCAGCATTCCTCACTAAATCTATTAAATAACTTATATCACTTAATTTACTCGCATTACAACCATATAAATTACCCATGACATGTTTACCGTATACGAGTATGCGGCTCTCTACGGCACGCATCTTACCTCGCAATAAACGCTAGAGAAATAGCCTTTATAAGCATTTCTATCAAAAAATAATTGACTAGATTTAAAAACCCTTTTTAAACCAGTTAGCAGTTTCCTTAAATCTAAAGAACCCCCCTATAAAAATATCTTCATTCCACAGCAAATTGCTACACTAAAGACTCTAATTAATGAATAATTACAATTAATTACTTTATTTAAGTAACGCCATTTCTCAGCAAGTAGCTCTGCATTATATTCTAGTTTTCAAAAATCAATTACATACCTTCCAATAGCTTTCTCCACTATAGCCATTCATAGAAATGCCCTGTCTTTAGCCTTCTAGGGACTCGGCTTTCACATGGTTTTACATAGCTCTGCACTATTTCATAATCTCCTTCCCCACACCCACATAGGTTTTCAAAGGCTTAGAAACGTTTAGAACAGCCCAAGAACACACAGCTTCTCAAAGAGCTTCTGCCCTCAACCCCCATTAACATGCTAATCAAAATAGCTTTTTCAAAACATGCAAATTTTTTAACAACATAAATCCATGTAAAACCATATGAAACTCAAAAACAGTCAAAGACATTTCTTCGTTAGACTAACTAAACATTAATCTATTTGTAGTTAGGGTTTTGTTTTTGGATGGGGTTAGATTTATTGGTTTTTTCACCATGTTTCTTGTTGATGTTTTTGTGTTATGGTTAAGTCTGCGGATTAGTAGCTAGGGCCATGTTGACTAGTTATTAAGATATAGTCTTAGATGTTCTTCACTTTGTTAGAAACCCCTATGCATCAGAATGAAGAGGAAGTTAGATGCCATCAGACGTTATATGAAAAATAGTGAGTCTTATCTGATGAAGCGAAACAAATAATGCAAGTAATCATTGAAACTGAGACAATAGTTAAAGGATATAGATAGATTGAATTTAATTAAGGTTTATATAATGTATAATCTGATCGATTTCAGAATTAAATTACGAGGTTTTTGACTGCAATATGAATTCGAAGAGCAAAATTATATCGAATATCATAGGGTATGTAAAAGATGAAGAGTTAAAAAGTAAGCTAGAGAACCTTACGCAGGAGGAGATAAAAGTTTTGGAGTATTTCATGCAAAACGTTTCTGTAGGCGCTATTGCAGCCATTAGAGAACTTAAGTCTTTGTATAGAGTTGAAGATCCAAAATACGTGATTAGAAAACTCATTGAGAAAGGCTTGCTTGAGCAAGGTTATGGAAATTATTCGTTATCTAAGAGTCTAAGAGAGGTTTTGCTTTCAATAATCCTAGCCAGCAGAATGTAAACACAGCATTGCTTTCTAACAATTCTATTTACTTCTTTTACCTTTTCTTTTTTTCTTTTTTCTTCTTTTTCTCAGCTTTTTTGTAGTTTTTCTCTTTTGTTCTACTACTCCTACATACTTCTTTATCTCTGGCAGTGGTATGAATTCCAATCCTTTACTAGTTACGATTATTACAGCATAAAATTCTTTCAATATTTTTATGGGATTGAAAAAAACGTAGTATTCTTCATGTGAAAAGTCGTAGATATTGTTAGAGCCTTCTTTAGCTAATTCCTCACTCTCAGAGCCTTCATTTAATACTATTATTTTAACTGCTTTGGCAATATATGGTATTGGAAGAAGTGCATATTCTGAATATATTTTGGGTTCTTTAAACAAAGTTGTAGATGAAGTTGTACCATTTAGATTTACCAATGCCTCAATAACAACCCCCTGTTCATTCACATCAGATAAATTAATTAGCCAAGAGTCAAATAGTTCTTCGTTTTCAATGAATTTTTGTGCTAGTTCTTTCTCTATATAAACTACTTCTTCTGCTTGCTTCCTAAGCAAATGCATTATGAATTTATCTGATTCCCACACAGTAAATTCATACTTTCTAATATTTACACTCACTTTCCCTTCTTCATTCATTTCTTGTAACCTATCTTTCTAAGAAATTCATGCCTTTCACGTTTATCGCTTTCGCTTTCAATCCCTAAAGGTGTAAAACCATCAACAACTCCTATGATTCCTCTCCCCTGATTTGTTTCAATTACAATTACTTGTAAAGGATTTGCTGAAGCTGCATAGATCCTTAACACTTCCTGAATATTTTTTATAGAATTCAATATATTAATAGGCCAGGCATTTCTTATATATAGAACAAATGTATGACCTGCACCAATTTTTAATGCAGCTTCTATGGCCTGTTTAATCAACTCTTCATCGTTTCCCTCATATCTAACAAGCCTCTTTCCACTTGCTTCATTGAAAGCTAGACCAAATCTTATGTTTGGCACTGATGTAATCAAAGCTTCATAGATATCCTCAACAGTTTTTATGAAATGACTTTGCCCTATTATCACATTAGATCCTGAGGGTATGGGAATATCCACTACCTCGATTTTCTTAACTTCTGCCACATTCTACACCAGGCTATAGTCTACTACTATGCAAAATCTGATAAACTTTACGCTAATACCTATTTCACATGAATTACACTATTGCATTTCATTGCATAGTATCAAGCATTTATTTAGATTATTATGGTGTGTTACTATAGTGCACAGGTGATTTTATGAAATATGCAAGGATATGTATAGAAATCTTGAAGGGCCTTGTACAGATCGAGCTTTACAATAACGAAGGTCTTCAGTTAGAGGACAAGATCTATAGTAATGTAAGGTTTGTTGAAGTAAAGGGTATTGTAAGGCTTGATTTAGAATCTATGAAACTAAATAAAGACATTTTATGCATATTTTCTGAAAAAGTTGACAGAATTCTATTTACTGAAGGTGCTCTAAAAATTGGGTAGTAAAATACAGATAAAGATCGAAGATACCATGAGCAAAACGGGTAAGCATAGGAGAATTTCTAAAGTATTTGTAGCTAGTAGGAATGGTGCTATCATGATACCCAAGCTATTGAATTCATGGAATTGCAGCGGGATTTATAAAAAAGGCAGGAGTGTTTGTGGTTATACGGATATTGAAGAAAACCATTATCTTATATCAATAGAGCTTACATTGAATTGGCGTCACAATGCCAAAGGATATGTCAATATCATTGATTTTAATAATTCAAAAGTCTTAACGGTTAAATACGTAAATGGTAAACTGAGATATGTTAGTGGTGATAAAACCCTCCTTAATTTAGCTAAGGCATCCCTAGACATGGTTGTAGGTGAAGCTCTATGGAAAGACAAAGAATTGCAAAAGTAGTTAGAGAAACGTTGTTGCAGTATGGATTCATTTTACTGCCCATAGAAAGCGCAAGTGATTTAATAGATTGTTTAAGAAATGATAACCTTCTGCAGTTCTTTCGTGTAGATAGATCTGAAAGATATGTGTTGATAGAATTAAATACCTTGCCATGCAAATATGAATGTGATTCCCACTGCCACAATCATAATGGTTACAAAGATGAGAACTGTTATATTTCTTGCCTTTATGGTTGTAAGGAGGAGAGATTAAACGTAGTGATATCAAAAATTAGGTCTTTATATTAAAATAGATGCAAACACAGCCTTTGCTGTATGCAATCTGTTTTCTGCTTGAATCCACACTACAGAATTTTTGGATTCTATAACACCCTCTGTAACTTCCTCACCTCTGTGTGCCGGAAGGCAATGCATGAATATGTAATCACTTTTTGCATGAGACACAAGCTCTGTATTTACTTGATACTTCATCAAATCTTTAACTCTCTTCTCCCTTTCATTTTCCTGCCCCATACTAACCCAAACATCTGTATAAATTACGTCAGCACCTTTAGCAGCTTCTACAGGATCTCGCACTACAGTAACATAACCTCCACTTTCATTTGCATATGCAAGAGCATTTCTAAGTATCTCCCTGTCTGGATCGTAACCAGGTGGTGTAGATATGTATATTGTGCCACCCAGCATAGCTACAGCGAGCATCAAGCTATGAGCTACATTATCCCTTCCATCGCCGAAGAACGCTATTTTAAGTTTCTTCAAATCCTTTTTCAACTCTATAATGGTCATTACATCAGCTAAAGCTTGGAGTGGATGCTCAACATCACTTAAGGCATTGACCACAGGTATCTTTGCATATTCAGCTAGTTCTACAAGAGATCTATGACTGTACACCCTAGCAACTATACCATCGACATATCTTTCTAAGACCCTTGCAGTGTCTTTTATGGGCTCTCCACGAGCAAGCTGAAGCTCTTGTGCAGATAAGTATAATGAGCTTCCGCCAAGCTGGTGCAGTGCTACCTGCAGGCTCACTCTAGTCCTTGTACTATGCTTTTCAAATATTAGTGCCACTGTCTTGCCATTCAATACATTTAAAAATTTGATGCCATTGTAGTACAGCTCCTTCATTTTAAAGCTTAAGTCTATGAGAGATCTTAGCTCATCTCTAGATAGATCAGCTATTGAAAGTATATCTCTACCACGTAAACTTTTGATAGAAATCATATTTATGCTCCTCACATCATTTCTTGAACCATACATCCAAGCTAGCTACACCTGACTTTATATACTCTCTATAACCCTTCTCAAGCCTTTTAATAGCATTTTCAACTCTATCAAGAGAAAAATCGTGCTCCTTTACTAAGATTTCTATTATCCTCTCCTTATCTGGCTCATTCCACTCAATTTTACCAATGTCAACCACTGGAGGATTAAGGAAATAAGACTTTATCTTGAGTGGATCTTCAGGGAACTTCGCCTGAGGAAGATGCTTTAATATCTTTTCTAAAGAGCCATGCGTCTTCACTAACTGTAATGCTGTCTTAGGACCTACACCTTCAACTCCGTCAGGATTATAATCAGTGCCAATCAGTATAGCTATGTCAATTAACTGTTCACGTGTTATACCTAAGCTTTTTAGAAGCTTATCTAGTTCTATCACCTCAGGCTTTATCTCAATATATACCTCCTTACCTGGAAGCTTCCTTTTACCTGATATTGTAAGATTTCTAATGAGCCTTGGAGCGCCAAAAAGCAGAGAATCATAATCCTGGCTCCCAACAGCCCAGCACAAACCCTTTTTAGCTAAGTAAGCTGCTTGAGCCTCTCCCTCTTCAGCAGCTTGAACATATGGCATCCCCATAGCATCTAAAAGTTCTTTAGCATCTTTGACCATATAACTCTCTAAGCTTATTGCCTGAACCACATATTTTGCTGCTTCCTCTACAGCACCCTCTTCATAAGCCTTTTCAGCGAGCTTACGCGCTTTCTCTTTCCTCATAACTCTTTTTTCAATTTCAGCCCTCTTTATTTCTGGAGGTCTTCCATCAAATACATATACTGGTTTAATACCACCTTCAATAAGATTAATTGTTCTGTAAAAAAGCCCACTCAAATGGCTTGTAACCCTACCTTTTGAATCCATTAATGGCGTTCCATCAGGTTGCCTCACAGCTGCCAGAAATTGATAGAGAGCATTATAACCATCGAGTGCTACAACTCTCCTAGCCAACTGCCTCAAATCAGTAAGCTCAAACTTACAATTACTTGGTATTATATCCCTTAGGTTAACTCCCATAATTCTCTTTCCAAAATATTATACATACTGAAAAAAGAATTTAAACTTAATGTAATCACATACATAGGCTATTTCTGCCTTTTAGAGCAGAAAAGAGATTAGATTATTGAGTAGAGAATATCTGTAAAACTTTCTTTAGGTCTTCTTCACAGACCATGCACTGGTGATTAATTCTACTCTTTTTCATCAAATTTAAACACTCTTCCTCTACAGGGTGAAGATCCTTTGATGGTATTATTACTGTATACAAGATATTGTGTTGAAATTCTGATTGCATTTTAAGAACTTCTTCAACTGGTACTATCCATATCCTCTGTTTGCAGCTCATTATATCGCTTAAAATTATTACGATATCTTTTAGCGAAATTACATTTTCTGCTAATCTTTCCTGTATTCTCAGCAGTACTCCTATTGCTTCATGGGGCTTCATATAGTAGTTTTTTTCTATATCGATTTCTAGGAGAAGTAGCGTGTGAAGATTTTGCGAACGATTCATTTTTATCACATTAAAAGGGTACTCATATATAATGCCATTCTTAGGACTCACAACAGTAGCCACTTTTCCAAATCTGTACACCTGTAGGCACGATAATGAAATTGCAGCATTGTATACCGATGTTGCAGGCATTACCTCTACCTCAACATGGCTTGCTAGGGCTTCAGTAATTATCGAGCTGTGTGTCGTTGCAATAAGTGGATCACCTGCAACAAGTATACACACCTCTTTATCTAAGGCCTTATTGATGAGACTCTTTGCTGCACCCCCCTCAAGATTATTTCTAGAAGCTATCACTACTTTCTTACCCAGTTGAATCAAGAGAGACGTTAGGAGATGTATGCTTGGGAACCACACACTTGTATAGCCATCCACAACTATTTCATCGCATGAAAGAATTCTCTTCAAACTTCCCAAGTGCAACGTATCTATAGAAAGCCCAAGACCTATCAGTCTAAGCATCTAATCGTACCTTACTTCGAATAATATCCATGGCTTTACTCCAATTCTTGGAGAGCACATACAAGCGTTTCACATGATATCTCCTAGGCAGGCGCGAAATGACACTAGTTTCAATGTTAGTGAGCATTATGGATTGCTTGCCTCCCAAGATCACTTTCGGAGTTATATGGGGGTCTTCCTCAACAACTCTTATATCGTCTATGAATAAAGCCAGGTCATGAGAGCTCAAGTTGCTCTCCAGGTTATTCGTTATAGTTTTCAAGTGATTCACATCCCTGTCTTCCTCTATATCAAGAGGTTGATCACTAAATTTTGACATGTCTAACAATACCTTGTAGCCTTTTCTAAATAGAAATGCCTCTATAAGTTCCTTTAACTTTTGGTGTGTTGATGGATCTCTGTAAAGGTTTACTATATAACCCATAAGCCAGTCATCATGCCATAGCGCTATACTGCCCTCAGCTATAAGCTTTTTTATGTCATTTACTGACTTTGGTAAGAGAACATCGTTATAGTGTTGACACAGCATTTCATATATCCTTCCAAGTAGCGTCTCATAGCCTACAACTGTTTTGTGATAGTAAACAGCTCGATACATATGTAATCTTGCTAAATAGAAGTTTTCTAGAGCATCAATACCTTTATCTAGTATAGCTAGGTTTCCGTCTCCATCTATAACAAGCGTGGATATTATTCTATGTAGGTCTATGATACCGTAAGTGACACCTGTATGAAGAGCGTCTCTTATGAGATAATCCATGCGATCAACATCTATATCACTAGATAGAAGTTGGTTGTATAAAGGCTCTTTGTATCTGCCCTCAATTATAGCTGTAACGGTCTTTGGGTCGTATCCAAAATAATTTAGTATATCCCGTATGTTGCTATTTAATATTATTAGCCTAGAGATCTCTTCATGACCCACACCAGTGATATTTCTATACATAGGCTCAATGGCATGGCTAAATGGGGTATGCCCTATGTCATGAAGTAGTGCTGCAAGTCGAAGAATTTGCACATCTTCGTAAGAATGTATATAACCTTGGTCAGCCAAGTTCTCTGCTATGAGCCCCATTAAGTGCGTGACTCCTAGGCTATGACTAAACCTAGTGTGAGTAGCCCCCGGATATACATACCAGGCAACAGCCAGCTGCTTTATGAATCTAAGTCTTTGAAAATGTGGTGTATCAACGATTTGTAGCTCCACATCAGTTAAATCAATGTATCCATGAACCTCATCATATATTTTCTTAACTCCAGCCTTACTATGTAGCTTATTTCTATGTTTATACAGCAATTTAGCATCACTTTCGTTACAGGTATAAGAAGTATGTTGCTTACCAGCTATGTAAACTTATATGATAGATTTATATGCAAATGCCATACTCTTTAACTACATTAAATATCTTTAGCACAATTTCTCTAGAAAGCCCCTTCTTCTTTACCAATTCATTGACAGGATCTTCAGGAATAGGATAAACATCACTACATAGCATAATTAAACTGGCAACAGCTTCAAGTATTCTCACATCGAGATTGCCAAGAACCTCTCTAACGGCTTTCAACAAGTTCTCTACTCTGTTCATAGCTGAAGTTTCTACATCATCTAAAGGAATATTATCAGGATATTGTGAAAGGTATTGAAATACTGTATGATAATAATTTTGTAAGCTCCTAGAATAAGGTCCTCTAGAAAGCCACTCAAATTCGAGACCAAAATCTAGTCCACCTATTTTTTGAACCAAGTAACCTATTTTTTGAACAACTATTTTAAAATCCATTGAGTTTCTATCATATTCTTTTGCCAAGTCTAGATCTCTGATCAGCTTAGCTATTATTGGTAGAACCCTTTTTTTATTCAATACATGCATATGCTTAAACCTTGCTACAACTAAGGATTATTCACGCTGTGGAATATTATATGCACGAGGGCTTCTCCAAAACAAACATTCGGAGACCTGCAAATACTTCGTCTCGCTCTGCATTTTCTCATATTGAGTCATTTTCAATAACCTCACCTTGTAAAGCCATGGGAGCTTTACTCAATTTTGTAAGCTCCTCAGAACCCTGCATATGCTTTGCAAACAACATAATTATTGCCCCTATCTACTCATCATATGTAGAGCTCACATGACTTAAGAGTAATTAGGGAGCTGCACTGGGTTATAAACTTGGAGACGACCAAAACTAATTCTTGCTATTTTTAGCTTGCATCAGAAGATCATTTTAATTTGTTGCAATTAGCAAGCTGTTTATAATGAAGATGTATATTTGGTGGACCGGCCGGGATTTGAACCCGGGGCCTCTCGGATGCCAACCGAGCGCTCTTCCAGCTGAGCTACCGGCCCACTAGACTATTTGTAACTTCCTGTATATAGCTGGTTAAAAAGTCTTGATAAGATTTTCACATTTGGTCAGACAAAGGGGTCGCATCATCGTTGCTCTAATAGGCCTGCATAGCTCATCATTCAAATACCTCTAAGTATTTCTTAGCTATATAAAGCTTTAAGCTGTGGGTTCAATTTATTTTCAATATATTATGAGTGATTCAAATGGAAACAAAGTACAAGACAGTAATGTGTAGAGATGTTGATAAGAGATTACATGGAAAAACTGTTGTAATGGCTGGCTGGGTTCATCAGATAAGGGATTTGGGGGGCAAGAAATTTGTTGTTGTAAGAGATGGAAGTGGGCTTGTACAAGTTACGATAGCTAAGGATTCGTCTTCTAAAGATGTTCTTGAAATCGCTGAACAACTGACACTAGAGTCAGTTGTGCAAGTTAAGGGTGTAGTTAAAGAGGATCCAAGAGCTCCTCGTGGAGCTGAAATTGCACCTATTGAGATAAAGATACTTAATTTAGCTAAAAAGCCTCTACCCCTAGATGTGTCTGGGAAGGTTCCTGCAGATATAGACACAAGGTTAAGAGAAAGAGTCATGGATTTAAGGCGTCGCGAAATGCGTGCAGTTGTTAAAATAGGTGATACAGTGCTTAAGGTGATTAGAGAGGTCTTGAGGCAGAAAGGTTTTGTAGAGGTTTTCACGCCTAAGATCATAGTTACTGCTACAGAGGGTGGTGCAAACCTCTTTCCAGTCATATACTTTGGCAAAGAAGCTTTTCTAGCGCAAAGCCCACAACTTTACAAAGAGCTTTTAGCAGCATCATTGGAAAGAGTTTTTGAAATAGGCCCGGCTTGGAGAGCAGAAGAAAGTGATACTCCATATCACTTAGCAGAGTTCATAAGCATTGATGTAGAGGCTGCGTTCATGGATTACGAGGATGTTATGAAGATTCTTGAAGAAGTAGTATATGAAGTTATAAAGAGTGTAAAGCAGGAAAATGAAGATGATTTACATGCATTGAATCACTCTCTTCCAGAGATATCATTGCCATTACCTAGGGTGAGATATATTGATGCTGTGAAAATGCTCAGAGATAAAGGTGTTGAAATAGAGATAGGAGAAGATTTGTCAGCAACTCATCTAAGACTCTTAAATGAGACTCTGAATACACCTCTATACTTCATCACAGAGTTTCCAACTAAAATAAGAGCATTTTATACAAAGCCAAAAGACAGCGACCCCATATATAGCGAAAGCTTCGACCTTGTATGGAAGCATTTAGAATTAGCCTCTGGAAGTTCAAGAATTCATCTAAAGGAACAGCTAATCAAAGCTCTAAATGATCGAGGACTAAATGCTGAGAGTTTCAGTTACTTCATTAAATGGTTTGATTACGGTATGCCGCCTCATGCTGGTTGGGGTATGGGTTACGCAAGGTTAATGCTAATGCTTACAGGAAGAAATAGTGTAAAGGAAGTTACGTTATTCCCTAGAGACAAAAAAAGACTTGTACCATGACCCTTAGCGGCTTCACACAATATGTAATTCTTTCCACGCTATCACGAAGTTGTAAGCAATCATACATTGATACGCAGAGTAACAGTATTCTATTTGGAACTCTGAATCCTCCTAACTGTTTTTGAGTTTCATATGGTTTTACATGGATTTATGTTGTTAAAAAATTTGCATGTTTTGAAAAAGCTGTTTTGATTAGCATGTTAATGGGGGTTGAGGGCAGAGCTCTTTGAGAAGCTGTGTGTTCTTGGGCTGTTCTAAACGTTTCTAAGCCTTTGAAAACCTGTGTGGATGTGGGGAGGGGGATTACGAAACAGTGTAGAGCTATGTGAAACCATGTGAATGTATATGAGGGCTGAACCTCATCTGAATGGTGGAGTATTAAGTATATAGTAGAGGGGTGCAACGTAGAAGTTCTCTAAGCACTATTGTTGCATATGATCCTGGTGGCAACAGAAACGTCATTTTTATTCCATTCTTATATTTATTGTAAACTACTTCAGAAGCCTTTGTAAGGCTCTCCCTATAGTCGCCATAGAAGCACATGTTTTTAAGCATTTTTAGGCAAAAGGAATTCATATCAATGTCTTCTGTTGCCAGAATTTCGTCTAGGAGCACAGCTATTGCTCCACTAGCCTTTGTAGCATATCCTGGTAGGGGTAAGTATCTATAATCACTTTTCAATCTCTTTAAGGCTTCTGTTATGGAGAAGGTGTTCAAAAGCTTTAACCATGTTACTGAAAGCAATTTATTAAAGAGGTAAGATTGATAAGCATTAACAAATAATTCAATAATTCTTCTGTACAGGGGTTTGTTAGCAATGTTTATAAGAACTTTCTCTAAATTAGTTTCACTGCTTTTGCATAATACATTTTCTAATGAATTCATGTTTCTGTGTGTAGATGAGGAACTACATAGTGTATTTAAGAAGCCTTGGAGATCTTCTTTAATTAAATTCTTGCCCAATATATGTGTAATAGGTCTTCTGCTTCCAAATCTTTGATATCCAAAGAAATTCAGTATGTACCATTCATAGGAGTCAAGTAGTTTAAGCATGGTCTCAATGTATAGTATTGCAGAGGGGTTTTCAGATAAGATGGTTATATGAAATTTATTAGCATTGTGAATTAGGTAGGGTTCTTTATTCGAGCAAAACCATAGAATTGCATCAGCATTAACATCGCCATCATTTATAGAAAGCCTTTTTTCAATTTTCTTGCAACCTACGAGAACAATGCTTTGATATGCTATCGCACGTGTTTCTTTCAATCCCATTGTTTCAAACGTTTTACAAAAAAGTTTTGAGCACATTTTCTTGGCTAGGGTCAGGGTATCAATATTAGTTTTCTTGACTATAAAAACACAGTATGTTCCAATCTCTTGTGTTTGCTCATCATTTTTAGCAAGTCTTTCATAAATTTCGTTAACAGAAACCCTGTTAATGATTTCACTAACTATGAAGCCTTGTGGTCGAGGCACTTCCACAACAAAATTCGTTCTAGTATTTAATAGAATGGGATATGTGTAAACATATAGCCCTAGCAAAATGTCTAGTATGTAGTCTGTTACTATGATCATTTTAAGTCACATTTTAGAATCATAGTAAAGGTAGATGCCCCGTTATGCTATCTAAGATGTGGGAAGGGGCAGGGCCAAGACCTAGAGCAGTTATAGTTCCTGATGGCAATTCTGTCAAGCCTGCATCAGCTATTAAAGCTATATTCACATCTAACTCTTCAGCTATATTTTTTATGTTCAAGAGCTCTTCAAGATTCTTGACCTTGACAACAATCTTCTTCTGCCCCTGCTCTCTCCAAATATGTACAAGGTCTCGACAAGAGGTATTTTCTAAACACTTTAAAACACATTCCACTGCAGCATGTGCTACTTGTACAGCTGTCTTCCCCTTACTCATCTTTACATCAGTTCTAACAACAATAACCATCTTCAACTCTTCAGAGCCCATAGATTGCTTCATAACCGATTAGGAGTTCAAAATTTATAAGCTTTGATTTTCCATCCCACTACAATTTGCAGGGTATCTAGCTGTGGCAAGGTAACATATAAGGTAATTGACGGAATGAGCTGGAGAACGCTTTTTAATCCAGGCTTGCTACATTTCTTCATATAATTGTTTCAAAGGTGGCTAAACTGTCATCGCCTACAGTAAGTAGTACACAAAGTCTTGTACTATATGATACAGCAAATATAAAGGTGTGTTCAAGCTGCAAAAAGCCTATAGCACCCGATGAGAAGGCTGTAAGCTTTAAATGCCCTAACTGTGGAGCTGTAACTATATGGCGATGCTATAAGTGTAGAACAATGAGTGTGCCTTATAAATGCCCTAACTGTGGATTTGAAGGTCCTTAGGTGAAGGTTGAAATGGCTGGAAGAGTAATAGTAGTGATAAGGGCTTATCCCAAAGAACTTACAGAGGATTTTACCCCAATAGTGAGTAAAATAAATGAGAAAATTAAGGATACAGTATACGCATTAGTTAAGTCAGAGCCTGTGGAGATAGCCTTTGGTTACAAGGCATTAGAACTATATTTTGTGATGCCAGAGGACGTCGAGGGTGGAACAGAGCAGTTAGAGAATTTAGTAAGAAGTGTTGATCAAATAGATAATGTTGATGTGGTGTATATCACTAGGATAGGTGAATAGATTTAGAACAATTTTAACTAAGACTTCAAAGTTAGCTAGGTAAGTAAAGAGATCCTTGTGCACTATAGTATCATAGAGTCCTATAATTTTAATATTTTTAAATATTGTTAGCTGGTGGCTACACACATGTATAAGCAATGTTCGAAAAACTGGTTTAAAGCATGTGATAGGATTGAGAATATTATATGACATCAGCGAACTCAGCGATACACATGCATATACAATTCTTTTATGTAACCTTGAATGCGTAAGCTTTATATTTGGGAGACATCCTCTTAATAAAAGCGCCCGTGTCTTTATTAAAGAGCGTTCTACTTCTTGGAGGTATAGTGACAAATGTTTGTAAAGAGAATGATACAGCAAAAAATTTTGGACTATTTAAAGAAAAAAGGAGAAGCTACAGATAAAGAGTTATTGGAAATGATTGAAAAAGAATTCAGCATATCATATGGTGATTTATTAAAAATATTGATGTATCTTGAGATAGAGGGATATATAGAAGTTAAGCCAATGAAAGATTTGCTAAACGTAGTACAAAAAACTTCATCGAAAAGACAAGCGCTATAATCATATTAATATAGAAATTTTCAGCTAAGCATTTTTAGAGATCTTGATAAGAAAAGTGCTAAAAGTGTAGTATAAATTATACTGAATAGAAGAATGAAATGCTTTCTAAATAATGTGCTATGAGATAAGCATTTCCCGCTAACAATACTCAATTGCATCTGTAGTTCTGTTTGCAGGGTTGCACCTCTATGCAGGCTCATTCGCTTTGCCCATACATCATGGACGTCTGTAGAGCCCAACGCTATGAAGCCTCCATCCGAATTTCTATGTCACTGCAGATAACCCAAAATGCCTAGCACATCAAAACATCCAATCTTTATGAAGACAAGAAGATATACATTTACAGATATACAAATCACTTCAAAACACGTGAGAACCTCTAAAGCTCAAGATCTTCATATTTATCATGTTTATAATTGAAAGCCACACTATTTATGGCTAGAAAAAGACAAAACCTGTAAAAAGACTTATATACTAATAGCAATAGTAATTTATCGAGCCGCGGTAGCTCAGCCTGGTGGAGCGCCGCCCTGGTAAGGCGGAGGTCCCGGGTTCAATTCCCGGCCGCGGCTTTCTAAAGCCTTTGGCTGCTATTTTGAGTTTGATATAGATTCATATAGCTTTAATAGATTACATTGCCAAAGGTTTACGAATCTTGAAAAATTGTTTCAGTATGTCTACGAGGGATGGAGAGTAAAAAGTCCCCCGAGAAACCCAGGACATGAGGTCCCTAGGACAGCCGTTTACCCCTAGATACTCATTCTCATCGGTTTATATTCATTCGTTGCATCCAGGGCTTTCTCCTCACCCACTCTTTCATTGGCAGCACAGCTACCTCTGGAGTGGGTTCAATGGACATTGGGATGAACGGCACACACCCCTCTCAGGAGCTGCTAAACCGGTTTGTTGGGGCAATGCCCCTCATCAACAGCTGTAATAAGCAGAACCAGAGATTATAAACCTAACTCCCAAACATCAGCCACGAAACAGCCCTAAATACCCCTAAGGTAGATGCAAAACCCAAGAAGCAATGCAGGGGGAATAAGATGTGTTATGAAGCACATCAAATATATGAACCTATGTAAGAGCTGAGCCCCCTTGTTTAGCTCCCTTTATACTTCTCTTAGTTCTACATAAAATTAAAGGGATGTGTTTAAGCGCTTTAGCAGAGTGCTTAGACAGAGATGACTGTTGTGGTATTTAAAGTGGGCCCGCGGGGATTTGAACCCCGGACCTCCGCCTCGTCAGGGCGGCGTCCTACCAGACTAGACGACGGGCCCCTTTGTTTATTTTTATATGTGTGAGTGTTATAAGCTTTATTTCAAAGGTTGCTCTCTATCTATATAGCATTACATACTACTGCTAGATGTGTAGAGCCGGGGCCGGGATTCGAACCCGGGAATTATCGGGTCTCGACGGGCGGTGAAAAGCCGGAACCGCTGCAGCCCGACGCCTTAGACCACTCGGCCACCCCGGCTTCACAACTTATACTGTGAGTAATAAGGAGTAATAAGGTTATCGCCACATTTGTTGCTCATCTATGAGCAGTTATTTAAGATGTTTTATAACAGCCTACAGCCACCTTAAACCCATTACATCACACTTCTAAAGCAAATCCCAAAAAATCTGAGTTCCTTATAACTTATGTAATGCTGGCATATCTCCATGTCTCAAACAACCTAAATTACAATAAACAATGTGGTTGCGTTTCTGTTTGTCCCTAGATTCTCATTAATTTATTTTCATTCATTGCATCTAGGGCTTTCTCCTCATCCACACCCCATGGGCTCCGGTCGAGCCCAACACCATGGGGGCTTCCACCTGAGTCTCTCTACGTCACCACAGCGCAGAGCATCCAAAAACATATGGTGAGTGTAGAGTTATTTAAACCCTACTCTATAGAGCCAAGCATTTACAGATATTCACAAATACCTAAACTTATCAACAAATCTGTAACAGCTCTCTAGGTAATGCTGATTAGAATATGCCGCCGGGGGGACTTGAACCCCCGACTTCCCGGTATCCGAATGGCTATTCTTCAGCCGGGCGCTCTCCCAGCTGAGCTACGGCGGCGTCTAATACATGTTTTTCTCTGTTTCCGCTTTAAATCTTTATTGCGTCATTACCTTAGCTACTCTATGAAGTCCTGTGTCTGTATTTTTGTGGGTATGTATGTGTCCATCAGGAAGTATAGTCCTTTTCCTGTCAATGCCTCTATTTCTAACTTGCTTTGCTTATTGAGAAATATGTTTACTTCTTTAATCCACTTCTCTGTTTTGAACCATTCATAGTTTAGCAATTCCTGAGCACGTTTAATGTCTGCTTTCTTTGCCTTTATTATGAAATTTCTCCTCTCAGCTTCTGAGAGGTAAGGCTTTTTCTTGCTATCGCCAAATATGTCTGTCATGCTAACCCCCAGGAACTTCGCTTTTGGTGTAGCAAGCCTTTCACTTTCGTAGGATAGGGTTATTGAGCCTATCTTGAATACGCTGTATATGTACCATCCATAGGGATCTGCATCTGTTAATATATATACAGGTAGCTTTAGCTCTTCATTAAGCCTTCTCAGAAATCTTCTTGTAGCTCTATCAGGCTGTCCTGCGCTTGTAATGAGAATTGCTCTATACTTCTTCCAGAAGCCTGCTCTATGCAACTGCTGAAAAACTGCATCCTTCTCAACAACTAAAACAAAATCTGCATTCACGTCAATGAATTCTATAAGGTCTGGCGTGGGTTCTATAGAATATGCGCCGTGACCCATTTTACTAAGGTCTATTACATCGTCACCAGATTTTATCCTCATATCACCCACAACTTTTCCCTTCTCCTTACTTAAAATCAGCATCTCTTCTCTAAGCAAATTGACATAAACCTCTATGTCTCTGAGTACTGCATCGCTCTCCTTCTGCTCATCCCATGTATTCTCCTCTTCAACTCTCCCCTTAAGACCCCTATACCTAATACTGTGCTTACCTCTGTAAAACAGGTCCCTTATTGTTGGATACTCATTGTTTGCAAGAGCCTCATATATTATTTTTGCCATGAGCAACGTCTGCATAAACTTCCTAGACTCCCTAACATCAAGAAAACTTCTCTCAAATGTAGATGGTCCTAGGAGTAGCAACCCCCTCTCCTTATCATATATGGTATTAGATAAAGTTCTCTTAGGTATTATCAGCTTAGGTTCCTCAGCACTTAAAACACTCTTCACAACCCTCTCGAACGCCTTGACAAGTTTCTCAGAGGCCTTAATCCTAGCCTTGATATCGACTGAAGACATGAGCTTCTTTGTATATTCCTCACTCATAGCTTCAAACCTCTTACTCAATAGGCATCACAACATCTCTAGGCGATGAAATATTCTTTAAGGTGTCACCAAACCTCGCCTTGATAAGCTCAAATAACTTCAACTCTAAGAGATTTCTATCTATAGGTTCAGGATTAGACCTTGCAAATACTGCCATGGCGTTCACCACTTCGGGTATGTACTTAATGATCGTAATTGCTTTCCTCATGGTCTCTTCCTCCTTTTGCTTCCTCATGATGTAGAGCTTTAAAGATCTTGCAATAGCCCTGACACCCTCCTCTATCTCCCTCTCTATTATGGGAACATCTGCTATGCTCTCCTTACCAAGACCTTTATACGGTATCTTAGTACCACAGATGTGCACAAGTATGGCTATTGGTGCAGGAAAAGCTATATTATAGTAGTTCCAATCTATATTCTCAGAAACCACCTTCCAAGCCACGTCACTTTTTTCATCATATAATAGCGGAATTTTATTTGCAAACCTGAGCAATAGCGGCTCTTCTAAAAGTTCTATAGCTCCTCCATAAGCAATGCCAACTTCAACCACAATTGCATGCCCCTCATAAACCACAGGTTTTCTTGTGACAGCATCTACAAATTCCGGTCTAAGTATAGCACTAAGACCTATTCTAATGAGCTCTGCACCTATTGGTGATAGGTGTTCTGAACGAGGTTTTCTAAACTCGTTAAATTCTTTCAATGCCTTTACAAGCTTCTCAAGAGCCTCTTTGCTTAACGTCTTGGGATTAACATTAGGATCAAAACCATAGGTCTGAATAAATCTCTCAGCAATTACCCTGCCAACACCCTGAAATTCCTCAGCTAAGAATTCAACAAGTGTTTGCATCTTTGTCTCACTTATCATTGTCTTAAGCATTTCCATGTCTATGCCATGTGGATGAGGCTTTGCTTCTCTTGGTGGAGGAGGCATTTTATCTGTAACTCTATGATAAACCTTTATTTCCTCATCAGGAGTCTTTAGGACTATGTTGGCATATGGCGTAACTATTGCTGTCCTCCTAACATACTCAAGTACTTTTTGCTTCGATTTACCCCAGTCCCCCTCTATAGCAACCCTCACCATAGTCCCATGCCACCCAGTTTTATTTGGCCATGAAGCTTTCTCAATTACTATGGGCTTATTTTCCTTTATATCTATCTGCAGCTTGTACATATAGACTTTCTTCGAATTTATTGTAGCTGAAATTATTTCTGCTGGCTCCCCAACAGTTATCTGACCATAGAGTATCACCATCTTTGCCCCAAGCCCAAAAAGTCCTCTTGTCTGCCTCAGCACATATTTAGAGCTGAACAACACTCTTCCAAATGCGTCAGGAATGTAGTTCTCCGGTATTCCAATACCATTATCTTTCACTGAAATTCTATAAACATTTACCTTTTGAGCATCCCTCTCTATAGATATTGAAATGTCTGGCAGAATGCCATGGGCATCCGTTGCATCTAAAGCATTTTCAATCAGCTCTCTAACTGATTGATACAATGCTCTAGCAGGATTTGCAAAACCAGCTATCTCCTTATTTCGATAGAAAAACTCTGAAGGACTTATGCTCCTAAACTTCTCCATCACACTCATTACAAATCAGCGCCTCCACCTACTATACCTATTATTACCATGGAGGAAAATATAAGCAATAATATTTAATACTGATTATCATTGAATTGAATAACGTCATTTCTGATACATAGCTGCATAAGCTATTATTGGAAGAACTAGTGTTGCATCAGCATACACTACAACACTTCTTGCACCTTCCTTGAGCTTACCCCACGTAATCGCCTCCCTAGGTCTAGCACCACTTAAAGATCCATCCCACTCGGTAGCTGTGGTCACATAGATGACATGGTCTAGGCCTCCGTGGAACTGCGCCCACCATAGTGTATGATGCTTACTTATCCCACCACCAACTATTAGAGCACCAATACATTTTGAGTGAAACACTATATCTGCAAGCTCCTTCTCATCCTTAAACACATCAATGACAAGTTTATTGAATTGAGAAAATGTTAGTAACGCTGTTCCAAAAGCCCCATCTAGAAACCCTGGAACATATATTGGTATGCCAGCTTCTGCAGCATTTCTGAGAATAGACTTCTCATCATCAATCCTCTTCCCAATTTCATGCAAAAGCTCTCTAATACCATACACTTTAGAAAGATCCTTGCTAACAAGCTCTCTGAGAATAGCATGTGTGACTTTCTCTATGAGCGGGCCATAGCTGTCAATAGGTATGAAGATATTGCCTAACCTATGAATCCCCTTTCTATGCAGCTCATTATCATCAGAATCGAAAAATCCCTTTAGATATCTCCCACCAAAGCTCTTAGCGATATCATGGTCTATTGCACCGCACGTCGTTACAACAACATTGAATATCCTTTCCCTCAAAAGCTGTGCTATAATTCCTCTAATACCTGTAGCAACAATGTTCCCTGTAAAGGACAATATCCTGGTATCACATCTATCCCTCATTTCCTTAACTATCTCTATAGCTTCATAAAGGTGTGCCGCCATGAATCCATGCACCTTACTATAAAGCTCTATTAATCTATCTACACCCATATCCTTTGACAGGAATACATCCTCAACCTGCTGCTCAGTTTTCATGCACACTCTCACCCAGTTTCTCAATAGGTACTTCTACTTGACTCCATTTCTTCAAATTCCTCAAAATAGCTGTTCTCTTCTCAACTTCTTTTAAACCAACTATTATAACATAATCAAAATCTGATTTAGATGCATACTCCAGCCACTTACCAATTCTACTTGGCGAGGTGATCTCTACCTGTAGTCTAAGACCTTTATCTCTAAGTTTCCTTATAGCATCTCTAACAAAATCCATTCTTTTAATGGATTCATCAAGAAGTAGGAAGAGGAGTGATGGTCTATATGCAAGAAGCCTCAGATCCCTACCTAAGTATTGAAGAGCTAGCATAGTCCTTTCAACACCTATAGCAAAACCTGTAGAGCTCAATTCATCACCTCCATAAACAACTGAAAGATTGTCATACCTACCTCCACCAGCTATGCTTATAGGCATCCCAGGCACTTGAACTTCAAATATTATTCCAGTGTAATAAGCTATACCTCTAGCAAAAGCAGGGTCTAATACAGCATTGACACCCATACTCTTTAAAATGTCTAGGTATTTCACAAGGTCTTCGATATCTCCCTCCACCTCCTGATACACACCAGCATCTCTTAAGATAGACTCCACCTTATCTATAGCATTTGAGTAATTCCTTGATAAAGCCAGCAGCCTCACTACATCACCATATTTTTGGCGTCCCTTTGCCTCAAATACCTTTGCAGCTTCATCAAAAAGCCCTTTGTCAAGTAAGTGTAGTAGCTTTTCCGTTTCTTCACTGCTAAGATCTGCAAGCACAGCTAGTTTTCTAAACAATGCAACATTATTTACCTTATACATTCTTTTATCAAGGCCTATTCTACTATAAAATTCTTCTAACAACTCTATAAGCTCTACGTCATAGTATATGCTATCACCACCCAAAACCTCTACCCCAGCTTGGGTAAATTCTCTATATCTCCCATACTGAGGCTCATCATATCTGAACACATTAGCTATGTAGAAAAGCCTCAGGGGTTTTGGTAATGCCTTCAATTCCCTCAAATAAATTCTTATAACACTTGGTGTGACCTCGGGTCTTAATGCAACTTCTCTGCCTCCTTTATCAACAAACACATACATAGAGTTCCGTATTTCTTCACCAGACTTTAAGGCAAATAACTTGAAGTTTTCAATTGTTGGAGCCTTAACTTCCCTATATCCAAATAATTCAGCGACCTCCTTAAAGCTATTGCAAATCCATGTCAAAACCTCGCTTTCGGGCGGTGTATAATCTCTAAAGCCACGTATAGGTTCAAGTAGCTCCTTCAAATAAATTCACCACTTCTTTCAATCTTTGGAAAACTTGTTTTGGTAACCTCATAGTATGTCACATCTCCATGCATATCTACAATAGCTACAACAAATCTGTAGCCCTGCTTAATAGCGTTGTCAACCATGTTATAAAGTTCCTCTACACCTATATCTGCATCTTCATCAAGTACATGTATCACTATTCTCTCACCTAGTAAAACCAAATCGTTTTTTGTAGCCCCAGGCGCCACCTTCCTCCCTCTTTTCATCAAATCCTGTAAAACCAAAAGAGCAGAACTGCTTAAGCTATTTTGCATTTCTTCAATTAACTTAGCTAGGTCTATCTCAGCACCATCTTCACCCTCCACTCTAGCAATATTATTGAATACCAAATGTAATGCAAGTACAGGATCCACATGTTCCCCCTCTTTCAGAGCTCCTTGAAGCTCCTTGGGCAAACTAGATATTGACTCAACAACTATTTTCCCATCTTTAAGTAATCTAAACTTAATCTTATACTTGCACGACATTGCATTGCTCCACTTAAACACAGTACCTTCACTAGATGAGGTATTAAGTTTAATACTGCAGTGCTTTTTTGTAATGATGGTCTGGTGCATGTTATGTATCCAATAATTGTTAAAGCCGTTGACTGGGTAAATGGAAGAGTTAGGTGGCTTAATACAAATCTCTTGCCACATCAAGAAGTGTATGAAGAGAGTGATAACTATGAGCATGTTGCTAGAGCTATTGAGGGTATGGAGATAAGAGGTGCTCCTGCAATAGGTGTTGCCGCAGCACTAGCGGTTGCTGCAGCAGTTGTAAATGCTAGTACTGAGCGTGTAGATGAGTTAAGATCTATTGCATTAAAAGCTATAGAGAGACTTAGCAGAACTAGGCCGACAGCTTACAACCTTTTCTGGGCCCTTGAAAGAATAAAAAGTGTTGTACTAATACAATACGTTGATGCTGAAAGTTTTCGAAAGGCTGTTGTAGAAGAGGCTTTGAAAATATATAGAGAGGATATCGAGACCAATATTAGGATAGGTGAAATAGGAGAGAAGCTTATTAACGATGATGATATAATACTAACACACTGCAACGCAGGCGCTCTTGCAACATCCGCTTTTGGAACAGCACTTGCTGTAATCAGGGTTGCCTGGTACAAAGGTAAGAAAATAAGGGTGATAGCCACAGAAACGAGACCTCTACTTCAAGGTGCTAGGCTTACTGTATGGGAGTTAAAGAAGGAGGGCATACCAGTAACCCTGATAACTGATAACATGGTGGGATATGTAATGTACAAAGGTCTAGTGAATAAAGTTATTGTAGGTGCAGACAGAATTCTTCTAGATGGTCATGTTATAAACAAAATAGGTACCTACACCATAGCTATAGCTGCAAAGAGACATGGCATACCATTCTATGTCGCAGCCCCAACATCAACAATAGATGTGAAGTCCAAACTTAGCGATGTTAAAATTGAAGAGAGAAGTGTGGATGAGGTTAAACGCGTTTTGAACAAGGTTCTGATAACTGTTGAAGATGTTGAAGCACTTAATCCAGCATTTGATATAACATCCCCAGATCTGGTAACAGGTATAGTAACAGAAAAAGGTGTTGTAACTCCTCCTTATCTAGAAAACATTAGAAAAATTCTTATCTCCTAAGACTGATATGAACTTGGAAGAGATTTGAGTACTTGTTAAATAATGTCATGCAATTGTTGAGAGTTTCACTGTAAGCTTAAAAGAGGTTCAAGTAGGAGGTGTCATGAATCCTTATAAAGCTGATATGTTAATGGAAACAACCCTTGGTAGATGTTTACAGCTAAAAGCATTGCACTTCAGAATGATGAAATGTCAGAAGCACCATTAGTAGATAAGCATACTGCTAAATCATCTCTTTTTCACAGCTTCAATTATTTTTATAGCATCCTCAAGTCTCTCTTCAACAACAGTACCTGTAACTATTATGTCTGCACCTGCTTTCAGAATCTCTACAGCCTTCTCAGGAGACCTTATACCACCACCTACAATAAGTACAGTATCTTCAATAGCCTTCTTAACGGTGGTCACGAAAGCTGGTGGTACAGGTTGTGATGCCCCTGAGCCTGCTTCTAGATATACAAATTTCATTCCAAGAAACTTTGCTGCAAGAGCATGTGCTGCGCCTATGCCAGGTTTATCATAGGGTATAGGTCTAGCTCTACCCATTACACTTACAGAGGTGTCCCAGCTACCTACGATAATGTAACCTGTAGGTAAAACCTCTAACCCTATTCTCTTTATCAATGGAGCTGCTACTACGTGAGCACCAATTATATAATATGGATTGTCAGAGTTGAGTAGTGATATAAATAGTATGGCATCAGCATTTCGAGCTAAACCTGTTAAATTCCCTGGAAAAAGTATTGATGGTTTGTTGAATTCCTCTACAACTGCAACCATTTTTTCAACATCATCAATAAAAACCTGTAGGCTACCACCAATCATAATAGCATCTGTACCAGCATCTACAACTCTTTTTAACACCTTAGAGAGCCATTCCATATTCTGCACTTTCTCAGGGTCTATCAATGTGAAATGCAGTTTGGAACCTGCACTCAATTCTCTTTCTATTAACCTATAGACCCTCCCTCTATACCTCATACAGCGAAACCCATTGTATCACTCTTAAAGGAGTTGTCTCTAGGGCTAGGTTAAATAGTTTTAAGACTTTTACTTAGAAAGAGCTCTTCTTAAGAGTTTTGAAAAACCTTCTAAGACTATTTCTAGCACCATTTCCTTTACTTCATCATGACTTAGTGTAATTTCAACAAATCTCTGTTCTTTCAATGCTATATGGAAGCCGATTACATGGTAACAAGGATACCCCCTTTTACCTAGCAAAAAATTGATCACAAAATCGCTACATGTACACATCTTACATGGAGACACAATATAATCCCTATCAACACCTTTAAATACGTGCAGAACAAGCCCTGTCTCACTATCAATAACAACAACAAATCTCTTACTTCTTAAAGAATCCAAAAGCTTATCATAACTCTTAAACCTGTTTAAATTCTCCTCTGTGCACAAGTCAATTACACATCACCTCAAAAGTCTCTAACATTGCCACTATACACTTAGCAATTAACTAATCAAAAAATTAAATATTGATAAATTGCAACTCCCAATAACCTAAAGGCTAGTAGTTCAATTGCATCTCTACATCTCCAGCAAATTCTTATAAACACCCTTAAGTTTCTTACCAAAGACAGCTTCTATCCTCACATCGCATTGTTTAAAGAGCTATTCTAAAACCAAGACCCAAACACAGCTATATAGGTAATTACAACACAATACTTACTTAATTCACTACATATTTAATAGACACCAACAATGCCCTTCGTAGCTGTTTCTAGTTTCATATAGGTTTATAAGGTTTGTTGATCCCTCCACTATTGGGGAGCTGCCTCAAGATGCGGGTGTATCGCGAAGACCCAAGAGAGGTGGGTTTGAGGAGGAGCCAGGATGCGGGGGTTACCCCACAGCAATGACCCAGAGAAGTGAAGGGGGAGCTGTGGGTAGGGGTCACCCCGAGCGGGCGGAGCCCTGTGATATGAACCCCGATGAAAGGGGTTCTGAGGGCTGTGAAGCCAAGGGTAGAGGGCTTGATACCAAATTATATCAAGCCCAATGAAACCCGAACCCCATCCTACTTATCTCTTAATTAACCTAACACTATCGACTTTCATAACCGAAAATCTCGCCATTTATGGTAGGAAAGAGGTCAGGTATAATAACCAGCTCTGACAATAAGCTAATGCTTAAAATGTTTTATTATATTACTGCTTTATTCCATCACATATCATACAGAATATCCATGGATTTCATATGTGAACTTCTTTCTACATTTAAAGGTCTTTGCTTCTTTAAGATGGGAAGGTTGGAGCTCATGTTCTCAGGAGTTCAATCACTAAGCCATGTCTTCAGTCATTACCTCTGTTCATCGGATTCAAGTTGTTATGGATCTGCAAAGCATCATAGTATGATGCTTTAATGTTCATCGCTAGGAAGAGCTATATCAAGAAAGCTTACAGATATCCTCATGTAGTAAAGGGCAGGGCTTTTGGTTTTAATGGCGGCCCCCTGATTCGCAATAACCCACCTTCTGTAGTCAACTACATTTGGCTAAGCGGCTTTACCCCTTCACGCAGCCTTCATCAGGGGCTTGCCTTACTCCCCAGAGGTCGGCCGTTTCACTGCATCTACAAGCCTCGTCTGCAGATTGGCTACTCCTTAGTTGCCTAAGGAGTCTTACTACTTCATCCTCATCAGCTTGTAGCCATATCGTTTCTGTGCCGGGACCTAGGGTATTACCCTAGCCCCTCGCGGGGCTCTGGGGCTGCGCGGAGGGTGGTGTTTCCTCAGAGGCATCTCCGTAGTAGCCTGCGAATCAGGGGGCCTAGTAATAGTATACAACAGTTTAAAGCTAATTAATTTTTATCTCATTAAATTGGAGGTGGGAACAGCTTCATAAAAGCTATGGCTAATATTGGTGTAGCTACTGAAAGCAAAAGTATGAGATACGGATTTAACTTTAGCTGCTCTTCAACCTCTTCATAAAATCTGACAAGACCCACATAACTTGCAAGTCCCGGGCTTACCCTCCTTCTTCTTGAAGACATGCTCAGCACCACACTTTACAGAGTTCTCACACTCTAGCCATATATAAGCAGATATTATAATTAGGTTTCCTGCAATCTCTCTTGTGTAGGTTCACTAACTTCACATACACATTGTAAGTGTCTGTCGAACCAAATGCCATGGAATCCCCCATCCAAGTTTTAAACTGTTACAATATGAATCATCCTACTAGGACATATAATGAGTTTGTGATGTATTAAATTTTTGATAGCGGAAATCATGAGGGCTATATTTACAGGTGTTCAAAACTAACTGCAAATCACCTTACATTTGTAACATCCTTTTTGCATTACTCAACAGAGCTTCAGATACACCTTAGTGCGTTGTTGCTATTGATTTTGACATACTGACCTTTCTCCCTCGCTACAATGACGAGATTTTCAGTTGCGATGTTATCGGTTTGTGGGAGTAGTTAACATATGATATTGACTTGAGCTTATTGTCACATAATTCCATTGACACAAGTTCTATAATAATGTTTTTCACGGGAAGCAAAGGGGTTGGTAATACTAGTTGTGTTTATACAAATGCTATAAAGATCTGCTTTGTTGCTGGATCTAACCCTGGTCGCTTCTTCTGAAGATATGACAATGTATGAAATCTTATCAGATGATGTAATTTGTTTGTATAATGTTTCAATTATTCAAAATATTTTATTCTATCTATGCATATACAAGTTTTCTGGATCTCATTAGTTTTAGATTTTCTTCTACTACATGTTGCAAGTGAAGCAGTGGGGTCAGTGCTATAGTGGGATAAGCGGGGTCTCTACAGGAACTCGAGGGGTTCAATAATTTTAGTTGTAATGGTTACAGGTAGCAATTCATAGCTATAACCATTTCTCTCTTTTCCATATCTATCAATAGGTTTCATTAAATGCTTTTGAGAGTGTGGTGGAGGTAAGGAAAGTTTAACAGCGATTCCCCTGATTATCTTTTTACATTCAAGTTCTGGATTGAATATTATTATACCACATTTTTCACACTTGTAGCCCTTTCCCAACCCTTTCTTCTCCATCCTCTTTCCACATCTTGGACATTTAGGTGGTCTACACTTGTATGTTATGCTAGTGTTCAATATAGCAATTTTTTCGACATGAACTACCTGTAGGTTGTTCCATAATTTTACTTGTCCTTGCACCTCAATATAATCACCTATGTCAAGAACTGAAGCTATATTAAATAATTGAGAAGGCTTGAAGAAGGCCAGCAAAACCTCACCTGTAGCATCAAACATCTTAACTATTACAGTACCACCTCTTACAATAGCTGGTTTTTCTGCAACTACACCACTTATTCTACATGTTTTAAAAGGATTCAATTCTTTGGCAACTCTGTATATAGCATGATCATCTGTTGCCTGATTACTTCTAAATACAGTCCAAGCTACTAAGGGCTCACAAACCTTGATAATACTCAATGCTTTTTTAACAGCGTCAGGTGTCTCCCCCCTGACGCCATATAATATGGGATCTAATCCATGTGGTGTTATCAAAATCCTATTTTCTTTATAATCATAATTATTAAAACTTTCTCCTCTAGTTAGATTATCAAAGACCTTAACACTTTCTTCATCAATACATCTACTCTTTCCATACATCTTCTTTGATCTATATGTCAAGAGTTCAAATGTATAGTCACGACCCTTGTAAAGCCACATTATCGCTGCAGATGCACCTATGATGCCACGTCTTCCATACCTCTGCGAAACCATAAAGCCCTTTCTCATAAGCTTTGAAATAAAGCTGTGATCTAGCACTACAACATCTGTTAAAGCTTTTTCATATAGCGATGCAAGATCATTTGATAGAGGATGCCTAGCTATTACAAGGCCTGGCTCAAAATCAGGTACTCTAACATCAAATTTGCTCAGAAATCTATTAATATAGTCTTCGACAAGCTCTTCAATTATCTGCATTAATACTGAGAGATCTGAGGCATACTCACAAGGAATTCCTAGCCTTATGGCGATGGCCCCATTTCCACGAGTTTTCCATGGTATTGATGGGTTTAAGCGCACGAGATTTGGATAGTCAAATAGTAAAACAGTGTTGCGAAGCTTTTTCGGCAATTCATTGAGAATGTAAGTTGCTAAATGTGTTGTACAACCATACTTAAGTGCATCAAAATCGTCAAGCCCTATGCTAATATAGCATAAGCCTGGAATCTGCATAGTAACATCTGTTTAATCATTGAAATTTATGTAGGGCTCGAGGCAGAAGAAACCACGATCATGGTTATTGTGGACTTAACCTTTGGGAGTCTTCTAATTTTTGATGAGATAACATCCTTTAATTTCTCAACACTTTCAGCCTCTATCTTTGCAAAGAGATCATATATTCCATACACTATGTAGACCTCTTTAACTTCTTCAATACTCTTAATTTGTGCTAATACCTCATCCTCTGCACCAATCTCTGTATTGATTAATACAAGTGCTTCAGGCATCTCACATCACATATAGGTTAAATCTGTGATGTAATGGGTATATAAACTTTATGAAGGTATTCACTGCCAAAGTGCAATGCAACTCTAGTAGCGGGTTATTCAGCATTGATGAGCAAATAGCATTAGGGTAGAGACTTTTAGGTGTTAACATCTTGGTATGCTGTAAATAATGATGTTAATGAATCTTGAAGCGATACAAGTAGTTCATAAAATCTATTAGTATTGCTCATCATTTTCAATAATTCTGTGAAGGATATTCAATAGTTTACCATTTTTACTACAACTTAAGCCAAATAGCTTACACTGTATTTGCTCTATATCTTCATCTGTTTTCACTTGTGAATATAATTCAAAACGTTCACTATTCAACTGTATAAATGTTGACCCCCATTTAAAAAGCGATGCAATTTTGAAAGCATAGTCATGAAATCCTGTTATCATGAGTGCTGCTATTAACGCTTCAGCAGTGCTCAACTTAAATGGCTTTCCATAGTTCACATTATTTGCAGCAATCAGTATTGGCAAAACTCTTTGATAACCATGTTTAATTTTCTTCAACGTCGCTGCACCTCTCTTCCATGAAACATCTAGCGCTACAATGCCGCAGCTCTCTATATGAATTCTATCAGACTGTTTTAAATATGTTGAAGCCATGGGGTTTAGCACTATTGAACAGGGTGGGATATCATTGTAACTAGAAATTCTCTTTGCCAATCCATGTTTTATCAGCTTTTCAGCTGTGCATGCACTAGGATCATCCTCAGACTTTGTATATATAAAGATCTTTATCAAAACCAACGAATCTTACACCGCATAGTGAATTAATTTGGTCTCCCCAAACTCGAAGCACAACAGTTCTCTAATAAACGATTTACTCAATTTGAGGATGTATGATAGCTAGGTGTTGATCTAACCCTAAACCTAGGCTCATTGTCCTCACTCTCAGACCCAAAGCCACAGCTCTGCTGCGCCATTGTAGTTCAGAGCCATTAATAATGTAGCACATCACCAAAACAATAAGTAAAGAGAACTAATAAATTTTTCTCTATATTTTCACTATAAAATGGTGAAGCACGAAACGCTTAATAGCTCTAACAATGTGGAATAGGCTTGCGGGCCCGTCGTCTAGTCTGGTAGGACGCCGCCCTCACAAGGCGGAGGTCCGGGGTTCAAATCCCCGCGGGCCCATACTCTTTATTTACTGCACTTTTATTTTATAATTCTCATTTAGAATCATTGAAAGTAGGAGTTCTAGCTCATTAACTTCTGCTGGAAGCAGTCTTGCATCGTATCTGGAAATTCTTATAATGTGTTGCACATCTCCATCTGGAGTCCACACACTGTTAACTCCCTGAACTCTGGCAGGTGCGACTACCTGCACTATCATGTTCTTGGGGTCAGACTTTCTTATTACACGAACTTTTGTATTCATCTTTGCACCTAATGTGCGACCGAGTTTAGCTAAAGCTGATTGAGGCACATCACTGCTTACCTCTAGTACTGTTAGTATCATTGAGTTTGTTTCATAGCTTTTTACATATGTTGCGTCTTTAAGAAACCTAAAGCTGGTATCCTGCTCCTCCAGCTCTAGAAGATACCTCATTATCTCTACTTCGCGTTGTGTATAAATACCGCTGTCAACAAGCCTACGGCATCTAGGGCATAATACCCCACTTCTAACACAGATGATGTCGAGTGGTATCTTCATTGCCTTGCTCAGCCTCGTTTGCAACTCCTTATAAGTATTAGGATTTCAATCTGTACATATGTGACAGGCGTTTAGCTTATAAGTTTAAAACATTTTATAAGGTATGCGAAATGGAGCAGAAAATGGGTATACAAAATGCCTGTAGCAGATCCAGAGCTTATGAAGATAGTGGAAGCTAGAATTTTGAATAAAAAAGTTTGTCGCAAATGTGGAGCACTAAATCCACCTACTGCTACGAGGTGTAGAAGGTGCAAAAGCAAAAATTTGAGGCCCAAGAGGAAGCAGGTAGCCATGAAGAAGTAGATCGATGGGATTGTCATGCAGTATACCTTAAAGCATGTTGCTAAGGTGCTTGAAGAAATATCGAGAGAAGGGATAGAAGGAATATTGATAGGTAACACATGTCTGAACATAGAGCTAGGCAACAAATTCCTTGAAGGAGACCTGGATCTTTTCGTAACATCCCTAAGTCCACTAACAGAAAGCGCTAGAATAATTGCTATGGCGGAGGAGAAAGGCTGGAGCACAGGTACAACAGAACTAGGAACACCATCAATAACAATTACAGTAAATAACATAGATATCACTGTAGAGCTTTATGAGAACATCATGGATTTTTACATACCACAGGAAATACTAGATCTATGCCTGCAAGAATATAGCATTGAAGGAAACAAAATAAGATGTCTCTCAAAAGAGTGTTGGATAGTTCTAAAAGCCCGAAGAGGGGCAAGCCAAGATTTAAACGAAGTCTCATTCGCAATAGAGTTGCTAGAAAAAAACGGTATCAAAATAGACAAAAACAAGCTGAAAAAAGCTGTGGAAGCATTCACAGAAGACGCTCACTATATATATGAAAGGCTAAGATCCATAGGCTTAAAAATATGACTCATAATAATCAAATACAATGTACATAATAGCCGTAACAGGGTCTGTATAATCTTAAATAGCTGTGAATCTGTAAACATCTTTTAGATTTGATACCCTCTCTACACATATTTAGCTGTAGATTATGAGTCTTGGAGCTTGAAGCACGCTCAATGTGGATGAGGGGCTTTGGGGTTTTGTTGAGCTCTGATAGCCCGGGCAGTGATGCTATGAAAACCCGAACAGAGCCCGGGAACCCTGAGGCAAGACATTTAAAACTAACTACAGATGATTGCCTTGGGGAAACCCCTTTACTATCAGTAGTCAACAGTATTTCTGACCCCCTTCTAACTCTAAGTGATGAGGGTTCTTGAGGGTAGTTCATTGACTCCTTACATCTATTCGTGTTTACATCTGTCATCTGCAGAGCAGTTCGGGGTGGTAAAGGGTGCTTTAAGATGCATTCTATTAGCGTTTGTTAATTTATTTAGATCTTGAAGTATTGTAGAGGTGGTATTGAGGTTTGCTTTGATTCATGAAATTAATATTCTCTTCTGTTTATATGTTTCCTGACTATAAGATATTTTTAGAGTGGTGCTTGCCATGGATATTTGTGAAAGATTGCGTAGATATGTAGCCAATTTTAATGAAAGTTTGAAGAGTCTTAAGATCTTAGATGCAGGCTCTAAGAGTCTTGTTGACGTAGCTTTAGCTTATTATAACGATTCTCGGTACTATCTTGAAAAAGGTGATTGTGTGACAGGACTTATAACAATATCCTATGCTGAAGGCATTTTGGATGCTCTTCGCAGCCTTGAGTTAATTGAGTGGAGTTGGGTTAAAGCAAAAGAGGTGAGGGTTTTTGCAGCAGGATCTTTTGATATTATTCATCCTGGTCATGTAGAGTTTCTAAAATGGTCTTCCTCATTAGGTAACAAGCTTTACGTTGTTGTTTCTAGGGATTCGAGTTATGTGCGTACCAAGGGTTTTGAGCCTATTTTCAAAGATATTGACAGAGCTCTTATCGTTGAATCCATTCGATACGTGTATAAAGCATATGTAGGTTCAGAAGACTTTTTAAAGCCAGTTGAAGAGCTTAAGCCAGATATCATTGCCTTGGGACCAGATCAAATAGATGCAGAGGAATTGAAGAGACTTTTGAAAGATAGGGGAGTAAGTGCAGAAGTCATTAAAATGAGTAACAGAGTTTCAAACTATTCCTCCTCGAGTATAAAAGAGAAGATTTGTAGCAGTTGGTGTAAAAACAAGCACAACATATTCCATCCCTGTTAACAGAATTCTGTAAACGTTGTATAAGCATGTTAGCTGTACTAAATCTTTATCTTTGCTTATTTGTAGCTTTGTAGAAATGTGGCTTTAAATGTTGTAAGCGAGGGTGTAGGAGTCAAGTAAGCTGGGTATCAATATTTCTGAGTCTCCAATTCCTAGATACCTCTTTTTTCTTTCTATCTCATGAGATAGATTTGTTGTCGCGTTTTTCTCTCCATGTACAAGTACTATTTTTGATGGTTTTGGCTGAACGTGCTTAATGTAGTCCAGCAGTTGCGATTTATCTGAATGCCCTGAAAAGCCCTCTATCGAATAAACCTCCATCTTTATCCTTATTATCTCTACCTTGCCTTTCTCATTGACAAAAGCTACTTCCCTAGCACCATCCCTTATCCTCCTACCCAAGGTTCCCTCGACCTGATAGTTTACGAATATCATTGAGTTATTCGGATTTGGCGCCATTAACTTAAAGTACTCCACAGCAGGCCCCCCTGTAAGCATTCCAGAAGTTGCAATTATTATTGCAGGCTCTGAACTCTCAACGATTTCTGTTCTAGGTTCTCTACCCTCCAGTCTAGTAAAGGTTTCAAAGTCAAAGGGATTTTCATTGTTTTTAAGTCTTTTCCCCAAATCCCTTGATAGCAGATCTGGATAGGAAGTGTGTATTGCTGTAACTTCATGTATCATACCCTCTATATAAACACTCATTTTTGGTATCCTATTCTGCCTCATCGCATCAGCCAATATCACCATAACCTCTTGCGCTCTTCCAACACTTAGCGTAGGTATGAGCACCTTTCCTCTTCTGTTGTAGGTATCGAGAACTATTTTAAGTAACTGATTCTCTGCCTCTTCTCTCCTGGGCTGTTCTGTTGCTCCATATGTGCTCTCCATTATGAGTGTATCTACCCTCGGAAATTCATAGTCAGCTCTATCAAGAAGCCTTGTTTTTCCAAACTTCAAATCCCCTGTGTACACAATATTGTGAAATCCGTTACCTATGTGCAGATGAGCAATTGCAGAGCCGAGTATGTGCCCTGCATTGTATAGTGTAAGCCTTATGTCAGGAGCTATATCTGTAACAACATTGTATTTCAGAGTTATTGTGTGTAAGAGCATTTTCTCAACATCAGCTAGAGTAAATGGTGATTCCCCACCTTCTCTTTCAGCAATCTCTAAGAAGTCTTTCAGCAGAAGTGTTGTGAGATCTCTGGTCGCCTCAGTCATATATACAGCTCCCTTGAAACCATACTTAAAGAGATATGGTACAAGACCTGCATGATCTAGATGAGCATGGGTCACAATAACGGCATCAATATCTTCAGGATCTATGCCAAGTAGATCTACCCTTGGAAACGCATTTGGGGATAACCCTCTACCTGGATTAAGACCAAAATCTAGTAAGAGCTTTGTCTCAGCTGTCTCAACCAGTATGGCAGATCTTCCAACCTCCTGAGCAGCTCCAAGAAAGGTTGCTCTAACAAAGTTATTCCCGTCTTTAGCTAAGAGCACATCTCTATGTATAACCTCCCCAAGGCTCCTCAGAAACTTAAGCCTATAGTCACTATTTGCTAAATAGCCTCTGATGATCTCTTCAAATGTTTTTGACCTCATTGGCGGGGCTCTGATTACCCTAGGCCTCCAGCCTGTGTATACAAGAATTTGCTTGGCATTAGCCTCAACTATTTGCGGGTTCTTCGCCTTTATAACTACCTCTCCCAGCACCCAATCAAATTCAACATTCTCTACGCCAGCCTCTGATGGTAGCAGGTTTTTGAGGTATTCTCTAACCTCTTTCTCAGGCTTTCTAATTGAGGGATCTGTCCGTATCACTATCCTCTTCTTTATCAACTTAGCTATCTGAGACGCTATATCTCCTTGCTCAAGCAGAAACTGGGGGCTCCTGATATAAACAGCTATTTCAGGGCCTTCAAACTCTAACCTAGTTAACTGTGCTGAAGGCGGCATCATTTTTATTATTACAGATCTTATGTAAGAGAGGTCTATGTTAAAACTCATGAGAGTGTCCTGCCAAGAAGTTTTTTGATTTCCTCTACTGTAAATGTGTACTCCCGGTAAAAGTCCTTCTCTATGACCACAGCGTCAACCCCTATACCCCCGGTAAAAACATCTCTGGCAATAGCTGATGTGATTGCCTTGACAGCTAGCTTTACAGATTCTTCAACGCCTAGATCAGGTCTGTACTCAGCCTCTACAATTCCTATTGCTGTAGGTGATCCTGAGCCTGTTGCAGCAATGTTTTCTTCTGTCACATCTCCGTAAGGTTCTATGGCAAATACCTTTGGCCCCTCATAGTAATCATATCCCCCTAGAATCAGCTGGACAATGAATGGAAAATACTTGTATTCATTCAGGACGAGACCTAGGAGAGATGCCATACCCCTCAGAGGCATGGGTCTGCCATTGAGTATCTGGTAGTAGCGAGCCTCAGCCCTTATGTAATCAGCAAGGGTTTGAGCATCTGCTACAAGCCCTGCAATTGTCATACCAGCTCTTTCATCAATTCTCACAATCTTTCTAACATTTTTATGCGCTACATAGATGCCTGCCGTAGCCTTTTTATCTGAGGCTAGTACAACATGACTTCTGAAAGCTATACCCACTGTAGTGGTGCCTCTATATACATTCTCTAGCATTTCCCTCAAATTTCTTGAGTAGGGTTTTGCCTCAAATTCTAGATACTCCATGGTTGTAGCCCGTGGCTTTAGAAGGTAAAGCAACTCACTAAAAACTTGTTTTGAAAAGCTTAATAAGCTTGAATGCTTGCAAAAATGGAGAGGTGCAATGCTTGTTCTACCCCCATGAAATAACGCTGCCGAAAAAAGTTGTTGTTGGCTTGAATGTGCTGGAGAGTGTTGGGGAGTATATAAAGGCTATTGATATAGGCATAGGTAAAGCGATTATAGTGTCTGGCTCAAGCAATACACGAGTATATGCTAAGCTAGTTTCTGACCATCTTCAGCATAGTCATACAGAGACGTGGGTTTTGTCTGCAAATTTTTCAACAATGAATGAAGTGGAGAAGGTTGTTAATGTTGCTAGAGAGGTTAATGCAGATGTAGTTATAGGTGTTGGGGGTGGGAAAGCTATAGATGTGGCTAAGTACTCATCCTACGCGCTTTCCAAACCCTTTGTCAGTATACCTACGTCTCCATCTCACGACGGAATTGCATCGCCCTTTGCCTCTATAAAAGATGTAGGTAGGGCAACATCTGTAAAGGCATCTACACCAGTGCTTGTGATAGCCGATGTAGCTGTAATGGTTAAAGCACCGAGAAGAAATATTGCATCTGGTTGTGGAGATCTGCTGGGCAAATTCTCAGCTGTCTTAGATTGGAGGCTAGCACACAAGCTTAGAGGTGAGTATTATGGGGACTATGCAGCTTCACTTGCGCTCTTATCAGCGCAGCACATAGTTAAGTTCAGCTCCATGTTCAAGGCGAGACAGGTTCCTGTAGAGGCTGTTAGAATCTTAGTAGAAGCTTTAATAAGTAGCGGTATTGCTATGGCTATAGCAGGCTCCACGCGACCTGCTAGCGGCTCTGAGCATCTAATAGCACATGCAATAGATTTGGTGGCAAGCTATCCAGCTCTCCACGGGGAGGAGGTTGGGATAGGTACCATAATAGCGCTATATCTTCATGGAAGAAACTGGCGCAAGATAAGGAATATACTCAGTGAGGTAGGGGCTCCAACAAGAATAAGCCAGATTAATGTCTCTAAAGAGCAAATGATAAAAGCCCTCACAATAGCACATAGTATAAGGCCAGAGAGGTATACAATACTAGGCGAGAAAGGATTTAGCGAAGAAGCAGCAGAAAGAGTAATAGAGATACTAGAACTCATTTAAGCTACCGTTTACTCAAGAACAATTATATAGAATGTTTCAAGACATTTTTAAGATTACACTCAAGCTTCTTACAGCCTTTCGCAGCTGTTCCGAGTTTCATAAAGGTTTATAAGGTTTGAAATTATTAAACATTTTGATGAGGGGTGAAGAGCCCCTATGGGCTCTCCCCAAGGGCAGCAACTCAAGATGTGGGGTCCCCGGGGTGGCTCCGAACGCCCCCAAGGCGGATGCAGACCCAAGGAGCGATGCGGGGGAATAGAGATGAGGCAATGACCACAAAACAATATGAATCTGTATAAGAGCTGAACTCCTCCCCCAAGTCACAGCAGCTCATCACTAGCTGCCTAGAGGCTCAAAGCCCCATGGCTCTCCAAAAACCGGGACAACCATATACATGAGCTTCGAAAAGCTCAAAACATCCTCACAACACTAAAAGAACTCAAAAACCTAAACAACTTCATTAACAGAAACATCATTTCCCTGCTCACATTATTTGCGATAGCTGTAATTAGTTTTAAACATGTTTACAGGGGTTGCACCTCTATGTGGATCTACTTCACCCATACATCATGGACCCCTCGAGCCCAACGCCATGAAGCCCCCTATCCGAGCTCCTATACCACTGCAGATAACCCAAAATGCCTAGCACATCAAAACATCCAATCTTTATTGAAGACAAGAAGATATACATTTATGGTATTTACGTATATGCAGATCACTTCAAACTTGTAGTAGCTTATAAAAATTTGGTCATCAGTTCAGGCCGAGCAACATCATTTTATGGTCAGTACGGAGAGAATTCATCACTACTTTAATGCTTTCTCAAACTTCTCTATGTATATGACAGTATTGTATTTTCCAATATATTTGTATACCTCTTCAGCTACAATAGCTTTAACAAGTTGCAGATCTCTGTCGAGTAGCAGTTCCTTTGGTATTTCTATTGAAACGCTGTTGCTGTTCTGATCTATGGTTATATTGAATCTCTCTAGTGGTATCCTCTTGTATCTTCGGTGAAGTAGGTGCCTTACTTTCTCTACATCATCCTCCAGGATCTTAACTACTCTATATCTACACATAATGGTTTTTCCAGCGAGTGGATGGTTGAAGTCTATTAGCACCCTACCTCCGGTAATAGCCTTTACAACGCCTACTTGTCCACCTAACTCAACAGTTTTACCAACTTCAGGCACAACATTGTTTTTAAGAAGCTCCCTAACATTAACTATCTTCACTTTAGAAGAATCCCTCATACCATAAGCTTTTTCTGGGGGTATTTCAATCTCAAACTCTTTTCCAACCTCAGCAGAGGTCTCAATATGTTCTTCAAGACCTTGTATAACTCTGTTTTCGCCGACAATGACTAACAGAGGCTCATATATCTTATCAGCCCCCCACTTATTTTCTTTCTTAGCCGCATCCTCTAGTGTTGTGTCTATCAGCTCTCCTGTATCCTTAGCCCTTATAATGTAATCTATTAACACAAAGCTGTTTTTCGGTATAGCCATTTCTTATCCGCCTTAACACTATACAGATTTTTATGAGAAAGGTAAAAAAGCTAACATAAACAACCAATCATGGCGCTCCAATAGCATACACAAAAGTTATTTTATTTTAGAAGCTCACTACTATTCTCGTGACTTGATATGAGTCAAGAGGTTGAGGTTAAGCTCAGGATTAGCAATGTTAAACAGGTTGAGGAGAAGCTAAGAGGGCTTGGAGCCAAACTTGTCGATGTTATTGAGGAGGAGGATCATTACATAGATTTAGCACCTTGCATAAACATGAGAGATCTTGACATAGCTTTAAGGGTTAGGAAGTCGAGGAGCCTTGTTAAGGATGCCATGGTGGAAGAGATGACGTTTAAGGGTAGGAGGGTTTCTGAGTTTCCTAAGATTAGGAAAGAGATTACAGTTAACATAAGCAATGTTGAGAGCGTGTTAGAGATCTTTCGCGAACTTGGCTTTAGAAACATATATGTAGTCTCAAAAACTAGGAAAGTGTATGTATTGAATAAAATGAAGATATTTCTAGATAGTGTAAAGGGCTTGGGGCAATTCATGGAGGTAGAGCTATTGGAGCCCACTGATTTGAATATCTTTAGAGATGAGCTTGCAAAGCTCTTCACAGCTATTGGCGTTGATGAGAGCTATATTGAGAGAAAGACTTATCTGGAGCTTGTGTTAGAGAAAAAAGGTTTTGTTTAAAAATAATTTTTAGTGATTTTCCTGCTTTAAGACGCTAGTTTTCTGCCCAGCTGTATTGCAGCGTATATTGAGGCTGCTGCAGCTATTAGTGCAAGTATTAAGGCTATTATCACATATGTTTGTAGTGTTGATGCTGCGCTATCCACCTTACTAGCCACGCTATCCACTTTGCCAGATAGTGTATTAACAGCGCTATCTACTTTGCCAGATAGTGTACTTGCAGCTGAATCAACTTTGCTACTTACAGCATCAACCTTGGAAGCCACGTCACTAACTTTGCTAGCAACAGCACTCACATCATCTTTTGATGCAACCTTTCCAGATAAGTCGCTTACAGCACTACTCACAGCACTAACCTTTCCAGAGAGATCTGATACTGCTGCAGATATGCTGTCAAGCTTTGTCGATAGCGTACCAACATTCTTGTTAAGGGTATCTGCAGCATCCTTAATTGTGCTAACAGCTCCCTGTAGACCAGATAGCGAGGTGCTAATACTACTTACACTACTCTTCAAATCACTAACATCACTAGCTATCTTGTCCAGCTTGCTATTCGCGGAATCAACCTTGCCAGAAACGGTTGTTACAGCAGAGTACACATCGCTAATCTTGCTCAGCATAGTCTTCACATCACTAGCCATGGCTGAGACAGTGTCACTCACCTTCTTTAAGCTATCGCTTAGAGTGCTGAGTTGCTCTGCTAGAGCAGCTTGTGCAGCACTTATAGAGTTCTTAATATCTTTAGATGCATTGCTAATCGTATTGCTCAGTGTGTTAACAGCTTTAGCGAGGTCATCTTTTGTGGTAGCAATGCTTACGTTATTGACTACAAATACGTATCCTGGTAGTGTTATACCAGTTGTTGTGCTTCCATTAGGCAAGGGCTTTACATAGGCTAAGCTGATTGTATATGCTCCAGGCTCTAAAGCAGGCATGTAGATGCCTAGCACAGTTGTAAACGGGCTTGTTAAAACACCACTCGGGTTAGCACTCCATCTCTGCACCTGCTGGTTTAGTGAGTAAGCAGCATCAGTGCCATTTATCAGCATTGCCAGCATTGATGTACCTGGCGTGAAGCCTGTTCCAATAACCCTTACAAAGCCTGGTCCAACAAGTATTGGTACTATATCCTTGTTTAGATCTAGCAAGAGGAGCTTTGGCTTTACCTGTGGCACAACCCCTGTTATCATGGCTGTGTAGTTGTAGAATGTGTTAACAGTTATTGTACCGCTCACACTACCTACAACAGTTATTGTATAGTTCCCTTCAGGTAGTGTTGGAACAACGAAGTCAACTGCTACCATGGATGTATTGGCTATCACGGTCTTCATTGTTTGTCCTCCGAAGTAAACCGTTATTGTCTCTCCTGGTGAGACACCTGTTAGCACAACTCTCACAATGTCGCCTAGATAGTCACACATACCGCCATAGGTAACACATTTAGCGCAGTAGCTCACTCCTTTTACACCAGCGCTCTCTGGGCATGGACACACAACAATTCTCTGATTGTTGTAGCCAGCACTCACGAAGGGCTGTACCTTAGCAGGTGGTGTGAATGGCGGTGGATACACAATCATCCAATACGCCTTAGCACCTATGACTATGGCTAGCGAGTATTCATAACCCCATTTATCAACACCCCATATGTAGTGCACTCCAAATGTTGCATCACTCGGTATTGTGACAGTGAATGTGGCGTTACCGTCTTTGCCAAGAGGACTTATGGTTGTCAGCAATCTAATCTTCTCCCAATACACATCTAGAGTGTTGTACCCTACATAGCCATATGCAGCTCCAGGACCATAGCCATACGCAGCTATTGTCACATTGTCCCCAGGCTTTATAATACCAGGGGTTAATAGCACAAGCAGTGGTCTTACGATGTAGTATACATTTCTAAATGAGAATGAAGGGCCTGCTATGGGCGTGCCTTTAACAGTTAATGTGGCTATATTTGTTGATGCATCGTAGCTCCATGTAATGTTCCAGCTGAGCCCAGCATCTTGGAAAGTCGTTGTTGGTACTGATACCACAGTGCCAGAGACACTCATACTTGTCGGATATGTAAAGGTCCAGGTCTTTGTAACACCTGTATCAACATTGCTATAGGTTATTGTTAGGTTTGCAGCAGTTATGCTGAGGCTCAGTTGCTTAAGTTGCAGGTATATGTAATTGCTGTAGTTATAGAATGTCGCCCAATACTTGTATGTAAAGTTCGGTGGTGTAGTGGTAACATATTTTGGTGATTTTTGGATTGTGAATGACAAGTCTGCTACGTATGCTCCTAGTGTTTTGTTATAGGATGGTGTGGCTGTGGTTGTGAGTAGTTGCATAGGTGGGCTGGTTGTCATGTTATATAGCGAAAATCTTATTACATTACCTTCAATGTTTGCTGCCAGCATGTATTTCATTCCATTCTCAGTGATGTTTATCCTTAAAACCTCTGTCTTTGTGAATGACATTGCTGCAGTAGCTACAGCATATCCTAGGGTTCCATTGACAAAGGATGTTGCGGTAACAGAGGCTCTAGTCTTGAATGTGCTAGTCATAGCACTTTGGGTTATATTGACAGTTCCCTTCACACCTAACCCAATAGGTGATGTGTTTGAAAGTGTTTCAGCTGGTGCTATACCTTCGTAGACTATGGGTATGTATAGACCTGCTGTCATATTTGTGCGTAGGTATTGTGCTAGGTTCGAGACCCTGAAGTAGCCATAGGAATCAGTAGGCATATTGATGCCGCTAAATGTGTAGTTAACCTTTGTAAAGTTAATGTTCCATAGAGCTATCTTGGTTATTGGAACGTTTGGATCAAATCCATAACCAGTTATGTTAACTTTTGTTAATTCGCAGAAGCTGTTATCACACCTACCATTGCCTTCAGTAGGCTCTATGATTACCTGAGGCACTATCGTCAATGTCCCATTCTTTGCACCAGACAGATTGGTTAAAGTGCCCAGCCCTATAACACTATACGTACCTCTAGGCAAGCCTTCTCCTGTCACTGACAACAATGTTATGTTCACAGCTGCTGTTCCATCACTGGCTATGGATTGGGATACTGAGTAATTAGCTGTTATTGGTCCCACAAATTGTACTGTAGTTATTGTGTCTCCTGGTACGTAGCCTAGGAACTTAACAGTTATATTCATTGGTCTTCCAAATGGATCAACATTTGCGGTTTGTATTGGCGTTACCTTAACCTTTGGCGCTATGTACACTTGCATACTTTGTGAAACTCCAACTGCTGTAACATTTACGTAGAAGTAATCCCTGCCATCACTAGATCGTACTCCTGGTAATGATTCTGGTAGTGTTAAGCTAACTGTGTAGCGTCCTGCTGTTGGTGGTGTAAACCATGTTGAGGCCCATGTCGCAGTGCATGCAGTATCATTGCATAGCTTTACTGTTACTGTTGCAGACATAGCTACATCTATTGTCACTGTAACAGGCTCTCCTGGATATGCTGGGCTGGGGGATACCGAAACTATTGTTGCAGGAGTGAACTGTGCTTGTGCAGGTACTGCCATTGTTATTAGTAGTGGTGCTACAAATAGTATTGCCATTATTATAGAGGTTATTGCTTTGAGATTTGGTTTCATAGCTTAGAGCCACCCAATTCAAGTAGAGTAGTTGGCATGGATAACCTTTAAAAGGGTTTTGTCTACAGCGACTTCAATGCCCTGCATAGCTCTGTATACAGCTATCTCGCTGTTATATACAGTAGCTTCAACTAATTATCATAACTACAGAGCTTAGTGAGTGGAGGCCAGCTCTTGGTGTAGGTATGCTGAGTGTGAAGCATGTTTTTGTTGTCATATGGTTGGGCAATAAGTATTTATAGCTGTTGTAGTGCTCTATGTTTTTGTGTGGGTGCTGTGAGTTCTGAGCAGAAGAGAAAGGTTCTTGTAGCTAGGGAAGATCTTGTTAACGCTCTTAGCTTGGTTGCTAGGAGGCGGGGTTCAACTCTGTATTCACTTACGAATGAGGTTATTGAACAGGCGTTGAGGGCTGAGTCCATGGGTGTGAGCTTGAGGGAGGTTCTTGATGTGTATGAGGTTCTTAAGGCTAATAGAAGCTCTGGTCAAACCCTTATACCTGTGGAGATTCTTGTGGCGATGGCTTCTAGGCTTGATTCTAAGAGTTTTGAAGAGATTGAGAGGCTTTGGAGAGAGGCTGGTAGGTGGTATGGTGAGTACCTGGCTATAAGGTTTAGGGATAGCTTTAGGGATAGTGGTGCTAGGATTTCTCAGCTCGAAAGGTTTTTGAAGGAGGTTAGGTGGGAGTTTGTGGATTTGGTGATACATGGCGAAGGTGATGGTGTTAGAGTTAGGTGTGTCTCTCCCCAGATACCTGCAGAGGTTATGAGGTTTCTCGCTGCTTTTATAGAAGGGGTTCTCGAAGCCTTTAACTATATTGTTGAGAGGAGGAGCATATTTAAGGGGATTCTCGATGTTTTTGCCAAGCCATCTAAACAGACTTCAGCTACCTAGTCCCTTCCAGCAATCTCCCTAATTCTCTCAACACCTTTTATTTCATCTATAAACTTTGTTGTTGATGGAGGCACTAATTCCCTCCACCTCTCATCCCCCATAATCATCATGGATCTTATCCTTGTAGAGCTATAAACCTCTCTACTATATGCAGGAGGTATGAGAACTTCGTATCCAGCTTCCTTAAAAAGCCGTACCACAAGGGGGTTTCTAGCTACTCCAAATCTAAATGGGGGTACGTACATGGCTACATACTTAACCCACACAACATTCATTAAGATGTCGGGCACAGGTATTATGTAAACTCTAGAGAGGTCTACTTTAGCATCTTTCAATGCCTCTCTAACCATGACCACTCTTTCACCAGCTGTAAATGGGTTTGCAATGGTGTGGCTCTCTTGAGCTGTTCCAATAACTATCACCAGTTCGTCTACTTTCTCCAAAGCCCATCTAATCACATTTACATGGCCCCAGTGTATGGGCTGAAACCTGCCTGGGTAAACACCTCTTATAACCATTTGCACAAGCACCTAAAACCGCATTTTCAAGACATTTGATAGGGTGCATAAAATAAAAGTTGTTATAGGTGCTTTGAAGCATGCTTGTGGTTGATGGTAGTTTTGGTGAGGGTGGTGGGCAGATACTTAGGACTGCAATAGGCTTGGCAACGGTGCTTGGCAAGCCTATTAAGATTGTGAATATAAGGGCTAGGAGGAGGAACCCTGGGCTTCAGCCACAGCATTTAACAGCTGTAAGGGCTCTTGCAAAGCTTTCTAGTGCTAGGGTTGTAGGTGCTGAGGTGGGTTCCATGCAGCTTGTTTTTGAGCCTGGCGAGCCTAGGGGAGGAAGCTATGTATTTGATGTGGGGACTGCGGGTAGTGTCACGCTTGTATTGCAAGCATTAATCCCGGCATTGCCATTTCTAGACAGGGATACTGTGATAGAGCTTAGAGGCGGTACTGATGTTCCATGGAGCCCAACTGTGGATTATATGAGGTTTGTGTTCATCCCACTTGCAATGAGGTTTGGGATGCGCATGGATTTGGAGGTGGTTAGGAGGGGGCATTATCCAAGGGGTGGAGGCATTATCAAAATTAGTGCAAAACCTACTCATAGACTGAAATCCGTGGAGCTTACTGAGAGAGGAGAGCTGAAGAGGATTGGAGGGAAGTCGCACTGCGTGAAACTACCAAAACACATTGCTGAAAGACAGGCTAATGCAGCTAAAGAAGTTTTAGAAAGGCTTGGAGTACCAATAGATATAGAGCTCGAGTTCTATGACCCTAAATCAGACCCTCATCCAGGGCCTGGAAGCGGTATTGCGCTCTACGCAGATTTCAGCAACAGTATTATGGGGGCAGATGCGCTTGGAGAAAAGGGGAAACCAGCTGAGGCTGTTGGAAGAGAAGCCGCACAAAAACTTTTACAGGAAGTGGAAAGTGGAGCAGCTATAGATAGCCACATGGGGGACATGATTGTAGCCCTAGCCTGCTTAGCAGAAGGCATAACTAGATACACCACACCTAAGATAACACTACACATGGAAACAGCACTGAAGATAGCTAAAGACATTGCTGGCTGTGAATACAGAACCCTGCCAATGAGATCTGTACATTTAGTAGAGATTAGAGGTCTGGGACTGACCTCCTCCCCACTCTAAAGTGTGAGAGCTCATGGAACGGCAAATCTCATAACAGCATATTCTCAAAGCATTCTCTTAAGATGTAGAGCAAACTGTAGCAGCATTATAAGCTACCATAGAGAATTTTGAGCTATCAAACCACAGAAGCTCAGTTCCCATGTATTTTGCATGGTTTGCGTCATTTTCATCGCATTTTCTCCCTCCCTACACTTTCTGGGCTTTACCAGGCTTTGGTGTATTTAGAGCAATTCGGGATAATGCCTCACGATTTCTCAGGGGAGTTTCCTAGGCTCTTCGCATAGTGATTAGCTGCTTTCAGAGGTTTGTCTTCAGAATTTATAAGTTTTGATATTGATCCATGTAGAACTATATATTGCAATAGCCAAAGAGTTTTTGAGTGAGTGGTATTAGCTCTTGCTACTTAATTCTAGCTCTGTTGTACTTCTTGTTTTGCCAGCTATACCTCCTCATTTTGCTAGATTTGCCAAAACCACAGGCAGCGCAATAACCTTTTGATACATTAAATGCTACTCTTCCGCATCTCCTACACTTAATATGCGTCACATTCCTGCTTCTCTTACCCATTGACGGCGTTCCTTTCACAGCGCACCACCTCTACATAGGTGATATCACAACAATGTTTTCTCCTCTAATTAGTACTGTGCCCAGTTTCCTCCAGTTACCGTCGCACAGCTCTTCTTCAGCATTGTCGAGAACTATGTTCAAGTGGAGGTCATAGCTCTTCAGCTTACCTCTAATAGATTTACCACCTCTAAGCTTTATCAACACTATTTGTCCAACACTCTCAGCTAAAATCTTGTGCGCAGTATCTGGAACCTGGTTACTCATAGTCATATCCTCGGCAACATAGCTTTACTAAGGTAGGGTTATAAGCTTTTACACTACTCGTTATCTGCAAATAGTGTTGTGGATATGAAGGCGGGTTAAACATGATAGTGGGAGTCATGAGCGATACTCACGATAATTTAGAGGCTCTTTTAAAAGCCTTTGAGATCTTTAGGAAGAATGGTGTTGAGGCTGTAATTCATCTTGGTGACATAATCTCTCCATTCACGTTCATGAGGATTCTCGAATACCCTGGTAGAATAGTGGCTGTGCTAGGCAATAATGATGGGGATGCGCTGTTGCTTAAGGAGCTTGCGGTAAAAGCTGGTGCAGTGCTTAGAAGAGATGTCTATGTGATGGAGGTAACCGGGAGGAAGATATTTTTGATGCATGGCTTTGGAGATGCTGAAACAACGAAAACCATAGCACACGCTATCGCAATAACAGGAAAATTTGACGCCATTCTCTATGGACATACACATAAAGCTGAAGTAACGCAAATAGGAAAAGTTATAGTGCTAAACCCAGGAGAGGTCTGCGGATATCTAACAGGAAGGCGATCCGTAGCCACACTAAACACAGCAACACTAGAGTACAAAATTATAGAATTTTAAGATAGAGTTTTTAGCCCACAAAAACAACACTATAACGCAGCAGGGGTGGCCGCGGTAGCTCAGCCTGGTCAGAGCGCGGGACTGTGGGGCGCAAAGGCGCAGAGATCCCGAGGTCCCGGGTTCGAATCCCGGCCGCGGCCCTAAAATCTAAATAGGTATGCTAACAGGCTGGTTCGCATGGCTAACTATAAGAAGTACAAAGAGGTATTAGAAAAACTGGGCTTGAAACAACTAGATGTATACAGATATAAGGAAAGAGATGTTGTGAGAGCTATGAGAGTTCAAGATAGTAAAATCCTCTTAATAGAACTTCCAAAGCATAGAGAAGAAATGAGTCTAGAGGAGTTTACAAATTCGATTAAAGCAAGAATAAAGTAACACACACCATTTACCTCACTTCCATATACACAATTTTCACAATTAAGCATAATAGCTTGTGCCCCGCCTAACCGATCTCTCAACATCTCCATACCCATCCACGGGTCTTTTAGAGAGACGTGAGGCAGCGGGGCCTTAAATAGTAAGTTGCATGCTGTTTAATAAACTTTTCCTTGGGGCTGTTTCGGTCTTCATAATTATTTGCAACACTTATTTTCATTGATGTTTAAGACCTAGAGTTAAGTTTATAAGTTGCTATTGTTTATAAGCTTGGTTAGTGACCCCTGGTTTCCGAGACCCGCAGAGGCTGTGAACCCTAGGCGACTAGGTGGAAGCCACTGCGGTGAGGGGGCTTGGGGGGACCGTTGAGAAGTAGATGGTGGAGAGCCTGGAATCGATGAAGATGAAGGGCAATGAACCACTATCTACCGAGAAACGGTATAGTATATACAACTTCTTCATCATAAAGGGCAGTGTTCTTAGTTGCAAAACCTTTTTAAATATGCTATAATGTCTCTCGATATTTATTCTACAATGTATTTACTTATAGTTGTGGCGAGAATCAAACGAGGATGTTTTTATTTTGGAATGCTGTTTAGTGGGGCCGGTGTTTGGTAGCGGGGGGTGGATTTGAACCACCGACCTCGGGGTTATGAGCCCCGCGGGCTGCCAGGCTGCCCTACCCCGCTATTTACGGCCCCATTATGTGGTATTTATGTATTTGTAGGCTTAAAAGTGTATGTGTTATTGCTTTATGATGATACGGATATCGTATAGCTTGCCAGGTTTTTTACTTCTGTTAGCTTTAGTTTTAGGTTTCTCATTCTGTTTTTCAATACTTTTACAAGTCTTTGCATATGCACCTTGCTGACGCTGGTTTTGTGAGCTATTTCATCTATGTCTGCTTCGCCATGCGTTATGAGATCCTTTATTAGTAGTGCTAGTGCTACTTTACTTCTGAATGTTCTTGAAGACAGGATAGCATCTTCTTCTAATACCTCCAGGATTTTCCCTATAATCTCATCTTCCTTTACTAACTTCTTTAACCCATCATCATTTACATGTCTGTACACCCTGGCTTTTCCACCATTTGCTACAATTTTTATGGCATCTAAATCCACTTTTACATTCTTTCTACATCTTCTCACAAAATCTTCATAGCGATTAACCTCTTTCACATATTCGCTGAGTTTCAGTCTGTAGCTATAGGCTCTCTTAAACTTCATGGCATTTTTAACGCTTTTCACAACATCATTTACATATTCCTGAGCAACACCTAGAAACTGTTCTACAAATATTGTCTCAATAACTGTTCCACACTCCTTACACACAACATATCCTTTTTCAAAGTCGTACACCAAATCTATTGAATTGCAATATGGGCATTTCACAGTATAGCACCAGGTATAGCAAAAGCCTCAGAGACTATATAAAATGGTATGTAAAGCTCTATTCATACTCACTGAGAGCAGACCGAAACTATTCGTAAACTATGAAAATCAGAATTCATATGCTTCATCACATACGCAGATCGAGATCCCTCATCATCCAACAAACTCTTATGTAGACAACCACTTAAAAATTTTGGTAGCTACAGCTCTAAAATAGGTGTAAAGTGCTTTGAGCATATCATTTACAATACAACCCAAGATAGTTATTTCCTATCCGAGTGCAAAGGACTTTACAGATGTCTTGAACGCACTTTCAGAAATTGTTGAAGAGGTTCTATTTGTAATAGACTCGAAGGGCTTAAGTGTTAAGGCTTTAGATCCCAGTAGAGTTGCTATGATGTACATAACAATACCTGCTGAAGCTTTTCAAGAGTTTAGAACTGAGCAAGAATTGAAAATGGGTCTAGCGGTAGGGAATCTATCTAAGATTTTAAAGAACTTGAAAAAAGGAGACAAGATCACTATAGGAGCTAATGAAGAGAATGTTGAGATACTTGTTGAAGGAACGTCAATTAGAAGATACAAGTTCAGAAATATAGAAGTAGTAAGCGAGGAACTACCTGAGCTATCTCCACAATTCGATGTAGAAGCATCTGTACTCTCAACAGCTCTTAGAACAATAATTTCAGAGCTTTCGTCAATAACAAGCACGATAGGGGTAACAGCTTCTAAAGATGTTTTAACCTTTATAGATTTAGACACAAAAAAGAGTAGCTATAGAATAACTACAGCTTCAGGAAACTTAATAACATTAAATGTGAAGAAAGAGAATGCCACAGCAGCCTACGATAGCGAGTACCTATCAAAAATACTCAACATTCTGCGCCTCGGAAACATAGTTGACATAAAGTATGGCTCTGAAGCACCTCTCTACCTATCGACAGAGTTTTCTGGTGGTAAAGCAGAGTACTATTTAGCAGCAAAGATCTAGAATACCTTATTTTTAGAAGCTACTTTATAGGGGTACTGCAGAGGGTTCCTAATCCCACACTCAGCTTTACACATATTCAAGGCTTTCATGGTATCGCAATTATAGGTTAAGTACCTCTTTTTAGATCCTTTCAATCCCTGTAAATGCTCAATTTGATATCTTGTAATCCTTTCATTAAAATCAGGACTGCGCTTAAATAAATCGATTATAAGGTTTTGAGGTATATCCAAGTTTATTAGGAAAGTTGCCAAAGCAAATCTCTGATGATGAGAAATATTTTCACTCCTCATCAAGGACTCAACAATACTACTTATGCAGGGCGGGAAAAGACTTTTAGATGCATTGTAAAGTTCATCCACATTTTTCATATTTTCGAATACCTCCTTCAAACTCCTTACAGAGGTAGTAACGGAGACAATGGAACTCTTCTTCAATTCACTAAAATGAGCTACTTTATCCACCCTCATAATCTTTTTAAAATCCTCCAAAACCTGCATAAAATCTTTGTTACTTGTTAAAACAGTACATTGCGATGAAAGTTGATGCAACTTTGATACGAGTAAATACTTTAAATATTCTGATAAAAGTCTAGAGACCTTAACCCTGCTATCCATGTACACATAACCTCTCAGCATTGGGAAAGAGATTATTTTCCAGCTTTCCTCAGTTAACAAAGGTTTTGCAACCTTGAGATAATCATTAATCGCAAGCCTATAGTTATAACATGTCTTCACTACTGATTGTCTTCTATTTTTTACCACAATGTACATTGTTTCTAAGAAGCACCTTTCCGAGAAGTCCAGCGGTATATCTAGCGCCTTGGCATATTCTGTTAAAAACACATCATCATAATTACTAAGATCAAGGCGCAGGGCTACAGAAATCTTGTGAACAAGCCTATTTACAATACTTGTATATTGCGTAAATAGTGATAGTAGCAAGAGTAAAGCTACTACATGTCTATCATCAGCTTTTTTCAAAAACTCTGCAGAGGAATTCTCATCTAGTTCCATAACTTTTTGAGTTATGAGCACAACATCTTTACACACATTCGTAAGTAACTCAACATCACCCACAAAAAAATCTTTAATGATGTCTTCACAGGAATGTGCATTTAGAAAGATCTTTACAGCATTAGGAACTGCCATAGTTTTTCAACTCATTTTCTATGCAACTCTTTACAACATGCTTTTTTAATTCGTGGCAACAAACATACACAATTTTTGCAACATAGCTAATCAGTTCAGAGACCTCGCCAAAATTTTCTATGTAAACACACAAAGTGTCAGGTTTATCTTGAACCCTCTTCACCTCTATAATGAGCAATGGATTAATTGGAGGATCTGGAAGATAATCAAAAGGCTTCTCCTTACCTATATAAATCCATTTAAGTTTTGAATTAGATACTTCGAGCCTATACCAATATTTGCCAAAATAGTAATAAACCTTCTTTGAACCTTTTAAACCCTTCTTTACAACTATGTGTAAAGGCTTTAAGTAAACATTATACCTCTTAATCAAGCTATTGTAACTATAGAGTTGCTGTCTATAGTAATCAAGAAGAGCGCCTATCAGCATATTCATACAGAAACTATTAAAACACAGCCCATCCTCTGAAAGCAATAAACATCACCTTTACACAATATAATTGCTAGCCCTACATTAAACATTATTGGAATGGAAATTAATACAGTGTAGGGCACATCAAATTATGTATAGACATCAACAATTTGACGACAAATTTGCGCGTTAGAGATTTTAACATTCCTGTAGATGAGGTGTAGACCTCTACAATGTTAGTTGAGCATAGACTAGCTGATGTGGTCATTCAGGGGGTTCAGCTCTTATATAGATTCATATTGTTTTGTGGTCATAGCATCATCTCTATTCCCCTGCACCGCTCCTTGGGCCTGCATATGCCTTGGGGGCTTTTAGAAAATTCAGGGACTCC